>Ga0209619_10000224_pt1 | contig 37573 bp, 50 predicted proteins | sample Rifsed16ft3_FD_184011 | JGI IMG/M metagenome (GOLD analysis project Ga0209619, IMG submission 184011) | Soil microbial communities from Rifle, Colorado, USA - sediment 16ft 3 (version 2) | ecosystem: Environmental > Terrestrial > Deep subsurface > Rock core/Sediment | place: Rifle, Colorado... | reverse complement strand
CGCTTGATGATGTATCCGAGTTTTACGCTTGCGAGAATTAGCGTAGCAGCGTCGATTGCTTGCGACCAATTCCGCTCAGTTCCCTTAACTACCGCGCCTATCTGCATAGCACACCTACTTAGAAAAAAAAAGGCGCTAGCAAGATTTCTCTCACTAGCGCCCATCCGCCTACTTATTTTAGCGCGGTTTACGAAACTCTCAGATTCGGCATTGAATCTGCAAGCGCGTTAGCAGCGTCGTGCTGCATTCCCGCAAGTAGCGCCGCGTCCACAAACTGTTTGCGGAGATACGCGGGCGACTTTTCATAGTTCTCTTTCAGCGTCTTTGTCACTTCCTGATATTTCTTTGCCTTCGCCGCCGTGAGAGAACGAGTGTTAATCCACTTGAGGATTTCGTTGTCACCGGGCCAGTCTTCGCTTTGCTTCGCTTCGGTGAGATTTTCGTATTGCTCGGCCTCCCCCGAATAAGCAATGACCGGCGAGACTGGCTGACCCTGATAGGTATCGACACTGCCCGAAAACGGACTTGTTCTCATGGGTTGCTCCTGTTAGGTTGTCAAAGAACCGACTTACAAGGAAAGTATAGCACAGGTCTGGAAACGCGTCAAGCGAAAAGCGACGGGCATAAGTTACTCAACCGCTACCAGGGTCGTTTCCTGCGGAGTTCCTTGGGGTGCTCCTCAGGTGTTTCCAAGGGTGTTCAGTCGGCGTAAGTGACTGCGGCTAGAAGACTTAGCGGAACCGGACCCGTCGCGCGTCAAGTCACTTGGAGCACTAGGCACCCCGCCGTCGCGGGGCTTCCGGGTGGTTCTTATTTTTTTTTTTGTTTTTTTTACTATAATAAATACCATAAGTGTCAAATCTTTGACGTTGACAGCTACCTGGGGTCGTGTTACGCTGTTCGTGTGCGCCGACTGCCTAGCAGCCAAGTCCTTTGTTCCCAACAGGTTACGGCGACTGAACAGCCCCAGAAACACCCACGGAACTGGTAGCGGAGTCAGCCCAGAAACAGCCCCGGAATCTCTTGAGTAACTTATAGGAAATTATAAGATGAATCACAAATGGACTCCAAACGAGAATAATACGCGCGTTTGTTTCATTTGCGCGCGCGATTTTCTCGCACATACGCCAGCAGCACGATGCGAAGTATGTCAGAAGATATCGAAGTGCGATATTTATGATGACGTATTGAAATGCTTTGATTGCCGTAATGACGAAGTAGTCAAAAATCACAGAAAACTAGAATTAGTAATGAGTGGTAATAGAGAAGTAATAGAGGAAGCAAAGAAAATAGATAGTAGCATTAGATATAGCGGCGATATCTTCAATGCAAAGACAGTAGCGATAGAAGAATTAAGACGCGCGTTTCGCGCCGATGAATCAATTCCCGAACACGAAAAAAACTTCGCATTTCAACGCGCGCTAGCCGAGCGATTCACGCATCTTAAAGAAATCATTAGTAATCTAGAAAATACCGAACACGAACTAATGATTCAAAAGCAAGACTTGAAAGTAGAGCAGTTAGCTATTAGCAAAACGCTGAGAGATTTTGGTAATAATTTGCGCGCGGAAATACGCGAGCAGATAAGACAAAACGACGCGAACTACAATCCACCCTACAAAGTAGTTAAACCAAAAGTAGCTAAAATAACTAAATCACCATTTGACCGAATGGTAGAAGCATTAGCTATTGCCAATAATTGCAGTTTGGAAGCAGCTAAAACATTGCTGGAAAAGGGAATGAAGCAATGACTAGAACCGATGCTACCAAACTACTTCGTGATACTTTAGATGCCAATGAATTACGCGATTGGCACATTAGACTAACTACAGATTTTTCCAAACCATTTCTAGGATTGTGTAGTTACAAAGATAAGTGCATAATTCTCAACGCGCATCACATAGATACGCATCCTACACCAGAAGTACGTAATACAATTCTACATGAAGTAGCTCATGCGTTAACTCCACACCATAAGCACGATAGTGTATGGGCAGATAAGGCGCGCGAATTAGGTTGCGATAACACAATGCCTTGCGCGAACTACACATTATCTGATGACGCCGTTGATGCAATACGCTCCGGCGCGGAACTCAAAGTAGATTTTGAAGAACAAATAATTCGCACACCTAAATACACCGTAACACGTCTGCAAGATAAATGCGAAATCTGTGGCAAAGTAGCGAAAGAAAAAGAACGTGTAGAAGTTCCAGGATTTGTAGTAATAACTCTAGAATGTCTACACGTTATTCTCAGGCGGTCAGATTCTAAATCGCGGTTTGAAGATTTAGTATTTGACGGTAACAAAACATGTATTCATAATTGGGATAAGACTATTTGTAGAAATTGTAATGCGAAGCGTCTATATAAATATCAGATAGAAGGCGCGCGTTCTCTCGAAAAAGCGAACGGTCGTCTCGCTATTTTCGATGAAATGGGTTTAGGCAAAACCATTCAAGCCCTTGCTTATCTAAAGTATAACTCCGAATGCTTCCCCTATTTGTGGGTAACAAAAGCAGGAATAAAATATCAGCACGCAAAAGAAATTATTCGCGTGTTAGGCAACGAATACTTTCCACAAATTCTTCAGAAAGGTAGTGATTTTCTTATTCCAGGAATGAAAGGCTATCTAATTAGTTATGATTTATTCCGTAGATTAGATTTACAAATGTTTGTAGATGCAGGAATACAAACAGTAGTTCTAGATGAATGTCAAGCTATCAAAAATCCAGACAGTAATAGAACGCAAGCAGTAAGAAAAGTAGTACGCGAGATTACGAAGATTATCCCACTATCAGGAACACCTTGGAAAAATCGCGGTTCGGAATTCTTTGTAGTTCTAAACATGTTAGACCCGAAGATGTTTTGGTCTTACAAAGATTTTCAATACCGCTATGTTTCTAATTATTGGAATGGCAATAAATATTGTGAAGGTGGAATTAAAAATCCAGAAAAGTTCCGCGAACAGATAAAGCATATAGCTATTCGGCGCGAGCGTAAGGAAGTAATGCCAGAGTTACCATTAGTTAATAGAACACGTTTGTACTGTGAAGTACCCGACCACGCGCGCAAAGTATATAACGAGGAGCGTGATAAAATTAAAGCTATATGGAATGATGCAGTTCTCTCGGGAGAAGAAGATAGTTTCAAAACAAATGCATCAATCATGCAATCTCTAATAATCATGCGCCAAATTGTAGGAATAGCTAAAGTTCCTACAACAGTAGAATATCTCCAGGAATTTCTAGAAGATACAGACAGAAAAATTGCTTGCTTTGTTCATCACAAGAAATGTGGGGAACTAATCAGCGAACAAATGAGGAATTACTGTAAAGAAAACAATTTACAGGAACCTTTGGTTCTTACCGCTGATTTATCGCCTGATGAAAGATTTTCTGTTCAAGAAAAGTTTAATAGTCCCAACTACAGATTACTTATCGCTTCCACATTAGCTTCAGGAGAAGGATTGAACTTACAAACATGCTCTGATTGCATATTGCACGAAAGACAATGGAATCCTGCTAATGAAGAACAAGCAGAAGGTCGTTTCATTCGCATAGGCCAAACAGCAGAGCAGGTTAATTCTATCTATGTATTAGGCGATAGCACCGTAGATACAATACTTGATGGAATTGTAGAAGGGAAGCGTATAGAGTTTCACAACACAATGAATAAAGGTTCATTAACAGGATGGAATGAAAAATCTATAATTAAAGAATTAGCTGCTGCTATTGCGAGTCAAAAATGAATAAACCAATTAAGAAGTTTAAGAAGATAAAGAAAAAGAAAAAAAAAGCAAGCAAAATAGCTCGACAGATAACAAATGAAGTATTTGAAAATGCAGTAGACAAGGGCTATATATCACTTGATTGGGAAGATTATGAAATATTTCTCAAATAAGGAGTAAATAAAATGTGCGAATTTTCCCATAAAGATTCAGTTTTAATTGATATTTCTGAAGACGAAGCCTTACTGGGTAATCGCTTCTGGAAATTAAAAAGAGGAGGATTGCTTACTTCTCTTTACCAAAATTTTGTGTATGCCTCTAACAAAGTTTCTGGTCCTATTCCAGATTTAGAAGGAGATTTAGGTTTTTATAGTTGTAATTATAATAACTATAATAACTATAATAGTTATTATAGTTATAACTATAACTATAATAATTATTATTATGATAATTATTATAGTTATTATTACATTGTCGTTGGAATTACTAAATCGTTTGGTAAAGTAGTAAAACATGATTTAGGATATAGGGCAGAAAAAATAAAAATAATAGCCCTGTTTACCTTAAAAAATCATTGTGACAAAAACTTTCTAGAAAGTTTTAATTCCCTAGTAGAGAAAACAGCTTCCCATCTAAATGTAAAAACAATTCCTTTTCAATTTGGAGAATCAATTCCAAGTGAATAAACTAATTTGCCCATTTTGTAAGAACGAAGATAAATCTCTCATAGAGATTATCTGGCAAACAGTTTTGGAATTATACTGTTTATGCGTGGTTTGCTCCAAAAGTTTTTCAGTAAAGAAGTAGAAATGATAACTTTTCTAATATCTATGATAGCCATATTTATTTCGTTGGTTATGATATTTATTGGAATAATTGAATTATTCAATGCTGGATATGATTGGTGGGAGTAACTAAAATGGTTTATCTAAAAGTAGCTCATAATGACTGTGATATTTTTTCGTTTTCCACACTACATCGTGCAGTTAGATATATTCATGAGGAAAATATTACAGAATATATACTGAGTGATATTCCCTTCGAGGAATTTCCCTTGAACGATTACACATATATTGAAGGTTAACAAAAATGACAATTAACCAACTAATAGAACTCTTGAAAGCCATAGGTAAGACTGAAGCAGAGGTTGTGGTTACTGTTGATAATTTTGTAGATGATGGGGATGGAATTCAATACAACATGGGCAAATCTGTACCCATAATTGAAATAGTAGAATATGGTAAATTTATATGTTTAATTCCTGGGAAAGATGAAATATAATGTGTTATCAGAAATTTCATGGCTGTAAATACTGCAGAGCACAATACCTCTGTGATTTACAGAATTGGGTATGCCCAACCATAAGTAATGATGAAGATAGAAATATGTGTGATGAATGCCGCGCGCGTTTAGAAAAAGAACTCGCGCAAATAAACTTAGAAACCGTTAGTGAAATAGACATAGAAGACTTATTAAAATGACTAACATATCAATGGATTCTCAACTCTTGTCTACTCTACAATCCTGCCCTAGATTAGCCGATTTTCGTTTCAATAGAAATTTGAATCAGCTTGGCGGTAAATCTAATAGCCTAGAGTGCGGCTCATTAGTTCACACAATTCTAGAAACATATTACAAAACCTTAATCACTGGGAAAAATAGAGATGAATCCATATCACAAGGGTTCATAGCTGGTAAGGAATACATAAATGGTTTAGTTAATACACCAGAAGATAATGATAGAAATAGAACTGGATGGAAACACGTTCTGATTACGATGGAAAAATATTTTGAGTTTCATAAGAACGATAGTTGGACTCCTATTGCAGTAGAAGAAGTGCGCGGCGAGATTGTTTATGAAGATAGTGAGTTGCGCGTTTTTTGGAAAGCTAAGTTTGACCTCATAGCAGATACTAATCAAGGATTTATATCCGTTGACCATAAAACGAGCAAACAAAGAAGGGATGTACTGTCACTTAATAACCAATTCATAGGACAGTGCATCCTTCTTAAAGCACGCAACGTATGCATAAATAAAATTGGATTCCAAACTACTTTGGAACCACATGAAAAATTTCAACGTGTATTAGTTAGTTATTCCGCTGATAGATTAGCCGAATGGGTTAACGAAACAGTTCCACATTACGCGCGCATGTTAGTTGCGTATAATGAAGCGAACTATTTTCCACCTAATTATACACACTGCGAAAACAAATATGGATACTGTAATTTTAGAGAGGTTTGTGAATCAGATAGAAATATGCGCGACGAAGTACTAAAAGTTAACTTTGAAGTAGGCAAGGCATGGGATATCAATAACGACTAATGACTAAGCACATTCACAGGTACGTTCGGATAAAGATAGGTAGGAATCAACGTATTGAATACAAGTGCTCAATACCTGGATGTCCTCATCATATTCGAGAAGAATTAGCAATTGGACGCGAATCACTTTGTTATCGATGCGGAAATGTATTCTTTCTTGATAAAGAAAACATGAAATTAACCCGACCACGTTGCATAAACTGCAAACAGTCATCTAATCAAACAATAATAGATAAACTAGCCGAGTTAGTAGGTAAAATATGACAAATGAATGGGAGAAACTAACGAAACTTGAGGGAGCTGCTCGTAGTTCTTTATTTCAGCTTCAGATTGATTTAATAGATGCAATAAAAATACTAGCAGGACAGGGCTTTACTAGTATTGATTGTGTAACTGTTTTAGAAATATGTAGGAAAAACACAGATACTTATGCAAAGGAAATAAACCAATGAATAAAGTAACTGTTAACTTAGAATCAGTTGTTTGCTTACATAAACATTTCTGGTGTCTAATTGAAGATGGACAAATGATTCTTATTTGCAAAGATTGTAACTATGAAACAAATAATCTTTTATTAGCTAAACAAGCAGCAGTAACATTCTTAGCAGGACCACCTAATGTCCTTCATTAAAGTTCCTCATGGTTATGGAAATACTAAAAGAATAAGATGGCGTTTGTATAAGAGAGCTATGTTGGAATATAAACGAATTGTTAATTTGAAAAGAAAATTCCACAGGAATTAACTAATGCCAACATTAGATGTTGTAACACCTGATACATTTTTTGGAATGTTTAAGGGTGAACCCGGAACGCGCAAATCTACGGCAGCTTTATCTTTTCCTACACCACAATACTGGTTTGATGTAGACCAAAAGATAAAGGCTATGCTACTTCCTGGTAAGAGATGGGGAATTAACTTCAAGGACGTAGAATTTGATAGATACACTGACTGGAATTCAATTAGAGTTAAACTCGAAAAATTACAAGTTAGTTGTCCCTATAAAACTTTGATAATGGATTCAATAACTTCTATTGGAGATGCGGTTAATCGCCAAACAATGAAGTTTAAAACTGGTACTACTACTAAATCTGGGGAAGAAAAAGGTATGCGCGTTGCGGGTATACCAGTTAACACACTGGAAGATTACAAAGCAGAAGCTAGTGCATTCAGCGAAATGTTAGCTTTACTCAAAGACATCAATCAGTTTCATAAAACTAATGTAATTCTTATTGCTCACGTAATTGGTGACAGGAATATACCTGATTCACGTACACATTTCGCGCGCATCATAGTTACAGGTGGCAAGATTATTTCCGCAAAGATTCCTGCTTATTGCGAGGAGGTATATCATTTCAATGTAGAAGGCGCTATTGACACAAGTAAGGAAGGCTCATATGGACTGAAAACTGTGCATACTGGTGATGATTTCGCGCGAACTAGCTTACCATTACCAGCTTCAATAGTTTTCAATAATGAACCTTTGTACGAACGATGGATTAAACCAGCTATGCAGCAACTAAAAGATGAAAAACCAGTAACCAAATTTTAATCATATGACATGTCCAATGTGCTCCTTTCAAATAGAAGAACATTCTTTTATGCAACTAAAACAATGCGTAAATGAAAAGAGAACAGAAGAAAATGTAATTAAAGCTAAGAAAGAAAGAAATCTTGAAATAGAACAATACAAAGCTGAATTAAAGGCATACAAAAGGGAGTAACCAAACAATGTTAGTAGAATTCTCACAGGAAGACATTCTCCGCTCCAAAATCATCAAGCCCGCGTGGTATCGGGTTCGCATTAACAAAGTAACTGAAGCTCTTTCCAAAAATGGAGATTCCACGAATTGGATTCTAGAAGGAAAAGTGCTTCATGATGCTGATACTGGAGATAAGGAATTTGAGAATGTTCCCTCTCCATATTGGAATTTCAACAGCAAGGCTAAAGGATTTATGGTTGGATTTTTTGCCTCGTTAGGTGTTGAAATTTTGCCAGGAACGCGCGTCGATTTCAAAAATGCAGAAGGCCGAGAACTCGACGTGTTTGTCGAGAATGAAATGTACGAAAACCGCATGGTAAATCGTATCAATCACAAATATCGTGCTGTGAGGTAAATCTATGAATTACAAATTTCAAGAAATTCCTCCTGAAAAAGAGGAAGAATTTCCAGAAGATTTACTCAAGGACGATGATGAAGATGAAGAAAATGAAGAAATTCCGTCCGACGACGATGAGGATGATGACGAACAACCTATTATGCCATCTGAATAGGCTCTGTTCTGAATCCTGTTAGCTAAACGGACGGATATGGGCGCGCGGTTAATTATATGATTAACGTCCTACTAAGGACAGACATATGAAAGGCCGCGCGCTCACTTTTCATTAGGAACAAAATATTATGCAGGAAGCTGAAGTTATTCCGTTAAATGGACGTATTACTGGTAGAATAATTAAAATATCTCCATCCGGTTGGGGATTTATTAGTTCGCGCGCTAAACCCTTTACACGAATTTTCTTTCATTGGTCCGGTCTTTTACCAACAACTAAAAACTTTAAGGAATTAACCACTGGAATGTCAGTAGAATTTGAATTAGTAGATTACAAAGATAAGGGATGGCGTGCATTTCGAATTGGAGTAATAGAAAAATGATTCATCAACGTCCCGTGAAAGGTGGAAGGAAACAATTATCATCGTGCGTGTTGAAAGAAATTCGCGCACGGGTAGAATCTATTTCAAGGCATTATGGAGTATCTAAATCATTTGTTATTGCAACAGCATTAGCTGAAGCATTTAATATTAAAACTCAAGAGGACTATCATGAAACTGACAGAAAAGCTCGAAATTTTAGCTATGGAACACGAGAACATCGCGCGGTCAATTAGAACGACTATAAGTATACTAAATCCTGATAGAACTGAAAACGTCCGAACTGCAATTATTTCAAAGAAAAAGAAATTACATTGGACTCAAAGACCAGAAAATAAAAAGAGAGTGATGAAGCATATTAGAAGAATAGCTAGGAATAAATGACCTACAAACAGAAGTATTATAGCTGCAAAACATGGCACTCGAAAGTGTTAGTTATGAATCTTTACTTTCGATTGATGAATCATAGAAAAGGTTATTTTTCAGTAAGAGCTGTAGCTAAATACTTCGGTGTGTCAGTAGGTCTTACAAGTGAAAATCTAAAATTAGCTGAAAAAATGGACTATAAACTAAGAAATTTTAAAACCAGAAAAGATGCCTTATACTTTATAAGAAAGGAATAGATATGACAAAGGATGATATTGAATTCTTGGAGGAAGAACTTAAGGAACTAAAATTTTCTCCTCGAACATCAAAAATAATCGAATCTCTTATAGATGAGTTTGAAGGTAGTGATAATAAAATTTCTAAGTTAGAAACAGAAATTGATAAGTTAGAAGAAACCATAGATGACTTAAAATATAAAATCCGTAAATTGGAAGGATAATGCTTTCCCCCTACGTACCCGGCAAGGGTCCATTAACTCCTCGTATTGTCATTGTAGGTGAAGCTCCATCTTATGAGGAAGTTCAAGCATTAGAGCCGTTTGTAGGACCATCAGGTAGATTTCTTAATCAGTTACTTTCTGAAGTTGGAATAGATAGGAATTCCTGTTGGGTGACTAATGCGTGTAAATATCTTGTTCCCCCATCACCAGTTGATAAGAAAATTCCGTTCAAAATACGCGCACAATCAGTAGGAATAGATTTAGTTCAGCAGTTTGATGAACTTCGTAAAGAACTTCATGCGCTTCAGCCTAACGTAATCATAGCTTTAGGTGCTACAGCTTTATGGGCTCTTACAGGCAAAAGTAATATTCAGAAGTTTCGTGGTAGTATTCTACAGGGAATGGGTTATAAGGTAATACCAACATATCATCCCGCCCATATTCTTCATCAGGAAGGTGAGGTTAAAGGATATTGGAATAAAGCTATAGTTAGTTTAGATTTGAAGCGCGCCGCGCGCCAATCCCTGTTCAAAGAAATACACCTGCCACAACGTACTCTACAAATATGCAAAAATTCTGCACAATTTCACGATTTCACACAACGTTATAAAAATTATAAGTATCCTTCAATTGATATTGAGGCTATGAAGTGTATTCCAATTTGCGTAGGAATTTCATTTGATAAACGAGAAGGAATAACTATACCTTTGTGGAATATATGGAATATTTCGGATATACCAGATTCAGATTTAATAGTTATGTGGAATATGTTATCTGAGTTCCTATCTATTCGCGAAATAGTTGGTCAAAATTTTGGTTATGATCGTGATAAAATCAAACGATTAGGATTTATTATTAAAAAACTGCATTCAGATACAATGCTCAAAGCATTTGCTATCAATCCAGAACTACCCAAAAATTTATCCTTTCTTACCTCTATATATACTGAAGAACCTTATTACAAAGATGAAGGAATGTATGAAGGAAAAGTAGAAGATTTACTTATAGGATGCGCGCGAGATGCGTGCATAACGAAGGAAATAGATGAAGCATTAGATTCCGACATGGATGAATTAGGAACGCGCGCTTATTACGAAAATTTTTTACTTCCTCTGCATGAATTGTATTTCTTTAATGAATCAGATACAGCTATTGAACAAGTAGGATTTAGAATTGATGAAAATCTTCGTAAGAAACTTATTCATAAATACATAGAATGGGATGAAAAGGTTAGATATGAATTATTTAAAATAACTGGTGAATACATTAATACGTCATCTCCCAAACAAGTATCTGATTTGCTTTATGAAAAACTACATATACCTCCTCGTAGTGGAGTAGGTGAAGAAGTTTTAACACAATTATTAAATGGTGCGGTTAAGAAAGAAAATCAAAAGCGCGCAATTGAATTAATTCTTGAAGATAGACGTGTTAAGAAAACTTTATCTTCATATTTATATTCACCTCCTGATTTTGATGGTAGAATGCGAACTTCGTACTACATTTGTTTGGAGACTGGCCGCTCAGCTACACAACAACAGGAACCACCTATTCGACCTTCTATTGAAACAACATTGATCGAAGATGGCAAAAAAGTTAAAAGAAAAATTGCACGAGGAATGGCATTTCAAACTATCACCAAACATGGTGATATTGGTGCTGATATACGAACTATGTTTATTCCTGATGATGGCGAAGTTTTTCTTCAAGCAGATAGTAGTCAAGCTGAGGCGCGCGTTATTTTCCTATTAGCAGAAGATTATCAAGCCTTAAAGGATATAGACGAACATGATTATCATGCTCTTACTGCTTCTTGGTTCTTCGGTGGTACTGAACTTGATTATTCTAAGAAAGTACTGGGATATGAGCACCCGATTCGCTTTGCAGGTAAAACATTGCGTCATGCCGGCCATCTTGGAGCAGGTAAACGCAGAGCTGCCACTGAAGTTAATACTCAAGCTAGAAAGTATAAAATACCGCTCACTATCTCAGAATCTCAAGCAGAAAATGCACTACGGATTTTTCACAATAGACAACCCAAGATTCAGCAGGTATACCATAATCAGATAAGAAAATGTCTTGAAAGAAACCGTAGGCTAGTAGCTCCAGTACCTCATGGAATTGATGCTGAAATTGGTGGAATTAGAACATTCTTTGAAAGATGGAATGAGGAATTATTTCGCCAAGCATTTAGTTACCTTCCTCAACGTACTGTCAGTGAGAATACGAAAGCAGCAGCTTTACGTATTAGGAAGCGCGCGCCGTGGATTAAAATATTGGTGGAATCTCACGATGCTTTGCTTACTAGTGTACCTATATTACGAAGGTATGATGCTGCTAGTATTCTTAAGGAAGAATTTGAACGACCTATAAATTTCGAGAGATGTAGTTTATCGCGTGGAGAACTAATCATTCCTTGTGATATTGAGGAAGGAATGAATTATAAAGATTTAAGTAAATTTAATTTTATGGAATTGGTGAAATAATGGATAAAGATCCCAAATTAGTTGAGGAATGGATAAATTATATTAACGAACATGGAGTTAACTTGACTAAGTGGGAATTAGATTTTATGGAATCAATAACCGAGCAGTTCGAATTGTATAGAAGATTAAGTGATAAACAAGTAGATATTGTTGAACGAATCTATACGGATAAAACACCATGAATTACAGATTGGAGTTGCTAATTCATGATGAAAGCTTCAATGCTTATGAAAAAATTGAAGCTGATTCATTAACGGAGTTATTAGCTCAATTTTTGCTAGTAGTAGCGCGTATTGCTCCTGTAAATGTTGGCATTATTAATCTGACCGCAAGTGATGAATTCGTTCTCAATAAAGATGAAGTATTAGCCCTGCTCAAAGAATTGAAATATTCATACATAGATTATGATAATGAATTAGCAGTTAAAATAGTTCGCAATATGATTAGGTGGAGTGAGCAATGATAATTCTAACTGGTTATGTAATTAAATCTAAAAGAGGCGAACTTTATTTTACTATGAATTGTCTTGATGATTGGTGTTTTGATGCTAATAGAAGATTAGTTTACATCTTTCCAGATAGAGAAGTTGCAATTGAATGCATAAATAATCTTGAATTAACAGATATAGAAATAATTCCTGTCAGATTTACATACAGTTTTGAAATAACATAATGACATGGCTTGAAGAATTCTTAGCTCAACATGAAGAATTTGAATCGCCAGTTAATTTCTGGTATTGGGCAGCATTAACTATTATCAGTGCAGTAGTAAGAGATAACGTATGGGTTAATCGATACCTCTATAAATCATACCCAAATATATATGTACTTCTTTATGCCGATTCTGGATTAAAGAAAGGACCACCTATAAATGTCGCCAAACAACTGGTACGCGCTACTAATGCCACTAAAATAATTTCTGGTAGAAGTTCAATTCAAGGAATTCTTAAAGAGCTTGGAACAGCAGAAACTAAACCGGGTGGTAAGATTGACACTAGATCAGCAGCATTCATATGTTCATCAGAACTGAGCGCATCAATTGTAGAAGATAAAGCAGCTTTAGATATTCTTACGGATTTGTATGATCGTTCATACAATACCGGTGAATATAAATCACTTCTCAAAATGGAAGTATTTTCTCTGAAAGATCCAACTATCACTTTATTAGGTGGATTAAATGAGGCTCATGCCGAAGCATTATTCACTAGAAAAGATATACAAGGTGGATACATCGCGCGTTCCTTCATTATTCATGAAAGCAAAAGAAACAAAATAAATCCTTTAATTCGTAAACCTGATGTAATTCCTAATTATGAACATTTAGTTATATACTTAAAAGAATTAGCTAAAATTCATGGAGCTTTTGCTGATTTAGAGAATACACCTGCTGGTAATTTATATGAAGAATGGTATCATGATTTTATTCATAAAATGGAAGAACAAGATGTTAAAGATCCAACAGGAACTCTTAATAGGCTTTCTGAATCAGTAATGAAAGTAGCTATGTTGATTTCATTGTCTAGTTCTCCTAAATTAACTATAAATCTTCTTTCAATGGAGCAAGCTATTAGTAGATGTGAATTCCTTATAGGTAATGTAAGAAAGACTACAATGAGTAGTGGTAAATCAGTAAGCACACAAGAAAAAGCTTTAGTTATAAATGAATTGATAAACCGTTCCAACCATATGATTACGCGCCAACAATTAAATAGGAAGTATTGGATGCGCGCGTCATCTCAGGAATGGGATGAGATCATGGAATCACTTCAAGTAGCAGGAGTAATTATAGTTGAGTCAGTAGGTAATCAAATTGTGTATAGAATGCCTATTCAACAAGTAACTGATTGGACAAATCATTTGAAGGGAAAGTAATCGTGATTAAAATTTATTATCACAAAAATTGTTTTGATGGCATCTGTAGTGCATGGGTAGCTTGGAGAGAATTCAGTAAACATGCTGATTATATACCAATAAACTATGGAGAGCCTTACGAATCGATTATAGAAAATTGTAACAGAAATGATGATATTTATTTCGTAGATTTCAGTTTACCACGAAATTTGATGGATTTACTTTATTCCAAAGTGAATAAATTAGTAGTTTTAGATCATCACAAAACCGCCGAAACTTCTCTAAAAGATGCTTCATATGCAATATTTGATATGAACGAAAGCGGCGCTTCTTTAGCCTGGAAATGGTTCTTTCCTGATTTAGATATTCCTTTTCTAGTTAGATATATCAAGGATAGAGATTTGTGGTTATTCAAAGAAAATGAATCAAGAGCAATAAATGCCTATATTCAATCCTATGAAATGAATATTGAAATTTATAATTATTTATATTCACGCTTAGAAAATGATATTAAAGATGCAAAAATTATTGGACATGGTATTCTTCGTTATATGGATAAATTAGTTAAGGATATGTGTAATACTTTTATTATGAAAGATATAGGTGGTTATTCTGTTCCTGTTGTTAATGCTTCAATACTATTTAGTGAAGTTGGAAATGAACTCTGTAAAAGAAATTTAGGATTGTTTTCAGCTTATTACTTTGATAGAAATGATGGCAAAAGACAATGGGGATTGCGATCTATTGGGGATTTTGATGTAAGTGAAGTGGCTAAGAAATATGGAGGAGGTGGACATAAAAATTCAGCAGGATTCATTGCCACAGTAGCCCAACTGGTAGAGGCAACAGACTTAAAATCTGAATAGTATGAGTTCGAATCTCATCTGTGGCACCACTTCTTATAGGAGATAAAATAATGGAAGATTATCCAGCTTTAGTTCCTGAACTAGAAAAGCTTATTAAAAGCTTGGAAAATATTTTGGATAGTGATGAAACAGAAGAAGTTCCTAGAATTATGCTTCTAATGTTATATCGCACTCTAGCAGAAGCTAGAATGTATATTTTAGAATTGGAAAACAGAAAATAGTATTATTTTACAATCTGTTTTGCGAATTTAGATTTCTTTCTATGACTAGTTTTACTTAGAAATTCACGCGCTACTTCTTTACTAGGACCAATAGAACGTAATTTGCCATGTGCCGCCGCTTGCATTAGACGAAACTGACGCGCGCTTTTGATCGGCATAATTATCTCGGAATTTGCAACATTCTACCTGGACTTATTTTTGGTACCCTTCGTTCATAAGTATTAACACTCATTCCAAATGCTGCTGGAATTATTAAAGGAAGTAAATTTGGATCTTCCTTAGCTAAATCGATTGTATCTCTAATAATGATAGGAGTAAATAAGCTAGCCACTTCTGCTGACGGACTTATAGGTTTACCAGTAAAATCTTTTCCTCTTAACATGTCTACTGCAAATGAAGCTATAGGACTAAGTTTGCTTTCACCTAATTGGGTAATAACACTAAGTCTTGTAGGAGCTACATAGGATTCTCCAAATTTAGATTCTCTACCTGAAATTGTGCTAGTTGATTTACCGGAAATTAATTTCATGGCTGCTGCAATATACTGTTGGAATCCCCCCCAAGGATCAAGACGTGTATTTCCAAATATTATCTTACCCAAATCTGAACTAGTAGGCTCAGTTCCAACTTTAATACCGCTCAATTTAGCTAACGAATTTACCGTTAAGCCAACCCCAACTATTGAAAACAAAGCTTTGAGAGCTTCTTTTCTGACAAATGGAGTAGCCTTAATATAGTAACTTGGATTCAATATTGTTAATCTACTAGTAATAAGTCTAGGAGAAAAGAATCCCCAATTTAATTCTGTTCCAATCTTTTCTAATCTGCCAAGTGAACCCCTACCAGTAGAATTATTTACGAATTTAGCAATTTGAGGAGCTTCCTCTAAAATATTGAGGTTCAAATTCAATGCTTGTTTAACTAAATCATCAAATACATCAGCTCTTAGTTTGTTAAGAAATCCAACATAGGCCCTTTCAGAAGCTCTTATTCCAATGCCAGCTAAAGGAATTTGCTCAGCCCACTGACTAAGAAATGCTTCTTCTCTGTTTTTCAATCCTTGACCGATATCAGTAAGCTTTAATCCAGCACGTTCCCCAAATTCATACAATGGTCTTTGATGTAATGATTGTTGAAGCGATTGAAAGGCTTTCTCGGATTTCCACAAACTAAACATATTTGAAAAAGATTTCCAGTATTGCTTTTTAGCAATCAATGGTAATCCCTGCCTTAATGGAGCAGAAAAATCCATCGAAGCCATGATGGCTTTAGGAACGTTTATAGCCTGACCAATATGTTCTCTTATATTACCAGGAATAACTCCTAGTCCTCCGTGCATTTCAATTACTTGAGATAGTTCAGAACCAAATACTTTTTCTAGTAGAACTAGTTCACTTCTTTGAGGAACTTCTCCGCCATATTCACCAAATAACTTAGCTAATCCGGTGCGTGCATGTAACTTCTGAAAATCATTTAGTTTATCTGAATATCTTATAGCCTTAAATAAATTATCTATATCTATTTGTTCAAATTTTTCTCTAACTGATTCAAATCCGGTTTTAGGTAATTCTCCTTTCATTAGTCCAAGTTCTTTGTAAAAGCCTGCTTCTCCTTCTTCCTTTACTCCTTTACTGGCTGCTATTCTTTTACCTCTTTCAGTGCTATAAAGTTGTTCTTGAACTTGACGAATAGGACGCGCAGTTTTAATTACTTCTATGAGCTTGCGAACAGCAATTCCTGTTCCATCTGGTTGATTACCGCCAGGAATTTGCTCCTTTCCGGTTCCTGGAGCTTTTTGCTTAATTCCCGTTCCCAAGAGAGGATCATCGCCAAGTGACTTTCTCCCTTGAGATTCTTGATATCGCTGTAATAACGTCTGTAATTCTGGAGTGTAACTTCGTCCGTCTTTTGTAATGGACTGGAAGAATCGTTTTTGAGCTGCTGTAGCATTGCTGGCTCCATACTTTGAATAAACTTCAGCTAATCTAGTAGTAAATCCTTGGTCATGACCACCACCAGGTAAATGAGCTACTTCGTGCAAAATTGTATGTAGAAATCCTGCTGATGCTTGTTCTGGTGTGTTATCTTTTATAATAGTGAAAGGATTTATTAAAATGGCTGACTTACCTTCGCCCGGAGCTGGAATATGAATTCCATAAAGAGAATCTTCAAATATTATTCCAATTTTTTCTAATTTTGAAATTTCTAATGATTCAATATTTTGTAGAGCTAACTTTGCATTTTCGGTTATTTCAGAAATATCAGTAGATAACTTAATCATATCCGGACTAGTTTTAATAATTTCTAATTCTTCTGGATTAAATCTATTACCAGTGTTATAAACATAAAATTTTTTGCCAGTTGGTAAGATCATTTCTGGCATAGTTTCATAAATTGCTTTTAATTCCCCAACTCTTTTGCCTATTGATGGTTTAATAATAGCATCATTAATAAATTTTCCCAAATTATCTAGCGTTACTCCTCTAATTGATTCTCTGTTAGCGGTAAATGGATAATCTGGATGACCTTCAGGAACTTTCGATCTAATGTTGACAATAATATTTTCTGGAATTCCCGGTAGCTTATCCCATCCTACTCTTCCACCACCCTGATACAATCCATTATTTAGTATTTTATAAGGAACTCCAGTTGATTCACCATATTTGGTTCCTTCTGGAATAATAATATCGATTAACGATGCTGGAGTTTCTAGAGTTTCTATATTAGCACCTCTTAAAGAGGGCGATCTAAATTCCTTTGAATCATCAAGCCAATCAAGCCATCCCTCATAGGCTTTATCCATAAATTTTATCTTACCTTGTAATCCAACAGAATTCTCCGCTAATTCCCGAACATAACTGCTAATATTATAGAAAGGAATATCCTCACCAGGCAAATAAGTTCTAACAGTTAGTCCTGTAGGTTTGTCAGAACCTACATACTTGCTCCTAATTTTTACGCCAGAAAGCAATTCTTCAGGAGTTCCGCTAAATTTATATTCAACTCTACGTTTAACTCCTTGAGCAATGATTTCATCAGCAATACTAGTTACTTCAACTTTCTTTCCTCCAAGCAAAGGAGCAGCTTTAGCTAGTCCAAACCCACCAGCAGCAGTAGGATCAGCTCTTTTTCCACTAGAACCAAGGTCCGTAAATACTGTACTAATCTCATTAAGAGTTAACCCTGATCCATTATCACTAACTTCAATAAATTTTCCTGGTCTATCCAAATAAACCTTAATTTCACCATACTTACCAAGATTCTTAACAGCATCGAAAGAATTTTGAATTAGTTCCTTAGTAGCAATTCTACCAATATCACCAGCATAAAGACTAGAGCCAAGAATCTTACCCAGAGAAGTTATATCAGCTCCAATCTTAACACCTTCAGGAGTACGCGCCGCTATTGGTTCAGCGTAAGATGGTGGTTTCCAAACAGGAGCAACTTGTTGAATTGGTAATCCAAATTCTGATGAGGATAATCCTCTAGGTTGATTAATTTCAGGAACACCGAGTTTCAAATTCTGAACAGGCATTTGAGGTGCTTTAGGTGGCACTTGAGATGGTGGTAAAATTGAACGTGGGGCACGCATTCCCAATCCACCACCAACCATTTCTATTCCACCTAATAATTTTTCAGGAATAGTTTCACCAGTGTAAGCATGATAAGCACCTGAAGCTGTAACAGGAATGGACAACGCGCGCCCAGTAGTTGATAATGCAGAGCTTAATCCTGGTAAACCCGCTCCAGTCGCTAAATTAGCACCTCCAAAAGCTCCAGTTAAAGCTAAGTTTAATGGACTGCTCAATCCACTGACAACATTCCCCAAAGATTGTAAATAGGCTCCGCCATAAAGAGGTAAGGTTTGACCAAGAAAACCCTGTCCAGATTCTCCTTTTTGCATTAAGGACTCAGCAAGCGGATTTATTGCTCTTGAAGGCAATGTAGTTAGTGGAGTAATAGCGCGTTCCCACAGTGATTTTTGTGGTAATGGAGCTTGTTCAACTAAACGCGCAAAGCTAGGTGGTTTCCATGTTGAACCAATAGGTTGCGCGTAGTCAGGTGGTTTCCACTGAGCCATTACTTCACCACTTTCATACCGCTCTTCATAGCATCTGAAACTTTATCAACAGGAACTTCATAAACATTATTGTCAGGCCCAATCATCCTTACCATTAGCGGTTGACCACTAGAGGTTGTAGTTGGACTTCTTTGTACAATTCTGGTACCGGTAGGATTACCTTCAGAATCATAAACAATTTCTGTTTGGGTTGTTGGCCCTGTAGTTGGTCTAGATGGTGTAATAGCTCTCTGTTGAATATTTTGCCTAGTTTGTTCACCTTGAGCAGCAATATTCTGCCTAGTTTGCGTCCCTTGTGCTCCAACAACTTGCAATCTATTTCTCAATCCATAATTAGCTTTATCTAAATCACTTAGTTCTATAGATTTAACTCCAGTTTGAACTACATCAGTTGGGTCAATTTTGTTAACTCCAACAACAAGCCCGGTGTTATCATCAATTACTAAATCATAATTATTAGCTTTAAGTTGTGCTAAACCGAGTTTTTTTCTATTCAACTCCTCAGTAGCTTGATTCTTTCTTTCAGTTTCACCTAATTGTCTACCTCTTAGTTCTTCAGATTCTTTATTTCTTCTTTCCATTTCAGCTAATCTTCTATCTTCTTGCTCTCTACGAATTATTTGATCAGCCATCATTCTTTGATTAGTATTATATTCCCGCTCAAGACCTGCTGCTTCCTGAATTGGTTTAGTTCTATTCATCCAATCATTAAGAGCATTATAGTAATGATAATTCAGAAATTGGTCAGAAGCTTTAGCAGGATCCTCCTGACTCATTCCGTAAATTGCAGCACCAATTTTCCTCAAGGTAGATGGTTTATATTGATCTCTTTGAGGAAAATTCTCTAATGCTCCGTAAAGCATGTTCTGACCACGTAAATCAGGCTGATAAAGCTGACTCCATCTATCAGCCATATTTATTTCTGGTTGCTGAAAAGATGGAGCCTGAAGCATAGGATTAACTCTACCAGGCAATGAAGCTTGATTAAATGGTGTTGGATTGAATATGTTATTTAGGCGACTAAGTAACTGAATGTCCTGAATAGCCATAAATCACCTATGAACTGTACCCACCAGGATTATAACCACCAAGAGGATTACTTTTACCACCACCAATACCAAGTATTTTCTTACCATAATCTCCTAATCCAGTTAAACCTCCTAATCCAATCAATCCACCAACAAATCTACCACCAACACCCATAGCAGAACCAATATTACCCATAGCAGATTGGAAATTGCCAGGTAATTGCGCGTTGTTATAACGCGAACCTATTAGTCCTAATCCCATTTGATTACGTAATTCCTGACCACCTAATAGATTCTGACCAGCTCCTAATGCTTGTGAACCGAATACATTAGCTAATGCAGGATTAGTTCCATAGAGATCAGTCATTCCACCTAATGCAGCCATTCTCATACGCGCTTCATCCTGAACATTACCAGCATTAGCAGCAGAAGCACTTAAATCAGCACCAAGTCTTGATTGATCAATACCTGTCATGCCAGCTAGACCAGCCAACTTCATTTGCGCGTTAAGACTATCAATATCAGTTGATCTACCTTGCGCACCTAATCCTGTACCACTTAATCCTGCTAATCCAGCTAGTTTACCTTGCTGTACCATTTGGGCAATACCAGCATTAGCATTAGTATTGATGTCTCCAATAGCATAACCAGATTCGCGCGCCATTCTAGATAATGCAGCATTATAGTTAGGTGAGAATTGTTGTAAAGAACGACCGCGCGCTGCTTGGTCCATAGCATTAGAATAAATAGCGCGCGTCGGTGCAATAGACCGTGCTCTTATGTTTTGTAAATCAGCTTCACTAAATCCACCTGTTTTAGCAAAATCACCATATCCACCAATAGCACCGCTTACAGCACCACGCCATTCTGGATCCCAACCATAACCACCGCCTTGTTGGGCTAATCCAGAATACATACCATATTCAGAACCAAAAGGATCACTATAACCAACCCCAGGCATACCACCTTCACCAAAAGGTTTATCATACATGTTTTGGTAGCCCTGCATAATTTGATTATAAGAGCCCAAATTCATACCAGCGCCCTGATTATAATTATTCATCATGGCGCCTTGAGTTCCATAGAGAGAGTTTTCTAGTCTCTCTTGACCACCCATCATGCCCGATCTTTGGGCATTGATTTCGTTTTCCATTCTCTTATGATCACCCTTAGCCATGATTAAACCTCTAGAAAAAGTGCATTTCCTTTGCAATCCTGAAATCCATACTTTTTAAGAATTCCATGCCACTTATCATCTTGAACGAAGGCATGTAACTGCTCAAATCCATTTCTATTAGCTACAAAGATAGAAGCTTGAAGAATTTGTAAAAGGGCACTTTTTCTCTCATGTGGTGAATAGTCTCTATTAGTAATAATAATGGATTCAGCAATAGACTTAACACCACCACCAGAAATTACATTTTCATTATCATCAACAACTACAAAACTACCAATAAATTTCTCTAAAAAATTGGGGAATAGAAATTCAGTTTCATAGAATTTAGTATGAATTTCTCGTAGTTTATCAATATCTGACGGTTGAAGCGCGCGAATTATCATGCATCAACATCCAATTCAAAATGCCCCATATCTTTCTTATCCCAATCACCACCCCAAATTAACCTAACATCTACAGCTTTACCAATTTTACCAATTCGTTGCCAAATGGGATCAGATGAACTCCACATAAGTTTATCAGGACCATTCAATCTATATTCATCAAATGGACATATATCTATAGCTAATCCATCAAGATGTTTACTATGTGTAGTCCAACTAACTCCATTCACTAAATTGATTGAATGTTCCGCATATGTTCGCAAGGTATCAACTACAAGTATAGGAATGCCTGCTTCAACGAGACGCGCGATTAGCTCAATCGCAATAGGTCTAAATCTTTTGTCAAGATCATTAAGCGCGCGGCTCATGCTTGTTTCCAACTAAGAAGTGTCATTGCTACGGGCCAAGTAGCTTGAACAGCATTACAGAAAAATCCTACTTGATCTGCTGTAAGGAAATCTGTTCGTCCTACTGAATGAACTGTTGTCCAATGCTGACCATCAGCGGAATAACTTGTAATACGATTCACACCATCATCAGCAATTCTAATAAAAACTAAATTGCCAGGTGAAACTGGTAATGTGTTTGTGTAATTAGCTGAAAATGTAGTGGGATTAGTATACTTAACAGCTCTAATTGCACTATCACCTGAACCTGTTAAGGTAGAATCCCAAATAAGAGCCCCTGTTACTAATTTTCCATCAGAACTTTGCCTAAAAAGTAGACCACAAGCAGCAAAATCTACTTCTGGTCGCATTTGAAGAAATGCTGCTGTAATTGTATACGGAGTAGCTGGTGCAGATTTAATGCGCGCTCTTACATTTTCGCCAGCGCCAGCAGGAGCTATTAGATGAATACCTCCATTTGTTGTATCTACAGAAGCACCACCTTGATTAACCCAACTGAAATCTCCATCTACAGGCACAGTAAACGGAAATATTGGTCCCCAAGGCGCCCACGCACTACCTGTATCGCGCTCCGCGTAAAATCCATCATTAGGAAGAAATATTCTACCAGCTTTAGCAGCAGCTTGTCTTGCAGCGTAAGCAGCAGTAGTTAGATACGTAGTTCCTGTAACTACTTCAGCAGACAATCCTGCATGAGCCGCTTCAACTAAATATTCAGCATTAGTAGGAGCACCAGCACCAGAAGAAATCGCATGCCACGAAGAATCATAAAGATACGTATTGCCCGTATCAGTTTCATACCAAATATAAATTGGTTGTCCACTACTAGGTGGAACAGGAGTAAACGCCGCACGTTGAGCAGCAGTTCCGTAATGTTGATAAACAGCGTAAGATGTATCGCTCATGGTGTATAAGGTGTATAAATAAAGTTACCGTTACCATCATTAAGAGGATTAGCAGGATTAGCACCATCACTCATCACAACGAAATCCACGGCTAAACTACTTAATGATGTACCAGACATTGTTAATCCCGTACCAAGTGTTATTTCCTGTACATCTCCTGCTCCTGCTGCACTACCTCTACCAAGAAGGCGCGAAGCTGCTGAAACATCTTGCATTTTTGCGTAGGTAACAGCATCGTTAATAATTTTAGGAGTAGTTACTGCATCATTACTAATAACTGTTGCTACTGGTGAGGGAGATGGACCACCTGTAACGTCACCAGTTAATTCTATATTATCGATTGCTGCTACAATATTCTGAATCAAATCTCCAAATGCTGTACCCGCAAACATATTTAGAACAAGATCCTGGAACTTCTTAACTCCATCTATTAAATTATAGATACACTGATAGAGCGCGTTATTAGAAGTTTGGACGCGCGAATTGGCTAATGCTGCCTTGATTCGCGCGTAATCTGGTCCAGTTCCATTACTCATGATGGATATTCAGCGTAAATCGACCTAACGAAAATTGTAATTGAATTAACGCGCATTGTTTCATTTATTGCATCTGTATATCCTTTTAACATAGCTCCCTGAGTAATAAAATTAGATAATCTAGTTGGAAATCTTGGAGCTGGATCAGTCATAACTATTTCTGTTAAAATTTGTGAATTAATCTTTTCAAAGTCATAGAATACCAAATGAAGTTTACCTGAACCCTTCAAATCCATTCTAACCGCACCGTAATGAACAATAGAATTGCCAGGCATTACTTATCCTCGATTACAGCAGTTTGGAAAGAGGGATCTGGCTTTTTATAATCATTTTCGTCAAATGGTTCGTATGCAGAAACTAATGTATCAGCCGTCTTATTAGGTATCAATTCATATAAACCACTTAATATAGTAGCAACAAAAGGTTCTGCAATTGGACGTTCTGCTAATATCAAATTAAAATTATAAGTTCGTGGAGTTGCAAGTGAGCAACGTGCGCGAAAGCTAAGTCGAGTCGATATTGGAATAATTAAAGGAATATTAAAACGAGTCCAAACAAACGATGTTCCTGATACCGTATCAGTAGCATCCCAACGAATAGTATGCGCGACTTGTTCGAATCCTGCTGCACCAAATCCTAAGTCAAACTCAGCTTCAGCTGGAACTGATACTCCATTCATTGTCATTCCGAGAACTACGTATTCTTTTCCCGCGCTAGCATCAAGTTCAACCCATGATCCATTTTGCCAAGCACTTGCTCCAGTAAAAACTCCCATTTGCAACGTAGTAGGAAGATTATCATAAACTAATTCTCCTATAATATAATCTTCCGTCCAATTCTCAAAATCAGGAGTTATTCCTGAAACTTCAATATAACCGAAGGTAGCATCATGTCCTAAACCGGCACTAGTTCCCTGATTCTTAAGGCGCATAGATACGCGGGAACCTGCTGGAATCAACCGTCCATAAGGCCAAGTTATATTAAACCTACCACCTCCAAATCCTACACCATGATGAGCAATAATACTAGATATTGGAATTTCATTACCAGCACTACCTACTCCAATATCATATTGAGTTAATCCTGTATTGTCTTTAGACCCTGATAACTGAACAATAACAATATCTTTTGAAGTATTTGCAATAAATTCATACCAACCAGAATAATTAGTCCAGCCACCAGCTCCGGAAACTGTTAACAATTGATAAGGTTCGAATAACATCTTGTCATTTGTTGCTAATCCTGCAATTACCTTTTTCAAAACAACAAAACCTGTACCAAACGATTTTGCACCCGCAGAATTTTGGCATTTTGCGCGAACAGCTACGCGAGTTCCAGTAGGAATTGGGCCAAAAGGAGGATTAAAAGGTATTGTCCACGGACCTCCTTGCCAAGCGTTACTAGATGCAAACCATGATGCTAAAGTACTTACTGTCCATAAGGGAACCTCATTACCCGCAGAACCAATGCCAATTTGAACATCCCAAGTTAAAAAATTTCCCCCAACCATTACTAAATCAGTAATTATCCAATCAGTATCAGTACTTGGCGTTAATTCTACCCAACTACCATAAGTATTGATTGTTGCGTGAGTAGTTACAGTTATACGTGATCCACTCGGAATACAAACAGGACCAATAGTAGAAACTGGCATTACATTTTTTGAGCCACTTAATGGTAATCGCCAATATTGTATTGCTACTGCCCATGTTGAGGTATTTGTTGAAACCTGTCGTAAACGTGCTACAACACGATCTCCACTTGAAATTACATTACACGGAGCCGAAAGATGAAAAACACTACCTAATTCGGCACTACCACCTGAATTATTACCAGAATAACCTCTAACACTAGCAATAACAACTTCTGCACCAATAGCACCAACACCAATATCTACTTCGTAGAAATTACCATCAGCAAATGATCCAGGACGTACAATAACGCTAGCCAAACGCCAATCAGCATTTGCACTTGCCGTTAATACTGCCCAATTGCTATTTGTATCAGCAACTCCTGATGGAGTAATAGTTGCTCCATCAGTGGCAGTTGGGCAAACCAATAAAGGAGTATTAGTTTGATATGGATTTGATAACACGCTTATAGTTCCCCATCAGATCCAACAACAAGTGCATTAATATTTATCAATGTAATAGTAGTTATGCGCGCTCGAAATTCCCAAGGACACCATCTAATTTTATCAGCAGCTAATCCATTGGAATAATCTGCATATAACATCTTTCTATCAGGCAAACACATATAAATCTTTTGATCAACCGAATCATTAACTAATTGAATGTACTTAAAATTATCCCTATCTAACTCTGCCCAAAAGTCTTTAATTTTCCAGGTTAGTTCGGGTCTATTATAAGCTCCATTAAATAACATAATCCCATCTAAACTAGTTACAAGTAAGTAATCTACGTTAATTCCACCTGAATCTAATACAGTTGCTATTCCATGAATTGAAGCACCTACGCCTTGATCTATAGCAATCAAAGGCCAACTAGTAGGATTATCTCCATTATCGGTATAAGCTAAAGTGCGCGTTTGTTTGAATATGTAGAGAACATCCCTATATTCTTGTGCATTTGTTAATGGTTTACTATCTAATGGAGCAACAATAAGTCCATCAACTTGATCAATAGCTTCTGGTTCACCTGGAAAAGAAAGATAAGCTGTTGAATTCAATCCTGATTCATCTAAACTAGGATCGTTGTTAAATGCGCCAAATACTGAACCAACAATCATACGATTGTGGAAAATTCCCATAACCGCACCAGCAGGTATTGCTTCAAATAAATCCTCTAAATGTGAAGCATCTTCGAGAAGTTCAGCATCATAGAAGTTAACTGGTAATGTAGTTGTTGTATTATCAGCAATTCTTCCATTAGGAACGAAGTACAACTGATAACCGCGCGTATTTCCTGTATAATTAGCAGTTTGAATTAGCTTACTAGCAACAACACGACGCGCGGTTACTGAAGAACTTGGGCTGATAGGTATATTACTTAAATCTACTTTCTTATTACCAGGTGTAGTTACTGTTGGTAATGTATCAGGACCAAATGAACTCAGAAATCCTGAATCAGTTTCGTATACCACACCAAAGATATGTATTCCAGCCTCTACATTACCAACAGTAGCACTATTAGCTGCTGCTAATGCACCATCAGCATCTACAGGTTTATTGCCAGCGGCTGCTCTAGCTGGATTACCCTCTCCATCGTACATATATACGAATTCATCCTGTAATCCTATTGCTCCGTCATGAGGTGAAATATATGCACGCCCGCTAATGTTGACAAACGCAAAATCTGTCATACCAGTAACGGATAATATAGGAACTAATGGAGTTGGAGATTTAGTATGATAAATATTACCATGAGAATCAAGAACTAATAATCCCTCATCATTCTGATGCACATACATGTACATCCGAACAACATCAGAAATAGTTTTCCCACCAACATTTACAACATCAATACCATCTCTAGTTCTGAACCCGGACTGAATAAATTGTAAATTATTACAATCCGAGAAATGATCCATAGGCGTAGATTCAGGATCACCACGTCTCCAAAGACCATTAAATTCTTCTATCAGAACCGGAGAATGATTACGCATCGTCAATAACAATGATAACCTGTTGATTGCCCGTAGCAGTATTACACTGAAAAATAAATTTAATTTTCTCCTGATACTTATCTAACCAATCCTGAATTTCATTTTGTGGAACCCAATAGGCTTTCAGTTTCATAAAGCCTCAATGTGCATCTTATTTTTTAAGGAAAGATGCACAGAAACCTTATTAGTTAATTACGCAGGTCGTGCAGTAGACCAACCAGCTTCCGTAGCGTTTGCCATCCACATAATACCAGCAGCAATAGTAAGCACTCCTGTAGCATTAGTAGCAGTAGCAAATCTGCAACCACTAATAGTACCAGTATCACCTGATCTATCAACCTTGATATAATCAGTTGGTGCTGTACCATCTTCCAAATTATCGAATACACAATCTCTAATTTCAAGATTAGCAGTTCCACCACCAGCAGCTAATCCTACACCAACGGCAGTATAATTATGGAACCAACTATTTCTAATGCGAATTGATGTTGGATAACCATAGCCGGAATCGTCAAGAAGTATAGCAGAACCACACCATGCAAATTCACAATCACTGAAAAGAACATCAGCAGCTTGATCCGTAGCAGAACCACTAAGAAGAACACATGTTCCTGTTGGACCTTCAAATTTGCATTCATACGCTCTAAAGCGCGCACATGCTGATATATTTAGAGCGTAGCTACTAGAAGAACCGCCTGCTACACCAACGTTAATAAGAGTTACATCACTAGCTAACACTTGTAGACCTTCGTCACCAGCAGCAGATGGTTCAATATAACACGCGCCGCGACCTCCAGCACCAATTAACGTAATGTTAGAAAGAGTAGCTGGAATAATCAGATTTCCTTCTGCATGACGTTGAGGACCAATAACTCCAACATCACCAGGAGACATTAGTGCTAACATTGCACTAATTGTATCCGCGCGTTTCGCCATACGTGGAGCATTTTCTCCTACGTACCAAAAATTGCGCGCGAACGAATATCCACTCATCAATACACCGCTAGCAGCAGCTTGCTTAACTTGACCCCAGATATTATCCATGATACTCCATCCTTTAGGACATGCTCATTTAGAGCACAGAGCGTGAACGATAGTTAGCCATAAATGGTCTACGACGTACCGGATTAGATTGCCTTCCTTTCGTATTGATTACAACAAATCTATCGAACGATAAAATGGCCATTGTATTAAGAGCTTCCGCGCGTTCTGAATTTTCACCAATAAACTGGGCGCACAATCCAGCATTTCTATAAGCAAGAAACGATCTGGCATTTATCAATTCAATAACCGTATTCTCTGTTTCAATTACAGGTAGTCTAGAAGCTATGTAATCAATTCGTAAATTACGATTAGTTGTAGCTCCAATAAATTCAATTTGCTGATTTTGCCAAATCCAATTAACTAATGAAGCTGTTTGAGTTACTAAGCTAGGAAGATAATCCTTCCTATTCATTGGCTGCCAGTCTTCAGTACTACCCTGCAAACGCTCCCATAACCTTTGTATTTCAATGAGATTGCTAGGAAGCGCGGGATTAGTAGTAAAACTCAGAGAAGTTGTGCCAAGAGATATGTTTATTGAAGTAGATGTTTCCTCAGTCACAGGAACATTATTTTGCTCCATCAATTCCTGAAGCTCATCCATAGCCATATTAAGGTATGGTATTTGAGCTACATAAGTAAATATGGAACGCGCAGTATCATTGAGTAGAGAAGCCGAGCGATCCATTACTTCTTTAGCTAACATAATCACACCGCGAATTTAAGTCCTAATTCTGTTGCCTTCTTAACATCAATAATCGCGCGACAAGTTTGACAAACTGGATAAAGTCCATTTCTTAATGTACCACAAGCTGGACAATTAGATAATTCAATAGTTGAAAAATCTTGCAGCCAAGGTTTATCCTTTAGTCCTAATTCCTGTGCAGCTAAACGCATATCATCAGAAATTGCTAATGGATTACCATTAGAACGTGACCAAAGTGTATCACCAATTTTAACAAGATTAGCAAACCAATTCTGTTGTCTATTTTTGGCAGTTTCTAATTCAGTTCGGTGCTTGGATAAAATACCTGTTAAATCATATTCTCCAGGAACAAAGAAAATTCCAGGCATTGAATCGCTCATGTTACTGGCTAACAATCCATTACAATAATCTTTAACTATTGAATCAGCAACTTGCACCGAAGATACAGGAATTTCAAGTAATGGTTGTGAGTCATCAAGTTCACGCCACCAACTACTAGGACCAATAACTGTAATACTAGGAACCTTGTAAGATCCTTTAGGAATTTTGAAAATACCAGGTTGAATAGTATGTTTAACTTCAACAATATCCTTTGGATAAATTGATATTACTGTAGAGCGATCAAGTGGATTTATTGGTGCGCGAATTACGCGCCTAGCTAACGCACCTAAACCAGGAAAATTACCTACTAGACTCATTGTTAACTCCATTCGGCACGATTATTGCTTGTTTATGGGCCAAAGCATCACCCAAATCAGTTTCGTTACCAAATAAACTCTGTTCAATTTGGTTAATTCTTTCCATTCTAATATGAACAGCTTCTTCTTTAGTAGGTTCCTTATATTTCTTATAACCTTTAGTTCTTATGTTAGCATGAATAGTATCAACAATAAACTTAGCTGCTATCCAATTTGGTTGAATAGCATTACCAAACTTATCTTCAAAAGTCCAAATAGGTTCATAAGATAATTTTTCAACTGTAAGAAGCTTTTCGTTAATTCCTTCTATAGGAAATAATTTCTCAAGAATGTACTTATTATGAATCCATTGCCTATATTTAGGAACAAGACGAACTTCAGTTACTTCTCTAATAAATACTCCTTCTGGAGTTCTATCCTCATAAGTTCCTAATCTTTTCTCAAATTGATCTTCTGACCAAACAATTCGGTAATTCGGATAAGTACTCTCGAATAATCCAAAGTGATCAGATAACTTTCTATTAATTTCGTCAATGAATATCATAAAATTGCGCGTGTTTTATCAGATGCGCGCCCCCTGTTTTTTCCTATGATACAGCCATTACGTAATACTTGGCACTAATCGGATCGTACACTAGAAACACAGGGCGATTCTGAACTGGTGTATATCCCGTGATGATATTACCACTTGTAAGAAACGCGCCTGGTGAAGCATTAGTAAATATCAAACACAACATATGAGTGCCGGTAACTGGAGCAGTAATTGTAGCAACCTGCACAGTTCCAGTAACAAATGTCATGAATGTAGTAGGGGCAATTGTAGCAGCAGAAGCAAGCGTGACAGGTTGAGGCTGTTGGCTGCTCTGTGTTGGTGCAATGTTCTGGTGATTAAGATCGCTCATTTTAATTCTCCTTAATAACCAGAAGGAACAGCCAAATTATCGATATAAGCTGTAGCAGCAGGATTGCTTACGAATGTCTGCATACCCACAACCATATAGAAAATATCGGCTGTAGCAACACCACCAGAAGCGCCGCGAATCTCGAAAATCTTCCTACCATCAGTTGTGTAGAACCCTAGAGGAAGAATTTCACCACGGCCCCAAGTGTCATCTACCACGAAATCGACCCGCTTTTTATCCCAATTGAAGCTAGTCTTGAGCGGCGCTCCAGCCATTTGCATGGAATCAAAATACAGATCGAGTGCTTCTTCCTTGCTTTGCTTCTGAATAATTGATACAAGTTGTCCAATTTCTTCATAAGCAGACTTCTGGCAAGGATGTGTCCAAGCATTCGGATTGAAATTGTTATCAATTCCAGAACGATTTCCAATCTTGTTAATGGCAAGACGAGGAAGCGGCAATGTTAATGCACTTGCTCCACCATTAACACGATTAGAACGAATTTCTGGTGTAGTTGAACGGCTAAATCCAAGCCAAGTCCCTGTAGAGGCGTTAGAATGATGATAGGGAACGCCAAATAACCCAGGAAGGGCAGTTGGAGAGGAAATACCGTTGGTAACAATTAGATCCGTTGCAATAACACCAGCAATTTGCGGAGTAATTGAGACTGAATTACCTTCAACATCCCAATTTGTAATTACACCTGAACCCCGCAATGTTGCTAATGTAGTGTCAAAAACCTGCACGGTCTGTCCATAACGCATTAAACGCACACCAAATCCATCAGTTGTGCATACAATAACATTAGCACCACCAGCAGGCGTATCACTTGTTACCGTACCAATTACGCCATTACCAGACTGCATCATTTGAGCATCAATCTGACGACGAAGCTCATCAAGTGCAGTAGCGGTCAATCGACGAACTGAATTAACAATTGCTTTTCTTTCATCATCAGTTGCCCACTGAGAAAGCTTTGTATACTCAATGTTTTCTGACATGAAAACTGCTGTTAATACAGCCTTGTCGAACGTTGGACCACCACCACGACCTAAGTCGCCGCCGTCAGCATTGAAATACTGAAATGAACCACCTGGACGTAATTCGAGTGGTACGCGCATTTGTCGATTACTAATTTTCTCGACATCACGCTTTTTGATATGCGCGAAGAACTTATCATCACGCTCGAATACGGTACGCAGCTTAGGAATAACTCTTTCGAGTTCTAAGCCTTGAACCTGAGCTTCAACTAAAGCCATTTTAACTCCATATAAGTCTAACGCCGTCAAGAGCAGAAGCGGCATTTAAGACCAATGTATTTGTTGGTGAATTCAGACCAATAGATGTAGGATCTGTTTTGTGAAGTTCAATTCCAGTATCACCATTTACACCCTTTAAGATAATTAGAACAGCATTACCCGCAGGTGGAACTATAGTGATAGCTTTAGGAGTTGTACCTCCACTTGGCGGTGTTATAGTGTTATTTCCACTAGCTAAAGAAATAACATCTACTTTACCAGGACTAACACCATTAGTTGCGGCAACTACATCGTATTGTCCAATGAAATCGCCAGTTAACTCATGGAGAATGCGTCGTACTGAACTTACCGCCATTAGTCATCTCCTGCCATCAAAAAGTCTAATGTTTTCATTCCTTTTGGAATTTCTTTAGGACTACTTCTTGGGGTAGTCGCGCGCCCCGGTGTAATTGGTCCTTTTCTTGGTCCTTCTTCATCCTCAACAGTAGTTGTCCTCTTGCCTAATCCCTTTAAGGCATCATTTCGGGATTTCTGAATTAACTGAGGTAATACTGTTTTAGCTGCACTTAACCAAGCTGACCTTATCTTTTCGATCGATCCCTGTGAGTAATTGCTTTCACTCGCCTGTTTCCATAACCGATCCATTATGGAACGAAATCGTTTGTCATCAGCAAGAACTTTATCAACTTCCTCGAAGCAATCGCGCACCGCATTCTTCTTAATATAAGAACTCATCAATTCCTTTGGATCAATATTAGTATCGATGGTTGACTTGATTAAGTTAGTAACGCGCGTTGATAAATCACCACGAGCAGCTTCAAATCTTTCTTGATTAAACTTAGCACGTTCTTGCTGAAGTTCATTTGGTTCAGAACTACCAGGTTTACCAAATGTAGTTGGTGGAGTAAATTGAGAATTGCCAAATATAAATTGATTAAGAAGAATAGCAGCATCTTTCAACTGCTCATTCTGTAGGCGTTGCGATTCCTGCGCCATTGCCACAATCGTATTCTTAATAACGTTACCAATAACATGATAATAAGCATTCGAGTCTACTCTTGCCAAGGTAGGTAAGTAATTATCAACAATTTTAGCAAATGATTCCTTATCCTGTGCTAAGACTGATTGAAGTACTGATTCAGAGTTACCATTAAGCAAATCACCTTCAAATTTCTTTAGAGTCTCACTACGTTCAACAGCTTCGCGCGCATCATCTAACGTAGGTAAAAGTTCTGCATACTTTTGTTCTCTAAAGTAAGACTTTTCGAGAAAGGGAAAATCCTTAAAAATAGTTGGATACTTAGCTAGAATTTCCTTTCGTCGCGCGTGCGTAATAATTTCTGGTTCAGGTTCAACTTCTTCTATCTTAACTTCTTCTTCTGGTTCAGTTACTTTTTCTTCTTCTTCTTCAGAAGTTTTCTTTACTGGTTCTTCAACTTCCTTTTTAAGCAAATCTTCTTTTACTGGTTCATCTGGAGCATTAAGAACATCCAGAATATCATCACGACTTAATTCAGGATTGAGTTCCGACATTTTTCTTCACCTGTGCCAACATAGGCTTTTGTTGTTTAGGCTTCTCTTGATTAGGCTGAGCCATCGCCTGCATATACTGAACATGCCTTTGTAAGTGTAGAAGAATATTTCTATAGCCAGTTGGATTTTCTATTTTAAGCAATCTCCCTTCAGATGAAACTAGGAAAGATTTAGCAATCTCAATATGAATTGGATGATGATCAACAAGAGGCTCAATGTCTACAGAAGGTACTTCCTGTTGCATCGTTCCTTGTGGGCTCTGAATTGGAATTACTGTTGGTTCAGACTCAAGAAGAATACGAATTTCTTCATATTGCTTCTGCCTATCTGATTCACCAGGAATTACAAATTCATCGAGACCGAGTGCGCGCGAAATTAATGGAATATTTTCAGGTGAGGTTAATGCATCCATTACTTCAGGATTAGATCCCTGAAGAAGTTGCATCATAACTTCTCTCTGTTGAGTCCAATTGATTGGTAAGTTTTCATTAGCTTCTAATTCTACGGAACCAATTTTGCCTTGAAGTTCCGCTCTACGAATAAAGGTGTTAATAAAATTACCATTTGGGGATTTCTCAACAAATCTTTCATCATCAACCACAGTTTTAATGTACGATGGAATAACTTTAGAGAATATGTTTTTCCACCAATAAGTAAGAACCTTCCAAGGCGTTTGAAGGCGTTGTAAAGCCTGTGCGCGCGACATCGAATATTGAGCAGCAGTTTTACCACCTGAAGATTGCGCGCCACCAAATAAACTAGGTAATGCACCTGATACAAGTTGTGCTGCTTCATTTATACGTGTTGCAAATGGTTGTACTTCTGCGCTAAGTGACGCGGTGCGTACTTCATAAAAACTTTCACCAAGAGATTTTCCAGTAGGAGTTTTAGCAGGAAATATCATTCCTGGTGTAGCTTCAGTTTGTCTATACTGATCAAAATTAAGCGTTACTGGATCAGCAAAAGTTTGTGGTATACCATGTTCAATAGTTTGAAGAACTAAGTTGTTTAAGTCATTAGTAATATCCTGTACCGAAACTAGAAGCAATCCAAGAGGATCATGTTGTAAATAATCTGATAATGGATTATAAGTTAAAGTCCAAGAATCATCTAATGCTTCATTTTCAGAATCAGCAAATTGATCATTAACGAGAACTACTTTCGCGCCATTCGGAAATAATTTCTTCAAATCATCTACATCATCCTCATTCGGCAATACATGGAATGAACTAGGTCGTAACCAGCAATTACGGACCGTAACTGTATTAAGAGGATATTCTCCTGCATACTGTGTGGAAAGTCTACCCCATCTTTCATAAGGATCGTACATTCCACCAGAAGTAATCTTACCTAAATTACCACCAATATTATCTTTAAGCTCGGGATATCTTTCAAGTACATTTGAGTAATGAGTTTCATAAGCCCAAATTAAATAAGGTGTATCAGATTGACGTTGCGCGTAATTAGCTACTTTAACAAATAATCCACCATAAACTTCAATGCATTGTCTAGTTTTAGGTTTAGAAGTTACTCCAGTTAATTTAGTTACTAATATTTTTTCCTTTACAATTTGCGGTTCAACTTGAGCTAAACAGTTAGGGCAAAGTAATTTATTTTCATTCTGGACCAAATTTTGAAGATTCATATCTTCATCATCTGGTGCATATTCATCTTGTTGCTCATCAGCATTTGGTCCTAACTTAGAACCACATACACCGCAATAAGGAACATCTATTTCGCGTTCTTCGTCCTTATATTGCTTTTCTTCCACAGTTCCATAAGATTTATCTTCCTTTGCATAATTATAAGCTGCTATCATTCCTTCCGTACAGAAAATGAATAGCGCGTGAACCCAGAGAAGTGGTGCATCATTATGTTTGAAAACTAACTTAGCAATTCTATCTCCTGCTTTTGCTGTTTCCAAGTCAAGATTATTTTCAGCATCATCTGGAAAACACTTAATTGGTGGAACTGTAACTGAAAGAGCTGCTATGATAGATTCAAGATAGGCGCGAAAAATATTGATTGGCTTATCATAAGCAGCAGCATCATTTGATTGAGAACTAGATTCAAAATCTGCAATACGCCAATCATGCGCGACTTCACTCCACCAAACTCTTTGAAATCCATTCCAATAATACTTAAGCTTCTTCCATGTACGAATTTGACGTTCGCGCACAGCTCGATCTTCTTGATCGAAATGATCGCAGACTTGCTTAAGAAGCTTCTTTTGTTTCTCAGTCAGTTTCATTAGAAACTCTTAGTTGGCATCAATGATCTGAGTTTAGCCTTCTTTTTCTCGAAACGTGGTGTGCCTTTAGCAATTCCGCGAGACATCATTTTTTCGCGAAATCTATTTCTCATTTGCTCCGGCTGCATACCAGCTCTCATTCTATTGCCCATTTGATTAGCCATTTGCTCACCTACATATTTAAGCCCCGGCATCTAACACCTCCTTCTCTAATTCCTCAATTGGTTTTCTATCACGAAGAATTTGTGCGCGTTTTCTATCTTCAGCTTCTAGCATGTTTTGTCTAACAGACCAAGGAATATTCTTCGGCTTTATCTCAACGGGCATTTCTAAGGGAATAGAAACATTTTCATTAGGTTTGTTCAAATCAAGAATCCATTGAAGTAGTTGTTTGTTCTCATACTTCTCTGTTTCAAGAAGTTGTTTGAGAACTTCACAATTTTTACAGCCACAAAGCCCACAATGAGGATTAAATAAATGATGAAGCCAATCAATGAGCACGATGATATCTCCTAATCGGATTAGTATTCTGCTCTCGTTCAAGGTGACGCGCATTTCTATAAAAACTAGTCCAATCCTGTGTTTCTGCTAATTTCTTAGTAAGATATTCACGTTGTTGCAGTTTCAACGATTCATCCGTAGCTTCACCAAAAAAGCGATCAGCAGTATCAACAAGATAACGAATTCCATCATAAGGGTCATCACCAGGAAATTCAGCTACATCCTGTGGATTAGTTTTGTCATAAATACAAGCATGAATTGCTTCAATCAATTTTGGACAGGTATTGAATATTTGTAACTTAGGTAAATTAGTTTCCGGTTCAGGAGCAACGAAAGATTGAAGATACTCATTGTAAGCATCTAACCCCTTATTGCGTAACAACCATTCAGATAAGTCCTGATTAAATGATCCACGCTCTACATTGTGCTGATATTTAGGTTTCCACCTTAAATATTCATGGAGCAGCATTTTACCAGCAACCCTACTACCTGGTTGATTACTTGTCAACTGAACCGGAAAATCAATAGCGGCACTAATTTGTTGCTGAATAGTATGCTCCTGTCCTCTATCTTGTCCTGCGGATTTACAAAGTTTTACAAGACGAATACTTTCCATGTGAATATATGGTTTAATTTCTGCGCACCATTCTTCGATTCGAACTTTTTGATACCATTGTTCCCTATAAATATAGAGACGTTTCTCTGGAGAAATAGCACCATATCCTATCCAAGTCATAGCTGGTGGTGCATATCCCCAATCCATAGAAACTATTTTAGGCCACCAACTAGGAATATCAAATGAATCAACTACATGAATAGCATTATCCGGTTCATCAGGATACTTCTTATCACGAAATTCATCAAATACCTGACCAAGATAAGCATCCCAGGAACCATACTTCTTCGCTTCGAGTTCCGCTTTAGGTAAGGCTTCTAATGATTGTGCATATGCAGGATCGATGTTAGGATTATCCGCTAAAGTGGAATGAATATAAATACGTTTATTACCACCTTTACCTACTAGAATTTTGCTACCTTTTGGTGCAAAATCAACAAATCTCTTTTTAGTCCATCCATGTCCTACACCACCAGGCATACCAGCTGCGCGTATAATAGCTGGAAGTAATGGGTCAGAAGTACGAACGCGCGTAAATCCAATGTATAAATAAATATACTCAGTAAACGAAGTTAGCTCATCAGGAGTATAAAGGTTTATTTCCATTGAATCGTATTGATGAACATCATCTTCATTTTCACAGTGACCTAAATGAATAACTGCGCCATTCGGTCTAAATCCTGAACCAAACTGATCTTCTCTAGGAAATGTCCAGCTCATTTCCTGTTTATTAAATAAAGCACCAAACTTCAAGTAAAATTCTCTACTACGTGGTACAATTTCATTTCTTAATTCTGGATAAGTCCTACGTTGAAATACCTGCTTAAATTTAGGATTATTATGCCATCCGTGAATCAATGGATAAACAAGCAATACTTCACTTTTCCCAGAACCCGCACCGCCTCCATAGAAACCTTCTTTTATAGAAGTAGGAAGTGACAAGAATATAGATTGCTTCTTGTTTGGCTTCCACTG
>Ga0209619_10000220_pt1 | contig 37770 bp, 29 predicted proteins | sample Rifsed16ft3_FD_184011 | JGI IMG/M metagenome (GOLD analysis project Ga0209619, IMG submission 184011) | Soil microbial communities from Rifle, Colorado, USA - sediment 16ft 3 (version 2) | ecosystem: Environmental > Terrestrial > Deep subsurface > Rock core/Sediment | place: Rifle, Colorado... | reverse complement strand
TGGAAGATCGCCCCGATGTTGTCGAGGCTGGTCTGCAAGACATTTCCGCCCGCAACAAACTGAGGGAACGCGGGCCGCAAGGCCTTCAGGACTTCGGGCGTGACGTAGGCGGGTAGGGCGGCCACGGGTACCTCGCCCTTGATCTGGAAGATGTGGGCTTTCGTCGGCTCGAGGTGTCGGGAAACGTACAGCAGTGTCTGTGCCTCCGCCACGATGACGTCCGCGCGGCAACGGTTTTCGCGGAGCACGTGCGCGGTCTCCAGCGCGCCGCCCGTGCGCCCCGGATTCAGCACGACAATCTGGCCGTCTCGCAGGACGGGCGCGAGGGCCCGTGCGACGTCGGCGTGGCCGGAGGCGGGCACCACGACCATGATCACGTCGACTCGGCGAACCGCTTCCCGGATGTCCGAGGTTGCGACCTTTGGCGTTCCGAACCCCTCGACCTCTCCTTCGACCTCGATTCCGCCCCGATTTGCGACGTGTTCAACTCGCTCCGGGCTCCGGTTCCAAAGGTTCACGGGGAAGCCGAGGATGGCCAGGTGTCCGGCCATCGCGAGACCCCCGTGCCCGGCCCCCAACACCGCGAACCGGACCTTGGGATCGGCGTCTCGGAGTCGGCGAGCCCTCCGACTCCCGGGCTGGGACGCAACCGTGGGCCTCCGAGCCCTGACGGCGTTCGAGCTCCCTGGGCGCTGGCGTCTCTTGACTGGCGAAAGGTCTGTCACGGTGACTACCTCTGCAATTCCCCTCTGGTGAGGAGAAAGGGCGGATGCGGGGACAGGCCGGCGCAGGCCCGACCGCGGTAATCTGACGGCCGAATAGGGACGCCACGCGGCGCTCTCCCTATCCGGCAATCCCATAAAAAGGCTTGGATGCAACCCGTCACCGTGCGCGACGCTCTGTCCTTTCCTCCTCTACTCGGCCTGGATCCTCCCCGCGGGGCTGGTCTCGTACACGCTCTGACGGTGCCGGCTCCATAGCGTCCTCTTTCCTCGTTCGAACCGCGCCGGTCCCCGATCCCACGGTTGCGAGATCCGCAGCCTTTGCTCTCTTCCGTCGTCGTTCGATCGAGACGACCCCGGCCGACGTGGTGATCACGGTCAGAAGGATCACGAGGAATGCGATCGTGAGGAATTGCGTCTCGTAGGGCGCCATCGTGTTGTGGTACAACCCGTAGTCAGGGTTCGCCGGGTCCGTGAACGCGGGAATCGCGAAAGGGAGGGAGGCGAGGACGGCAGCCGCCAGACCGCGCCCCATCACGATCGTGATAGCCTGACGGTCGTCCTTGCTCTCCCGGTGAAGGCGTACGGTAACTCTGGCGGCAATGGCCCGGAGCGCCCAAATCCCGAGGAACATCAGGACGATGGCGAACGCAACGAGCCAGAAGGTGTTGTTGAGGAGGGAGAACCCGGGGAGAGGGGATCGCACCGCCCATGCCACCGCGAACGGTAACGTGAACGAGAATCCGAGGAAGACGAAGAAGAACGTGCGTACGGCGAACGTGATTTCCGAATGAAACTGCTTGAACGAGTCATTGACGAAGAGCGGATTCCACACCTTCGTCACTCCGGCAAGCCGTCGGCGCTTTCCGAGGGTTTCAGCGATTTGGTGGTGGTTTCCGAGGATGAGGCCGAACATTAGGGCGGCCATGCCTCCGCTGCCACCGAGGAACTCCGTACCGGCGTACAGGACGAAAAGCGCGGCGATGGTGATCATGAAACCGAATGGCTTCTCTTGCATGCGGCTTAGGACCCGAAGCCAGAGAAATCCTACCACTGCGCCGAGCACCAGGGCGACCAGAAACGCGGTCGCAATGCCGCCAATCGTTTCGGGGAGGGTTCCTCCACCGCTCAGGATGCCGATGACCGTGAGCGCACCGATGATGCAGAGCACGTCCGTGATCGTGGATTCCAGGACGAGGATCGTCCGCGAGTCCTCGCTCATGGACATTCCCCGGACGAGGCCGATGACAATCGCGCCGCTCGTGCCGCCCAGGATGGTGCCCAAGAGGACGCCGACCAAGAACGGGTATCCCAGGAGCAGCATCGCGACGAACGTGACCACGAAGACCGAGCCGAACCATGTGATGCCCGTCTGGACAATCGATACGCCGGCGCGCGAGACGACCTGGCGGATGTTCAGGTTGAGCCCACCGTCGAACAGGATGATCATGAGCGCAAGAGCGGCGAAGTAGGGAGTCGCGAGCTTCAAAAGATTGAGGGGGACGAGCGTGACATTGAAGAAGGTGGCGAGGATCGGGCCGAGGAACAACCCAAGGACGATCAGGAAGATCAGGTCGGGTACTTTCGTGCGTTCGAAGACGAGGGCGGCCAGGAAGCCGATGAAGATGATCGCCCCGACGGCGAGGAATGCGGTCCCTATGTCAACAAAGCGCACCGGAGCACTGGCAAGGACGGTTGCTCGAAAGTGCGCATGGCGACCATCATCGAGGCGAACGACGATGTCGACGACGGCTTGCGAAGCGCGCGGGCTTCCCGGCACCGTCACGCTCGCGAGAACGCTGAGGACTTCGCCCGACCCAAGGGAGGCGTTGGCCGGGACGAGGGCCAGGACATAGTCCGGAGAGGAAACGTTCCCCGTGACGGTCACGTTGTAGTCCGTGGGCCCCACGTTGACGATGGACCAGACGAAGCTCGCATTCTGCCCGACAGAAGCCTGCTTCGTGTACTCATCGTTGGCCACGATTCGCAGATCCGAAGGGAAGGTGTCGTCCGCCACGGCCACGAGGGACCCGAGGAGGAAGGCGACCCCGAACAGGAGGACCACGGCTCCCGTTGGGCGCATTGCTGCGGTATCCTTGCGCGTGTATATGAACAGCCACGCGGCCATTGCTCCGGGTGAAGGACGCGCACTCGGCGGCGGGGAAAATCCGGCTCGCACGCACGTCGTCCTCTCGGGGTCCATGGAGCGAGTCTCAAGAACAAGGCGGAACCGAATCATTTATTGCCATCCCACGGTTGCGGCACCGATGGCGGCGACCCCGAGCGAGGTGTTCCTCCAGCTCACCGTCCTCCTCCTCGTCGCCGTGGTGGCCCACTTCGTCATCAAGCGATTTCGCCAGCCCACGATCATCGGGGAAATCGGGATCGGCGTCGTCCTCGGCCCCACGCTCGCCGTCCCCGTGCTGAAAACCGTGGGACTCCTTCCGCCGAGCGCGACGGGGCTCTTCGACCCCCAGCTGATCACCCTCTTCGCGAGCCTCGGGGCGATCTTCCTCCTCTTCCTGATCGGACTGGAGACGGACGTGAAGGCGATCTACCAGAGAAAGAACGTGCTCGTCGCGGTCGGCGGCGTCGTCCTGCCTTGGCTCCTGGGCTTCCTGGTCGCGTACCTGATGCTCCCTGCGACGGACCTGCTCGCGAGCCCGTTCGTCACCGCCACGTTCGTCGGGGCCACCCTTGTCGCGACGAGCACCGCCATCGCCGCTTCTATCCTGCTGGAGCTCGGGATGATCCGCTCGAATGTCGCGTCGACGATCATGGGGGCCGTCATCGTCGACGACATCCTGGGTCTCCTCGTCCTCTCGCTGTCGCTGGGGGTCGCGGAGGGCGCCGTCGACGTCTTCCGCCTCGCCCTCCTCGTCGGGACCGCGGTCGCCTTCATCGCCGTGACGATCTACCTCGGCACGCGGTACTTCGCCCGCTTCGTCGTCTGGCTGCACGGGAAGGCTGTCCGGTCGGGCCTCCGGACGGCGGGGTTCATGGTCGCGATCGCCGTCGCCTTCTCCTTCGCCTTCCTCGCGGAGGTGATCGGGCTCTCCGCCGTGATCGGGGCCTTCCTGGCGGGGGCGATGTTTAGCAGCACGACTCTCCGTCACGATTTCCTGGAGGGGATTCAATACCTAGGGGCGATCTTCACCCCGGTGTTCTTCATCTCCCTCGGCCTCCTGGTCGACGCCTGGACGCTCAACCAGGGCCTCCTCCTGTTTGGCGGCGTCCTCCTGGCCGTCGCCTTCGTTTCGAAGCTCGCCGGGTGCGGACTGATGGCCCGTGCGACAGGAATGGCCCGCGGCGAAAGCTTGGCGGTCGGGTACGCGATGATCCCGCGCGGGGAGGTCGGTCTCATCATCGCGGTCGTCGCGAGGCAACAGGGTATCATCGGCCCCGACCTCTTCGCGATCATCGTGATCGTCATGATCCTGGTCTCGGTCCTGCCCGCGCCTCTCATCCGGAGGTCCCTGCTCCGGGTCCGCGATTCCCAGGCGACCGCCTCGCCCTCCGCGTCCTCGGTCGTTCCCCCCTAGATTACCCTTGGGCCCGCGCGAGGCTCTCGACGCGCCCGAACTCCAGCAGACCTAGCGCGTCGTCGATCCCGTAGACCCGCGCGTCGGATAGGTCTCGGTTCGCGAGGAGGGGCGACATCCTCGGACCCTCCGTCACGTCGACCCCGAGCGCGAGCGGCGAGAACGCCGGGAGGAGGATCGTGTCCGGTTGGACGACGAAGGCCGGGAGGGACATCACCGCCCCGAGGTCGTCTCGCAGCTTGACCGCGGGGTGCTCGTGGCCCAGGACGATCGGGCCCGAGACGCCGGGGTCGTCGTGGCCGTGGACGAACGTGAAGCCGGCGCACGTGTATTTCCGCTTCAGGTCGAGTCCTCTCTTCGAAAGGATCTGCATCAGGTAGTTGTCGTGGTTTCCCCGGACAAGCACGGGAGTCGTGCGCGCGTGCAGGAAGTCGAGCACGTCCTGGACGTCCTTCCATTCCTCCTCGAGGTTCCGGGAGAACTCGTGCTTGAAGTCCCCGTTCACGATGACCGTCTCCGGCGCGCAACGGTCGAGGAGCCGCCCGAGCCGCTCGAGCATCACGCGCTTCTGCCGGCGCGGGATCGCGACGCCCGCCTCCTGCATCGCGCCCTCGTACCCGAGGTGGAGGTCGCTGATCGCGAGCGTCTTCTCCCGGGGGAACCACAGCGCGTAGTCGCGCGTGACGTGCACTCCAGGAAGGACTTCGATCGCGTCCACGACCCTCGATGGGCGGTCCCGCGTTAAAGGTCCCCTCGCGCCAAGCGGATCGCGATGACGCTCACGTTGTCGTCGTTCTTCTCCAGGGCGGACGCCCGGATGCGGTCCGCCGCGGATTGGGCGGTCGTCTCGCCGCGGGCCAAGTCCGCGACCGCCTCCGGGGTCAGCCCGTCCCACACCCCGTCGGACCCGAGGATCAGCCATTCGTCCTCCGCCCCCAGGATCCGCTCGGACACGTCCGGCTCCGGGATGATCCCGATGCGCCGGAACGGGCGGTCCCCGAGGGATCTCGTGCACACGAGGCCCTTCCCCCAGGGGAGGACGGCGTAGGGACCCATGACCCGCCCGCCCGCGGCCACGATGCGCCGGTACTCGCCCTCGTTCGTCAGGCGATGGTCCCTCGTGAGGAGGCCGACGCCCGCCTTCGAGATGAGGGCTACATGGCTGTCCCCGGCGTTCCCGACGGTCAGCGCGTCCCCCTGGAGGACGAGGACCGCGGCGGTCGCGCCCGACCCCTCCGAGGCGACCCGCTCGTCGAACGTTCGGAACGTGCTCCGGATCGCCTCGTCAACCGGCCGTTCCAGCCCGAGTTCCTCCGCGAGGATCCCGTGGAGTTCCTCGGAGGCCCGGCGGGACACCCCATCCCCGTTGTGGCCGTCGAACACGCCCGCGTACAGCCAGCCCTCGCGTCCCGCGAAGGAGGGTTCCACGCGGACGAAGTCCTCCATGTAGTGCCGTCCGCCTTGGTCCGTGGCCGCCGCCGTCTCGAGCACGCGAGTAAATCGCTTCCCGCCTTAAGGCCCACGGTGGGCGGCCCACGCGAAGGCCTTTTCACGGGGGGTGGCGTTGCCCTCCTCATGAAGCCGGGGGAGCAGGACGCGGTGTTCCGTTACGTGGACGAGCGCTTCGACGACTTTCTCGCGGACCTCACGGCCTACGCGAGCGTTCCGACGATTTCGGCGCAGGGCAAGGGGTTCGGGGAGGGCGCGGCCGCCACCGTGCGGCTCCTCGGTCGCCACGGGGTCGTCGCGCGCCGCTTGCCGGTCGCGAACGGGCCCGATCTCGTGGTCGGAAACGTCGTGGAGGATCCCGAGCTACCCACCCTGGCGATGTACAACCACTACGACGTGCAGCCCGTCGATCCGATCCACGAGTGGGAGTCCGAACCGTTCCGGCCGGAGGTGCGGGACGGCGCGCTGTACGGGCGGGGCGTCGCGGACACGAAGGGCAACACAGCGTCCCAGTGCCTCGCGCTTGCGGCGATCCGGGAGACCGTCGGGTCTCTTCCGGTGAACCTGCGGTTCGTCGTCGAGGGCGAGGAGGAGATGGGCAGCCCCCACCTGCTCCCGTTCGCGGACGCGCACCCGGAGGTCTTCCGCGCGGACGGTGCCACGATCGAGGGCGGCGACCACAACGAGGCCGGCATCCCGATCTTCTACATGGGTTCGAAGGGGATCCTGAGCGTGGAGATGACCGTCCGGACGGCGGCGGTGGACCAGCACTCCTCGATTGCGACCGTCGTGCCGAACGCCGCCTGGCGGTTGATCCACGCGCTGAACACGCTCCGGGACGCGGACGGCCGGATCACGATCAAGGGATTCTACGACGGGGCCCAGAAGCCGATGAGGGAGGAACTCGCGTACCTCCGGAGGAACACGTGGGATCCGAAGGATTGGGAGCGGACGTACGGCACGAAACTGCTCGTACAGGGCACGCGGCTCGACCGCCAGAAGGCGTACGTGTACCGGAACACGTGCACGATCGACGGGTTTTGGTCGGGCTACACAGGCGAGGGCCACAAGACCGTGAACCCGGCGGTCGCGCACGCGAAGATCGACTTCCGCCTCATTCCAGGGCAACGGCCGGAGGCGATCTACAAGAAGCTCCTCGCCCACCTGAAGGCAAAGGGGTTCAAGGATGTCGCGGTCGAGAAGCATTCCGTGTTCGAGCCCGCCGCCACGCCCGCGACTGCCGGGATTTCCCAGGCGATCGTCGCCGCCACGAAGCAGGTCTACGGGCGAGAGCCGAACATGCTCCCGTGGATGGCGGGCTCGTCCACGACCTGGTACTTCACGCGGGTCGGGACGCCCGCCGTCGCCGGTCCCGGGGTCGGCTGGACCGGGGAGCGCATCCACGCGCCGAACGAGAACATCCGGCTCGCAGACGCGAGGAACGCGATCAAGACGACGGCGGCGATGGTCTTGGAGTTCGCGACTCGTGCACGTTGAATCTGCTTCCGAGGACACGGATTATCCCTCCCCACAGCTCGTCCGCGTCCACCGCGTCCAAGACAGATCTGAGGCGCTCTATCCATCGGTTCGCCTCAGGCCGTTCGTCCGCACGATCGCGAGAGGACAGCCTCGTCGCCATGAGTCACCCTGCGTGCCGAGATCGAACGATCCTAACTGGGTCGAAATGGACGCAACCTCGACGAGGGGTCCTTCCTGGACAACGATCATGCCGAATTCGCAGGCCGGGCAGACCGCACGGTCCGAATGTGACGCAGGACGGCGGATCCGGTTCGCCGCAAGCTTGAAATAACCTGGGGAATCCGTCCCAATCTTCCCTTGTACCTCCAAGCTTCTCCTCGCCCGAGGCGATTACGTGTCAGACCTCAATGGAATAGGGTGGATCGCATTCGGACGTGGGAGGGCCCCAGGTGCGATCGGATCGGCCGGGGCGCTCCTCCGGCCGCTGCGCACGGTCCCTGTTGGCTGCGGGGTTCCGACGCACGCCGATGATGTCCAGGTTGCCATCGATCCCGTCCGGGGCGCCATTCCCGTGTGGAAGCAGTCAGACGCGACGACCGTCCGTGTCAGCGCTAACGTACTATACTCCAGGAACCTCTACCTCCCCCGGGGTGCCCTATGAGGAGAGTCGGTCCGACGGCGGTCGTGGGCCTTCTCGTCCTCGGCGGCTTGTTGGGCGTCCTCACACTCTCCTCGCGAGTTGCAACGGCAAACACCCTTTACGTCGGCGGCGGAGGTCCGGGAAACTACACGAGCATCCAGGCAGCGGTGAACGCCGCGTTCCCCGGGGACACGGTGTTCGTTTACAGCGGTAACTACACGGAGAATGTGACCGTGACCAAGACCTTGAACCTCGTGGGTGAAGGCATGGAGACGACCTTTCTCCACGGCGCTGGAGCGTATTATACCCTTAACGTGGGGGCGGACTGGGTGAATGTCACGGGGCTCAGCGTGGTTGGGGGTGTGGCATATGAAACCGTCTTTGGCATAGGGATGAGTGGCCATCACAATAGGATCTTTCGCAACAACGCCTCCATCCGTTTTGATGCGACCCTGTGGGCGTACACCACAATCACGGACAACGTAATCCACCGGATCTCACGCGAGAGTAGCGCCTTTGTCCATCCTGGCCTTCAGGTCCGTTCTTCATCATTCGTCACCATTGACGCTAACACCTTTCCCGACAGCGGAATCGACCTATGGGACTCAACCGACGTTACCATCACCGCCAACAACTTCACCTCGGTCGCGGATGTCAGCGCGGGCGTTGGTTTCGGGCCCCTCAGTCAATGGGTACATGGTTCCCTCGCCAACCATAACTCCCACACCATCACGCCAGACAACCTGGTCAACGGGAAGCCCCTCTACTACCACAAGAACTGCAGTGGCCTCACCGTGGATGGCGTCCCACTGGGACAACTGATCGTGGTGAATTGCACCGCTGTGCAGATCTCCCATCTCCAGCTGGCGAATCCCGCACCGCCAATCTACGTGGCCTATTCCAACGGAGTGAACATCTCCACCAGCAACGTCGCCTCATACATCCTTTCCTTGCAGTCCTCCGACCTCTCCATTGTCAGCAATACCGTAGGCTTCATCTCCCTTTGGTATACTACCAACGCCCGTCTCATCGCCAACTACATCGACTTCGGTACCGATGTCGCCATTAGCTCCAGCGTCGTCATCAGCGGTAACATCATCTACGATGGATCTGTCCGTTTACATTGGTGCAATGACATCCAGGTTACGGATAACCACATCACCAGCTCTGACTTCGCTGCGATCGAGGTCGGCGGGCCGGGTCCCTGGGGATACCGTACTTGTTCGAATGTCGTCATCCTTCGGAACACACTCGAGAGCAACTATGTGATTTATTACATCATCAGCGTCACATTGGGCTCCTCCATCCTGACCGTGCACCACAATAACATTGGCACGACCCAGGGCGGGGGTTATGGGACCGTTTCAGATGAAGGATCCGGAACTACTTGGGACGACGGGTACCCCAGCGGGGGTAACCATTGGTGGGATTACACCGGCGTGGATCTGCTCAGCGGTCCGAACCAGGATCTGCCGGGGACCGACGGCATCGGCGACACTCCCTATGTGATCGACTCCGACTCGATTGACCGATATCCCCTGATGAGCCCGATGGTTCCTGGTACAATGCCCGTCCTCTCCGCGACAGGCGAGCCGAACTACGGGACGGACGGTGTGGACCCGGAGACGGGCACCCTCGGAGCGACGTTCACGTACCGCGTGAGCTACCTCGACGCGGACAACGACTTTCCCCTGGCGGGCGACCCGAAGGTCCACATCCGGAAGGGCAGCGTCGAGATCGCCGGCAGCCCCTTCACCATGACCGCCGTCGACCCGCTCGACGCGGACGTCACGGACGGGAAGCTGTACACCTACACGACGACCCTCACCTCACGTGGCACCGACTACACCTACGAGTTCACCGCCAGCGACGCCGTGGGGCTCGCCGCGGCGGACTGGCCCGCCCCGCCCGCGGACGCGCCGGACGTGCTGAACCGCCCCCCGACCGCGGACGCGGGACCCGACCAGAACGTGCCCAAGGGGACCCTCGTCACGCTGGACGGTGCGCTCTCCAGAGACCCGGACAACGACCCTCTCTCCTACACGTGGGCCGCCCCGCCGGGCATCGCCCTCTCCAGCGCGAACGTCCCCATGCCGACCTTCACCGCCACGCGGACCGGCACGTTCCCCTTCACCCTCACCGTGGACGACGGCGACCCCGCCAATGGCACAGACACCGACACGGTCGTCATCACGGTCTGGGGCCTGCCGCCGGTGGCGAACCTCACCGCGGATCGGATGCGCGCGAACGTCGGCGGGGCCTTCCTCTTCAGCGGCGCGGGGTCCACCGACGCGGACGGCAGCATCGCTGCCTACCTCTTCGAGTTCGCGGACGGCACGGACCAGACCGGCGGGAGCGACACCGCCATGCACGCGTACGCCGCGCCGGGGAGCTACGTCGTGCGCCTCACCGTTTGGGACGATGACGGGAACGCGAGCGCCGCCGACACGCTGACGGTCACCGTCAATGCACCGCCGGTCGCCTCGGGCACGGTGACCCCCGCGTCGGGCACGCTGGCGACAACGTTCACATTCACGAGCACCTCCACGGACTCCGACGGGACGATCGTCACGACCTCCTGGGACTTCGGGGACGGCGCGACGGACTCGGGGACGACGGTCACGCACGCGTACGCGACGCGCCAGACGTTCACGGTCACCCTCACGGTCTGGGACGACGACGGCGCCACCGCCACGTCTACCCTTTCGGTGTCCGTCGGGAACCTCCCACCGACGGCTGCGTTTGCGGTCACCCCGGCCTCCGGGGACGTGGCCACCGAGTTCACGTTCGACGGATCCGCCTCCACGGACGACGGCACGATCGTCGCCTACGCCTGGGACTTCGGAGACGGGACGACGGGCTCGGGGGTCGTCGTGACCCACCGGTACTCGCGCAACGGATCGTTCGCGGTCACTCTTACCGTGACGGACGACGGCGGCCTCGAGGGGAACGCGACAGCTTCCGTAGCGGTGTCCCGGGCTCCCGGATTGGACGACGGGACGGTCATCGGAATCATCGGGATCATCATCGGGGCGATCATCGTGGCCCTCTGGCGGCTGCGCGTCCTATGGTTCCCGTACTTCATCCTCTGGTGTTACACGAAGCTCCGGAAGGACGAGGTGCTCGACAATTTCCTGCGTGGCCGGATCTACGAATACGTCCGCCTCAACCCCGGCGACGCGTACACGGAAATCAAGCGGAACCTCGACCTGTCCAACGGTCCGCTTCTCTATCATTTGGCGGTGCTGGAGCGGGAAGAGCTCGTGCGCTCCATCCAGCAGGGCTCCCGGAAGCGGTTCTATCCGAACGACGTGGCGGTACCGGAAGACGGGGGCCTCCACGCGCTTCAGGCTCGCATCCTCGAGGCCCTTCGCGGGGAGCCCGGAGTCGCCGTGACGGAGTTGGCGATGGCTCTTGGTGTCAGCCGCCACGTGGCGCTGTATCACATCCGCAAACTCGTCCGCTCGGACCTCGTCCGCCTCGAACGTCGGATGGCGCGACTGCGGGCGTACCCAGTCCGCCCGTCGTCTCGATGAGGGATACGACGAGGGGCGGGAGACTTGGATCTCCGCTCCCACGCCCCGCCGGCCGTCGAAGGGTTCAATCGTTCCTCTGCAATGGCCCAGGCGAGGATCCCATGCAGTTTGTCGTAACCCAGATGCATGCGCCGAGCGACTGCCCGAGCGACGAGCCCGAGGTGCTGAAGAGGCTTGGGCGCGACTTCTCCGAGGGGGAGGCCCGCAAGAAGGGCGTGAAGCTCCTCGGCGCGTACATCGCACCGCTCGAGCACACATTCTTCTTCATCCTCGAAGCGGACAGTCTGGCCAAGGTGACGGAGTTCCTGAAGCCCGCCGCCAAGCTCGGGACCGCGAAGGTCACGCCCGTCGACGAGTTCCAGAAGGTCGTGCGGCAACTGTCGCGGGGGCGCTGAACGGACCCGAAGTCCGGAGCCAACTCAGGGGACCTATCCCTGGACCGGCTGCGAGATGAACCCAAGACTTCCGCGGCAAGTGATTCTCCAGCATGCGGTTCAGCGTCTCCCGAGGACATGGTCCGAGAACTCTTTCAGGAGTGCGGGAGAGCAGTACCAACCAGACCGGATCATCCGTTCCACGGTCTGCACGGCCTCGGCACCGGTGACCCGCGTACGTTCGACCGCCAGGCCCAAAATGTACAGGGAACCTCCGAGTGACACGTCCAGCGCCCGGGCGGCGGCGCGGAGGTCCCGGTCGTCGGCCACGAGTCGGCCGCCGACCTCCACGGCCAGACCAAGCGACGTCGCGTCGGCGGTGGAGAGACGGGGACTCTCGCGGATTCGGTCCACAAGCCTCCGGTTCCGCACACGGCGAACCTCGATCGCGCCCTCGCGGAGCATCCGTGTCAAGAGAAGGTGTTCGGGTGTCCCGGGTCCTCGGCCCTCGGCCGACACCTCGTCCCGAACCTCATCCGCGATCACGATTCGAGCGCCGAGTCTCGTAACATGGGGAAGGAACCCGGCCGCGGACAGGGCGATGAGGGGCGCCGCGTCGAACACGAGCGTCTCTTGGCGGGGCATGACCAACCTGCCTCACCGGCGAACGCCACGCAGATCCTCCATGAGATCGTCGTCGACCCAGGCGATGTGGCGGTCCCGGGCGAGGGACATGATCTCCCAGATGCTCACCTTCGCGATCTCTGCGGCCCGGGACAGCGTGGCCTTCCGCTCGGACAGGAGGCGCAACGCTCGCTCACGCCGGTATCCCTCAAGCCCCAGGTGGAGGACCTTCCGGAGAGCGGCAGACTTTTCGAGGTGCTCCTCGCGCATGAGATCCTCGACCTCCTTCTCCATCTCCCGCGGGATCCGGGCAGAGACCGTGACTTCGGTCATGCTTCCATAGTATGCATTGCATACAAATGAACCTTGCGCCCTGGTTCCGTGGGACCAGGGGTTGGACGCACAATCGCCAGGACCGCTGCGAGGCAATCGGAAGGACCATGGCGGGTGGCCGAGAGACTGTGCGCGCTGCGACTTCTCGGCCGATTCAGACGTGGGGCCGCTGCAAGGTGCCCTGAGGGGACCATGGACGACTCATGGACTCTGAAGGCCCACCTCGCGGGGTGAGGGGGCCAATTCGAGAGGAGCAGTGGACCGGCTGGGATTTGAACCCAGGGCCTCCTGCTTGCAAAGCAGGCGATCTTCCGCTGATCTACCGGCCCGCCCCTCCGTAGAGGGATGCCGCCAAAAACCTATCGGGCTACGAGCGCAGCACGATCTCGATGTTCACGCCGTCCGGCACGCGGATTCGCATGAGCTGCCGCAACGCCCGTTCGTCCGCGTCGAGGTCGATGAGCCGCTTGTGGATCCGCATCTCCCACCGGTCCCACGTCTCGGACCCCTCGCCGTCGGGGGACTTCCGCACCGGCACGACGAGCCGCCGCGTCGGCAGCGCGATCGGCCCACCCATTGCGACGCCCGTCCGCTCGCTGATCAACTTGATCTGCTGGCACACGTTGTCGACCTTCTTCGGGTCGGTGCCGGAGAGCGAGATGCGCGCCTTCTGCGCCATTCAGTCACCAAAACAAGGATGAGAAAAGGGGGAAGGGGGTTCAACGCTTCTCGACATCGATGCACATCCCCGCGGCTACGGTCTGGCCCATGTCACGGATCGCGAATCGACCGAGCTGCGGGAAGGCCTTCGCGGGCTCGATGACCATCGGTTTCGTGGGCCGGATCTTGACGATCGCGGCGTCCCCGGTCTTGAGGAGCTCGGGCTTCTCCTCCTTCGTCGCGCCCGTCTTCGGGTCCAGCTTCTTCTGGAGCTCCTCGAAGGTGCACGCGACCTGCGCGGTGTGCGCGTGGAACACGGGCGTGTAGCCGGGCGTGATCACGGAGGGGTGGTTGAGCACCATGATCTGGGCGGTGAAGGACTTCGCGACCGTCGGCGGGTTGTCCACCGGGCCCGCGACGTCGCCGCGCCGGATGTCCTTCTTCTCGACCCCGCGGACGTTGAAGCCCACGTTGTCCCCGGGGACCGCCTCCGGGATCTGCTCGTGGTGCATCTCGATCGACTTGATCTCGCCCACCTTGTCCGCCGGCTGGAAGGAGACCTTCATCCCCGGCCTCATCACGCCGGTCTCCACGCGCCCCACGGGGACCGTGCCGATCCCCTTGATCGTGTACACGTCCTGGACGGGGAGGCGGAGCGGCTTGTCCGTCGGCTTCGGCGGCTCCTTCAGCGTGTTCAGCGCATCGACGATTGTCGGGCCCTTGTACCACCCGAGGTTCGTCGACGCCTTGGTGATGTTGTCGCCCTTGTACGAGCTGAGCGGGACGAACAGGATGTCGTCGACCTTGTATCCGACCGCCTTCAGGAGGCCCGTCACCTCCGTCCGGATCTCGCCGAACCGGTTCTCGTTGTACGCCGGCTTCGTCGCGTCCATCTTGTTCACCCCCACGATGATCTGGGCCACGCCCAGCGTCCGCGCGAGGAAGATGTGCTCTTTCGTCTGCGCCTGCACCCCCTCCGCGGCGGACACGACGAGGACCGCGCCGTCCGCCTGGGACGTCCCCGTGATCATGTTTTTGACGAAGTCCCGGTGCCCGGGCGCATCGATGATCGTGAAGTAGATCTTGTCCGTCTCGAACCGCTGGTGCGCGACGTCGATCGTGAGGCCGCGCTCGCGCTCCTCCTTCACCCGGTCCATGACCCAGGCGAACTCGAAGGTGGCCTTCCCCTTCTGCTCGGCCTCCTTCCGGAACCCCTCGAGGATGTGCGGTTCGACGTGCCCCGTGTCGTACAGGATCCGGCCGACGGTCGTCGACTTCCCGTGGTCGACGTGGCCGATGAACACGAGGTTCAGATGCGGTTTCGCTGCCATTTTTCCACCGTAGCCGGCCCTTAGAGCCTATCCCTATATATGGTTTTCTTACCGAGATATGGAGGAAACCCGAAATGCCTCACGCGGCGTAGTACGCCTCGTCGTACGGCTCGGGCGCGAGTCCCTTGCGCTCCCGGATTCCCCGGACGACGTCTCCCTGGAGGTCCGACGGAACCGGCTGGAAACCGGCGTTCTCCGTGGACCAGAGGACGCGGCCCTGCGTCGCGCCGCGGATGGCGGTCGCGAACCCGAACATCGCCGCCACAGGGACCTTCGCGGAGATCTTCGTGACCTCGCCCTCCTGCTGAATGTCCTCGATGGTGCCGCGCCGACTCTGCACGTCGCCGATCGCGGCGCCCATCACGTCCTGCGGAAGGTCGAGGAACAGCTTCTGTTTCGGTTCCATGAGGATCCGCTCGCCCTGGACCATCGCCCCATAGATCGCGCTCCGAACGGCCGGAATCACTTGCGCAGGGCCGCGGTGCACGCTGTCCTCGTGCAGTTTCGCGTCGACGAGGCGGATCTTCATCGCCATGCACTTCTCCTGTGCGAGCGGGCCCTTCGTCATCGCCTCCGTGTAGGCTTCCTTCACGAGCTCCATCGTCTCGTTCAGGTACTGGATCCCCTTCGTCGCGTCGATCAGCATGTTCGTGTCCTTGATCCACACGACGTTCTTCGCCTCGTCCTTGTCCATCCCGAGATCCTGCAGCTGTCTCGCGAGCGCCTTCGCGTCCTTGATGCGCTGGCCGCTGGGGATCGCCCCCTCGTGGATCGCCGCCACGATCGCGTCGGCGAGCGGTTCCGCCTCGACGTAGAAGCGATTGTGTCTGTTCGGGGACTTCCCCTCGAACGGGCCGCCCGCCCCGCGGACGCGCTCCCGGTACACGACGATCGGCGCGCTCGCGGTGATGGGGACCTTGTAGTCGTTCACGATCCGGTACTGCGTGATCTCCAGGTGGAGCTCGCCCATCCCCGACATGAGGTGCTCGCCCGTCTCCTGGTTGATGTCCACCTCGATGCTCGGGTCCGCCTTCGCGATCTTCCGGAGCACCTCGACGAGCTTGGGCAGATCCGCGGTGGCCTTCGCCTCGATCGCGACGGTGACGACCGGCTCCGAGTAGTGCACGATGGGCTCGAACGCCTGCATCGACCGATCGTCGCTGACCGTGGACCCCGCGATCGCGTCCTTCAGGCCGATGACGGCGACCACGTTCCCCGCGTCGATCTCTTCGACCGGGACCCTCTCCGGCCCCACGATCATCGCGACGGTCTGAACGCGCTGTGGATGCGGCATCCCGGACACCCAGAGCTCTTGGCCGCGTCGGATCCTCCCGCTGAACAGGCGGCCCGCGGCGACCTCCCCCGCCTGGGGGTCGACGATGATCTTCGTCACCATGTAGGCGACGGGGGCATCCTCCTTCACCTTCGTCATCGCCTTCCCGACGGGGCTCTCGGGGTCTCCCTTCCAGATCACGGGGATCCGCATCGGCTGGGCGACGAGCGGGTTCGGCAGGTGGTGGATGACCATGTCGAGGACGACCTGGTGGAGCGGCGCCCGCTTGCTGAGGTCGTCCTGCTTCTCCTCCGACAGGTAGCGGTAGATCTCCTTGAACGTGATCCCCGTCTTCTTCATGTACGGCACGGAGATCGCCCACTTGTTCCGCGCGCTGCCGAACGCGACGTTCCCTGCCTCGACGTTCAGCGCCCACGGTCCCTTCAGCTCGTCGGGGAGGATCTTCCTGATGCGGACGTTGACGTCCGTGATGATCTTCACGAACCGCTGCTGCATGCGGTCCGCGTCCAGCTTCAGCTCGTTGATGAGGCGGTCCACCTTGTTGATGAATAAGACGGGCTTCACGCGCTCCTTCAGCGCCTGCCGGATGACGGTCTCCGTCTGCGGCATGACGCCCTCGACCGCGTCCACGAGGATGATCACGCCGTCGATCGCACGCATCGCGCGGGTGACGTCACCGCCGAAGTCCACGTGGCCGGGCGTGTCGATCAGGTTGACGAGGTACGCCTTCCCGTCGAACTGATGGACCATCGAGGCGATCGCAGCATTGATCGTGATGCCTCGCGCCTGCTCCTGCTCGTCGAAGTCCATGAACAGCTGCGTGCCGGCCAGTTCCTCGCTCATCATCCCTGCGCCGGCGATTAGCGAATCGGATAGCGTCGTGTTGTGAACAAAGAAGCCCTCAGCCACGAAATTTCGCGGGCCAGGAACAGAGAAGTCGTAGACCCATTCTTCCTCGACTCGATGAACGCTGTGAACTTCGACGAAAGCGACATCTTGATTGAGGACTGGCTCGAGTTCCTCGAAATCGCTCCCGGCCATGAGGATTAGGGATGCTGAGGATGGCTTCTGTTCCAGACGTGCGTAGGTTCTCGTCTTCCACGTGTTCGTTTGCAGTCTGTTCCAGTTGACGGGGACGAGATCCACCACATAGGAGGGACCGGCTCGTGCTTCCAGGCCCGCCTGTCGGCTCGATTTCTCAGAATCGTGCAGCCGCGGGAATCGAGAGAGGTTGGTTCGGCCGGAGACGTACAATGTGGAGTGCGACACGCCTTGATCGAGGATAGCTCGCACCCCCAAGCGCAGGAGCAGGAGCTGGAGGTCGCCTAGGAAGGTGGGGGACGCACTAGTCGCGGTCACCGCGCGCCGGCCTGATTCGACAGAGCCGTCTGCGTCGAAGTATCCCTGAACAAAGGCCCTGACCGTTGATATCGGGGCCGTGAATAGGAGATCGGGTAGCCGCATCGTTCGCACCTTCGCGAGAAGAGGGTAGCCGAGGACGACATGAAGAAACATCAAGAGAGTCTTCGATCGACTCTCGACGCGCGGGACCCGCGGGGGATGGCGGGCGATCGCGGGCTTTGGGACGAATCCCTGAAGCGACGCCAACACCTCGTGAATGAGATCCTCGTCCGCCCCGTGAAGGAATCCATTCCCGTCACCGTCTCCGTAGAGAAGGCCAAGGTATCGGAAGAATCGCTCCATAGAGGCCCGCTTCGGCAAGTACATCGGGGACGCTGCTTTCTTCGTACCGACCCTGTAGGTCACGCGCCAGATCTGGCGGTAGACGGCATCGCGAGAGAATCCTGACTTGGCGGCGGCCTCGAAGAGCGACGCGCCATTGACGATGCCCCCTAGCCCTAGAAAGGTTTCTCCTTCGGCCGTCAGTTCGAAGTGGAAGCGTGGATCTGCGGCAAGGCGGGACACAACGGTCGCTTCAAGATCCGACCATGGCTCGTCGTCTCGCGACGGGAGCCGCCTGGGAACCGCCAGCATGTCCCCCTTCCTTAACTGGTTCGCTTCTCGGAACTCCAGCTCATGCCCTTTGGCGGCGACGAACCTATGCTCCCGCGTCGTGCGGAGTCTTCGCCCATCTCGAGTCTCGATCTCCAAGAGAGGCTCCGTTGCTCGGAGCCGCCACACATGGGTAATCTCCGCAAATTGTGTCTCCCCCGATGAGATGTTGATGGAGCGAGTCCACAGAGACCCATTTGGGACCTGGCGCACGTCCGCACCTTGGCGGTTGGGGACTGGTTCCAGTGACGAGTAGCGCGCCCACAGATCTCCGGCCGCGATCCACAAGCCATCGACCCATATTCTCGCATCACCGGAGACACATTTCCCGTGATCGATGTGGGCCGCGGTCCCGATGTTTCGAATCTGCTCCTTCGTGTGGATAAGGTCCTGCGCCTTCCGGATGTTGTCCTCCTTTCGTCCCATGCGCGGTCACGCTCCTACTTTGGAGCCCGTACTTAACGATTCCCTCGGGGGGACGCACCAAACTACCGCGCGGACGCTGACACCCGCTCGATTTCCTCTTTCTTCGCAATCGCGGAGCTCGCCATGTCCCCGCGCGCCGCTGCCAGAATCTCCTGCGCAAGGAACTGGGCGATCGGCTCGAACCCCCTCTCCTTCTCGAGGGTCTTCTTCGACGCGCCGCTCTTGAACGTCGACAGGACCGCGCCGTTGGACAGGTTCCGTAGCGCGACATCGAGCCGCCTCCCGGGCGCGATGTCCACCGCGCGGGGCACGGAGATGCCGCCGAACCGGAGACGGGTGATCTCCTCGCGCGGCGCCGCCTTCTCGAGCGCGTCCACGAGGACCTGCACGGGATTCTTCTTCGCCTGCTCCTCGATGATCGTGAACGCCTGCGTCACGATCTTGATCGCCTTGCTCTTCTTCCCCGTGTACAGCTCGAACCGCATCATGTTGTTGATCAGCCGCTCGACAATGTTCGTCTTGCCCTTGCCGAACGGCTTGTTCGCGTGGCGGCCGGCCGTGTGCGGGATCACGATCGGAGAGAGGTTGATGTACCGATCGAGGCCCTTGTCGTGGACCACGACCTCGCTCGTGTCCCATCGCTCGAACAGGCGGAGCTGGTAGGAGGGTTTCTTCTTCGCGGGCTTCTTCCTCGGCCGCTCGGGCGCGGGCGCCTCCCCCTCCGGTGCCGCGAGCGGGGACACGCCCTCCGGTGGCGGCGGCGCGGATTCCGGCGGCGAGGGCGTGCCTTCCGGCGGGGGCGGTCCTTCCGGGTCCGGGGCCTCGTCCGCCATCAGCGCACCGGCTTCTCCTGACGTCCCCGGACGAGTTCGTCCAAGGACACGTTGTTGACCTTGATGACCTTGTACCGCACGCCGGGGATGTCCCCGTAGGACCGGCCCATGCGACCTCCGATCCCCTCCACGAGGACCTCATCGTGCTCGTCGATGAAGTTGATCGCGCCGTCCCCGACGGCGAATGCCGTGATCTGGCGGCCGTTCTTGATCAGCTGCACCTTGACGCACTTGCGGAGTGCGGAGTTCGGCTGCTTCGCCTCGATCGCGACCTTCTCCAGGACGATGCCGCGGGCCTGCGCGGCGCCCTCGAGGGGGTCCGACTTCTCCTTCAGGTGGAGCACGCGGCGCTTGTAGTACCGGTCCGCCCAGCGGGCGTCCTGGCGGTCCTTCCGGAGCTTCCTGGCGGCGTGGAGACCTTGGGGCAACGATTCACCTGATGAGGGGTCGCGCTTAGGTCGAGGGGGTATAAAACCCTTCCATGGCCGTCGTGCGGAACTCCGGTGGGAGAGCACAGGGGTGGCGATCCCCCATCGAGGACTTGCCCAGCCTTGCCTGAGGCGGGAGACCAAGTCGAGCAAGGTCGACTAGCGACGGACGTACGCCGGCGGTGGGGGAGGGGGCGGGGGCACGGAGGCCGCGATGACCGAACTGCAGTAGGGGCAGACGGGGGTCTCCCCGACCAGGAACTGCCGCTGCACGTTCGCGCCGCAGCGCGGGCACGCGCCTACGAACATCGATTGGCCGATCGCTTCGGGGACCACGAACTCGTTCGCCGCCCGATCGATGAAGCCGCGCACGAGCCCCCGGTCCACCACGGTGACGAGCAGTTTTTCCGTCTCCATCTCACTCTTCCCGAGCTTCCGCGCGAGGTCCGCGAGGCCAATCCGGCGGTACGCCCGGACCCATCCGGAGAACTCCTCGAGCTCCTTTGCGAACGCGCGCGCCTTGAAGCCGCGCCAGATCAGGAGCGCCCCGGGCACGATGGCGACCCCCGTGCAGAAGGCTCCGACAATGAGGCTCTGCCCCGCCTCAAACGCGGGCGTGCCCCGGGGCGGGCTCATCGTGAGCACGATCGCCGTGAGGACCATGACGATGCCGCCGACGAGGAGCAGCGCGCCGAGTGTGAAGTACGTCTTGTCCTTCATCCGCACCCAAGTCGACACGGGCCCCCCACGAAGAGATTGGGGCTACCCTATTTCAAGGGATTGGCGGCCGGGTCGCACGACCAGGCCATGGGTTGGGCGCATCACTCCGAGACGGAAAAATCGCCACGCCTTGGACTCGCGTCCCCACGCCGCGGGCTCGCGGGTCAGCCTACTCCTCGAATTCCTCGGACTCCTCGTAGTCGCCGAGGATCGCCCCGCAGTTCGGGCACTCGTCGTCTCCCGGCTCCACGTCGAAGCCGCACTCCGGGCACCGGGCCATCGCTGCCTCTCGCGAACGCCATCTGCGACGGAAGCATAAAGCGAACGGCGATCAGAAGTCCGCGAGGTCCGCCTGCCCAGGCCGCCTCGGGCTGGGGACACTCTCCGGTTTCGGCCGCGTTCCGCGCAGACTGTCGATGCGTTTCGCCGGGTCTCCGGACACGAACGTCTCCCCCGTGGGGGTTCCGACGAAGATCCGCTGCCGTAGATCCTTGCGGAGACGGTCGAGTTCCGTGTGCATCTTCCGCTCCTTCCGTCGGGCGGAGTACAGGTACGCCTCGTCCCGGGTGTCCCTCGTGACGAGCACCGCCACGCGGCCCTCGTACCGCCGCCCGGTCCGCCCGCGCCGCTGGATCGTCCGGATCTCCGACGGGACCGGCTCGTAGAACACGACGAGGTCGACCTGCGGCACGTCCAGCCCCTCTTCCGCCACGGAGGTCGCGACGACCACGTTGTACTCCCCCGCGCGGAACTTGTCGAGGATCTCCACCTGCTCCCTCTGGGTGAGCCCCACGTCTCCCGCGCGGGAGGCCTGGCCGACGAAGCGGACGGGGCGGACCCCGGGGAGCCGTGCCAGCTCCCGCTCCATGACCGTGGCCATGTCGCGGTAGTGCGTGAACAGGATCACGCGGGAGTCGGACTTCCTCATGAACTGGTCCCGCACCGCCCAGACCGCACGGCGGACCTTGGGATGCTCCGGGTCCGCGCTCGACGCAAGCGCAAGGGCCTCCGCCACCTTCGGGTGGCCCAGGAACGCCTTGTCCGCGCGGGAATCGCCGCCCGCGCGCACCCGCCCCACGTAGTTCGCGAGCGTCTCCAGCCCCTGGGTCTCCGCGAGTTCGATCGCATGGTTGATTTTCATCGCGAGCGCTTGGACCGTGGCGGCGCGGAACGTCTGTCCCGCCCGTCGGCCCGAGTCGAGCTCCGCGCGCACTTGGCGGCCGACCGCAAGGAGGTCCCGCGTCGTGGGCCGGGGTGCGGTCGTCAGATATCCGAGCCTGCGCAGGGACTCGACCTGCTCCTCGAGCGCGGCGCGCAACAGGTCTCGCATGCGGGCGGTCTCCCGGGGCACGTCGACCGGGATCTTCTCCACCAGGATTCCATGCACGTAGGGGGCGACGTCGGGATCGAGCTCCGTGCGGATCTCGACGCCGGAGATCCCGAGGTTGCCGCACACCTCGAGGATCTTCTCGACCTGGCTCCCCGGGCTCGCGGTCATGCCGAGGACAAGGCCGCCGCGTTCCCGGTAGGCCGCCGCGACGTCCACGTAGGCGTAGTCCCCGACCGCCCGGTGCGCCTCGTCGAACACGACGAGGGACACCTCCTCCAGGGTGATGCGCTCATGCCGCAGGTCGTTCTCGACCACCTGGGGCGTGGAGCAGACGATCTTGCTGGCGCGCCACTCGAGCTCCCGGTCCTCCGGGGGCTTCTCCCCGGTGAACACGGCCACGTCCCCCGCGAGCAGCGCGTCCCGGAGGTAGGCGGCGTGCTGCTCCACGAGGGGCTTCGTGGGCGCGAGGAACAGGACGCGGCCCCCCCTCGAGCGGAGGATCTCCGCGATTACGAGGGCGGCGATGACGGTCTTGCCCATCCCGGTCGGAAGGACGACCAGGGTGGACCGCTCCAGGCACGCGCGCGCGATGTTCCCCTGGTACGCGCGGTCCTCGATCGCGCCGCGGCGGAGGAGGGGATGCTCCACGTGCACGGCCCCGCGAGGGGTCCGCGCCGATATAAGGTCGAGGACGGGAGGGGTGAATGTGGCGGCACTCCGAGCCGTTCACGCCCGCCCACGGCGCCCGAGGCTCCGTCACCACCGTCGATAGGTGCCCTTCTGCTTCTTCACCGCGTCGAGGATCACCGCGATCACGATCACCGCCGCGAAGACGATCAGGAAGACGAACAGGTACTGGGTCAAGCCCGCGAGGCCGAACGGGTCGTTGATGATCGTGAGGGTGTCGAACGTCGCGGAGATCGACGTGTTCAGGGTGCTGGAGGCCGTCACGGGGATGCTGTGCCGGGTCCCCCGCTGCGCGTCCCCGACCTGGAACCCGAGGAAGAGGTTCGCCTCCGAGTCCGGTCCCATGTCAATCAGGGCGGTGTCATACGCCTGCATGTACGACTGGTTGACGCCGATTGCCGCCGACCATCCGGTGGGCAGTGCGAGAGAGAACCTCACCCGTTCGTCCTCGTCCCCGACGTTCGCGAGTTTGAACCGGAAGAACGCGACCCCGCCGGGCTCGACGACGACCTCCGAGTTCACGGCGCGGGCGACGAGTCCGCCGCGGAGCGGCGTTCGTGCCACGACGATGTCGTCGACCCACCACCCTCCCGTTCCCGTGAACACCCCCGACGAGGCGCTGAGTTGGACGACGAGCGTCGACGCCCCGACCGCCCATTGGGTCAGGTCCGCGTACACGAGCCCCCAGTCCGACTGCGCCCCGGTGAACTCCAATTCCTCCCGCGGCGTACCGTCCACAATGACGTTGAGATACGCGACGTCCGTCTCCGCCGAGCCGTTCAGCTCGACCCGGCCCCGCAGGTCATATCGATGCCATAAATAGAAGTAGAGCGGGCTGCCGGAGGCGAAGCTCACATCCACGGACGTCAGCGTGTGGAACTCCGGGCACAACACGCACAGTCCCGTCTGGGGGCCGAACTTCCATGCGTACGCTCCGCCGTGGCTCCCGCTCGTGTTGCCGTCTTGGACGATCTCCCAGCGGACCGGGTCGGACCCCGTGCCGTTGCGCGTCCAGCCCCGGTTCCCGGCCTCTACGTCGTCGTGGAAGTAGTACGTGCCGGCGTTGATGTGGCCGAACATGAAGTTGTTCTCCGGGATCTCGTCGAGGGCCAGGGGCACGGAGGCCTCGAGGATGTACTTCCCTTCCGACGCCAAGGGCACGGTCCACGAGAGGTTCCGGGCCTCCCCGCGACGGAGAGAGGCGACCGTCTGGTCGGAGCAGCAGACGACGGGCGAAGGGTACGCGTCGAGGTACACGTGGAGCCGGACGGCGAAGCCCTGCTGTTCCCGGGCGCCCCGGTTTCCGACGGTGATCGTCACGGCGGCGTTCCCGCCCACCGCCACGGCCCACGGGCGCTGGATGCCCATGACCACGAGGTCGTCGTCCACCTCGCGGGACAGGTCGGCGGTCATCGCGGCCCCGGACCCGGAGATGTTCCGGACCTTCCAGCCCGTCCGCTGATTCGCATAGGAGTTCGAGTTCGGCGAGCTCTCCGGCCCGAACCCGTCCACAGTGCTCTCCCACGAGTCCGCAGCCTGCGTCGGCCGGTCGTTCCCGTCCGCCTCCTCGAGGTCCACGAGGCGGTGCGCGTCGTTCCCGTTTCCGGGGATCGCCTCGTCGATGTGCCAGATCAGCAACCCGGCACCGGGGAGCCCGCGATCGAAGCCGACCTGCTGGCGGTTTTCGATGACGAAGTACTCCTCAAGCCCGGTCGTCTGGATTGGAAGCTTGAACACCTGGGGGATTGCGCCCCCGGGCGTCCTCGTCTCCGTTTGGTCGATGGCTTGTCCGAGGAGGGCGGACGTGACGGAATTCGGCTGTACCCACCCGAGCTTGACCTTGCTCCACGCGCTGAAGTGCGCGGGCATCGTCCCGCGGTTCTGCCCCGTCAGCGCGTTCCATGATCCGGTGCCCATGACGTCCCACTTCCCGACCCCGTCAGTGATTCCGTCCGTGTCGTCCGTGTCGTAGAGGTCTGGGAGACCGAAGTCGTGGCCGAGCTCATGCACGAAGACGCCGAGGGGAGAAGACTCGGAGGTCATGATATACCCGTAGATTTGCACCCCGTCCGCCATGAGCCGCTGGTTCCCCGGGACCCCCGGGTCCGCGTCGACGACGGACCACCGGTGCGACCAGATCTGGTTCGAGGACCCGCCTTCCTCCTGCGCGCCGCCCGCATGGACGACGATCAGGTGGTCGAGGACCCCGTCCCCGACCCCGCCGTCGCGGTCGAAGCTCGGGTTGGCAAAGTTCATGCCGGCGGAGTCCGCGGCCTGGACGGCCTCCACGACGAGGTCATAGATGGGACCGTTCGCGTCGTCGAAGGACGACGTGGAGCTGTCGGCGCCGTAGTAGGCCATGGAGCGGGTCGAGGAGAGCCAACTCGAAGCCGGAAACACCGTGCCCTGGAGGGCGAGCTGACCCCAGCTCGTCTCCGCGTAGAAGTCCGCCGCGCTGTCCGTCGGCCCGTTCATGAGCGCGCCGATCTGCGCGGACGACCCCGGGGCGCCCTGCACGTCCGTGAAATCGATCATGAGGACCAGCACGTCCTGGGGGCCCGTGGCTGTGGGAGCGTTCGCGGCGCCTCGGGTGCCCGGCGGCGTCCCCGTCCATCCCGTCGGCTGCACGAAGGGCGCGCGGGGGTAGACGTCCGGGTTCGGGAGCATCAGGTGGGGCCCGTATGCCGCGGGGTCCGTGGCCGCGCGAGCGATCGCGGGGGCCCCGGTCGGAACCGGGAGGAGTGCGCCGACCGCGGGTGCGATTGCCGCCGCCGCCAAGAGGAGTGCGAGGACGCGACCCATGGATTCTCGGAGTCACGAATGCGCCGCGGTCTTACTTAAAGGTTCATCCGCACGTGTCCCGACCTGATAACGGACGGGTGGATGGGCCGGGCACTCCCACGAAATGTACTTCCGTGGCGGTCCGCACCCCGCGTTCACAGCGTCGCCTTGAGGAACATCTCCGGCTTCGCGGTCAGGGGTCGCGTCGCGTCGATCCCCATCTTGGCGGTGGTCTCGCCGGCGCTCGGGTCGATCGACGAGCCCCGGACGCCCGTGAGGACCACGAGCCCACGGTCCGCCTGGAAGCGTGTGGCCACCGCCCACTCGACCTCGCGGTCATCCCAGACGTTCACGTCCGCGTCGACGACGGTCACGTGCTTGAGGCTCGTGTGGGACGCGAACGCCGCCATGATCGCGTTCTTGCCGTCGCCGTCCGTGTGCTTCTCGATCGCGACGACCGCATGGAGCCACGCGCAGCCGCCCTCCGTGAGCCGCACCCCCGCGACGCGCGGCACGACCTTCGAGACCCCGTCGCGGATCACGGGCTCGCGCGGCATGCCCATGAAGTTGAAGTGCTCGTCGCTCCCGCCGAGGATCATGTGGAAGATCGGGTCCTGGCGGTGATACACCCGTTCGAACTCCACGACGGGCTCCTGCCGCACGCGATCGTACGTGAGCACCGCGTCCACGAACGGTCCCTCATCGTGCGTTTCCCCGGTGAGGCGCCCCTCGAGCACGTACTCGGCGTCGGCGGGGACCGTGAGCCCGTTCTTCAGCTTCACGCACTCGACCGGCTGGCCGAGCGTCCGCCGCTTCAGGGAGGACGCGATGCGGGATTCATCGACGCCGTACTCCACGCTCGTGCCGCCGCCGATCAGCAGCCAAGGGTCGAGGCCGATGCAGACGGCCACCTTCAGCTCCTGACCCGCCGCCTGCGCCTGGCCGTGCATCGTGCGCAGATGGCGCGGCACGATCCGGGCGACGCCGCGCCGTGCGTCGAGGAGGAGGATCCGGTGGAAGCTCAGGTTCCGCTTCCCCTCCCATTCCGCGACCCACACGCCGGCCGTGATGTACCGGCCGGCGTCCTTCGGGTAGAACTTCGGGACGGGGGAGTCCCGGAGGTCGAAGTCCGTGCTCTCGTTCGCGGAGAAGTCCGCGTGGTCCACGAGGCGGACGTCCTCCGGGTGGCGCTGGGATTCCCCCACGGCGTCGAGGAGGCCTTCCTCCGGGATCGTCATCGCGCGCGCGATCCGGGCCCGGCTGGCCCACAGGCCGCCGACGCCCTCATACCCGTCGAGGTCGCGGAAGTGGACCGGGGCGCGAGGGTTCGCGAGCAGATGGCGGGTCACCTCGAGTTCGCGGCTCACCGGTGCATCGATCGTGACCACGTCGTCCCGGAACGTCTCCAGCCATTCGCGAACCGCCATGGGAGGACCCGAGCGCGGAAGGGGGGCGCGGTATTTGGCGGTGCCGCCGGGGGGGATGCACGGCGCCTTGGGGCCGCCCAAAGGCTTTTCGTCCGACCGGACATTGGAATCGAACGTGCCCCAGGCGACGATGGCGACGTGCCCGAAGTGCGGCGCGAAGGTCCGCAAGGAGCGGCTCCGCCGGCACGTGAGCACGGTCCACGTGGAGGGAACGCGGGCCCCCAAGGTCGCGACCGGTTCCGCGAGGGCGGCCGCGAGGGCCGCGACGGTCACGTTCCCGTGGCAACTGATCGCCGTCATCGGCGTGGTGTCCGCCGTCGTGGGTGCCGGGTACTGGGCGCTCGCCCAGCAGCCGTCCAGCCCGCCGAACCCGCCCGGTCCCTCCGTTTCGCGGATCGCGGTCTTGGAGGTCACCTACGGGTCGTTCTCGGGCGTCATCAAGATCCACCTCGACGAGCGGGCCCCTGGGACGGCGGCCAACTTCATCCAGCTCGTGGAGAACGGCGACTACGACGGGAACTCATTTCACCGGGTGGCGGCGAGCTTCGTGATCCAGGGAGGCGCGGTGTCGGGTGCGGCCTCCGTCGCGTGGGAGAGCACGGGGCTCCTGAACGAGTACCTCTCCGTCGCGATGGCCCGCTCCGGGGACGCGAACGAGGCGAGTTCGAAGGACACCGCGACGAGCCAGTTCTTCATCAACCTGAACAACAATCCCTCGCTCGACAACTTCGCCTGGCCGTACGTGGTCTTCGGGCACGTGGTTTCCGGCGAGTCCCTGGTGCGCGGGATCGGCGGGCTGTTCCCGTCGGGGGAACCTTCGTACGACGGACCACCGACGCAGACCGTGACGATCACGCGCGCGTACATGGAGAGCTAGGCCGACATACGTTTATCTAGCGACCTCGGATTCGACGCGCGTGGTCCGCGATCTCGCACGGAAGTATGCGCTCCTCAACGCTGTCCAGCACGATGGAAGGGCGAACGCGAAGGCCGTGTTGGGCCGCCTCCTCGCGGAGGACGCGTCCCTCCGACCCCGCGCGAAGGACCTAACGAAGCTCGTCGAGGACGTCGTCGCCGCGGTGAACGCCCTCGACCGGGACGCCCAGCGGGCGGAGATCGAGGGGACGGCCCCCGAGCTGCTCAAGAGACGGCGGGAGGTGAAGGCGCGCGAGTTGCCCGACCTTTCGAACGTCCGCGGATCCGTCGTGATGCGCTTTGCGCCGTTCCCCTCAGGCCCCCTCCACATCGGCCACGCCCGCGCGATCTTCCTGAACGACTACTACGTGCGCCGATACGGCGGGAAGCTCATCCTCGCGTACGACGACACGATCGGGAGCGAGCAGAAGCCCCTGATGCCGGAAGCGTACGACCTCATCCGCGATGGGATCGGGTGGCTCGGCGTGAGCGTCCACGAGGAGATCTACAAGAGCGACCGCATGCCCGCGTTCTACCAGACCGGCGACCTGCTCCTCGCGCGCGGCGGCGCGTACGTGTGCGAGTGCCCGCCCGCGGACCTGAGGGCAAACCGGGAGAAGGGCGTCGCGTGCGCACACCGGGGCCGCGCGCCCGAGGAGAACCTCGACCTCTGGCGGCGGATGCTCAAGGGCGAGTTCGGGGAGGGGGAGGCGATCGTCCGGATCCGGACGGACGTGAGGCACCCGAACCCCGCGTTCCGGGACCGCGTCCTCTTCCGGATCAGCGAGCGCGAGCATCCGCGCGTGGGCAGGAAGTACCGCGTGTGGCCGCTCCTCGAGTTCTCCTGGGCGGTGGACGACCACCTGCTGGGAGTCACGCACGTGCTCCGCGGCAAGGACCTCGTCATGGAGGACGAGATGGAGAGGGCGATCTGGGACCGCCTGGACGTGCAGCGCCGCCCGGAGTTCATCCACTACGGCTTCCTCTTCTTCAAGGACATGGACCTGAGCAAGAGCCAGCTCGCGCGGGACATCCGGGAAGGCCGTCTGGCGGGTGTCGACGACCCCCGCACGTGGACGCTCCAGTCCCTTCGCCGCCGCGGGATCTCCCCGGAGGCGTTGCGGACGTTCATCCTATCCTTCGGGATCTCCCTGACGGACGTCGAGGTCAGCGCGGACAACCTGTACGCGGAGAACCGCAAGGTCATCGACGCGTCCGCGAACCGGTACTTCTTCGTCCCCGAGCCGGTGAAGATCACGATCGAGGGGCTGCCGGCCATCGACCAGGTCCAGGCGCCGGTCCACCCGGACTTTCCGGAGCGCGGCACGAGGGCCCTGGCGGTGTCGCCGATCGTCTACGTCCCGCACGTCGACTACGATGCGTTCACGCGCCAAGAGGTGCGACTCAAGGACTTTTGCAATGTAGTCTTGGACGTGCGGTCGGAGTTCACGGGCCGCGAGCTGAAAGACGTCCCGAAGATTCAGTGGGTTGCCGAGCCCCACGGCGTCGCGACGCGCGTCGTGATGCCCGACGGCGGGGTGTCGGAAGGCCTCGCGGAGTCGAACCTGCGAAGCGCCAGGGAAGGTGACGTCGTGCAGTTCGAGCGGTTCGGGTTCGTGCGGGTCGACTCGATCGGTGCGGACGGCATCACGTGCTGCTTCGCACACCGATGACCTGGCGGCATGCGACCGCGCGATAAGGCTTAGTAGAGGCCCGCGATGCGCGGCGGGATGCGCCCCGTCGCGGCCCGCCTGAAGCCCATCACGCCGTCCGCGACGGTCCGCTTGGGCGCGCTCGTAAACGAATTGAAGGCCCGCGGCGAGGATCTCGTTTCCTTCTCCGTGGGCGAACCCGATTTCCCCACACCGTCACACATCGTCGAGGCCGCCAAACGCGCGCTGGACGCGGGCATGACGAAGTACGTGGGGCCTCAGGGTATCCCCGCGCTGCGCGAGGCGATCGCGGAGAAGATGAAGCGGGAGAACGCGGTCCCCTGCGGTCCGGAGGGCGTCCTCGTCGCCCCGACGAAACACGCGCTGTTCATCACGCTCATGGGCCTCGTCGAGCCCGGCGACGAGGTCTTGTTCCAAGATCCGGGCTGGGTGTCCTACGCGCCAATGGTCCACCTGGCAGGGGGTCGACCCGTGCCCGTCGCTGCGGACGAATCCACGGGATTCGAGCTCACGCCGGAGGCCGTGGCCCCGGCGATCACGGACCGCACGAAGGTCCTGGTCATCAACTCCCCGAGCAACCCCGCTGGGTCCGTGTTCTCGAAGGAGACGCTGAAGGGCCTTTGCGACGTCGTCATGGACCACGACCTCTTCCTCGTCAGCGACGAGATCTACGAGAAGATCCGGTACGAGGGGTCGCACTACAGCCCCGCCTCGTTCGACGGCATGTTCGACCGGACCGTCACGGTCCACGGCTTCTCGAAGACGTACGCGATGACCGGCTGGCGGCTCGGATGGCTCTGCGGGGAGACGTCGTTGGTGAAGCAGCTTGTGAAGGTGCAGGAACACACGATCACGTGCGCCCCAGGGTTCGTCCAGATGGCGGGCGTGGCGGCTCTGAACGGAGCCCCGGCGGTCGTCCAGTCGATGGTCGACGAGTTCCGCGCGCGGCGGGACCTCATGATGGGGGAGTTCGCGTCGATCCCGGGATTCCACGTCTCCCGCCCCGCCGGGGCGTTCTACTTCTTTCCCCGATACGACGCGGACATCCCGAGCGACGAGTTCGCGGAGCGCCTGCTGACGGAGGCGCGTGTGGCGGTGACGCCCGGCTCCGCATTCGGCGCGGCGGGGGAGGGCCACCTCCGGTTCTCCTACGCCTGCTCCCAGGAGGACATCCGGACGGGGATGGCCAGGGTACGCTCGTTCGTGGGGAAGGTCGCGGGTTAAAGGGGAAGGCGTAGGGTGAAAAGGCCCTACGCGACCATCTCCGTGTTCCCGCACTTCGGGCACATGACCTCGATCGGCCGCTTGCTCGTCGTGATCTCGATCGGCGAGCCGCACGAGCGGCACGTGACGGTCATGGGCGACGTCGGGGGCGCGTACACCGGGGTCGACGGGGACGGGGCGACCTCCTTCGGCGGTTTGGGCGCCTTGGGAGCGCGAAGGCCGCCGAGGACGCCGCCGCGCATCAGCATCACGAACAGAAGGATCACGAGGATCAGAGCGATGATGCCGAGAATGTCCACCGCCGTGCCGGCCAGGTTCCCTCCACCGATCCTGACGACCTCAAGGGCCGCCGCGCCGCTGTTCGCGTCGTAGACGATGAACTCCTGACTCCCTTCGTTCGCGTTCGACGGCACGACGTACTGGAGGTCCCCTTGCGACTTCGCCGTGGCCACCGAAGTCAGCGGAAGGTTCTCCAGCCCGAGGCGGAAGTCGAATGTCGAGGGCAGCGGGTCACCGCCCAGGGCGATTACCCGGTAGTGGACCTTTACCGTGTCGCCGCGCGCGTACGAGTCCCTGTCCAAGGTGATGTCAAGGGTGAACCCGCCGACCTGAACAATCGTCAGACGGCCCTCGATCGCCCGCCCCGCTTCGACCGCGGTGACCTTCACGTCGTACCAAGGGGCGGGTGACGCCGGCACGGTGAACACGAAGCTTGACGCCGCCTCGCCGGATAAGACCAGGGACCCGCCGGCGCCCTGCACTTCGTAGAAGTAGCTGGGGTTCCGGATCCGGTTGCTGGAAAGCTCCCAGCTGAATGTGACGGCCTGGTTCGGTACATATCGGTCCGGATTCGCGTTCACGAGAAGCCGACCGAAGACTACGTCGACCTCCACCACATCCCCGTCCCTATTTCCCTGCCCATCGTCCGCCACGACGGTGAAGCACAAGCGGCCCACGAAATTCCGGTCGATGGCGTACCTGTAGTCCTCGCTCGTCTGCGATGTGGAGGTTGTCTGCGATCCTCGGAACGTTCCCTGGGGCGGGGGGGCGCCACAGAAGTACGAGCTGGAATCCCGGACCTCGAACGAGTATGTGAGTGTGGCGCCCGCCGCTCCCGTGACGGATGCCGTGGCCGTGGCGGTGTCGCCCGCTTGGTATTCTGGGCGGTCCAGGTCGAGGACGACGCTCAGGCCGGCCGCGGCGCTAATCATGAACGTGTCCGGTCGAGCGGAGAAATTCCAGAAGCCGTAGAACGCGTTCACGCGCACCTCCCAAATCGAATTGTTCGGCACGCTCATCAGGCGGAACAAATACGTCAGCTCCCCCTGCGCGTCCGTGACGAGGCCGGTCGCGCCATACTCAGGGTGGAGCACTTCGTTGCCGGAACCCGCGGTGACGTCCCACACCGCGATCACCACGGTGGCTCCCGGGGCGGGCGGGTCAAGGATCGAGGGCGACGATTGGGTGTCCGTGGCGACCGTGAGCACTTCGGTCGTGACGATCCCGTTCGGGGCGTACACGTTCGGGAAGCGACCAGGGGCGACATCCACGATTGCGCTCAGCCGTTCGATGAGGAAGAACGCCCACGCCTGCCGGGCCCGCAGGCCTACGGTCGTGCTGTTGAACCAGCCCATGACGATGCCCTCGCGATCCGGGTCGACCCCAACAGGGAGCCGCGCCTGGGTCGTTCCAGAGGCTTTCGTGAACTGGAAAGGCGTCGGGTTGGGCTGGAGGAACGAGTATCCCCACGTCTGGTTATAGACCCAGATCTGGCCGACCCCGTCCGGGGCGAGCGAGCCGTCCTTGAGTCGGGTCGCGGACCATGAGACGGTGACATTGTCGCCCCCGAGGTACGCAGGGCGATCAACCTCGATCCGGAACTCGTATTCCTGGACTTCGAAGGGACTCGACGCGGTCATCCTCACGGGTTTTGAATTGCAGTACGCCGTGTCGCCGACCTCGACCGCATACACTGCATCCGGGAGCGGGGACGGCTGGAGGGGCGTCGGGGGGATTGTGTACGTGATGGTGAGCTGGCCTGAGGGGGGGATCACCAGATCTTCGATGCACGCGGGATACCCCGATGGCCCTCGGATCGCGACGTCATACACGTCCCCCGGCTGCGGCGGAACGGTCGTGGTTTCGAGGGTGATGATCAGGTCCTCGCCGGGGATGTAGATGTTCGTCTGTGTGTATCGCCCCGGCGTCAGGATCGGCGAGGCGAGCGTGAGGGGGGCCCGGGCGGTGGGCACCGCCACCAGGAGGCTGGTTCCGACCGTCATGACGACCAAAACGAAGGCCAACGCACGCGTTCCGACAACTGCGAACCGAGTCATGGCTAACTCATCCCTTCTGATCCGTGAGGGGGGGCTCACGGTGGCGCGACATCTATCCGTTTATATAAATAGATTTGTGCGGCGGTTGAATCCTGAGATGTGGAGAATCTCGCAAGGAGGAATCGTCACGCCGCGACCCCGACCGGTGGGGCGTGGGGCGGACCAAGCACGACCGCGACGTGCCACTCGTAGGGCTGGGCAAACATCTTGGAGAAGACGGCGCGGGCGCGCACCTCCGGGGACCGAGCGATGGGCGGCGGGGGCGGCATCCTCCGTCTCGGTGAGGTGCCCCGCACGTCGATCCGGTGTCGGGTCAGGAGCAGCAGGACCGCGTGGGCCTCAGCGACCTTGTGCCTCCGAAGGGCGTCCAGGGCTTGCGGCCCCGGCATCGTCTCGACGCGGCCGTCTGGAAGGACAAGATCCACCACGCGCCCAAGCGCCCGGTCATGGACCGCGCGAGCGAGTCCCTCGCCCTTGGGCGTGAGCCGGTACACCTTCCGTCGCGTCGGGTAGCCCGTGATGTGCCCGGTCCGGACCTCGACCCGACCCGCGTCCATCGCCCGCCTCAGTTCGATGGCGGCGTGGGCTCGGGAGATCCCGAGGGAGTGCGCGATGCCGGACTGACCGAGTTCCGGCGGCACGACGTATTCGTCCTGGACGCGGGCATACTGCGCGAGGTGCACGACGATCCGTTCCCCGATCGTGACCGGCTTGTTCTCGACCATGTCAAGGGGATGTGGGCCTGACGGGAACCGTTGTTTGGTACGGCTGCTGTATAAGGACTAGGGCTTTTTGGTACGTTCTTTTATCCCACTGTCTCTATTTTTATCGCGCCGGTCTCGGGCGTGAGAACACCCGCCTTCGAGGGGGCACTCCCAGCACCGCGGGCGGGGCCGGCACAGGTGCTTGCCATGCGCGACGAGGAGCGCATGGAACTCCCGATAGCGCGCGAGGTCCGGAGGCACTTGGGACTCGAAGTACGCCTTCACCGCCGGGTACGCGGGGGAGTTGAACCAGCCGATCCGCGTACCGATCCGCACCGTGTACGCGTCGACGACGAACGTCGGGAACCCTCCTGCATAGAGCAGGATCGAGTCCGCGGTCTCCGGCCCGATGCCGTCGAGCGCGAGGAGTTCCTCCCGGACCGCCTCGAGGTCGCGTGCGAAGAAGCGACCGAGGTCGCCCTCCGCGACGCGCACGAGGTGCTGGCAGAAGGCCCTGAGCCGACGCGGCTTCGTCCGATGCAGGCCCGCGGGTCGGACGAGGCTCCGCAGGCGGTGGATCGAGATCGCCGCCAGCGCGCGGGGATTCAGAACCCCCGTCCGCTTCAAATTCCCGAGCGCCTGCTCGACGTTCGCCCACGACGTCTGGGCCATGAGGAGGGCGCCGCCGACGACCTCGAACGGCGTCTCTGCGGGCCACCAGTGCTGCGGCCCGAAGCGGGCGAGGAGCCGGTCGTAGACCGCCCCCGGATCGTGCACGACGCGCGAAGGACGGAGGCGGAAAAATACTTACCCCACCCTCCGCTTCCGCCGCCAGTGGGCCTGAACGAGGACGTGTTCCTCGCCCTGAACGGCGCGCGCAACGACACGCTCGACCCCGTGATGATTGCGTTCGGCGTGATCGGCCTATCCTACGTCACGTTCCTGTGGGTGGTGCCGCTCTGGCTCGCGAGACGCCGGAGGGACGCCCTCGACCTCCTCGCCCTCTTGGCGGTCGCGGAACTCCTCGTCTTCCTCCTGAAGTGGGGTCTGGCGGTGGAACGGCCGACCTTCGGAGACCCCCTCGAGATTCCGCTCGACGACGTCTCCGACCCCGCGTTCCCGAGCGGACACGCGACGCGCGCGTTCGTCCTGGCGACGCTCCTCACCTTGCGAATGAAGGATTGGCGGCTGGCGGCGCCGCTGTTCGCGTACGCCACGGTGATGGGCCTCTCCCGGGTCTACGCGGGCGTCCACTGGCCCTCCGACGTGACCGGAGGGGCGATCCTCGGGATCGCGCTCGCCCTCGCGTTCGATCGAATCACCCGGACGCACGCGTACGCGCGTGCTCGCGATCGCCTCTTGAGGCGCCTGGCGCCGGAAGCGGCCGCGACCGCCTGATCACGACTTCGTCCCGAGCACGGACCGAAGCCCCTCGGTCATGTCCTCGATCCCGCGAAGGATCTCCTCCCGCCGCCCGAGCGCGACGAGCATCGCCTTCGACCCGAGCCCGGACGCCACCAAGGTCCCGTTCGCGGACTCCACCACGATCCGATCCGGGATCGTCCGCCCGAGGCCGATGTAGAGGACCTCCGCGGCGTTCATCAGCGTCGCCGCCAGGCTCGCGAACGTGTCCGCGTTCAGCTCCTTCGGCCCCTGGTGCGCGATGGGCACGCCGGTTCGCGAGACGACCATCGAGAGGTCGGCGCTGTGGCGTTCGTTGAACTCCCCAAGGAGGCGGTTCAGCTCGCCCGTGGCGGTGGGCACGCCGTCGGATTCGGCGGTCGCTATATAACGATTCGCGGATGGGCAAGGATTAATCCGGAGCGTGCCGATGGCCGCGTCCGATGGGCGTTGAGGTGGGTGCGCAACGCGTCGTCGGCACGTGCCTCGCCGTGAAGAAGGGAGAGCGCGTGCTCGTCCTCGCGGACGCGCGGACGCAGTCCATCGGGGCCGCGCTGTTCGATGCCGCGGTCGCGGCGGAGGCGGAGGCCGTCCTCGCACTCGTCCCCCCGCCCAAGGAGCCGGGCGAGGAGCCGACGGACCCGCTCGCGCGCATGATGGCGGACTGCGACGTGGTGATCCTCGCGACGTCCCAGAGCATGACCCACACCGCGGCGCGGCGGATGGCGAACCGCGCCGGGGCCCGGATCGCCTCCCTCCCGGGCGTCACGGAGGAGATGATGGCCGAGGGCGCGCTGACCGCAGACTACGTGGAGATCCAGAAGGCCACCCGGCGACTGGAGCGCCGCCTGCGGAGCGCGAAGTCCGTCCACCTGACGACCGGGGCGGGCACGGACGTGACCTTCGACGTCACGCGGCGGGACTGGGTCGTGGACGACACGGGCATCTGCCACCGCCGCCAGGAGATGACGACGCTCCCTGCGGGGGAGATCTTCGTCGCACCCGTCGAGGGATCGGCGGAGGGACGCCTCGTGATCGACGTCACGTTCCACACCCGCCTCGCCGAGCCCGCGAGCGTCGTCCTCAAGGAGGGCCACGCGACGAAGGTGACGGGGGCGGCGGGGGCCGTCCAGGAGATGAACCGGGGTGGCCGCGACGGTCGGAACTTCGGCAAGTTCGGCCTCGGGCTGAACCCGAACGCCCGGATCACCGGAAACGTCCTCGAGTCCGAGAAGGCGCTCGGTGCCGTGCACGTCGTGTTCGGCGACAACGCCGCCTTTGGGGGGACCGTGCGTTGCGGGATCCGCGTGGACGCGATCCTCACGGGGGCGACCGTCGAGGTCGACGGGAAGACGATCATGGAGCGCGGCGCGCTCAATGCGTGATCATCGGAACCGTTCGGAAGTGCTCCCATCCGTGCGCGAAGAGCGTCTCCCGCTTGCCTTCGACGACGAGCACGTTCGGGGGGGCGGGGAGGACACGGCCGCACACCGTGAGCGCATGTCGCTTCCCCTGGAACGACTGGACGAGCGCGTCCACCTGGTCCGGCTTCACGGTCGCGACGAGCTCGTAGTCCCCTCCCCAGTACATCGCGAGCTCCGCCTGCTCCGCGGGCGGGAGTCCGCGGATCTCCTTGAAGGTCGGGAGCTTCGCCCACTCGATCTCGAACCCGACCTTGGCGGCGGCGCCCATCTGCGCGAGCGTCGTCCCGAGGCCGTCGGAGATGTCCATGCAGCTCGTGACGACGCCGCTCTCCGCGAACAGCTTCCCCTCCTCCACGCGCGCGTGGGGACGCATGATCAACTCCGTCGCCCGCGCGACGTCCGTCGCAGAGCGGAGGATCCGGGCGCCCCAGCCCCCGCGCCCGAGGTCCCCGGTGATGACGACGGCGTCGCCGGCCCTCGCGCCGTTCCGTAGGAGCACGCGGTCCTTCCTAACGCGGCCGAACGCGGTCCCCGCAAGGGCGATCCGGTCCGCCTCCTTCGTGTCGCCGCCGAGGACCGCGATCCCGAACTCCTTCGTGCACTCGTCCATCCCGCGGCCGAGCTCGCGGAGCCAGTTCACGTCCAGCGACCGGGGGAGCGAAAGCGCGGCGACGAACCCGAGCGGGTAGCCGCCCATCGCCGCCACGTCGCTGAGGTTGATCGCGACGAGGAACCACCCGATCTGGAACGGCGTCGCGGTCGGCGGCAGGTGGGCGCGCTGGGAGATCACGTCGGTCGTCACGAGGAGATAGTGGTCGCCCCAGTCGATCAGCGCGCAGTCGTCTCCGATCCCGAGGGGGAATCCGCGGTCGAAGATCCGCTTTAGGACCTCGATCGCGCCGCGCTCGCCGAGCTCCTCGAGCTTCACGGGCGGCCGCGATGCCGCTGGGCTATTTACGGGTTCGGTCCGCGACGTCCGTGGCACGCGAACTCGGGCACGGTCAAAGTGCGTGGACCGGGATTCGGACCCGGGCTACAAGCTTGGCAAGCTTGTGTCCTACCAGGCTAGACTATCCACGCGCGAGCCGTGCGAAAGAAGAGGTCTCATTAAAGGGTTGCGACCCTATCGATGCGAAAGCACGCTGTAGTATCGTTCGTCCTTCACCGTCTTCTCGAGCGAGCCGAAGATCGGGAGCTTGTAGTCGCATGACTTGCACCGGTTGTCCTTCGTCAGGTTCCATCCGGTGATGTCGAACCCGTACCGGCGGATCGCGATCGTCCCGCACCCCGGGCAATACGTGTGCTCGAGCGGGTGACCGGGCACGTTTCCGATGTACACGTACCGGAGCCCGACCTCCTTCGCGACCGCGCAGTGCTTCTCGAGCGTCTCGACGGGCGTCCACGGGAACTCCATCATCTTGTAGTCCGGGTGGAACCGCAGGAAGTGGATCGGCGTGTCCGGCC
>Ga0209619_10000219_pt1 | contig 37834 bp, 23 predicted proteins | sample Rifsed16ft3_FD_184011 | JGI IMG/M metagenome (GOLD analysis project Ga0209619, IMG submission 184011) | Soil microbial communities from Rifle, Colorado, USA - sediment 16ft 3 (version 2) | ecosystem: Environmental > Terrestrial > Deep subsurface > Rock core/Sediment | place: Rifle, Colorado... | reverse complement strand
AGACGGGCTTGAACCACTTCCCGAAGTATACCGAGGGTTTTCCCCCTGCCAGAGTGAAGAAACCTCCCGGATACACATTCCTCCCGCCGGTAGCAAGGCCGTATACAAGCTCGTTCATTCCAATCCCCAGAGATTGCCAGCTTGACCCGTCCCAGCGGGCAATGCGGTCCGCGTTGGAATTTCCCCCCGCATTCGTCATGCCTCCGCCCACATAGACGTCGGCACCATTGAGCGCAATGGCAAACACACTACCAAACGCTCCTGTCCCCAAAGCGTTCCAGGTTGATCCATCCCAGCGTGCGATATTGTCTGCGAAATCTCCTCCGATGTACACATCACTTCCGCTCACGGCAATCGCCCGGACTCTCTCCCCGAAAAATCCTAAGCCGGTCCCCAGCGCATTCCACTGCGCGCCGTCCCATCGCAGGACATAGTCCTTTTCATCATATCCGCCGACGTTGGCGAAGTCGCCACCTACAAACACGTCATTCCCGCTGACAGCGATTGCGCGCACAGTCGCGTTGATTCCTCCCCCCAAGGCGTTCCAACTCGATCCGTTCCATCGCGCAACGTAGTCAGCAGTGTCTATCCCGCCGGCGTTGGTGAAATCACCCCCTACAAATATGTCGTCTCCTCGCACGGCGATCGCGTACACATTCCCGTTGAGCGCCGCGCCCAGCGCACTCCAGGTTGACCCGTTCCAACGGGCTATATAGTCGGCATTTGCATCACCACCCGCATTAGTGAATTGCCCCCCGGCAAGAATATCGGTTCCGCTTGCTGCAAGCGCGAAAACGTAGCTGCTCAATCCCGTTCCGAGAGGATTCCAGTTCGATCCATCCCATCGGGCGATTCTGTCTGCGTTGGCGTTGCCGCCGGCGTCGGAGAATATTCCACCTGCGTAGATATCCGATCCGCTTACGGTGATCGCCCAGACTGTACCGTTGAGACCCGTTTCCAGCGCATACCAGGCCGATCCATTCCAACGTGCGATGTAGTCTGCATTCACATTACTTGCTCCCCCGGCGTTGGTGAATTGTCCCCCAAAATAGATATCGCTCCCGACCACCACCATGGTGTAAGCGTTGCCGCTGACTCCGGCTCCCACGGCGCCCCAGCTTGATCCGTTCCAGCGAGCAAGATAGTCTGCAGCCGCAACGCCGCCGGCATCCACGAAGTTACCGCCCGCATAGACGTAGCCCCCGTGCAATGCAATCATGCCAACGGAATTGCCCAGGCCCGTCCCCAACGGATTCCAGGATGTCCCGTTCCATCGCACAATGCGATCGCAAGCGGCATTACCACCCGCATCAGTGAAGCCACCTCCAACATAGATATCGCTTCCGTTCACGGTGATTGCCTGGACGACATTGTTCAATCCGGACCCTAAGGCTTTCCATGTCACTCCATCCCAGAGGGCGATGTAGTCAGCACTGGTATCCCCTCCCGCATCGGTGAAATAACCCCCAACATATACGCCGCTGTCACCCACGGCAACATCGAGAACAATTTCATTCAAGACTGTGCCCACCGGATGCCAGCTTGCTCCATCCCAGCGGACAATGTAGTCCGCGGTTGTGTCTCCACCGGCATCGGTAAACCAACCTCCAACATAGATATCACCCCCATTGACAACAATTGAAAGCACATCGCTATTCAGACCCGTTCCCAGGGCATGCCAGTTCGATCCATCCCAGCGGGCAATGTAGTTCGCGCTTGTATCCCCGCCAGCATTCGTAAAATGACCACCGACATAGACGTCGGTTCCACTCACAGCAATTGCCCGCACATTGCTATTCAATCCCCCTCCCACCGTATTCCAATCTGACCCGTCCCAGCGGATAATATAATCTCCGTTAGGATCTCCACTCGTGTTTGTGAAGTTACCGCCAACATAGAGATCCGTGCCGCTCAAGGCGATTGCCTGCACCGCACTGTTCAACGCCGCATAGAAGTTGTCGTCCCAATACTGGTCGTCGAGTGCAAGACCGGAAGTGCTGCCGCTGCGTTGTGATCGAACGGTATTTGGAAGCGTGGGTGTTTGAAACGACTGTGCAGTGAGATGATCAATCCCACAGGCAAATACGAAGAGAGCAAGAAGAGACCTCATGGCAGTTCCCTCTCAGTTCGGCGTTAGATGTTCGTCCCCTCTCTTCCGGGGGTCCTATTCAACTGCAGTGAATTTCTTCCGACCTATGACATTCAGGTATTATGTTTCAGCATGGCAACAGGAAACGAGGAAACTGAAGAAAAGAAGGATGACTGTCATGACGCGGGATACAGAGAAAACAGAAGCCCGCCGTCCGGGAGGAAAAACGGCATCAGCACCAATTCAAAGGCTTGATGAACCTCACCTATTCGTCTGCCGATATACGATGCACGCAATGTACCAGCAGAGTATACAGAATTCGTGCAGTACAGTCAATCGAAAATGAGACTTCGATTGTGCTCTGGTTCACAACTGTTGAATGGACTCTGCTTCCATTCGGCTCCGAAGGGGAAAAAATAAACTGCAAGACCTCCGGAGAGGCTTAATCTTCGTCGGTTATTACGAACCTAGCGCCTGCTCCCTGCTGTGATCTCGTATTCTCTTGGCGGTTCTGCACCGAGCAGCCAGTTCGCAAAATAATCCCATCGCTTGCGCATCATGTAGTACGATTGGTTTCCGTACCCGTGACGCTGGCCGGGAAACAGGATGAGATCAAAATCTTTGTTTGCCTTGATCAGCTCCTCAACAACCAGCAGTGTGTTGTACGGCGGCACATTATCGTCGAGCATTCCATGGGCAAGCAAAAGGCGGCCTTTGAGGTTCTTTGCCATGGTTTGGTTTGCTTCTACATCGTAGTTGTCCTTTCCATCGGCGCTACGAACGAGAAGCCCCTGATAGCGCTCACCCCAGTCGTCTTCGTACTGCCGCTGGTCGTGGTTCCCTGATTCGGAGATCCCCACTTTGAAGAAGTCGGGATACCGGAACATCGCATCCGCCGCGATGAAGCCTCCGCCTGAGTGCCCCCACATTCCGGCACGATCGATATCGATCCAGGAATATTTTTGGGCAAGCTGCTTCATGCCGCCAACCTGGTCCGGGAGAGTGTTATCGCGGCCCATCGCCCCGTAGTAGAAGTCGTGGAAGGATTTAGAGCGGTTTGGAGTACCCATTCCGTCGATTGTCACAACAATGAAGCCCAGCTCCGCAAGCGCCTGGTTATCTCCGCGGGCCGCTGAGAATCCCCGGCTGCCGGTGCTTCCCGACTGCGGGCCGGGATAGGCGTAGTTGATGATCGGGTATTTCTTCGAAGGGTCGAAGTTCGCGGGTCTGAACATCAGTCCGTAGATATCCGATTTGCCGTCGCGCCCTTTCATCGTAATCGGCATCGGCGGCTTCCAGCCGGTCGCCAGGAGCTTGGAGATGTCCGCTTTCTCGAGCGGCATGACAAGCTTTCCGTTCATGTCGCGAAGCGTCACGACCGCCGGGACATCGGGCCTGGAATACGTATCCACGAGATATTTGCCGGACGGTGAGAGTTGTATTGAATGATGCCCGTCATCGGGCGTGAGCAGGACGACGTTCTTCCCATCAAGGCCAATTTTGTAATAGTGGAGGAAGTAGGGATCGCGCCCTTTTTCCCGGCCGTACGCCCCGAAGACGATCGTGCGTGCTTTCTCATCAAGCTTCGCAATCTGGACGGTCATCCCCGGGCCGGTTGTGATCTGATTCTTCAGATTGCCGGAATTGAGATCGTAAAGATACAACTGACCGTAATTGTCCCGCTGAGAGTACCAGATGAACTCGTTCGTTGCCCAGAGAACATGCCATTCGCAGTTCATTTCATAATGCGTCTCGACCTGTTCGTGCAAGACAGTTCGTACCTCGCCGCTTGTTGCGTCGGCAACCCTCACCCAGGCGTCCTTGTGGACACGGGAGGTGGAAATAAAGGCGAACCGTTTGCCGTCGGGACTCCATTTGTAGTCCTGCGTCGTGATATCATCCTCGACCGTTCCTCTATGATAATCCGGAGGCATCTGGAAGCGGATCACACGAGGAGCATCCACCTCGATAATGACCCGATGGATCATTGCCACCACGCTGTCGCCCGGAAGGGGATACTTCCATGCCTGAAGCACGGGATGGTTCACCTTTGTTTCGACGAGATACATCTCGCCGACGTTTCGCTCATCCTGCTGCTGTGTCGCGATCTTCCTGGAATCGGGCGACCAGAGAAGAATCGCCCGTTCACTTTTTCTCCATCCTGCGTTATCGGTCGCGTATCCGAAATTCTCAATGCCATCCGCGGTAAGTTGACGTTCTTTTTTTGTAGCTATGTCTCTGACCCAAAGGTTCCAATCGCGGATGAACGCCTCGAGCTTGCCGTCAGGGGACTTGATGGCTGTGCCAGCCGGTCCTCGTCTTCCAAAGAAACCGCCGCCTCCACCTTGTCCTGCGGTATCTTCAGGCGTGGGTGAGTACGGGGAGCGTGTTCTCTTTGCCGGATCGATAAGTACATATTCGACACCCGTCATCGTCGCATTTCGGTACCAGAAGCGATCATCAGGAAGCCACGTAGCCCTCACCGTGCCTCCGACAACAAGATTTGAGATATTGGGGGCGAGGAATTTTTCGGCCCTGGCATAATCGGCCGCCGTTAAGGCCGGGGATGACTGCTGTGCAAGTGCAGGAATACAGAAGAGAACCAACAGGAAGAGCTTGTTCATTTTTTTTCCCTTTCGTGAGTCCGGACAAAGTAATATTCAGGTAATCAAAAGGCAACCTGTTGCCTCAGCACTCAAAAAAACCTACCTTTGCAGACACCCAACCACCAAGGAGGCGTCCATGGTAGATATCATGTCACTCTGGCTTCCGATCCTCGTATCGGCAGTCTTCGTGTTTATCCTCAGTACGCTGATCCACATGGTTTTTGGCTATCACGCGAACGATTTCAAGAAGGTCCCCGATGAGAGTGCGTTTGCCGATGCGATTCGCAAGCTCAACATTCCCCCCGGATACTACATGTATCCGTGCGCACAGAGCAGCAGCGAATGGAAATCACCAGAGTTTCAGGAAAAGGTGAAAGCGGGACCGAACCTCATGATGACGACCTGGCCGGCGGGAACCGGGATGGCGGGAAGCCTGATCCAGTGGTTTGTCTATTCCATTCTCATTGGGATCTTTGCCGCTTACGTCGCCGGACGGGCATTGGGACCCGATCCATATTATCTGGCAGTGTTCCGCTTCGTGGGCGTCACGACTTTTGCCTGCTACGCAATTGCCGGTTGGCAGGAAGTTGTTTGGTACAAACGCCCGGTCGCGGTAGCTCTCAAGAACACGTTCGACGGCCTTCTTTATGCACTTCTGACAGCCGGCACTTTTGGCTGGCTCTGGCCGCGATAACTTGAGCAACGAGACCAAATTCCCGGGATTTCGCCAGCATGCAGCCCTGACAGATTCCGGGAATTTCACTAACCCCTCCGCATGATTCCGAAATCCACTGGTTCGCGATTTATGTTCTTCATTGTCCGAATGGGGTTTTCCCTCGTGGGGATCCTCATCCTTGCGACCATCATTCCTCACAACGATCCGTGGCGAATGACGAATGTGGTTCGCGTAGTCAATCCTCCCCTGTTTATTGACGTGTATCCCGCGGTGTCGGGATGGAGCTTTCGCATTTCAGAAGCAATGGCTGGAATCATTCTTGTCCTCGGTTTTGTTATTCCCCTCTTGCTGATCCCGGCCACCCGCCAGGGATTTGTCTTTCTAAAGCGCAACAAGCCCGCTCTCTTCTCGACAATTCTGGCTTTTGAATTCTTTGCGTTCACATTGATCGCGGTTTCAAACGATATTATTCATGACTACAAGTCCGTCTTCCTTTTTATCATGTTTGGCACCCTCGGCTCACTCTACGCCGCTCTAGGCCTGGCTCCCCTTGTTGAGCCTTTGCTTTCGACCGAATCTCTCAAGCGAACCATCAAGAGATTGTATACTTCTGTCCGTTGGATAATACTTGAAAGCCCACTTCCCTTCTTCCTGGTCAGCCTTTTCCTTGTTGAGATCGCCCTGACCGTCTTGATCTCGTTCACGGTCTTCGAGGCAATCCCCCATGTTCAGGACAGTGTGGCGCAGTACTTCCAGGGAAAGATCTTCTCTGTGGGACATTTGACGGTCCCTTCACCGCCCGGGGAGGATTTTTTCGGTTATCTGCACATGATCAACAACGGACAGTGGTATTCCCAGTACCCTCCCGGACATCCCTTCCTGCTCATGCTAGGCATCCTCGCAGGAGTACCGTGGCTTGTCAATCCGTTTTTCGGTTCACTGGTGATTGTGTTGCTCTACTTTCTCGGTACAGAGCTCTATGATACAAAAGTCGGTCGGATTTCCGCTTTGCTTGGACTCCTCTCGCCGTTTCTCCTCTTCATGTCGTCCGAGTACATGAATCATACCACGGCAATGTTCTTCTTTCTTCTCTTCACGTTATTTCTGATCAGGTCGCTTCGTACCGGATTAGTCATGCACGGTATACTTGCGGGTGTCGGCCTGGGGATGATCGCATGCATCCGCCCATACAGCGCGGCTCCGCTTGGGGCGTTGTTTCTCCTCTATGGGCTTTATCAGTTCGTCAAACGGCCAAAGGAGCTATGGCGAGCTGCAGCAGCATTGGCCGTTTCTACCGGAGTCTTCGGTGGAATCCTGCTGGCCTACAACTATTTCACGAACGGAAGTCCGTTCCTCTTCGGCTTCGAGGTTCTCTACGGTCCGAACGTCCGGCCCGGGTTCGGGCACGCGGCCTGGGGGGTGCCTCATAACGCGTTTCGCGGGCTCCTGCAAACGATGAACAATCTGAACGGTGTCAACAAGCATCTCTTTGAATGGCCCGTTCCATCCCTTCTCTTCGTCTTCGTTCTGTTCATGACCGGCTCGAAAAACAAATGGGACTACCTGCTGGTGGGAACGTTTGCCGCCGTCGTGTTCGCGTATTTCTTTTATTGGTTCCAGGACCTGTGCTTTGGCCCGAGATTCCTCTACGAACCCGCGGCTCTTCTTTTGATCCTGACCGCTCGCGGAATTGAGCGCCTTCCTGTGGTCGTTCGCGAGATTCTCGGCTATCAATACTCCGTTGAACGGATCCGTGTCGGATCGTTCATGCTCCTTCTGCTCTTGTTTGGACTCGGACTCTCCGCAAACATCCCGCCCCATCTCCGTCATTACAGCGACAGTTATTGGGACGTGAACAGGGATGTCTTGAATGCTCTTGAGGAAAAGGGAATCAAGAAAGGATTGATACTGACGAGAACGAATTTTGGCGGCGTGCTGCCTGCAAATCCGCCGTTGCTGGATGGCGACCTGATTTTTGCGCGCGACCTTGGCCTGCAGGATTCAACGATTGTGAAATTCTTTCCTGCCTACGAAGCTTACATCGCTGTCGGTAAAGACATTCAGCTCTACAAATCAGACGGGAACACGCCTGGCATCACGCCTTCGAACCGTTAATCCCCACCTCAGCAACGCCCTGAGTGCCCTCACTCCGTCCTTCCAGGTGATCTTCTTTCCCTCTTCGTACCCGCGGCCTGTGTAGGTTATTGGAATCTCGTACACGCGGTATCCGTGACGGAACAGCTTCACCGTCACCTCCACTTCGAAATCGAATGTGTATGACTGAATGTCGAGCGACCTTAGAACATCTGCGCGGATCAATTTGAAGCCGGTCTCCATGTCGGTCAGCATTCCGGAGGTCATCATGTTGCAGAGGAGCGTGAGCATCTTGTTCCCGACGTAGTGCCAGAAAAGGAACACCCGGTGAATTCCCAGGAATCTCGAGCCGTACACCGCATCCGCCCATCCCTCTTCAATCAAAGCAACTGCCTTCGGATACTCTTCGGGATGATACTCGAGATCGGCGTCCTGAATGACGACAATATCGCCTTTTACACGGGCAAGCCCGGATTGAACCGCCTTTCCTTTCCCCTTGTTCCGCTCATGCATCACAAGGGTCATCTTCTTGCCGTACCGCTTTTGGAGTCCCGTCAACACTTCCCGCGTTCCGTCCGAAGATCCGTCGTCCACCACGATCAGCTCCTTCTTGAGGGGAACCGCCAGCACACGAGCGAGGATGCGCTCAATGGTTTCGCGCTCGTTATAGACAGGAATGATAACAGAGAGAACGAGTTCTTTGCGCCTTGTTTTCATGTGATCTTCTTTGCGACGATGAGAAGCGATTGGCCAAAGGGCCGCCACAGAGCCGGCTCGACGATGCGGACCAGAGGCATGATGAACTTGTCAAACGCCAGGGCCGACGCGCGGTGGATCTCCCTCTTACGCAGCACGCGTCCGTTGAACCACCACCCGAAGAACCCGATCATGTTCCAATAGGAACACGAGACAACTTGAAACCCGCCTGCGCTTGCGCTCCGGCTGGCAAGCCCTGAAACTTGAAACAACCTGGCGGCCGTTTGCCTGTCATACCGCCGATAATGTCCGAACGATTCATCGATGGTTCCAAAGATCCCTTCGAATGCCGGCACCCAATGAACAGCATGCCCTCCGGGTTTCAGAACTGAATGCATCGCCTCGACCACTTTCCCGATCGTGTCGTCAGGAATATGCTCAAGGACATTGGAGGAAACAACACTGTCATACGAATTTGCTTCTCCCCGCCTCTGCGCCAGGTCCTGTATCGAGATACATTCAACCTTAAGAGACGGCGACGCGGGAACCCGTTCCCGATGGGCTGCTATGAGTGATTTTTCGATATCGATTGCCGTCACTGACCTGCCGTCTTCCAGAAAAAGCGGGGTTAAGTTCCCTATCCCTGCCCCCAGCTCGAGCAACCTCTTCCCCAAATAGGGGCGCATTCGGTCGATCACAAAACGGTTGTAGTTGACCACTCCCGAAAGCGTCTCTAGAGAGAAATCCGGCCGCATTTCGCTCATGCAGGCCTCAACCGGACTGAAATGGTTTTTCTGACAGGAGATTTCTCCCCCTCGAAGGGAATTCGAATAGATCCCTTCCCATCCAGGATTGCATTGTCAACGGAAAGAATCGTGGAATCAGTATCGACGATCTTCAGATCATATGTTTTCCCGGGCAAACCCTCACACGTCAACTCGTAGATTCCTTTCGCGTATTTTTCAGAAATAATCCGCATTCCCTCAGATGTCTGGCCCGGTTTAAGGTCAGGCAATTGAGGTACAATCCCCACTCCTCCCCGGTGGATCACTTCGACCACCGTTTTCTTTTCGACCTTCACTGCCACGGACGGAGACTCACCGTAAGAAGTAATGAGCTTTCGAACCTTCGTCGACCTCCTACCGACACGAATCTCTTCAACGGTCGTTCCTAGAGGCATAATGGGTTGAAAGTTGATTGTAACTCCACTTGCACCTGTTCTAAATGTGAAGAGAGTTTTGTTTTTCTGCCTTTGCATGCTGCAATCAATTCTGGTTGTTCCGATTCTCATCGATCGAACACGGACGTTCTGCCAGTGTGGAGGGAACCAGGGCCTTAATGTGATTCGGTTGGTCTTTGCGTCAACGCGCAATCCAAGCATCCCTTCGAGGAGCGGTTGAAGCACCATACTCTCCGACCATGCCTGATGCGAACAGACTCCCGCGGGCTGGAACGTTTCGCCGTTGAGGACCTCCTCGACGTATCCGGCCGCCCAATGCTGATACACCATCATGGTGCTCACACAGTGAAGAAAACCCTGCAGCGGCCGGCCCGATGTAAATTCTGCCAGGGCGGTCCATCCGGTGAACAGCGGCCAGACGCTCCCGTAGTGATATCCCGTGGGATTGAACATCGGATTGTCGGACCCGACGATCCGAACGCCCCAGTCTGCCGTGAAAGCCGAGGATGCATAAGCATCGAGGCACGAGGAAGCATTCGCGGGATCGGTGCAACCGAGGTAGATCGGGACCGACGGAAGCATCGTCTTCTCGGTGTTGAACGTCCCGTCAGCATATTTCCCGAAGTTGTAGAACTGTGATTCTTCGTTCCAGAATTCCTTTTTGATTTTTCTTCGGACAAGGTTCGCTTCCGCGGCCCATTTCTTTGCCAACGTGTGTTTCTTGACCGAACCTGCCACGAACGATGCCTCTTCGAGCGCTGCGGCCCAGCATGCTGCGAGATAGAATTCAGTGTGAACGGGGAAAAGCTTCCCCCCTTCCACCCAACCGTGACCAACGTTTGTATTCTCAATCAGATGATCATGATCGGTATCGGTGGAAAAACAGAACTCGACCGCCCTCTGCATCCTGCGAAACTCATGTTCTGCATATTTTGTGTCGTTCGTCGTCCGGACATATCGACCCATCAAAATGATATAGAGCGGAGTTGAATCGGCTGCATCGTAATGGACATGGCCGCTTGAGGTCATTTCATGGAGAATTTTTCCGTTCAGGTCCTGATGAGTTCCGAGAAAATTCAGGGCTTCGCGGACCCCGTGGTCGGCACCGTACGCCAGCATGGCAAGGGCCGTCCAACATGCATCGCGGCCAAAATACCATGCATAGCCGGGCCTTCCGCTGATCTTTTGCCCTCCGTCCCACCCCCGCTCGGTCGTTCCAAATCCCGCCATGAGCGATGTGCCGAGACCCGGCGTATCCACAAGAAACCGATCGGTTCCAACGAGCGCCCAGCGATATCCATCGTTGAAAGCTCCATCCTCCGATTCGATGACCGTCGATGATTCGAGGAGATTCTTGAAGTACTTCGCCTGTTGTGAAAGGATCCCCCCGGGGGAGCGAATAATCCTTGAATACGCGTCGAGCGCCTCTTTCTTCCCGGACCCCGCAAACACGACCGAAAAATCAGCGCTCTTTCCTGAGATTGCGAACCGCATCCCAAGCGCGACCTGTGCAGTTACCGTGGAAATCCCTTTCATTCCCGCAGGAGTCCATTCGACAACAGAGAATTGTCCGGCGATCCTCTCCTCGGGTACGCGGGATGCTCCAACGACCGACGTAAGGGTTTCGGAGATGTTCGAGACAACGAATGCGTTAAGGCCGTCGTCCCAGCCGAAGTTCAACGACCCTGTTGCCTGGTCGGAGTGAGGCCACATGATTCTCTGGTCGATCACTGCGGAAAAGAACAGCTCAAGAGGATGGTTGGAATCCGCGTGATAGTGAACGATTCCGCCCGGTCCGCTTCTTTCGCCTGCAATCGTCTCCTCGATCCTGAGCTCGCCAACCGAGTAAACCCGTGTGACCGATTCGGGCCGTATGGTTACCCGCGGCTTCAGCTGATCGAACCAATGGATGTCGTTGGAGGCAATTCTGAACCCCGTGCGGACGTTCCGCATCATGCGGAACGGATGAGACCAGACCTCCTGAATACCCGACTCCTCTTTTCCCATGATCAGGATTCTTCTGCCGCCAGCGTCGAAGAATCCGTTTTGAAGCTGCTCCGGTTCACGAGTGATCGAGAGGCCGCTGTTCTCTGGACTAAGGGTTTGAGAAGTTGTCCTTACCGGCTTCGACGAGAACGATTGAGGCGTGACTGCCCGATCGCCAAACTGCCAATAGGTCTTTGGCCCCCGCGACTTGCCCGCCAGATAGGCAAAACAGTTGCGCGCCAGTTTTTCCAAGTGCAGACGAAAGCGATCTCGTTGATCGACAAAGAAGAAGTACGATCCTGCAGCGAGGACCTTTCCTTTTCCTGCATCATACTCGGTGATCATTCGCCAGTCTTCATTCAACCTGATATACTGTCTCTCAACTGCAACAACCTTCCCTTCTTTCGGGACCATTGGTGCCGAATAGAACGCTGCGGAGTATGGGACTCCTTTCTTCGGATTCCATGAAAAAACTGCGCCGGCGAGATCTGCGAAGATCGGATGTCCCTGATTGCTGCCAAATCCGCGGATATCGGGATAATCCTTGACCCAGGACTCCTGATCCCATACCCCCTTTCGAATAATATTGTACGGATTCGATTCCAAACCGAGCTCAACGACGTATTGAGACGCAAGCAGGGAGAGGAACAGGGAGCCGCCGCTGCGCACGAAATCACGTATTGCTCGCTTCGCTTTCTCCTCCCGGGCGTCAGACGGAAGTTCAACAGCACCATCGTAGTGCCACCAGAGGAGATCAAAGCGATCAAGAACCCGCGGCGCGGCAACGATCTCCGAAAACAAGACGCGTGCGCAACGAATCTCCTTCTCTTTGGAGATCCACATCCATGCAGAACGGTCTTCGCCGTCGCGCGGTTTCTTCGAGAGCGCAAGATATCCGATTCTGATCACTGCAGTTCCACTTCCATCATATAATTCCGCTCAAACAACTCATGCCAAACCCAGAGATCGAGCGTGGTCTGCAGGCCTATGCGGAGCCCGATCTTTTTTCCGGCTTGAAGGTCAAATCCATAAGCGGGCAAGCGCGGGATCTTGGCCGTGAGAACGTAAGTGTCCACTCGTGTGCGCGATTGGGAAAGGATGCCGCGGCCCCTGACCCGCACCGGCCTTCCGGTCACTTCGATTCTTTGTTTTTGCACATCCACGACAAGATCTGTGGTCTTGAGGATATCCCGCCGGTCCATGGGGGATTGGACCCAATTTGAGCAGTCTCTCAAATAGAAGTTCGCCACACTGAGAGAATCCTCAAAAGCGAGAATGCGTGATTGGATGTTATCGAACCCATGAAACCAGCCGTCAGCGTTTCCGTCGACCTGCACGAGGATGTGAGCGGGCCGATCGGCTTCATAGCGCACGTAGAAATACCTGTCATCCCACCCCGCATAGATGTCGGCGACGAGATCCTTTTGCTGAATGGAACCGATATAGGTTGAAGCGGTTCCGCGTTTGACAGCTCCGTTAAACTCATAGAGCGGCTTCGGATCGGATCCATCGGGGAGATCGTCGTCGTCGGTATCGCGATTGCCAAGGTTGGCTCCGAGTGAAGTACCCGCCATGACTTCATCAAGATCGGCAAGTCCGTCACCGTCCGTGTCTTTCTTCCCGGGATTTCCGCCAAGCTTGCGCTCGTCAAAAGGGAGCGACGGGTCATCGTCGGGAACTCCATCGTGGTCGGCATCTTTGGTTTGCCCAAGGGAGCCGAATGCAAGCCCAACCCAAGCGTCCCTGGGAGCGAGCCTTATGATCTGAGCGTTAAAATCGAAATCTTCGCCAAACCTCCCGGGCATCTTCCACGGCAGATCGCTGTGATAGTATTCCGTGAATCCGCTTGCCTCCATGAGGGCATCGAGCTGATGGTGGAATTCGTGGGTGATGAGCCAATCCTGACGGCTGAATATGTCCTGAAAAGGATTCCCTGTGTATCCGGCTGTTTTGCCGTAGCGCCATGGCGCCGGAACGCCGTATGTGCCTCCCCCGTATGCCTGCCGGATCTTGATGGAATCAGTTGAGGGCGGATTACGCTGTGTTCCCCCGCGCCGCGGAGGGTAATTGACCCAGGCATAAGGACACAACAGCCCCGCATATTCTTCAGGCTTCTTTCCCAGTCTGGCCGCCTGGCGTTCAAAGTCTTTTGCCACCCTTTCGTTGGGAGAGAGCCAGTACGGATCCTGATCGCCGACGTCGTGAAGCCAGAGAGTATCCTCTACCACTGCAAAATCAAAGTCCAGCATGATTCGGCAGCCGGAATTACGGAAGAAGAATTCGCTGTTGAAATCGGTCGCCTGCTTCAGGTACAAAACCTCATCGTCGGTAAGAGTCCGCCCGTCGGGAATGTTCGGGAAACGGTCTTTCGGGTACTTATCACGATAGCTGATAGTCCGGTAGACCATATACATGAGCGGAAGTCTCGTGTACGCAGTCATCGTCGGATCGGCCGGAGGCGTCGCCATTCGGTACAATCGTGAATACGAGGCTGAGAACGGGGTCGTCCTCAGGGTTGGGGAGAGATAATATGAGTACCGGGTGAGCGGTTGAAGTCCTGCGAGACGGGCAATGTTGGACTTTCCCTCTGCAGAAGCGGAAACAGAAACATCGACCTTCTGGAAGAAATCCACCCTCGGAGCAGCATTGGACGTTCGTTTCCAAGTGACCTCTGCCTCCGTCGGGGAAACAAAACGGACGTTCGGTTCGATCTCTTCAAGGTCGATACCGACAAACACAAGCCGGTCGAAGTCGGCAATTACCAGCTCATCACGGCCGTATCGGTCCACACTCAGAGGTCCCCGGAATCCGCCGATCGAGGAGGCATGAAAGGACTTCATGAGATGAAGCTTTTCGTCGAACATCAGCACGGCATTGATGCCGGGATCGGCAACATAGAGTACCGGCTTGTTGTCGAGCTGACCTGCGATAAGCGAGCTGGGAGCGGAGAGCCTGTCAAACAATGAGTCAACAATCGCACCCTGTGAATCCCGCACGAGAATTCTCGTCCCTTCAATCTCAAACAGGTAATTTCCCATCATTGCCCGCCGGCTGAGTGCCGGGACACGGGTGATCGGATTTTCTTCCTTCAGTTTACCGACTCTGTCCAGCGTTTGAAGGAGACCTGCCTCAGGATTGTAGATAACCACATCGCTGCCGTCGGACTTGACGTACTGAACATGCTGAAAATTGACCTCTTGGCCGATCTTCGCCGCCGGGAGCGGCTTTTGATCCGAAGAGCCGAAGACTTTCACCGATTTGAACTCAGAGATTCCGTCCGATGCCTGGAGTCCGAGATACCCCGACCGGAACATCATCATGGAGTCGATACCGAGCAACCTCCCGTTGACGAGCACCTCGTATCGTCCGCGCAAAGGATCAACATTCACTCTGAGCGTGAGCCACTCCGTTGGGGCGAAAGGAGATTCAAACGTGTTCGTTGCATGGAATTCCCCTGCTCCGTTGAAATATCCGGTGAGAATGCTCTGGTCATCGAACCGAACCATGTGCGAGAAGGGCTTCGCGGCGGTGTTATCGAGGTGGAAATAGATTCCCGCGCGTGCGCCGCGCATCGACACCTCGAACGAGTACGGGGTGGTCCCCAAAGCATAGAGCTTCGATGACAGCAGCTGATCGTACCCTTTCGTCACACAACGCAGGTCCGAGCCCGCAAGGCTCCATTCCGTTGAACCGGAGAGCGGGAACCAGCGGGTCTCCGGCTTGTCGAATGCTTCTTCAAGCCAGATGGACTGCGCGAAGTTCAGAGTAACAGAAAGTAGGAGGGTAAGAAGAGTAAGGAAAATTCGGTTCATCGGGATGAGCGCTTTTTCCAAAAGTAATACACGGGGATCCCGAGTGCAAGGAAACCGAGGCCAATCCATGATTCCAGCGGCTTTCCGATGAGCGTATTTATAACAAACCAGAGCGCAACCGCGATGAACAGCAGCGGCGTGACAGGGTACCAGAGAGTCCTGTAGGGCCGTTCTGCATCGGGCATCCGCTTTCTGAACACAAAGACCGTTGCGGCAGCGAGGCCAAAGAATATCCAATCGGTAAAGACAACGTACGAAATGAGGCTCTCGTAGGTCCCCCAGAAAAGTATCAGGACGATTGTCCAGACAGATTGAAAGATGATGGAGTAGGCAGGTGTTCGATAGCGAGGATGGACCTCGGCAACGCGTTTGAAGAAGACGCCGTCGTTTGCCATTGCATAGTAGATTCTGGGTGCAGTGAGGGTGTAGATGCCGGTTGTCCCGAAGGTCGAAACGAAAATCGTGAGGGCAATGAACGATCCGCCTGCGCCACCGAGGACGACGTTCATCGCATCGGCCGCAACCCGCTCAGAGGAGGCGATGGCCGAAACGGGGAGCAGAAACATGTAGGCCACATTGGTCAGAAGATAGACGGCGACAATGACCACGGATCCCACAATAAGGGCCCGCGGGACTGTTCGATGAGGATTGATTGCCTCTGATGCTGTAAAGGTGGCATGCTGCCAGCCGCCATAGGACCACATGACGCTTACCATTGCCAGGGCAAGCGCGCTTCCGATCTGATCCGAAGGAAGAGAGAGAGGCTGGGCAAAATCGGTTGTGTCCGGAGAACCAAGCGTGAACCCCGCTCCAATGAGCACCAGAATCCCGAGCAACTTGAGGACGGTAAAGACATCGGAGAAGATTCCTCCCGCTTTCACACCCCGGACATTGAGGATTGTCACCAGAATGATCCCGGTGATTGCGACTGCCGTCGTACCAAACGGGCTAAGGGGAATGAAGTAACCCAGGTATGTGGAAAAAGCCACAGCCAGGGCTCCCAAACCGCCGGTATTCACCACGAGGAAATAGGCCCAGCCGTACATGAATCCGAACAGTCCGCCGTATGCTTCCGAAAGATACACGTAGAGTCCCCCCGCGCGCGGCATCATGCCACCCAGCTCAGCGTATGTCAGGGCACCGCACAACGCCATGATTCCTCCGGCAACCCAGACTCCGAGTATCCACATTGGAGACGGCAGAGCATTCGCAATCAAAGCGGGAGTCAAAAAAATGCCCGACCCGATCGCTCCACCGATGGCTATCATGGTCATGTCGAACAGCGTCAGCGCGCGTTTGAGCTCGGGTTTCTCCAAGGATGATCTCTATTGTGATTTATTGATTTAATGATTGTTGATTTGGCGATATAGCGTCCGGCTGTCAGCGGTCCGTAGCTATTTTTCACTTTTAACTTTTCATTTTTAATTGTCATATCTGTATCATCACCGGCTTCCCCAACACACTTTCCACATGTTGTTCTCCGTCCAGCCAGACCGTGAACCTCTTGCCTCGAATCTCGACTTTCAGTTGCCGGCCGCGGATCACCACGTTGTCGATGTTTATCTCTTTCAGTCCGAACGGAAAGGGGTCGACGGTAACGGAGTGCGAATCGGGCCTGATTCCGCAGATGTATTTGATGATCAGGTCGTTCACCCACGAATGTTGATAATCATCGATCCCCCGATACGCGCTCGGATATCCTGTCAGCGGGTTGTAGTGCTCAAAGCAATTGGGCCGCTTTGGATCTCCGTCGAAGAACATCATTCGGACAAACTTGTTGATGAACTCGACGGTTCGCTTTCGCAATTCATGATCACCGAACCTCAGGGCCGAAGCCGCCAGCGCCTCGGCCACATGACTGTTGGTCATCGGCCAGACGCGGCCGTTCCACGGACAATTCATTCTCTTCCCCTTCCATATCGGCTCCGCGCTGAAGTATTCGTCATCCGCGCTTGAAGACGGAACCGGATAGGGCGTCCAGAATTCCCCGGGGTTCAGAAGATGACGTTTCAAACCGTCGAGATGCTCAGCGCTCACAATGTCGGTGAAAAAGGGATAGAAACATGTCGCGGACTTCACCTTGATGCGCTGCTTGGTTTCGGGATCGACGTCGTAGAACATCTTGTCCTTCGGATCCCACATCGAAGAAAGGACCACAGACTTCACGCGCTGTGCCTCCATGGTCCAGAGATCGGCCTCTTCAGCTCGCCCTATCTTCTCTGCGACGAGCGCCAGTGCCCGTTTGAGCTCGTAGACATAGACGGTGACATCGACACCCTTCAGGCGGAACACCTCCCCCCAGTTATCCTGATCGGCATTGGGATTCACGGCGATGTAACGATGCATGTATTCCTGGCCGGTCTCATAATGGTTGTCGATATCATACATTCCGCTGATCTCTTCATCCCGTTCGCTGTCAAAATATCCTGCGTATTCCTTGAGTCCCTTGTAGGCTGCTTCGAGGAACTTGCGTGACGGGTGAATCTGGTCGAGCTCAAGGAGCGCCCTTCCCCAGTTCGCATGATAAAACATCTCCTGACGGTAATGATTGACGTCGATGTACCCGCGGAATCCTCCGTCAGTTCGTCTGTTCTCAATGAATGTGAGCAAACTCCCCTGCGCCAGCTCGGGCTCATGCATCCAGCGATTTTCCATCATGTGGCAGGGCGCGCTGTAAGAGATCGGGGCGCGGAAATACCCGATTCCCTCACACACAAACGGATAACTGTAGTTTCCTTCCTCTCCGTACATCGTGTTCAACCGCAATCCGTACCACCGATACCAGTAGTATCTCGTCAGGAATTCGTCCGAACATTCGAAAGAAGGAACACCTGCAAAATGGTCCTCCCAGTTCAGGATGCTGAGTTTCTGCGGTTTCTTTTGCTTGAGAACGAGATCGCGATTTCGCAGGGCTTCGGGGGATGAAGGGGCCAGAGCGCATGCCACAGAGACAGATTCCTGTTCCATCGGCCCGAGTGTCATCGAACAATGGAGGGCAATGAAGACGATGCCGTCTTCTGTTACGCCGGAGATTGTCTTGTCGTTCCCGAGCGAACCGTGCCGAAATTTCTCGACAAATGGCGTAAGAGACCACAGGGGCTTCACAGCGGGACCCTCGCTGAGCATTGCTCCAAAGGATTTAGCGGGTCGGTTGAATCCAAGTGCGCAGGCCACAGGCATCTCGGGCCGCCCCGAGGCAGTGAGGTGCTTCACGAACGACGCTGTTCCGCCGGCCTTCACTGCGCTCAGACGATTTCCACGGCTTGAAGGCTTCGATTCGTGGGCCGTCCAAACGACGAAATGCAGGTTCGCGGGCTTTTTCGATCTGTTCTTGATGACGACAGTCGAGAGGGCGACGTCGCTCGGGAGGACAGATTTGGTCTCTTCGACAGAGAGTTGCCCGCACCGGAATTCTTGCGTCAAACCGGCCGGATTCCAGATCCTTGATTTGAACTGTGGCGTCAGTTCCTTGCCTTCATGATCGAGAATCGTCCAGGTGAAGAGGGGCTGAAACGGGTAATTGTAGTAGTGTGCGTGGTCCCAGAAACCCGGCTTGTCGAGATGCTGGGGGAATTCGGGGGCCCAGAGAAGCCTGTTGCCGCCGCCGAGGTACCATTTGTCGGTGCGTTCGAGAAGCTTCAGGGGTGAGAGCTTGGTTTTCATCTGGAATCAGTCATTTGTCTACTGAGACAACAAGAAGAAAGCATAACACGGAGAACACAAAGGAGGCACAGAGAACACGGAGAGCTTTACCTCTGTGATCTCTGTGTCTCTCGGTGCTCTCTGTGTAATATTTTTGATTTTACTTCAATCGAATCTCAATCACTCTTCGCACAAACTCCCCTGTGGGACCGCTCTGCATTTGGAATTTCACCGCGCTTCCATCTACATTGCCACCTTTGACTTCTGCAATAGTCTGCGGGTTGATGAGCTTCAGGTCATAGGTCTCGCCGGCTAATCCATCGACCGTTACCGTCAACTGCTTTCCTTTCCATTCCGTCGAAACGATCTTCAGTCCTTTGTTTGCATCACCTGTGCGAGTCGTGATTTCGGGCGGGAGAAGCTCAAGTCCGCCCTCGTACTGAATTTGCAGCATTTTCTCGCCAAGGATTTGAGTCTCAATCATCACCTGGGAATCCCGGAATGATCCTTTTGTATCTGTTGACGGTCCGGTCGCTCCTTGAGCGATCACTCTTGTCGATGGCGATATGCGTTGACGGAACATGAGGTTGTATGGCATTTTGCTCTGCGTTGTCAGCTTCCATGTTTTCATTTTTCCGTCATCGCTGAACTCGAACGAAAAATAATCGTTCCCAACCCGGTACCGATCGATTTTCAGAGTTTTCCAATCGGCAGGCAGCTGCGGCGAAAACCAGATCGTGCGCGATGCGGCATCTGCCTCCAATCCGAGAAGCCCGCGGACAAACGGCATTACCACACCGGCGGTACAGAATCCCTGGTGGGCCACCGCCTCCTGCGGCCAAATATTGTGTGTCCCTGAAAAGACTTCCGTAACGAACCCAAGAGCATTGTCGAACGTATGACGCACAGATGCCATGAGGGAATTGTACCCCTGCAGTGAGTATCCATGCTTGTATTGCGCCGTCGCAACCCAGCTCGTCAGGAACGGCCACACGGCGCCGTAATTGTAGTTTAGCGCCTCATAGTACGAGCTCTTGTTCGAAATACTTCGGATTCCCCAGTCGGTTGTGAGTTCGGCCGAGTTTAGTTTCATCAGTGATTGTTTGCTGCGTTCGGGGTCGGCCAGTTCCCATTGCAGTCCAACCGAACTCCACGGCGAGACGATCTCGACATGCTCCCCTTTCGCAGTGATTGCGTAGGCGTATTGTTTGTTCTTTTCATCCCAGAACTTGTCGTTGAAGCTCTTTGAGGATTTCGCGGCGTAGACGGACGCTTTCTTTTCGTACTCGGCGTCTCCGACAGCCTTTGCCAGAACCTGCATCGCGTTCGAAGCGCGGACCCAGACCGCGGCAGTGTAGACATCCGATTGAATGTCGACAAGGGGTCCATATTCGCTCGCTCCCAGGCCTGCTTTCTTGTTGTCCATCAGCCCATCCCCATTCTCATCCGTTGAAATGGACCATTCGTACGCCCTCTTGATCGATGTCCAGCTTTTCTTCACGAACTCCTGATCGCCCGACATCCTGTAGTAATCATACATTGAACAGATGTAGAACGGGCTCGTGTCTCCGTGAATGTAGGCGTAGGGGTAATCCTTGAACCAGTTGATATATCCCGCCCCCTGGGAGAGCTCATGCGGCATTTTCCCGTCGTCCCGCTGCCATTTTTGTGTGAAGGCAAGCGCGTCGCGAACGGCTTCAAACGCCCCGTAGCTGTTCATGCTGAAGGAATTAATGTACGCGTCGCCGCCGAAAAACCATCCGAATCCCGGTCTTCCGCCCGTCCCCGAGGCACCAAGCCCGGCTACCATGCCGTAACCGAGATCGGGATTATCGACCATGAGATTGTCATAGGCGACCTTGGCCCACTCGAGGGCCAGATTGATCTCCCTGACCGGCGTCTCAACCTGCATGGTGCTTGTGCGAAGCTTGCGATAATGTTCGACATTTTGCCGATACATCGCTTCGGGGTTCTGCACCAACCGTGTATAGATGGCCTTGATGCTGTCGCGGTCTCCTTTGCCTCCGGCAAGAATGATCGGAACGTATTTTCCCCGAACGGCTCCCGGATCCTTGATCTCGATCTTGAACTGATTCGGAACATCCGACAGCATGTGAGCCGGAGTGTAAGAGATCCCCGAAGCCGCCGGTGACCCGATATACGCGGTATTCTTCCGCGTCGGCTCAGAAACCTGATATGCCTTGATGTCATCGAGCCAGCGTGCAGACTGCCCGCCTAGCCCTGCTGGCCACATCGGCTGAAGAATGGGCAAGAAACTGCACACGATCGTCAGCGGTTCTGTGGTGTTCACATCGAGAAGAACGTAAGCCCCCGGTTCATTGACCGGCGTAATGAAGATCGATCTCACCGTAAACGACTGATAGGTGTAAGTGAGGATCGTTGCCTCGGGTGTTGCATCGATCGTGCGAACAACATCGCGTGCCCGGATCGCCTCCGTCGAACTGCCGATGAAGAACGAGAGCTCGCAGTTACGCACCAGCTTGAGCGGGTATGCCCACGCCTCGAACGATCCGCTTTCAAAGCCAAGGACTGCGAACTTCCGGCCTACCTTGTCAAAATAGGTCCCCGGCTGTGCCAGGCGCGAGAGTTTGATGTCATTCGGTTCAATCTTGAACGCGGGGATCAATCCGGCCTGTGCATGCAACATAGCCGGAATGAGGAATACAGCCAGAGCGATTTTTCTCATCAATCTTCTCTCTTAGATTCTAAGTATTCAAACCTCTAAGTTCTTATTCAAGACCTTCGGGGCTAGTCGGAATAGCATTCCGACCTACAAGGCCCTCTCCTTCTGACCTCCGACTTCTGATCTCTGACCTCTGTCACCGTTTCAGTCCCGTCAACGTAATCCCTCTCACAAAGTACTTCTGTGCGACGAGAAATACGATAATGATCGGAACCATGACAACCACCGCGGCGGCCATTTGATGAGGCCAGTCCGTGGTATAGAGGGTCGTGAAATTTGCAATGCCGACCTCCACCGTGCGCATATCGAGCCTATTTGTAACAAGGAGGGGCCAGAGAAAATCCTTCCAACTTCCCATAAACGCGAAGATTGCCAATGTGGCCAGCGCGGGCTTGGAGAGCGGCAGAATCACGCGCCAGAAGATGGAGAATTCCGACGCGCCGTCAATTCGCGCCGCATCCTCCAGGTCCCGGGGAATGGTCATGAAGAACTGACGAAGCAGAAATATTCCCCACACGCTTGAGATCGTCGGGGTGAAGAGCGCCCAGTAGGTGTTGATCCATCCGAATGTGCTGACAAGGAGAAACGAGGGAATGATCGTGACGATGGCAGGGATCATCATCGTGCCGAGATACAGAGCGAAGAGCCGATCACGCCAGACAAACCGCAGCCGCGCAAAGGCATATGCGGCCATGGAGCAGAAGAGCAATTGGCCCAGAACTGAGGCACCGGCAACAATCGCCGTATTGAGGAAGAACCTCCCGAAGGGCTGAAGGTCCATCGCCTCGGCGAAGTTCGACCATTGAAACTCCGACGGGACGAATTTCGGGGGGTACTGATAGACTTCCAGGTCTGTCATGAGCGATGTGCCGAGCATCCAGAGGAACGGGAGCAACATCGACAGGGCCAGAAGCAGAAGCGCTCCGTAAAGGCCTATGTTCCCAAGCGATTTCAGCATCAGAACTCAATCTTCAGTGTCGTGACGCCGCTTTTCTTCGTTATGATCCTTAGGGTGTTCCTTTCGGGTTTCAGGGAATACCCGTCCTCTTCCAGTGCATTTGTTGTGACTGCCCTCTTCACCGGACGGGGCAACGTAAGAAGTGCCTCCGTTTCCACACCTACGGCATCGTACCACTGCACCACCCACGCGTTTGAATCCTCCGCCTTTTTCAGGGTCGTAAGAACCAGATTCGATGGTTCGAGTTTGACAAATGACTGAGATGCCGGAAGCGATCCGCGATGAACGCCTGCCGCCACGACGATCATTGGATTGTTGAATTCATATCCGCGCTGGACCGTCTTCGCAAGCTTCCACTGACCCGCATGCGGATAGAGAGAGTACTCGATCGAGTGTTTACCGCGGTCTGCGGTCGGATCGGGCCACTTGGGAGAGCGAAGAAGCGACAACCTCATGGTTGAGCCCTTGATATCGTATCCGTATTTGGCCCGGTTCAGCAGACTGACCCCATAGTCCTTTTGCGACAGATCGGCCCAGCGAATGCCGGCGACCTCCCATTTGGCGCTGTCGACACTGTTCTTGCTTTCGGCAGGTCGCTGGATGCTTCCATAGGGGATCTCGTAACTTGCCGTCGCCGCACTTACGGAAACGGGGAAGGCAACCTTCAGCATCGTCTTCTCTTCCCACCAGTCCACATCAGTTTTGAAGTCGATGCGATCCGAGCCGGAGATCAGAATAATATCCTGCGTAAAGAAGCTGGTGGGATAATTCTCCGTCGGAAACCCGGCGGAGGTGCCGGGCTTGCGGTATTCGCGCTTGAGTCTGAGAATGGTTCTCACGGGCCCATTCTCAACCACTTTGACGCCGACCAATCGGGACGGAAATTCCACACCGGTGAGTCCGATGTTCCAGGCATCCCAGGCGGAGGGTTTGTCCTCCAATAACTGCAGACGATTGGCCGGACCGCTCAGGAGCTCTCTTGAAGATCTCTTATCGATGATCGATGTGATCCACCCCGAAGCCGTGTCGATGACAACCTTGAAGTTCTCATTCTCCGCCACTCCGATGCTCCACTTCAAAACAGACGGCGTTGGTTTTGGTTTCTGGGCTCTCAGGATATGCGTTTTGTATCCCATCGATGGCACATTGGATGCCGGAAACAGGATTTCCCTCGTAAACCGATCGATCCGTACGATCTGCGATGTGATTTCCTTCCCTCCCTGTTCAAACACGGCATATTCCTTCTCGTCGCCTGTCGGAAGTGTGTAATAAACGACCTCTGTCCGGGCCCATGACAATGGGTTGAAGACAATAAGCGGAATCCCGTTCTTCACGGACGACGTATTCACCGATTTGGCGATCTGATCGAGCGATTTGTCCAATTCCATCCCGGCGATCTTCTGCGCTTCTGTGTGTGTTTCGGTGGCGTCGATGTACACCTCACGTATGCTCGAGCCGGGAAGAATATCATGAAATTGATTGAAGAGCGTCAGCCGCCAGGCATCTTCTATTGCAGGTTGATTGTACATACCTCCCGCGAGTGTGGAGAGGGCCGAGAATTTTTCCGTGTTCGTCAGAAGAACTTCGCTTGTCCGATTGAACTTCTTCATCTTCGCCTGAGTGGTATACGTTCCCCTGTGGTACTCGAGATAAAGCTCGTCATTCCAGACCGGAAGCGTCGAAAGATCCTGCTTCTTGAGCCAGTTAAGATACGAGGTTGTCGTCCCGTACTGAACGGTCGGATAAATCGTCGCCTGCTTCAGGCGGTCGATCCGATCGAGCATCTCGTTGCTCGGTCCGCCTCCATGGTCTCCCACGCCGAAGAGCATGAGCATGTTTCTGTATCCCGTATTCGCCTCGAATTGTCTCAGCCAGTCGACGAGCGTGTAGGGATTGCTGATCTCGTTCACATAGTCAAAGGGGAAATAGCTCAGAATGCGCGAGCCGTCGGGAGAGTTCCACCAGAACACCCGATGAGGAAAGACATTGGTGTCGTTCCAGCCGATCTTCTGCGTAATGAACGCATCGATGCCGGCCATTTGATAGAAAAGCGGCATGTTCCAGTTGTAACCGAATGAATCGGGATTCCAGCCGATCTTGACGTCAACACCCAGCTCTTTCCTGAAGTATCGCTTTGCGTACAACAGATGCCGCATCCACGATTCACCGCCGGGAAGATTGCAGTCGGGTTCCACCCACATTCCGCCGATCACTTCCCATCGTCCGTCCTTTACCCTCTGCTGAATCCGTTTGTAGATATCGGGATACATTGTCTGCATCCAATAGTAGTAAGCCGCCGCGCTCTGGGTGTAGGTGAAATCGGGACGGGAGTCCATCATGTTCAACACGGACGTAAACGTATTTTTTGCCACTTCGACCGTCTCCCCTTCCCTCCAGAGCCACGCCGCGTCAATGTGAGCATTGGAGTCGAAGAAGAGAGTGAATCGTTTCGCGAATTCCGAAACAGACTTCAGCTCACTCTTCACCTGGTCGACCGACGCGATAAACCGGACCATGTCACCGGACTCCAGCGCCTGAAGATCGACCTTTGTGGCGGCCTCCTGAAGGAGGCGGCCAAGCCGTTCCCGCTCTTCACGACTGATGGTCGATTTGTCTGTCTTCGGATCAACGCGACCGCGGGAGTTGGTTTGATATGTGTCAAAGCTGAGCAGCTTCTGGCCGACGCGGAAGCTGAGCGAAAGATCATCAATCGTTGCCGCATGCTTCTTCGACACCTCTGCCTGGATCAGCGCCCTGATCAGCCGCAACGGGCCTCCCGTGTTGATTGCTTTGATCGCCAGAACGATGCGCTGCCCTGCCTTCGCGTCTTTCGTAATCTCAAACTCCCCGTCCCACGGGAAGCGTCCTTTGCTTTCGCCATCCACCCAGAAATAGCCATAGTCGTCCACCGAAACGAGAAACCGCACGATTCCGCTCACCGGTTCGCCAAGCAGCCGATCGGGCAGAACAACAACACGGCGGATCCAGCATGAATCTGGATAAACAGACTCGTTGAGCTTGAGAGTTTGCCATTGCGAATCATCATAGTCAGGCCGGGAAGGATCTCCGGGAGGATTCACGGCGTATTTCCAATTGTCGATCGAGCCCTTGCCGAGAAATTCGAGACGCTCGACAAGTTTGTCGACGTTTGTCTGGCCAAAGCCCAGGGAGGCCGCGAGCACCAGGAGAGCAAGAATCTTGAGAGTTTTCATATGATCATTCCTTCATCAAAGACGTAACTATTTTCTCAACCGATCCATCATCACTGCGAGGAGGATAACGATACCGACGATGACCTGTTGGACGTACGATTCCACATTCATGAGATTCAATCCGTTTCGCAACACGCCGATCAGGAGCGAGCCGATCAGTGTTCCAATGACGGTTCCGCGACCCCCGAAGAGACTTGTTCCACCCACAACGACCGCAGCGATCACGTCAAGTTCATACATCAATCCGGCATTCGGTTGGCCTGAATTCACTCTCGACGCAAGCAATATCCCTCCGAGCGACGCAAGAACCCCCGAAATGACGTACACCTGCATCAGGACGCGATTTGTATCGATTCCCGCGAGTCTTGCCGCCTCCACATTTCCTCCGACGGCATAGACGTACCGGCCGAATCTGGTCTGTGTCAAAACAAAATGGGCAGCGCCAAAGACGATGAGCATGATGATGGTGGGAATGGGAATCTCTGCCATACGGCCGCGGGCAAGCACGGCAAAGCCTTCAGGAAGCTCCCAGATAGGCCGCCCTTCAGTGACAACAAATGCCAATCCGCGCCAGATGGTCATAAGGGCCAGCGTTACAATGAACGGAGTGATGCGGAACTTCGTGACAAAGATGCCCGCGGCCCCGCCGGTCAACACACCAAACATCAATCCGGCCCCGATGCCAAGCGGATATGCGATCATGGGTGAGAAATCGAGTTTCAACACTACCGTCGTCACTACTCCCGCAAACGCAACGACGGAACCGACCGAAAGATCGATCCCGGCCGTGAGGATGACAAATGTCATTCCCACCGCAATGATCGCGGTGATGGAGGTCTGAAGCGTTACGTTGAGGAGATTCTCGGCTGTGAGGAAATAGGGAGAAAAAACTGCAAAGAGAATAAGCTCGAGAACAAATGCGACACCGATACCATATTCGGCCAGGGCTGCAGAGACTTTCTTCACAGTCTGATCAGTGGACACTGCTGGTTGCCTCGTTGAATTGTGTCGCCAATGCCAGGATCTTCTCCTGTGTGGCCTCTTCACGATTGAGGACGCCGGTTATTCGGCCTTCGCACATTACCGCAATCCTGTCGCACATCCCCAGGAGCTCGGGGAGTTCGGATGAAATAATGATGACACCGATGCCTCGTTCGGCAAGGTCGTTCATCAGATTGTAGATCTCGAATTTCGCTCCGACATCGATTCCGGCGGTCGGTTCATCGAAGATCAGAAGCTTCGATCGCGTAAAGAGCCAGCGCGCAAGAACGACCTTCTGCCGATTGCCGCCGCTGAGTGTCTCCACGCCCGTTTCGAGAGACGGCGTCTTGATCCTGAGCTGATCGACAAATCCTTGAGCAGCGATCCGTTCTTTTGTCTTATCGATTCTGAATCCCTTCAAAACGTCGCGGATCTTCGAAAGAGAGACATTTTCGCGGACGTTCATTTGCATCAGGAGGCCGTACCTGTTGCGATCTTCGGTCAGTAACCCGACTCCGGCGTCTATCGCTTCGCTTGGCGAAGCGGGATTGAATTCCTTGCCGTCGAGGTACACCTTTCCCTTTTCACGCTTGCTGGCGCCGAAAATGATGTGGGCAAGTTCGCTTCGACCGGCCCCCACCAGCCCCGCAATTCCGAAGATCTCTCCGCGCATGACACCAAGACTGATATCCCGCAGGCGTCCCGCACCGAGCTGTTCGGTCCTGAGTATCTCCGACCCTCTCTTCAAAGGAACCTTCGGATATTCCTGCTCGAGCTCTCTCCCCACCATCCAGCGGATGAGCGTTCGGCGATCAACCTCAGAAACTGCCGCGGTCTTCACATTCTTCCCGTCTCTCAGGACCGTGACCCTTTCTCCAATCTCAAAGATCTCATCGAGTCGGTGTGATATGTAGATGATCCCGACTCCTTCTTTCTTCAACCTGCGAATAACCTGAAACAGGTTTCTTATCTCCTGTTCAGTCAATGAAGCAGAGGGTTCATCCATCACCAGTATGCGCATGTTGCGCACCAATGTCTTCGCAATCTCGACGATCTGGCGTTTCGCCATGCCAAGAGTCCCAACCCTGACGTGGGTATCCAATTCTTCACCGAGTTGTCCCAGAACCTGACGCACCTTTTCGTGCATGAGGTTCTTATCGATCATTTTCCACCTTCGGAGCGGTTCCTGACCGAGAAGAACGTTTTCGGCGACAGAGAGGTCATTCACCAGTTTGAAATCCTGATAGATGACCCCGATTCCGAGCTGCTGTGCCGCTGCGGGCGACGAAACGGTGACGGCCGAGCCGGAGACTTCGATTATTCCGGCATCCATGGCGACAGCTCCGCCGAGGATCTTCATCAGCGTCGATTTCCCCGCGCCGTTTTCCCCGACAAGACAATGAACTTCACCCGGCTTCAGTTCAAAGCTCACCGCGTCGAGCGCAGTGACGCCAGGATACTTCTTGGTGATGCTGTTCATGGAAAGCAGGTTATTCATGGGTTTCCTGAGCAGATCTCTTGTCGAGCGCCTCTTTGTCCACGATTCCCACCTCTACCGGCATGACTTTCGGAACCGGATTTCCTGCGAAGTGCTCCTTAACCTGCTGAATGGTTATCATCCCGATTTTATCGGGGAATTGCACGACATCCGCTTTTAGCATTGTTCCCTTTCGAATCGCATCTGCTGCGGGAGGCGTTGCATCGTAACCGACGATAATGAGGTCCGTTCGACGGAATTGCTGAGCGGCATCAAGTGTGCCGAGCGCTGAGTCGTCGTTGATTCCAAAGACTCCATCCAGCTGCGGATGTGCCTGCAGAACATCCGCTGCCACCTGCATCGCTTTGTCCCGCACTCCCTGGCCGTTGACATCGGATACAACGGAGATGCCCGGATGCTTCTTGATCACCTCCATGAAACCCTGGACCCGATCCAGCACCGATGTCACCGTGGGCTGATTGATGATCGCGATCTTCCCTTTGCCGCCGAGGGCTTTAGCCAGATACTCGCCTGCCAACCGGCCGCCCGAGACATTATCCGAGGCGATATGGCAAACAACATCCCCTTCCTGCGAGGCAATGTCGGCAGTAAAGACAGGGATTCCCGCTTCATTTGCCTTCTTGATCCCGGCGCCTATTCCCCGTGAATCCACAGGGCAAACGATAATCGCATCGACCTTTCGGGCGATGAAATCCTCGATCTGGCCGATCTGTTTTCCCAGGTCAAACTCCGCCGCGGCGATGACGAGCTCATAGTTATTCTTCTTTGCCTCGGTTGCGAGGCCCGTCTCGAGATCACGGTAGAAGACGTGCGCCCTCGCTAGAAGCGAAACTCCGATCACTTTGTCGGCTTTTACCTCGTTCTTCTGAGTGCAGGAATTCAAGACGAGAGCGGACAGACCGACAAGCAGCAGTTTGACAATTAGATGTTTGTTCATTGATTGTCCTCTGTGTTTCGGGTTACGGGTTCCAAGTTTCGGGTTGCGAGCCTCTGAAAGCTGATAGCTGACCGCTGAAAGCTTTCCTAGCCGTATTCAACCTCTCTTCCCATCAGTTTGAACTGTATCCACGTCGCAATCATAATAATCACAAACAACACCCACGACATCGCAGAAGCATATCCCATCCGCAATTGCTCCCATGCCGCCTGGTAGATATGATAGACAAAAACATCCGTACTTCGAGTCGGGCCTCCCCCGGTCATGACATAGATTGAAGTAAACACCTGAAACGACCCGATAAACGAAGTCACCAGGACAAAAAACGTTGTGGGTTTCAGGAGTGGAAGCGTGATCTTCCAGAACCGCTGCCAGTTGGTGGCTCCATCGATTCTGGCCGCTTCGTACAAATCTTCGGGAATCCCCTGCAAGCCCGCAAGAAAAATCACCATCTGATAACCAATGCCGAGCCAGACAGAAAACACAATTACCGATATCAGGGCCGTCTCAGACGAATTTAGCCACTGAAGCGGCGGAATTCCGACAATGCCGAGGATCGCATTTGCCATGCCGAAACTCGGGTGATAGATCCACATCCAGACGAGCGCAATCGCAACGAACGATGTAACGCTCGGAAGAAAATACAATGTCCGAAGAAGGTTGACTCCCTTCAACCTCTGATTCATCATAAGGGCCACAACAAGCGAGACAGCCATTCCAATCGGGACATTCAGCGAGTAGAGGAATGTGTTTTTCAAGGCGTTCCAGAAGTACGAATCGCCCGCCATTTCAGAAAAATTTCCGAGGCCGACGAAAGGCTTGTCGGGTACTATAATATCCCATCGATGAGTACTCAAATAGGCGGCGAAGATAATTGGGGTGACAACAAAAACAATCAGGTGAAGCATCGACGGAGCCAGAAAACCAAACGCCGTGCGGACGATTCTGCGGTCCTTCTTTCTGGCTCTATAATAGAGAACACCACAACCCGCCGTTACAAAGAGTGCAACACCGACAAGGAACAGCGGAATTTCAGAATGCTGGCTGATGGGCCTGAATTCCGAGAGCTCGTGGCTCCTGATGTTCGCCAGTTCACGATCGATCCGATCCGAATAACGGACCATCGTCTCATGCATCGGCTTCTTGTTCACCATCACTTCGTCCACCGCGTCCTGCAGAGTCCATTCGACTTGGCTGAACCGCTCGATCACCGAACCCCATGGCTGCCGGCAAAACGGTATCTCCGCCACGAACGCAGGTTCAAGTCCGAGCGTATCGAGCCGGCCAACCTCCTCCGCGACGGAAACAACGGAGGGGATTTCAAGATGGTTCATTGACCGGATCCGACACGCGTCTGCACCCGCCATGAATTCCGCAAGGAGCACTGCCTCTTCAGGGTGTTTTGAATTCACCGGAACGCACCAGCCCGACTCGTACATCACATTGACCTTTGAGCCGTTCGGATAATACGGGAGCGGGGCAGCGCCGACATCGAGACGTCCTTCTTTGATGTAACGGAACAACTCGGGCATTCGCCAGTGGCCGTCAACGATCATTCCGATCTTTCCGCTTGCAAAGAGAGCTGTGATCGAGCCGGTCTTTTCAGTCTGCGCCCAGCTGCCGAGGTCGGGGGCAACCTTGTGCTTGAGAACAAGATCGATGAGGAACTGAATTGCAGATTCAGTTTGGCGGGAATTGAGATGACCGGACGCCTTCGTTCCTTCGGGATTGACGACATCTCCACCGGCAGTCCACACCCACGGTATCCAATAGTAAAACCGGTTTGAGAACGCGACTCCGTATTGCTCGGGGGTTCCGTCCTTGTCTGCATCCACGGTCATTGCTTTGGCATACCGAAGATAATCATCCCAGGTCCACCGGGGCGACGGGGGAGGGAGACCCGATTGCCGAAGCATTCTCTTGTTATAGTACACCATGAGGGGCGTAAAACCCTTGGGAAACGCGTAGAGTCCGGATCCCCGCTTCGCAATCTCCAGAACATTAGGATACCACTGAAGCGTGTCAATCTCCAGCTTCTTCACGAACGGATTCAGATCGAGCAGCACTTTCTTATTGGTGAAGGTGGGGATGAGTTTTGAATCGAGAAGGAAGACGTCGGGCGGGTCGTTTGCCGCAAGAGCGGTCAGGATCTTTTCTTCATACACTCTGCCGGGATTCGGCTCGTAGAGGACCTCGATGTGAGGATAGAGCTTTCGGAATTCTGCCAGCGACTGTTCCGTGAGCGGGATTTCGGCAAGATCGGCCCAATCGACAAGCCGAAGTGTCACCTTCTCCTGTGATGACGCGGCTGAAGAGAGCACCAGGGCGATGACAAGAGAAAGAAAGGTCTTCAGACGCATAGGGGGTCGTTTTCTTGCTTAACCTTTCGGCGGGAAACTGAACGAAACCTGCTGTACGACGTGCCAAAAGGTAAGAAGAGGCGTCTGGAAGTGCAACGGAAAACGAAACTCTGTGCTCTCTGTGCCCGCACTGCCTCCTTGGTATTCCATGAGGCGGGCAGGCCTTCTCTGCTCGCCCCGTGTTTTCCACGGGGTGTTCTCTGTGTCAAAATCCTTACACAGAGAACACAAAGGCCCACAGAGAGCACAGAGAAAAACTGTAAATCAGAGGCTTTGTTCAATAATGCTGAGGGCTTTTTCCATCTCGTCCGGGGTGTTGTAGAAATGGGGGGAGATGCGGATGCATCCTTCACGAAGGGAGACGGAGATTTTTTCTGCTTTGAGTTTCTCAAACAGTTCTTGAGAATTGCGCGGACGAAACGTCACAATCCCTGCGCGGCATGCCGGCTCTCTCGGCGTCAACAATTCCATTTTCTTCTCAGTCAAATGATCCATAGCAAGTTGAGTGAGCGAGGCGAGATGGGATTCAATGTTGGCAATGCCAACCTCCTGAAGTATGCCGAGCGATGCGTTAAGTCCGTAGATCCCCGCGACATTCAACGTGCTGTTCTCATACCGGCGGGCGGTGGGATCCGGGTCGATGCGATACCGGAAAAAGTCCGAGAAGAAATCCCGCATGCTCGTCCACCCCAGATACGCGGGCCGGATCTTCTCCTGGATTGCCTCGGAAACGTAGATGAACGCAGTTCCTTCGGGAGTCATAAGCCATTTCTGGCAGCCGCATGATAGAAAATCGATGCTCATTGCCTCCACATCGATCGGAATGACACCTGCCGATTGAATTGCATCAACGGAGAAGATAATCCCTTTCTTCCGGCATAATGCTCCGACATAGGTCAGATCCGACCGAAATCCATGCAAGAACTGCACATGACTGATTGAGAGGAGGCGGGTTTCGGAGGTGATGGCACGTTCGATATCCTCCAACAGGATTTGCCCATTCCTGCTCTTCACGAAATCGATCTCGACGCCGTGGCGTTTCTGATTCAGAAAAGGAACGACATTGGCAGGAAATTCGATGTCGGATAACAGAATCCGGTCGCCGGTTTTCCATTCAAGTCCGGCAGCCAGGATGTTCATCCCGTTCGTCGTGTTATCGGTGAAAGCGATCCGTTCCTTCGGAGCATTGATGAGTTTTCCGATACGCCCTTTTGACTCGACAACAACCTTGAGAAAATCAAGATAGACGTTGGGCTCGGTCTCTGACTTCTTTCGCGTGTAAGCATACACCGCGTCCCTCACCGGCGTGGGAAACGGGCCGATTGCCGCATGATCGAGGTAGGTCAGGCCGTTCTTGATAAGGGGAAAGAGAGAGCGGTAATGATTGATGTCGTAGTTCATCGTCCTTTTCTTTGTGTCCTTCGTGTCTTAGTGTTTAAACCACAAAGACACAAAGAGCACGGAGGTTAGTACCGCGGCACACTCTTGTCGATTTTGCGTGACCAGGCTTCTATGCCGCCGACGAGATTTCGTGCCCTGGAGAATCCTTGTTGGCGCATGAATGCGACCGCGCGGCCGCTGCGGTTACCGGTATGGCAGTACACCACGATTTCTTTCGACGGATCAAGCTCCTTCAAGCGCGAAGGGAGTTCTCCCAGCGGAATCAGCACGCCGTTCAGATTGGCAATATCATACTCGAACTGCTGCCGGACATCCAGGAGAACAATCTCCTCCCCGGCTTTGATTCTTTGATTCAGTTCTTCCACAGAGATTTCATCGTTCATTTCCACAGAATGGCCTCCGCAAAATTCTTCGTAATCGATAAGCGATGTAACAGTTGGCTTCTCTCCGCAGACTGCGCAATTCGGATCCTTGCGAAGAACGAGTTCGTTCATCTTCATATTCAGCCCGTCAACCATCAGCACCCGTCCGATGAGCGGACTCCCTTTGCCGAGCAGAAGCTTGATGACCTCCGTCGCCTGAATTGTCCCGATGATTCCGGGAAGCACTCCGAGGACTCCGCCCTCAGCACAATTCGGCTGAAGCTCCGGCGGAGGCGGCTGCGGGTGAAGGCACCGGTAACAGGGACCGCGCCGGCTGTCGAAAACGGAAACGTGCCCGTCAAACCTGTAGACACTTCCGTAGACGTCCGGCTTCCCAAGCAGCACGCAGGCATCGTTGACGAGATAGCGCACCGGAAATCGGTCTGTGCCGTCCAGGATGACGTCGTACTCCTCGAGAATCTTCATCGCGTTCTCAGATGTGATTCTCGTTTCATGAAGCTCGAGCTTCACACCCTCATTGAGCGCCTGGATCTTTTCCCGAGCGGTCTTGAGCTTGCTCTTCCCTATCGAATCCGAATCGAACAGGATTTGGCGCTGAAGGTTGGTGAGTTCAACGGTGTCGAAGTCAACAAGACCCAACGTCCCGATCCCGGCTGCAGCAAGGTAAAGAGCCGCCGGGGACCCGAGGCCTCCGACCCCCACGATCAACACCCGGGCTTTTCGAAGCTTTAGTTGACCCTCCTCGCCCACATCGGGCATGACAAGATGCCGTCCGTAGCGAATCTGATCTTCTTGTGAGAGGTTACTATCGTTGTGGGCAGGCACGGCGAAGAGTTGAATGTGAAATGAAGATACCGCTCGAGTGACTTGGATGCAAGGGAATCGGCGTGGTACTCGGCTTTCAAATTCTCAGCGCTCTCTGCGCCTCCTTTGCGAACTTTGCGGTTAGGTTTTTTAACCGCAGAGGACGCCAAGAAGGCGCAAAGAACGCAGAGGAGAAAAAGAAGACCCGAGCCTATGAATCGGGTTCGGGTCTCAACAACGAGCAGCTCTTTGCTACTTCTTCATCAGCTGAACGAGCTTTGTGACGGTCTCTTTCGCGTCACCGAAGATCATCATCGTCTTTTGATCATAGAACAGATCGTTGTTCTCTCCGGCAAAGCCCGGATTGAGGCTTCGTTTGCAAACCATGATCGTCCGGGCATGGTCCACATTGAGAATAGGCATTCCGTACAGCGGACTCTCCTTCTTGGTTCTCGCCGCAGGATTCACCACATCATTCGCCCCGATGACGAGGGCAATATCGGTGTTTTGAAAATCGTCGTTGATCTGGTCCATTTCCATGAGAATGTCGTAAGGAGCGTTCGCCTCGGCGAGCAGGACGTTCATGTGTCCCGGCATTCGTCCGGCAACGGGATGGATGGCATACCGAACCTGCATCCCGCGGGCGGTGAGAATATTCACCAGCTCCTGAAGCACGTGCTGTGCTTGCGCAACGGCCAGACCGTACCCGGGGACGATGATCACAGACTGAGCTCCGTCGATGATGGTCGCGGCATCTTCAGGCGTGTACCGGATCACCGTTCGCTCTTCCTTTGTCTGGACAGTGGGGTCGTAATCCACCCCGACTCCTGCGAAGAGAACATTCGCCAGCGACCGATTCATCGCCTTGGTCATGATCTTTGTCAGAATCAATCCCGAGGTGCCCACCAGGGTTCCGCTGATAATCAGGACATTGTTCGAGATAATGAATCCCGTCATCGCCCCGGCAAGCCCCGAATACGAATTCATGAGCGAAATCACGACCGGCATATCGGCGCCGCCGATAGGGATAACACTTGTAACGCCCAGAACAATGGAAAGAACAAGAATAATAATGAGCAGATACCATCGCGACGGATCGAGAACGAAGAAGACCCCAAGAACAAGCACTGCAAGAAGCATTGCGCCGTTCGTCTGTTTCTGCATCGGGTAAAGTATTGGCGCGCCCCGCATGATTCCGTGGAGTTTGGCCGAAGCGACACCGCTTCCGATGATCGTCACCGTTCCGATGAGAAGACTCAGGACGATCGTAATCAGTACATCGAGACTCACATCTCCGCCCTTCCACACGCTCAGGCTGGGATCACCCGAGAGCCTCATATATTCGGCAAAAGCGACAAGGGCAGACGCGCCGCCGCCGAACCCGTTCAGCACGCCGACCATCTGCGGCATGGCGGTCATCTGAACTCTGACGGCGAGATAGAGACCGATGCCGGATCCGACGATCAAACCTATCAGGATATAGGTGAAATCGAGGATGCTTTGATCCGTCAACGTCACGACAATTGCGAGAAGCATCCCGATCGCCGCAATGCCGTTTCCTTTTCGGGCAGTTTTCGGGGAGGCGAGCATTTTCAGTCCCATGATAAACAGGACTGACGCAACGAGATACGCTAATTCAGCAAGGACATTCATGGGGTAGTACCCTGTTCAGGCTCGTTAGTTTTTCTTTGCCGGTTCTCTTTTGAACATCTTCAGCATCCGGTCGGTGACCAGAAATCCCCCCACTACGTTGATCGCGGCAAACACCACAGCGATCATACCGAGCATAACGCCAAGCCCTGAGTGGCCCTCCCCCGCCGCGATCAGTGAACCGACCAGCGTGATTCCGGAAATAGCGTTTGACCCCGACATGAGGGGAGTATGAAGCAACGGCGGCACTTTGCTGATCACCTCCACACCGACAAAGGCAGCCAAGACAAAAACGTAGATCGACACCATCAACGATTCGGTCATGAGTTTCTCCTTATTGCAGCGCCTTTTGGACCTGTTCGTTCACGATAGCCCCTCCCCGGGTAATGCAGCTTCCCTTCACAATTTCGTCATTGAGGTCGGGCGACGCATCGGGTTTGGGATACAACAGTTTGAAGAATGTCGTGATGTTCTTGGAATACATGCGGCTGGCGTCAATCGGTATCGAGGCCGGAAGGTTGACCGGGCCGATAATTGTGACTCCATGTGCCTCGACGGTCTCTCCTGCTTTGGTCAATGCACAATTGCCACCCTGCTCCGCCGCCAGGTCCACAATCACGGATCCGTGGCGCATGAGCTTCACCATTGCCTCATCGATCAGAACGGGGGCCTTCTTTCCGAAGACCTGCGCGGTGCAAATGACAATATCAACCTTCGGCAGCCGCGCTCCAATTGCTTCCATCTCTTTCTTCAGGAACTCAGCCGACATCTCTTTTGCGTAGCCGCCGGCTGTTTCGGCATCTTTCGGCATTTCCATCTCGACGAACGTTGCGCCGAGGCTTTTCACCTGTTCCCGCACGGCGGGCCTTGGATCGAACGCTTCAACCTTTGCCCCGAGCCTCTTCGCTGTGGCAATAGCCTGGAGCCCGGCTACTCCTGCTCCCAGGATGAGCGCCGTGGCCGGGGGAATCGTTCCGGCGGCGGTCATAAGCAGCGGCATCATCTTGGTGAGTTTGTCGGATGCCAGAAGGACGGCCTTGTATCCCGAGATCGTCGCCATCGAGCTCAGCACATCCATGCTCTGGGCACGGGTGATGCGGGGGATATATTCCATCGAATACGAAGTGATATTCTTCGCGACAAACGTTTTCACGATTTCCTTGTTTGAGAGCGGAGCAAGATACCCGATGTACGAAACACCATCGGGAAACCGCTCGGTCTCACTTTTTGTCGGCGGCTGGACTTTGATGATGACATGGGAGCCGTTGTAGAGCTCATTGAGATCACGGACGACCTTTGCCCCTGCCTTCGTATACTCTTCATCGGAAAACGAGGCTGCGGCCCCGGCTCCGGCTTCGATCACTACTTCGTGCTTGTCGCGCACAAAGGTCGAAAGCATCGCGGGAACGACGGCAACGCGGGTCTCACCCGGTATAACCTCTTTTGGAATCGCAATTTTCACGGAAAATCTCCGGTGTTAGTTCTGCAGGCAGGAAAAACCTTACAAAGGTACAAAAAAATGAGGCAATTCGACAGGGAAAAAGGGATGAAAATCCTTTCATCCTGCCGGAATACGGCGTGAAGGCTCGGTCAACTACGGCAACAACACTATTTCATTCGGTTAAGAGCCGCAGAGAGATCTCCAATAATATCGTCTGCTTTTTCGAGACCGATGGAGAGCCGTACTCCTCCCGGATCGACCCCTCGTTTCACCTGCTCCTCGGGCGGAATTGCGGAGTGCGTCATGGATCCCGGATGCTCGATGAGTGTCCGGATGTTCCCGAGGCTAACGGCAAGGGTCATGCTGTACGATTCGTCGGCAATAGAGTCCACCAGCATTTCCGCCTTGTGATGACGCTCGGCTGGAGTTCTTCCCTTTGGAGTGAAGTAGATCATCGTGCCGGGGGCGAACTTTCCGTCGTAGTCATGCATCTGGGTGTGAGCCAGCAGGCGCTGGGGAAAAGAATCCAGGCCCGGATAGCTCACGCTTTCGATCCTCTTGTCCCGTTCGAGGAATTCCGCGACCTGCAGGGTCGTTTGCATCTGATGCCGAAAACGGACTGCAAGGGAGGGAAGCCCATACACCAGGATCGGCCATGCACTCTTCGCTGGGAGCACACCGCCGAAGTCCTTTCTATAAAGGAGCAGCCGATCGTAGCTCCACG
>Ga0209619_10000218_pt1 | contig 37849 bp, 37 predicted proteins | sample Rifsed16ft3_FD_184011 | JGI IMG/M metagenome (GOLD analysis project Ga0209619, IMG submission 184011) | Soil microbial communities from Rifle, Colorado, USA - sediment 16ft 3 (version 2) | ecosystem: Environmental > Terrestrial > Deep subsurface > Rock core/Sediment | place: Rifle, Colorado... | reverse complement strand
AGAAGCCTTTTATATACAACAGAAAAACGGATGAACTCTATGAAATTGACAAAGAGGGGCTGAATTTCATAGGGAAACTGCCGGCTGACAAATCAATCAGGCATTCAAACGATTCTAAAAAATTTTTTAATTATCTCCTGAGGGAAAATTTAATTATTGAAACGGATACAGTAAAGCCAATACGGATGCCGGCTCAGGCGATCCTTCCATCATTAAGATATCTTGAACTCCAGTTAACAGCCAAATGCAACTTAAAGTGTAAGCACTGCTATCTTGGAAAAGCCAGCAATGCCGAACTGCCAATCAAGATTGCCACGAAGGCTGTCAAAGAATTTGAGCGGATGCAGGGCCTGCGGCTCATTGTCTCCGGCGGCGAACCCCTGCTTTACTCTCATTTTGATGAACTTAACGGATTTCTTTCCGGAAGCAAACTCCGGAGGATACTGCTCACTAACGGATTTCTGCTGACCGAAATTGATCTCGGAATGCTTAACTTTGACGAGATCCAGGTGAGCGTTGACGGCATCGGGGACTCGCACGATCGCATCAGGGGAAAGGGCTCTTTTAACAGGACAATGGCTGGCGTTGAAGCGGCAAAAAAGGCCGGCTTTCAGATCTCCATTGCAACAATGGTGACGGAATATAACAAAAACGAATTTTCTGAAATGGAGAGGCTTTTAAAATCCAAAAGCATAAAGGAGTGGGGAATTGACATGCCCTGCGTATCCGGATATTTGCAGGAAAATAGCGACCTGATGCCATCGCTGAGTGACGCTGCAAAATGCATGCGGTTTGCCTTTGACGGAGGCTATCACGGCACGGACGGAAAATCAGCCTGCGGAGCCCACCTCTGCACAATCACGCCTGAAGGGCATGTGCTGAAATGCGGGTTCTATCCGGAAAGCCCGTACGGGAGGGTCGCCGAGGGATTAAAAAATTGCTGGCTCAATGCAACGCATCTCACTTTAAGTCAACTGAAGGAATGCAGGGACTGCCAGGCACTTAAAGAATGCGCGGGAGGCTGCAGGTACAGGGCGGAAACCCTGTACGGAAAGGATAAGGTAATGTGTTATCTTTACGGGATGAAGGATTTGCTTGTGCCAGACATTTCGGGCAACAGATCAATTCTCTCTGAATAATTTATAGGGCAGTCAATAACATGAACACCCTTTCTCCCGATGCAATTATTCAATATTCTGGAAAAATCCGCTGTTGATTTAACTTGATAACCCTTTGCACCATAACATTCGGCATATTTTACAAAATCGGGATTGCCGAAATCCAGTCCGAAATCCTTAAACCCAAAGACCTTCTGCTTCCATTTTACCATTCCAAATCCATTGTCCCGCAGGATTACAACAACAATGTCCATGCCCAACCTGATTGCGGTTTCAAGTTCCTGCGAGTTCATCATAAATCCACCGTCTCCGCACACCGAGACAACGCTCCTGTCCGGATGGACCAGTTTCGCGACAATTGCTGATGGCAGGCCAGCACCCATTGAACCGAGGGCATTATCAAGAAGAACGGTATTCTGTCTATATGCAGGATAATCGCGGGCTATCCACAGTTTATACAATCCATTATCAAGTGCAATTATACCGTCCTCAGGAACTATTTTCCTCAGGTCGGCAGTCAATCTCTGAGGGCTTAAGGGAAAACCGGCAGAGGAGATCTTTATTCCCTTTATCTCTGAGGCGATTTTTTTAAAGTATTCAAAATTCCAGTGTGGCTGTTTTGTTATCTTTTCAGTGAATTGCCACAGGGTATGAGATATGTCTCCTATAACCTCATAGGCAGGGAAATAAACATCGTCAATCTTTGTTGAGTAAAAATTAATATGCAGGGTCTTTTTCCCGCCATATCCGAGGATTGCCGGCGGTTTTTCGGTTATATCATGCCCTATTGAGATAATCAGATCCGATTTATCAATCGCTCTATGAATAAAATCATTTTCTATAAGAACTGTTGTTCCTATATAGTGATTGTCCCGTTCGTCAATAACCCCTTTGCCCATCTGTGTAGTGAAGAAAGGAATGCTGGTTCTTGCAATAAACCGCCCGAGTTGTTTGGATACCAGATTACGGTTTGCTCCTGCAGCAATCATAATCAACGGATGCTTTGATTCTTCAATCATTTTAACAGCGGTTTTTACAGCCTTTGGATCCGGCGCCGGACGGCGGATCTTGAATCTTTTGAGCGGAACGCTGGAACTTTTCTCCAGAGCAATGTCCTCTGGCAACTCAAGATGAACCGCTCCCGGACGTTCCTCTTCTGATAATTTAAAAGCCTCCCTTACCATTGAAGGAATCCTGTCGGCGCTCACAATCTGCCGGGCCATTTTTGTTATTGGTTCCATCATCGCAACAACACTCACTATTTGAAATTCCCCCTGCAGGTTCCCTTTTATTGCCCGCTGTCCTGTGATTACAACGACTGGATATCCGCCGAGTTGAGCATAGGCCACACCGGTTACGAGATTGGTTGCACCTGGACCCAATGTGGCAAGCACAACGCCGGCTTTCCCAGTGAGCCTTCCGTAGGTAGCAGCCATGAAGGCCGCTGCTTGTTCGTGTCTTGTCAGGATAAACTTTATTCCCGAATTTCTTATCGCTTCCAAAAGATGAAGGTTTTCCTCTCCAGGCAATCCAAAAACATATTCAACGCCCTCCTCTTTAAGGCATTTTATAAAAAGATCCGCGCCTTTTATTGCTTTTATGTTTATTGAAGGGTTACTCTGCATTTTTTCACGTTTATCCGCATTATTTATTTTGTTCTATTATATAATTTATAATTAATGTAATCAATAGCACAATCATAATAGTATTTTTTAGGGCAGCCCCTTTCCCCAGAAATTGACTTTTTGCAGAAATCTGTTAGAATTTCGCCTGTGTATAATGAGATTCTAATAATTCTTTTTGCTTACATCCTTGGGTCAATACCCACAGGCGCTATCCTTGCAAAAATAAAAGGGGCCAATATCAGAGACTTGGGCAGCGGTAACATTGGCGCAACCAATGTTACCCGTACATTGGGCAAAAAATTCGGCGCAATAACGCTTCTTGTTGATGTACTAAAGGGCTTTATTCCTGTAGTCCTGATACAGAAATATTATCTGAATTCGCGCTATACCGGATTCTTTTCACCCGAACTCTTTCTGTGTGCAACTGGTATAACCGTTCTTGCCGGACATATATATTCGGTTTTTCTTAAATTTCACGGTGGCAAGGGGGTAGCCACTTCCCTTGGCATTGCGGCAGGAATTATTCCCAAAACCGCCGGGGTGGCTGCAGGGCTGTGGCTGGTGATCTTCTTAGTATCACGGATATCCTCCCTGAGCGCGCTAATTGCAGTTGCAGGAGCACCAGTTGCAACATACTTTTTTTACGGGCGCAGCACGTTTTTCTATTTTTCCATTTTAATACCCATTATTGTCGTATACACGCACCAGGAGAATATCTCCCGCCTGTTCAGAGGGAAGGAAAAGGGATTTAATAAAACGCAGGCTTAAATTTTATTGTACTGAAAATTGAGCAGGCTTTAAACATTACTCCCGGGTAAGTATTAAGGTCTCTCCTGTAAAAATCTTTTTGAATGTTTCCGCATCTGCCACACTGCCGACTATATCGCCCCAGTGTATTGGAATAACAACCTTCGGCTTGAATATGTTGGCTGCAGCGGCAGATTCTTTAGCAGTCATTGTGTAAGTACCGCCAACCGGCATAAGGGCTATATCAACCTTGAGGGCCTTCATCTCCTCAGTTGCATCCGTGTCGCCTGTCTGATAAATTCCGACCCCCTCAACGGTAATTATAAAACCAACCCATCCCCTTGATTTCGGGTGAAATTCCTTATCCAGATTGTAAGCAGGCACAGCTTCAATATCAAAACCGTTTGCGTTAATTTTATCGCCCGGCTTGACAGTTTTTATATCTCCCTTTAATTTCTTTGCACAGTCAGGAGTGGTGACAATTATTGTTTCCTTTTTCTGGACTTTTTCTACATCGATCATGGAGCAGTGATCGTAATGATCATGGGTTATAAGAATGATATCTGCCGGCTTGCTCCCCTGTTTTATTTTCCACGGATCTATGTAGATAGTTTTATCGGCATCAATTCTGGTTGCTGCATGTCCAAGCCAGTGGATCTTACCAAGCACTGTTTTCATATTGGCCTCCTCACTTTTTCCCTGGGCAAAAATAAGCCCGGAGAGAAAAAGCATAGCAAAAATTTGTGGGATAGTTCTCATAGTAAAATTATATTCCATTAAAAAGACTTGTCAATAATGTTTATAATAAAATAAGTTTCCTGAAAATGCGAGTTGCGCTCTAAATAAAAAGCCCTCCGTACGGAGGGCTTTTTGATATAAGGTCTGATAATATTCTTTGTTACAGCAAGGTTGCTTTTACGCCGATTGTGACCGGCGGAATTCCGCTAGCAGGAGCCTCTTTACCCATAAGAGGGACCCCGATTGGGAAGTATTCGCTGTTCTCTTTAAGGTTCAAAAATACTGAAATTGTATCATTGATATCATAAACCGCATTGACACCCACACTCAATACCTGAAAAACAGCCTCTTCAGTCTGAGTTACACCACCAGCCTCAATCTCTGTATCGCCTATCTGTTTTGCGAACATAATATCCAGTCCAGCATAGAGATTATCAAGGATCTGATACCCGCCGCCCACTGAGAGATCAAGAATATCTCCGGGATTGACATCTACGGTTATTGTTCCAGCCCCAGTTGACATATCAATATCTCTGCCAAGAAGCAATGTGTATCTGATGCCGCCATTTAAAACAATTTTATCAAAGGCTTTTTTGCCTGCAAGATTTATCGCAATGCCATGGAAGCCATCTGATGTCGGGTATTCATCCGCTGCTTCAAGCTCATCCTCTGATGTTCCTACATCAAGCAAAAATCCTGCGCCGACAGCCAGTTCAGGAATTACCGCATACTTTGCTCCAATAATTACATTCCTCAATCCAAATCCGCTCACAGCATCACCTTCATCCGGAGAAACGGCGTCTCTTACAAGAGAAATGTTCACGCCCGCTTCAAGGTTGTCAATAATCCCGTATGCGGCCGAGAGGTCAATGGGCATTGTTGAAATAGTTCCGCCGATATCCTGCGCCTCTCCATCTGCATCATAGAATTTGTCTGCGCTGCCGTATCCGAGGCTTAACCCAACACCCAGTTTACCCTTTGCCAGGGCGAGCGGGCTCATTGACTCTCCTGCCGATACAAATGATGTAATACCTGCAAAAACACAGACTGCCATAAACAATAGTGCACCCTTCTTCATACTAAATACCTCCTTTTTGGATTGTTTGTACATTTAGTTCATTATATATAAACTTATAAAGTTTTGTCAAGTTAAATTCTTCTTCTTGCTTACTCCTCAAACAACCGCCAGGAGTTCATGGGCCCCTGATTGATATAGATTATGAAATTCCAGAGCAGCTTTTTTAAATCCCTTTTTACCTCAAGAGACAGAATGTCGTAATGCTTCTCTTCCCTGTCCTCTATAAGATAATTTAAAAGAGACAGAGTTCCCGGGCTTATGATAAATCCTCCGTCTTTTTCCGTGTAACAGCCGCTGCACAAAACCTGTCCTTTTTCCGGGTCAAATATCACCTTTTCTTCTATTAGTTCCTTTTTGCATTTACCGCAGTGGCTTATGAGCGGTCTGTAGCCAAGAAAGGATAACAGTCCCGCCTCAAATGTCCGCACTGTAAGTTCATTGAATTTTTTGGAATTCAGTCTATTATGAAAAATCAGGAGATAATCAAATATTTTCTGATTTTCCTCTCCCTCTGGAAGAAGCTTGTAGATCAATTCAAGGGAATATTGAGAGAACACGAATGCCTCTACATCTGAATATATGCCGTCCCACCACTCTATCAGATCGCAGTAATCAATCATTGCAAGGCTGTTGGGATTCCTGATGGAGAGGAGGAAATTACCGTGGCTGGAAGGCTGAAGATTCGCGCCGAACCGCTTTCTGGACCGCTTGGCGCCCTTGGCTATGCAGGAAAGCCTGCCTGCTTTTTGGGTAAAGAGACTTACAATAATGTCGGATTCGCCAAAGGGCTTGGCGCGTAAAACTATTCCCTCTGTTGTTAATACATGCACTGGTTTATTTTAACTCATTTCCGGATTCATTCAATTATTATCCTGTTTTCTTAGCAACAATGCATACAAAAGATGCCCCCCTCCGGATCCAAGATGGATAAGGCTTGTTGCGCCCCAGTTCATCAATATCGCTCCACTCAACGGTCATGAACCCCGCAGCGGATAGATCCTCAAGTATTTCCTTCGCGGAGTAATCGTGAAAAAGTATTTTTCCTTTGCTGTGTGCGGCGCTTATAGAAGAAATATAAAAATCGTTGGGCTCCAGCCCTTTGTAATTTTCTCCCTTTAATTTAACATATATTCTTCTACACGTATTTCTTGTTATGTTGATAACCGTCCCAAGCACAACAAACGTCAATTTTCTGAGTATCCTAAATAGTACCGGCTCCTTGCTTTCAGTCATTACGGGATTCGCAGGTCCGGATGCCCGTTCTGCGAAGAATATTTTGCAGAAATGATTTGCAATGCGATACGGACTGAAACTGAAGGGGCTGAGATGGAGCGAAAGCAGGAGAATTCCCCCTTTATCTAAAATCCTGCCGGCTTCCTTGAGGAGACGCATTCTGTTTTTCCGGAAAGGGAAGTGCTGGAGGAACTGACGGAACATTATGCAGAGATTAAACGTTTCTTTTTTGAACCCTAATTGGAGAGCATCCCCTGCCATTAGAAAGCCCTTGTGATTATCCTTTAGCATTAAGCTTTTAGCTGAATTCAGCAGCGGAAGGCATATATCCACGCCATAGGCAGAGACATTCATCTTCTCAATACCAAAAACCTCCCGCCCCGCACCGGAACCAAGAACAAGAACCTTTTCCCCGCCCTTTATGTATTTTGCTAAAATCCATTTTTCCCAGTCAAAAAGCTCCTTTTCCGCCTCAAGGGTGTACTGCGCAATCTCCTCCGGCTGACTGTATTTTTCAATAATAGCCCTGCGGAAATCAAAATGCATATTACCATTATAATATTCTTTGGGTTTCTTACAATGCAAGATTGAGCGGGGCAATCGCATTTTGATGATAATTATCCGTTTTTATTGCACTCAATTTAACAGGGGTGTATAATTTCATAGAAAAATAATTGCAGGAGGTTATCTTGAATTTTCCAAAGGAATTGCGATACACTGAATCACATGAATGGGCAAAACAGGACGGGGACAGTCTGACCGTTGGGATCACAGATTATGCACAACATGAATTAGGGGATATAGTGTATGTGGAATTACCGCAGAAGGGAAAAACAATTAAAAAGGGAGAGATTTTTGGCGCTGTAGAATCGGTCAAGGCAGTGTCCGATTTATTCGCTCCGGTTTCCGGAAAGATTATTGAAGCGAATCAGGAACTGTCAGCCCATCCGGAATACGTCAATCATGACCCTTATGGCAAGGGGTGGCTTATAAAGATTGCGCCTGACAATCCAAATGAAATCAATACCATTATGGATGCTGCTGCATATGAAAAGTTTGTAGAGGAAGAGGCCGGCAAGTGAAACCGCACCCGTATCTACCGCACACAGATGATGAAATACAGGAGATGCTCGGGGAAATTGGCGTAAATTCCATATCCGAATTATTCAATTCCATAAAAAAAACGCTCCAGGAAACAGAAAGATTAAAACTTCCGGAACCGCTATCAGAACATAAATTAATCAAGGAGATGTTATTCATCTGCAAAAAAAATAATACCGGGGTTAACTCATTCCTGGGAGCCGGCGCATATAATCATTTTATACCAGCAGTAGTGCCAGCCCTGTTGCAGCGATCCGAGTTTCTGACTCCATATACGCCTTACCAGCCCGAGCTTTCCCAGGGAACGCTCCAGGCAATCTTTGAGTTCCAGAGCATGATTGCAGACTTGTTTAGAATGGAGATTGCAAATGCTTCAATGTATGACGGTGCTACTGCCCTTGCAGAGGCGGCACTGATGTGCATGAGGATAAAGGGAACAAAAAAGGTCGCTGTATCAAAAACCGTGCACCCTGAATACAGGGCTGTTTTAAAAACCTATATCAACGCTCTGGATGAATCATTGATTGAAATACCGTATAACCAGGAGGGTATTACTGATTTTTCTGCAGCAGAAAGGCTCTGCGGCGAGGGCGTGTCTGCGATCCTTATTCAGAATCCAAATTTTTTCGGCTGTATTGAACCAGCGGAAAATTTCTCGGCATTGTCGCATACAATAGGAGCACTCTCTGTTGTATCAGTAGCCGAACCAATATCCTTAGGCATTCTCAAACCGCCAGGCGCTGCCGAAGCTGATATCGTTGCCGGTGAAGGACAGCCCTTTGGCATTCCGCTGTCTTTCGGTGGGCCGTTCCTGGGGCTCTTTGCAACCAGGAAGGAATTTCTCCGGCAGATGCCGGGAAGGCTCGCAGGCCAGACTGTTGACAGGAACGGGAAAACAGGCTATGTCCTCACTATTGCAACGAGAGAACAACACATAAAACGGGAGCGCGCAACATCCAATATATGCACAAACCAGTCCCTATGCGGCATTGCTGCCGGCATCTATCTGAGTGCTATGGGAAAAACCGGATTGAGAGACCTTGCAAAAATCAACCTCGCAAAGGCTGAATATGCAAAGAAAAGGTTTAAAAAAATAAAGGGAATTCATCTCAAATTCTCATCGCCGACATTTAATGAATTTGTAATTGAGATTAAAAGCAACGCTGACAACGCAGCCAAAAAATTACAGAAAAAGGGTATCCTGCCGGGCTTGCCGCTTGGCAGGTATTATCCAGAACTTAAAAACTGCCTGCTCGTAGCGGTAACTGAGATGAACAGCAAAAAAGATATTGATATTCTCGCAAAAGAACTCGCAAGAATTTAACACCAGCTACATAAAAATTCATGAAAAATGTTTATGTTCATTATTATTATATCTTACCTGAGCACGAACAATGTTTTAACGATTCAAGTCTTTCCTGTTGCCTAATTTGGTTAAAGAGGGATCACAACCACCTCTTCCGCCTGAAATAAACGAGCATTGTAATGCCGATCATGGCCATTATGAACAGCGCTGCGTGATAGCCCCAGCGCCATTCCAGTTCCGGCATATATTTGAAGTTCATTCCATAGATTCCAGCTATGAATGTGAGCGGCATGAATATTGTGGTAATAATGGTAAGAACTTTTACAATCTGATTCGTTCTGTTGCTTATGCTGGATAGATAAATTTCAAGTATTCCGGAAAGCATCTCCCGGTAGGTTTCAATGGTCTCAATTATATAAATTACATGGTCGTATACGTCTCTCAGATGGATTTTTGTTGAGTCAGTTATCAATACAGATTCTGTTTTCTCTAATTTACTGATTACCTCCCTCAATGGCCATATTGATTTCCGTAAAAGCAGCATTTCTCTTTTCAACTGATGGAGTTTTTGCAGCGTATGCTGAGCAGGTCTTTCCACCAGTTCTTTCTCAAGGATTTCTGTCCGCTCGCCAAGGTTTTCAAGAATTGAAAAATAGTTATCCACTATCGTATCCAGCAGACTGTAAACAAGATAATCCGCCTTCATTTTCCTGATAAATCCCTTGCCTGTTCTTAGCCGTTCCCTGACAGGATCAAAGACATCTCCCGCTATTCCCTCCTGAAACGACATGACATAATTCTGCCCTAAAATCAGACTTATCTGTTCAGAAACAATCTCATTCTTCTTATTATCGTAATGAAGCATTTTGAGAACTGTATACTGGTAATTTTCAAAATCTTCCGTCTTGGGTCTCTGGTCGGTATTCAGAATATCCTCCTGAATGAGGGGATGGATCCCAAAATGATTCCCTATTTTTTCTACAATATCAGAGCGATGCACGCCTTCTATATTGATCCAGGTTATTGTTGTTTTATCCCTGAAGGGATAGGACTCTTCAATTGTTTTTACCTCTTTCTCTTCATAGTGAACTTCATCATAATCTAATACCGTAATCCTGACTTCTTCAGACCCTTTTTCTCCTATGTGAATAAGGCTTCCCGGAGGAAGCCCTGCTTTCTTTGACCTTCTTTTAATCAGCGCAGCCACAGCATCCCCCCCTTAACACTTCTAAAAAAACTGTGCTTGACATTTTTTAACCCTACCATACTCATAATTAAAAATCCATTAACCCTTTGACTTCTGCTCTTCCAGGATATAAAATTTTTACAATGCAATTTCCGGGGACAACAGGATTTAATTTCAACGAGCCTTTAATCTTTGACAGATCCAAAAATGGAAAGACGGGTTGTTCACTGCCCGAGATTGATCTGCCGCAGGTTGAACCTGAGAGCGTAATACCAAAAGAATTACTCCGGGATAAGGATTCAAACCTTCCCGAAGTAAGCGAACTGGACGTAGTCCGGCATTATGTGAGGCTCAGCCAGTGGAACTACTGTGTAGATGCCGGATTTTATCCGCTTGGCTCCTGCACGATGAAATACAATCCAAAGGTCAACGAGGCAATCTTTTCGGATAAGGGCTTTACAGAACTGCACCCATTGGCACCTGAAGATTTTTCCCAGGGTGCGCTGCAGGTAATTTATGAACTCGGTGAATATCTAAAAGAGATCAGCGGAATGTATGATGTTGCGCTATCCCCGTTTGCCGGCGCCCATGGCGAATTAGCCGGCATGATGATTGTAAAAGCATACTTTCAGTCCAGGGGCGAAAACAGAAAAAAAATTCTCATTCCAGATTCTGCCCACGGAACTAATCCCGCATCCTCAGCCATGTGCGGCTTTGAAGTGGTCAAGGTAGGCACTGCCGATGGCGGGATACTTGCACCTGAAACAATTGCGAGGATGATGAACGAAGACGTAGCAGCAATAATGCTCACGAATCCGAATACTCTCGGTCTCTTTGAGAAAAATATTAAGGAAGTCGGTGACATTGTTCATTCAAAGGGCGGGCTTGTATACTGCGATGGCGCAAATCTAAACGCGCTTATGGGAATTGTAAAGCCAGGGAATCTTGGCATAAACCTCCTGCAATTTAATTTGCATAAAACCTTTTCCACACCGCATGGCGGGGGAGGACCCGGAGGCGGCGGGCTTGCGGTAAGCAGAAATCTTGCGGAATTTCTTCCGGTGCCATCTGTAATTAAAAAGGGTAAAAAATATATCTTTGATTACCGCAGAAAAAAATCCATCGGGAGAATCAGCGCATTCTGGGGGAATTTTCTCGTAATGGCAAGGGCCTATGCATACATCCGGTCGCTAGGTCCTGATGGCTTGAGGAGAGTCAGCGAACTCGCTGTCCTGAATGCGAATTACGCACGGGCGAAATTGCGCGGACACTATGATATTCCTTATGATACGGCTTGCATGCACGAGGTAATCCTTTCTGACAAAAAACAAAAGGAAAAGGGTATAATCACAATGGACATTGCCAAGAGGCTTATGGATTACGGATTCCATCCGCCCACAATCTATTTTCCGCTTATAGTGCCCGGCGCAATGATGATTGAACCCACGGAAACAGAGTCCAAACAGACCCTTGATTCATTCATTAATGCTATGATAGCTATTGCAAAAGAAGCCATAGAGAATCCAGGGCTGGGCAAAAGCGCGCCTCATATCACAAGGCTTAAAAGGCTTGACGAGACAAAAGCAGCCAGAGAACCTGCTCTGACCTGCGTGAAATAACAACCTATAAAATTAATTCGGAAATTCCCACCCTTATCATCATGACTGCAATGGCAGCAAGCAGAACAGATATAACCTTGCCGAATGCGAGCGTTCCACCTTCACCGAGGAGTTTGAATATCTGACGGGCAAACGAAAAAACGATAAAGACAATGAAGAGATTTGCTATAATCGATATTGTACAAAGCGCATATCCGTAGATATCAACCATTAGAATCAATGTCGTAATTACTGCGGGACCGACAATGAGAGGTGTTCCTATCGGAACAACGCCAAGCATTGTGGCAGAACTAATTCTGGTCTTTCCGGGAAACAGCAGGTCGGTTATGGCAAGCACAAGAAGGAGCAAGCCCCCGGCTATCTTGAAATCCGCCACTGTAATTCCCAAAAAATTGAACACAGGCCTGCCCAGAAACAGAAATCCGAGTCCGATTGCAAGCGCAGTAATAACAGACTGCCTTACAATCCATGAGCGCGCTTTGCCGGATAATTTCTCCGTGATTGACAAAAAAAATGGTAATATTCCAATTACATCAATCGCTACAAAAATTGGAACAAACACAAGGAAAAAGCGGTAGATCGCCTCATTCATGCGGTACCTCTGGTTGCTTCTTTTTACCGAAAAGCCATACAAGCAGCAATCCTAATTCATAAAGTATCCAGAGCGGGCCTGCCATCAGAAACAGAGTGATAGCATCGCTTGTTGGCGTTATTATTGCTGCTGCTACAAATATTACAACAACGGCATACTTCCGGTATTTGCTTAGCATTTTACTGTTAATAAATCCGAACCTCCCAAGCAGCAACATTACAAGCGGGAGCTCAAATGTGAGGCCAAATGCAAACAGCAAAATAACCGAAAGTGACAGCGCCTCCCTCATGGTAGGCATTGCCTTGACAAATTCAGAGGAATATCCGCTCAAAAGATACTTTGCTGCCGGCGGCAACACAAGAAAATAACAGAAGAACAGCCCTCCTGCAAAAGAAAGCAAGGATACAATCATAAAAGGTAAAACATACTTCTTTTCATAGGCATAAAGCCCCGGCGCAACGAAGAACCATATCTCGTAGAGGATTACCGGCATTGAAATCGTGATTCCTGAAATAAATGCTACTTTAATGTATGTCATGAAGGCCTCGGTAACGCCTATGAATATAAGCGTTGAGCCTTCGGGAAGTCCTTGTCTTACTGGAGAAACAATTATTTGAAATATCTGCTCGGAAAAAGCATAGGAAATGACAAAACCAGCAGCTACTGCTACAATACAGACTATGAGCCTTTTTCTAAGTTCAGTAAGATGGTCAAGAAAAGGCATGGACCTTTCATTATCCACCACTGGTTGTTCCATCATTCGTTTTCTTTTCTTCTTCTACTTCCTCTTTCAAGGTAAGTATTTCTTTCGTCACTTCTCCCTTAATATCATCAGCCGACCTTTTGAGGTCTCCAATCAATTTTCCTATAGTCTTGGCAATTTGAGGGATTTGCTTGGGTCCGATCAAAATAAGAGCCAGCGCAAAAATTATGATTAATTCAGGCATGCCAATATTGAACATATGTGATATTCTATCAGAAATATTTTTGGCATGCAAAACAAATAAAAAACCGCTTTCACTGTACCTTCATATTCCCTTCTGTATTAAAAAATGCGCGTATTGCGATTTTAATTCATATCCCATGCCTCCATTTGAAGGGTATCTTAACACCGTCCTGGAGGAGATAGCCTTTTATGGAAAATCTGTTTCCCGGCCTCTAAAATCCATATACATAGGCGGAGGAACGCCTTCCATCCTTAATCAGCTTTGGATAGATAAAATTTTTGAATGCCTTAACAAGCATTGGGCCATTGATAAAAACGCTGAAATTAGCATTGAAGCAAATCCCGAATCTCTTACATTGGAGCAGGCAATGTTTTTTAAAAGCGCCGGGGCCGGCAGATTAAGTATCGGAATACAGACATACAATTCCTTCTATCTCAAAACACTGGGAAGGGCTGCTACTCAAAATGATAATATAAAAGCGATAGACAATGCAAGAAAAGCCGGGATAGACAATATCAATGCTGACCTGATGTTCGGCCTGCCGGCACAGACAACCGCAGAGTGGATGAAGGATCTGAATACTTTGCTTTCATTCAATCCGGAGCACATCTCCGCTTATATGCTTACTGTGCCCGAAAATACTTTCAGGCGGAATCTTCCTCCCGAGGAAACTCTTCTGGAAATGCTTAATGCCGGCATGTCTATCCTCGAAGATAATGGGTTCAGGCATTATGAAATTTCTAATTTTTCAAAACCGGGGAGAGAGTGCAGGCACAATCTTAATTATTGGAATTGGGGTGAATACATCGGCATAGGCGCTGGTGCGCATTCGTTTTTGCAATTGCCCCCCCGGAATGGAAAATCCGTAAAAGTCGGCATACGGTGGTGGAACTGGACAGACCCATTCCAGTTTTCAGGTGCGCGATCAGGAGCAAGGATCCAGGGGTATGAATATATTTCTCCCCGCATGGCAGCAAATGAGCTCGCGATGCTTGGGCTTAGAAAGATTGATGGCATGGCACTATCATCAATTAAAAATATCACACCCTTTGATGAAAAAGTGTTTTTTAAAAACATACAATCTTTAATTGATAAAAAATTTTTAATCTGCCAAGGTGACAGACTCAAACTGACAAAAAAGGGTATTTTTGTTAGCAATTCAATTATCGCCGAGGTTGTACGCGCAACAGAGACATCATAGCATACAATCATTTTTGCCCAATTTAGCCTGTCCGCCTTTACAAGATCTGTTTTTTTTGGTAAACTTTTCAAATGGGTATAAGAGAAGACATAGAAAAATTCAGGGAGCAGATGGATGCGCTGAAAAAGGCATACGATCAGTATTTTCTCGGGAACACCCGGCTTCCGCCGAATAAACTCAGAGATGAACTGGAGCGTTTCGTTAGAACCTATTCCCTCAAGAGATCCGGGCGGAGCGCTGACAATTTCATTATAAATTCCGCATTTGCCACCTACGCAACCCACAGAAACCAATGGGACAAGATCATGAAGATGATAGAGGATGGAACATTTAAAAGAGGCGAAGATGTGAAATCGATGCTGAAGCCCGCAACATCGCAAAAATCCAGCGTTATAACCATAGATACGCCCGATAATGGAAAAATCAAGCAGCTTTACAAAATGTATGTAGAAGCAAAGAAAAAATGCGGAGAAGAAATATCAACACTGTCCTTTGAAAAGGTTTATTCGTCCATCAAATCCCAGATCCCGCAGATCAAACAGAAATTTAACTGCAACACTGTGGAATTCAAGGTAACAATAGAAGACGGCAAGGCAAAATTAAAGGCCGCACCCAAGTAGGGGCAGACCTGTGCGTCCACCGTGCGACAGGCGACAATGCGCATTGTCGCCTGGACATTGATGTAACAATATATTATTTTTTGGCAAACTGCTCGTATGCCTGTATGCGGACAATGGCTTTGTGGTATAAAGATTCTAATTTTGCGAATTCCGGGCTATCCAACGAAAGATCTTTCATCTCGTTCATTACCTTATCCCTATCCGAAGCGGCGACCTTGAAATCAATCCCTTCTGCTGGTTCTGCAGAAGAGATAATTATTTTTATATTATCATTTTCAACTACAGCGTAGCCGGAATCAATCACCATTCCTTTCCAAGCCCCGGATTTTCTGTATGCCAGCACACCGGTTTTTAAAACAACAAGGTATTCTGTATGCCCAGGCAGGATTCCAAACTCACCGTGAATACCAGGAGCTTTCAATTCTTCCACATTATCACTGAATAATACCCCATCAGGGGTAACAATATCCATGTGCAGTGGTTTATTAATCATTACGTTTCACCTAATATTTTCTTAGCCTTCTCTGCTGCTTCTTCAATTGTTCCGACCATGTAAAATGCCTGTTCAGGAATATCATCGTGTTTTCCCGCTGCAATATCCCTGAATCCCTTTATGGTATCCTGAAGTTTTACATATTTGCCCGGGGTCCCGGTAAACTGTTCCGCGACAAAAAACGGCTGTGATAAAAACTTCTGGATCTTCCGCGCGCGGGCAACCAGGAGTTTATCGTCTTCAGATAATTCGTCCATTCCAAGAATAGCAATGATATCCTGCAGATCCTTGTATCTCTGAAGAATTTTCTGAACCTCCCGGGCAACAGTGTAGTGCTCCTCGCCGACCACCTGGGGGTCAAGTATTCTGGATGTGGAATCAAGCGGGTCAACTGCAGGATAAATTCCCAGTTCTGAAATCTGCCTTGAAAGCACGGTCGTGGCATCCAGATGCGAAAATGTTGTTGCTGGCGCCGGATCTGTCAGGTCATCCGCAGGCACGTATATTGCCTGCACAGAGGTTATGGATCCCTTTTTTGTGGATGTGATACGCTCTTCAAGTTCGCCTAAATCGGTAGACAGCGTCGGCTGGTATCCCACTGCGGACGGAATCCTGCCCAGAAGCGCAGAGACCTCCGAGTTAGCCTGAACAAACCGAAAAATATTATCAATAAACAAGAGCACATCCTGTCCTTCTTCATCACGGAAATATTCTGCTGCAGTGAGCGCTGTCAATCCAACCCTTGCCCTTGCGCCGGGAGGTTCATTCATCTGCCCGTAAATCAGCGCTGTTTTGTCAATAACGCCCGATTCCTTCATCTCAAGCCAAAGGTCATTGCCCTCGCGGGTTCTCTCTCCCACGCCGCCGAACACAGAAAATCCGCCGTGTTCCATTGCCACATTGTGAATCAATTCCATAATGATAACCGTCTTGCCCACACCTGCGCCGCCGAATAAACCAATCTTGCCTCCCTTTGGATACGGGGCAAGAAGATCAATAACCTTGATTCCGGTTTCAAACATCTCCACCTCCGTTCTCTGATCCACAAAATCAGGAGCCGGTCTGTGTATAGGATAAAATTTCTTTGTCTGAAGCGGCGAGCCTTCATCTACGGGTTGTCCAATCACATTGAGGATCCTTCCGAGAGTATCCTTGCCCACGGGAATTGTAATTGGTGCGCCCGTGTTCAGAACCGGCAGACCCCTGCGCAATCCCTCTGTGGAATCCATCGCAATGCAACGGACGGTGTTCTCGCCGAGGTGCTGGGCAACCTCAACAGTGAGATTCCATTCTGCATCACTAATTCCAGAATTGGAAATTTTTAACGCAGTATAGATCTCCGGCAATTCACCATCCGAAAATTCAACATCAACAGCCGGACCGATAATCTGTTTTACTTTTCCGTGTTTCATTTTAATCCTCCGTGATTATAAACGGGCGCAATGCAGCGCACCCGGACATATTTATTTTGTACGCATAGATTCAACACCATTTATAATATCCATTAATTCCTTGGTAATAGAAGCCTGTCGGGAGCGGTTCATCTGAAGTGTAAGGTTATCAATCATATCTGCGGCATTATTGGTTGCAGAATCCATTGCGGTCATTCTTGCGCCGAATTCACTCGCTGTTGCTTCAAAGATCCCTGCCTGAATCCGGACAGACAGGTATTCATCTGACAGCCTGTTCAGAACGCTTAGAAAATCGGGTTCATAGATATAATTAATCATGCTGCGGCCGCCCGCTGCGGATTGTTTAAAGGGAAGCAACTGCAGTATCGTGGGCTTCTGTGAAAGCGCACTGTGGAATGTGCTAAAGAGCAGATAGACCTCATCCGCCCTGCCGGCGATAAATTCGCCCACTGCGTTTTTCTTAATCTCATCAAATATATCTTTTGAATATGTTCCGCCAAGCATTATGTATTCCTTTATTATATTCTGCCCTCTGCGCCTGAGATAATCCCTGCCGCGCCTTCCAACAGCGATGAACGAATATTCCCTGTCAATTCCCTTTGACCTTTTAAAACTCTCCAGTTCCTTAAAGATATTCATATTGTAACTGCCGCACAAACCCCTGTCTGCGCTTACCAATATTACAAGAATTTTTTTTGGCCCGGATGCGGATTTAAAATAAGGATGTTCTATGGCCTCGGACCTTTTCAAAATACCTTCCAGGGTTAAATTTAGCGCGTTTGTATAGGATCTGAACAGGGTTAGCTTTGATTGCGCCCTTCTCAATTTCGCAGCCGCAACCATTTTCATTGCCTTTGTGATCTTCTGGGTGTTTTTAACGCTGCGGATTATCTTTCTTATGTCTCTGAGTGTTCTCATCAGGGAACAAATGCCTTTTTGAAGTTATCAAGGGCATTTATTAATTTGCCCTTCCACTCATTATCTATATTTTTCTTTTCCCTTATCGCTTTGAGAATATCAGAATATTTTGCTTTTATAAAGGAAACCAACTCCGTTTCATATCTGCGCAGTGATTCCACTGGATACCCGTCAACGAATCCATTTGTACCTGCAAAGATAACAAGAATCTGCTCTTCCACCTGCATTGGTTTATACTGGGGTTGTTTCAGTAATTCTGTAAGCTTCATCCCCCTGTTAAGCTGCATCTGGGTAGCCTTATCCAGATCGGAAGCAAACTGGGCAAACGACGCCATCTCGCGATACTGCGCAAGTTCAAGCCTCAATCTTCCAGCTACCTGTTTCATTGCTTTGATCTGAGCGGAACCACCGACCCTGGAAACAGACAGTCCCACATTAATCGCCGGTCTGATGCCGGCATAGAACAGATCTGCCTCAAGGTAAATCTGGCCATCGGTTATAGATATGACATTTGTGGGAATGTATGCTGACACATCACCTGCCTGGGTCTCAATGATGGGAATTGCTGTAAGAGAGCCACCGCCTTCCTTTTCGCTTAGCTTTGCCGCCCGCTCAAGCAATCTTGAATGGAGGTAAAAGACATCGCCGGGGTATGCCTCCCTTCCAGGCGGCCTTCTCAGGAGCAGGGACAACTGCCGATAAGCCACAGCATGCTTGGAAAGGTCATCGTAGAACACGACAGCATGCCGCTTTGTGTCCCTGAAATACTCCCCTATTGTGCAACCAGCATACGGAGCAAGGAACTGCAACGGAGACGGGTCGCTTGCAGTAGCAGCAACAACAATTGTATACTCCATTGCGCCGAATTTCTTCAGTTTATCAACCACCTGCGCTACTGTTGAGCGCTTCTGTCCAATTGCAACATAAATGCATATTACACCGGTACCCTTTTGATTTATAATTGTATCCAGCACAATAGCCGTTTTCCCTGTTTGTCTGTCGCCTATGATCAACTCCCTCTGTCCCCTGCCAATCGGAATCATTGAATCAATTGCTTTTACGCCAGTCTGAAGCGGCTCCTTAACGGGCTGACGTTTAACTATACCAGGAGCTTTTAGCTCAATCCTCCTAAAAGATTTTGATTTTACAGATCCAAGCCCGTCAATAGGCTGCCCGAGGGCATCCACAACCCTGCCCATCATCTCGTCACCAACAGGGACTTCCGCAATCCTGCCCGTTCTTTTGACACTATCGCCCTCTTTGATATGTATATCTTCCCCCATTATCACAGCGCCTACGCTGTCTTCATCCAGGTTCATAGCTATTCCGTATACCTTATGCGGAAATTCTATCAGTTCTCCTGCCACCACATTATTTAATCCATAGATTCTTGCAATTCCGTCTCCTACGGAGATTACTGTTCCTGTTTCTGATAGTTCCACCGGCTGTTCAAAACCTTCAATCTGCTCCTTGAGTATTCTGCTTATCTCGCCTGCTTTCAACTCCATCCTTTATTCCTCCTTAAGTAGTTCTTTAAGACGGTCCAGCCGCATTTTCAATGAACCATCAATCACTGTTCCTTTGTATTTAAGAATTATTCCTCCGAGCAAAGAACCTTTCTGCCCAACATTCAGAAGTACACTTTTTCCGAGTTTATTTTCCAGGGCGCGTTTGATACTGTCAACGGCAGAAGGAGAACAGGCTTCCGAAGATATCAATTCCACCCGGATCCTGTTCTGTATTTCATCTGATAATTCGCGGAAGACTTGAATTATGTGTGGAAGAAGAGAGATGCGATTTCTCTTTGCAAGAAGCCTAAAAAAGGTCTGCGCTTTTCCGGAAAATGCCGCGAGTTTCAAAAATCTCTCCATCACATTTTCCCTCACATCCTTCTTCATTGACGGATTCAAAAACCATGCCCTTACAACATCGCTTGCGTTCCAGATTGTCTCCGCAAATGAAAAATCCCTTTCAAGAACAGGCATACTATCTTTTCCGGAGGATTCAATCAAAGCCTTAGTATATCTCCTTGCTATTGTTCTCTCAAGCATGGTCATCTCATTCTTCTATTTCCTATATCTTTTAAAAACTCATTCTCAAGCCGGTGCTGGTCATCTTTTGAGAATTCTTTTTTAATAATATCCGTTGCCTTCTCTACGGCAAGTTCAACAATTTCCCTCTTTAACTCCAGACGCGCCCGCAAAAGTTCTCTCTCTGCAATGATCTTTGCTTCCTGTCTTATCTTATCGGCAAGCGTCCGCGCAAGATTTCCTGTTTCCTTTTTGTGGATTTCAACACTGTTAATTGCCGCTGTCCGCATCTCCTCAATCTCTTTGTCTATATTCGCAATCCTGGCCGAAAACTCCCTGAAACGGCTCTCCGATTCATTAAGTACCCGGTTTGATTCTTCTCTCTCTTTTTCAAAAAGCGCCCGCCTATTCTGCAGATATTCGCCGATTTTAAAAACCTTTTTGTTTGCATAAAGAAGAAGAAGAAAAAGAAGGAAAAAATTCAGGACAGACCATGCAAGGTTTATATTAAAGAACTCACTGGCATCGCTTGCAAAAGTCCTGTGGAAGGGCGTCAGTATTATAAGAATTACAAGCAATATAATCTTCACCTCTGTTTTAACCCCCGGCCAATCACGCGGGATGCAATCATGCCTGCAAATGCAGGAATTTCACTCTGCAACTTTGATTTCATACTTATGATGTCCGCTTCCGATCCCTTTCTTATTTCTTCAATTATTTTCTGCGCATCCTCTTTTGCCAATGAAATTACTTCTCTGTTATTCCTCTCTATTTCCGCTATCTTGGTTTCTGTCATAGTTTTAATTTCTGTTTTTGCCGCCAGACTTCTCCGCTCGTATTCCTGAAGAGCATTCTCTGCTTTTTCTGTCAGCTCTGTTGCTCTCTGCCTTGGAAGTACAACTATCTTTTCCCTTTCTTCAAGCCTTATCATTACTGCGCGGAATAAGGTCCTTTTCAAAAATTGCCAAACGATAATAAACACCACAAGGTTTATTAAAACAAGTTTTATATTCTCAATCGAGATGATGTCGGCAAATCCCTGCATTTATCAGAAACTCCTCTATTTGCCTTCCGAATACGAATTTCTATCGGTCTTGCCCATTTCGCAATTGCCGTTAAAAACTCCGCCTTCTTCAATTATAAGTATTGGGGTTTTTACCGATCCGTCCACCTTTCCGCTTCTGGAAATCTCCATTTTTTCCCTTACGGTCACTTCTCCTTTTAACTCGCCATTCAGAATGAGAGCGCCAACTTCTACCTTTCCCTCAATCTTCGCGTTTTCGCCCACAACAAGTTTTCCGCTGCTTGAGATCTCGCCGGAAAACTTGCCGTCAATTCTTACCATGCCTTCAAAGAGCAATTTGCCTTCAAATTTTGCATCGCTGCCAAGCAGTGTGTGTATTTCATCCATTGCTACGTCTTTTTTCTCAAACATTTCGCGCCCCCTTTTTACCAAGATAGTCTCATTTTTGTAACATTCAAAATTTGCCTTGTCAAACCTTTTTCTATTTTTTCAGGCGACCGGTAATATCTTCAAGATCATCAAGGCTGTTAAAATATATCCTGAGCCAACCGGAGCCTTTTTTCTGCATATGGATAATTACCTTCCGCTGGGTAGCCCGCTGTAATTCCTCTACAAAATTCCTAAGATGCGGATCCTGTTTTTTCTCATGCGGGCGCCCGTCGGTCCTAAGTTTCCTGACAAGCAATTCTGTTTCCCTTACAGACAATCCCTTCTGGCGGATAAGTTCAAGCGCGGATATTACTCGCTGAACAGAGTCCAGGGAAAGAAGTGCCCGGGCATGCCCCTCGGTAATGCTTCCGATCCGGAGCGCATCCTTTACCTTGTCCGGAAGTTTAAGCAGTCTCAGTTTGTTTGTCACAGTTGCCCTGTCCCTGGAAACCTTCGCTGCTACCTCCTCCTGGGTAAGGAAAAATGCATCTATCAATGTCCGGTAGCCCTCTGCTTCCTCAAGGGGATTAAGACCAGCCCGCTGTAGGTTTTCAATCATCTGAAGTTCAAGGCACTCTTGGTCGTTTGCGTCCCGCACAATCACCGGCACATCCTTCAACCCTGCTTTCTGCGCGGCCCTCCACCGCCTCTCACCGCATACCAGTTGAAACACTCCCTCTTTTTTTCTTACAATCAACGGCTCAATTACCCCTTTTTCCCCGATGCTGCTGGATAATCCCTCCAGTTCTGTTGTTGAAAAATCCTTGCGTGGCTGCAATGGATTAGGGATAATCTGCTCTACTCCGAGAACAAGGAAATTTCCCTTTTTCTTTTCGGGAATCAGCGCTGCAAGCCCTTTTCCCAAGGCCTTTCTCTTATCCACTCAATCCTCCTTATACCTTTCTGTACAAACTATACCTTTAGGGATATTTCCATATCGCCTGGATAACCATTTCTGTCAAGAACCTCCCTGGTCAATTCAATGTAACTTTGCGATCCCCTGGAGTGGGTGTCGTAAAGAAGGACGGGTTTCCCAAAACTTGGGCTTTCGCTGATTTTAACATTTCTCGGAATAACCGATTTAAAAACCAGCCCTCCAAAGTGCCTTCTCAATTCATCCACTACCTGGTGGCTCAGATTGTTCCTCGCATCAAACATGGTGAGGAGTATGCCTTCAATCGTAAGCACTGTATTGAGATTTTCAACTATTTCCTCTTTTGTTCTAAGCAGCTGGGATAATCCCTCCATAGCATAGTATTCGCACTGCACGGGAATTAACAGGGAATCAGCGGCAGTCATAGCATTTACAGTGAGTATTCCCAATGACGGCGGACAATCTATTATTATGAACGGATATTCGTTCCGGATACTCTTTAAGACATTCCGGAGCAGGAATTCCTTATGGTCCATATCCATCAATTCAACCTCGGCACCGAACAATTCCTGACTGGATTGAATTATATCCAGATGTTCAATCTCGGTCTTAACTATTAATTCTTTCACTCCCGACTTGTTAATCATTGCATCGTAAATGCTTCCTTTTTTGCGTGATGAATCAATGCCTACTCCACTCGTGGCATTTGCCTGGGGGTCAAGATCTATCAGCAGCACCGGCGCTTCTGCTATTGCAAGCCCGGTACCGAGATTCACTGCCGTTGTGGTTTTGCCGACTCCGCCCTTCTGATTGGCTATGGCTATTATTTTGCCCATTTCTTAACAAGGATACTATTTATATCAATTATAGTAAAGATTTTTCTGTGTTGAAATGTCTTCAATTTAATGATGTTTCACGTGAAACATTATTCCTTTTTTATAACAGCAATGCCCCTGATGCCCTTTCCCCTGGGGAGGACAAATTCCCGAGCCTGACCCATTTTAAGCCCCTTTTCCTTTATTATGCCCTCTGCTTCCATTACCGCGCTCCTCCATTCCTTTCCAAGCATGCATATAATAGATCCTTCTGGTTTTGCATAGGGTTCGGCAATTTCAATATACTCTGCGACCCGGGCAAACGCCCTAGATATCACGACATCCAAAGTTCCCGCCATAATTTTTGTAAAAGCAGCATCCTCAGCCCTCTGCTGGAGACTACTTGCATTACCCAACCTGAGCAATCTTATAATGTGTTTTAGAAAAATAACCTTTTTCTCTGATGAATCAAGGAGGAGCAATCTGACTGATGGCTTTATGATCTTAATAGGAATCCCTGGAAAACCGGCGCCTGAGCCTATATCCAGGAGGAACGCATTTTCGGGAATAAATCTTGCCACAAGCAGGGAATCAATAAAATGCTTTATGGCAATATCTTCCTCGGATTCAATCGTTGTCAGGTCGGTCCGCTGGTTCCATACTTTTAATTCCTCCGAATATGCGCGGAATTTTTCCAGAGCGTCTTCGTCAGCATCAATCTGCGCCTCTGCAAGGCATATTTTTAAAACATCCAGGAAAGCCATTTATTCTCTTGCCTCTCTTGGTTTATTCGCCCTCAAAGCGTAAAGCAACAAGGATAGCGCTGCAGGGGTCATTCCCTGGATGCGGGACGCCTGCCCGAATGAAATGGGCATTATTCTTGTAAGCTTTTCTTTAAGCTCTCTTGATAATCCCGGAAGGTCAGAATAATTAAATTTCAACGGAATTCTTTCGTTTTCATAATGGCAAAATCGTTTAACCTCTTCTACCTGACGCTTTATATATCCCTCAAACTTAACCTCTGTTTCTATTTCCGAGGCAACAGCGCCATTAAGTACATAATCCCCGCCAAACACCCTTACGAGAGAGGAATACGATACCTCCGGCCTTCTCAGCAATTCAATGAGTCTAGTAGGCTTTTTAATTGGCGGGGTGTTATTAATTTCCTTTAACTTCTTTGATGTTTCGGCAGTAGGATATATTATTGCGCCAGAAAGTCTGAAAATCTCTTTATTTATCAATTCCTTCTTTCTCAATAACGCCCTATATTCCTGTTCAGATACAAGCCCAAGATTATAACCTGTCTCCCTCAGTCTCAGGTCGGCATTATCCTCCCTTAGGAGCAGCCGGAATTCTACCCGGGAGGTAAACATCCTGTAAGGCTCTGTCACGCCCTTTGTTACAAGATCATCAATAAGCACCCCAATATAAGCCTGCTCCCTGCCCAGTATAATGGGCGCCTTCCCCTTAGCCTTCAGACAGGCGTTTATGCCTGCAATAAGCCCCTGTGCCGCAGCTTCCTCGTACCCGGATGTTCCGTTGATCTGTCCCGCAAGAAAGAGGTTTTCCACCGGTTTTGTCTCCAGCGTATGCCTCAGATGCCCCGGGTCAACAAAATCGTACTCTATTGCATATCCGGGCCTTGTAATCTCAACCCCCTCAAGTCCATTAATAGTCCTTAGAAACTCTTCCTGAACCACTGCTGGAAGGCTTGAGGACAGGCCATTAGGGTATATTTCATCGCTATTCAACCCCTCAGGTTCAAGAAATATCTGATGCCGGAGGCGGTGTGGAAATTTTACTATTTTATCTTCAATAGAGGGGCAGTACCGCGGCCCTATTCCCATAATAACCCCGGAATACAGCGGGGATTTGTCAAGGTTTTTCATTATTACATCCCTGGTAGACTCATTTGTGTATGTTATGTAGCAGGGAACCTGCGCTCTTGTTATGGCTGGCGTTGAAAAGGAGATAGGCAGAGGTGGATCATCGCCATTCTGCTTGTTCAGACAGGAAAAATCTATTGTGCTGCGCCTGAGCCTTGCAGGCGTTCCGGTTTTCAGCCTGCCTGTCCTGAATCCCAGAGACTGCAAGCTCTCTGTAAGCCCGGCAGCATGGGGTTCGCCAAACCTTCCGCCCTTTTTCCTCTCCATCCCCACATGTATGAGCCCATTGAGAAAGGTTCCGGTAGTCAGGACCACTGCCCGGCTGAAAAACCTTTCGCCTGATTCAGTTTCCACACCCGCAACCATGTTTGAAGTTACAAGGATTTTTTTTGCAACTCCCCTAAAAATTGAGATATTTTTATGATTGAGAATGGTATTTTTCATCCGCTGATTATAACCTACCCTGTCGCATTGAACGCGGGATGAGACAACTGCTTGCCCCTTACTGGTATTCAGCCTGCGGAACATAATGCCGGTCTCGTCGGCAGCCTTTGCCATCTCGCCGCCAAGTGCATCAATTTCCCTCACAAGTTGCCCCTTTCCCACCCCGCCAATAGCCGGATTGCATGACATGAGGCCTATCTTTTCAATATCAATGGTAATCATAAGAACATTGCCGCCCATCCGTGCTGCCGCAAGCGCGGACTCGCATCCTGCGTGTCCACCGCCCACAATAATTACATCGTATTCGGTATCCATAGTCTAATATATGATAACAACAGAGTTTGCCAAAGGCAAATTAACTCGCTCCTGCCTGAGCGAGGCAATGGTAAAGAATTTTCATCTCACGGGCGGGACTGCGCAGAACGCGCGAAATTGCTGTGATGTTTCACGTGAAACATTTTATCCCGAATCGCAGGATAGCCCCTAATTTGCCACTTTAAAAATGGCGCGCTTTATTTTCCGATGCAGAATTCGCTGAAAATCCTGTCCATAAGGGATTCTTCTATCTCTTCCCCAAGAAGCTCACCGAGAGGTTTTATCGCGCGGTGGAGTTCGTCAGACACAATCGCCATCGGAGCGCTATCTTTTATATCATTGATTGTATTTTCAATCCCATTAAGGGACCGGCGTAGGCAATCAAGATGTCTAACCCTTGTTACCATTCCTGGTTCAACCGGAGGTATGACGCCAAGGCATAAAGACTTAAGATTCTGCCTCAGATCGGCAATTCCCGCCCCTGTTTTTGCAGAAACACAGACGGATTTAAATTTTTTTAAATAAGATGGAATATTTCCCTGTTTAATGCTTGGCAGAAGATCCATTTTATTCAACACTGCTATTCCATTCTTTCCGGAGACTATCTCGGTAAAACTAAAATCCTCATCTTTGAGTTCCAGAGAGGCATCAATAACCATAAGAAAAGCGTCTGCGCTCCTTGCCACCTCGTTGGCTCGTCTTATCCCCTCTGCTTCTACACCTTCTCCTGTCAGCCAAAGCCCTGCAGAATCAACAAGCCTTACTGTTATCCCATTGAGAGCCAGTTCCTCTTCTATGTAATCCCTTGTGGTTCCAGGTTCATGGTGGACAATAGCACGATCCCTGCCGAGAAGGGCATTAAAAAGACTGCTTTTCCCGACATTGGGCTTTCCTATGATCTGTATAAGAAGCCCATCTTTTATCATCCTTCCTGTTTTATAGGATGAAACAAGCGCATCAATTTTTGCCTTTATACTAAGCAGCCCTCCGAGTCTTTCTTCTAAATTTTGCGATTCATCCACACTCTCCGGAAAATCAATGCCGGCATCAATCCCTGAAAGAAGCGCAAGAAGTTCGTCCCTGATTTCTTCAATCCTTTTTGAAAGGGAGCCTTTCAGCTGATTCAGCGCCAGCCTTGCGGATTCACTGCCGGCAGCATTCACAAGATCAAGAATTGCCTCTGCTTCCACAAGATCAATCTTGCCATTTATAAATGCTCTTTTTGAAAACTCCCCTGGAAATGCCGTTCTAACCCCTAATTGATTAATTTCCTCAAGCAACCTGGACAGTATTGCAGGGCTGCCGTGACAGTGGAATTCAACCGTATCCTCGCCAGTGTAAGAATGCGGGGCATTCATACACACGCAGAGTCCTGCATCTATCACGATTGACTTTAAGTCAACTATTTCTCCGTAGTACATCTTGTGCGATTTAAACTCATTATTGCCGTTGCGGGGCATGAAAAGCCTCCGGAGCACATCCATCGCCATCCTGCCCGAGACCCTGACAATGCCCACCCCACCCCGGCCCGGCGGTGTGGCGATTGCCGCAATGGTGTCATTGAGGTGCATAATTCAGATTATAGCATACTTTAGCAGGTTGAAAGACAATGGCTGACATCTAAAATTAGTGATTCTATATAATAGGGCGGGGCATGGACACCCAATTCTTGTCTTGACTGAAAAATTCTTGAAGTTGCTACTTCAGCGTATCCACAACCTTAAATTCAGAAGGATTAATAACTGAGATGGTATTGGAGCTGTAATTGCTTACATATACAAAATTATTAGAACCAACAGCAATGCCATAGGGTAATCCTGCCGCTTTTAATCTTTCTGAAGAAGTAGTTATACTAAAGGTATCGTCCTCGGTTGCGGGATTGTCTCCTGAAATTATGTTAAACTGGATCTCCCCTTTGCCAGAAACATACGGGACATTCTCTGTTGCCCTTGCCCGCTGTATTCCCGAAACCGACCCCTTCACCAGATACGGGGACCCTTTAATATTATATGCAATCCCATCCTGGGTCTGGCTGAATGACTGGGAGACTCTGAGCGTGTTTGCATCAACAACTTCAGAGATTATGTAATCCCCGGTAATCTCTTCCGTGGCAATTGATAAACGGTCTCCGCTGTTGACGAGTTGAGGAAAGTCTGCGGTCAAATCCACAAAGAGGTCGCTGCCTGCCGCCACACTGCCGGTATTCTTCTGGGAATCAAATATCTTTCCGAGATAAATAACCTGCCAGTCCTCGGATTTAGTATTGCATGGCGACAGAACAAAATCCTGGATTTCAGGGTTTGATGCGTTTCCGGCGTCTGCAAATCCTTTATAATTATGTGAAACGCTTCTAGCGGGACATCCAGTAGCGCTATCATAAAAGTCAACAAAACCCATGCCATCTGCAATTGCAATTCGTTCGGCATAATCTGCAGCGCTTGGCAGAAGAGAGATCCCCATCGGAGCCCCGTTAAGTTTCAACGGAAGTTCCCCATATCCAAAGCTTTCGTTCTGAACAATTTCATTTCCTGAATTGAGATCAATTTTTTTCAGTTGCGCATCCGTTGTTACAATGTAAATTGTTTCACCACCACCCACAACATTTGCCATTCCTGGTTCAGAAGACAGCGGGATTTCTTTGGTAAAAACGGTGCTGATGGGATTGGCATAATCTAGCATCCTCAGCGCTTTAGGCTCCGAAAACAGAAGAATAATTGAGTCTGTGCCCTTAAAGAAAACTCCTGCCGGTATTTGATTGGGAAAGACAATCCGCTTCTCGGTAATGCTGAGCGAACCGGCTGCCTCTGTATCTATCACACGGAACTCACCAATATTTCCGTTCCATGTGGTAATATATGCCCTGCCTGCGGCATAAGGGTCGGCAACAACGGATGTTATATCTCCATCAATAGACATAACGGCGCTGGCGCCAGGATTCAAAATATCGTAAACAGTAAGCCCGGCCATTCCCGCAACAAATAAAAACCTGCCATCAGGGCTCACTGCCAGCCCCTTTATAATACCAAGGGTATCAATGTTCTGTCCATCAGCGCTGGCATTTATATCAAAAGGATGGAAATCAGACAAGTTTACTCCGTAAATAAAGTGGCTGAAGACACCGCCAATGAAAAGAATCTGGCCTTCTCCATGTATAATATTTGGTGCAATTGCAAGGGGTCCAGGCGTCACAAAATTGCTGGATGGCCTGCCCGCTCCGCTATTACAGGACAAAATTGCGGATAGGACGAGCAGCGTTATTGCGAAGGAAATTCTTTTACATCCCATGTACCCACCTCAACTCTTGATATTGAATTTCCCCTGAAATTAGCCGTGAAAACAAATCTGCCATCCTGAGTGACAATAACTTCTTCCGGCCCATCGCCTGTAGTAATATCCCTGACTATATTTCCTGTCGCTGACTCAATTACAAAAAGGGTATTTTTAGAGTATTCGGTAACAAAAATATATCTTCCGCTCCCATCTATTGCTATTCCAGCGGGTTTATCTCTTAGCGGCACAAAGTTGATAATTCCTCCGGTTGCGGTATCAATAACTCCCACTGCCGGCGGTGTTCTCATGGCGGCATACAGGGTCTCGTCATTCAGAGCGAGACCTCTTGTATCCAATCCGGTCAAGGACCCGGCAAGATTTATAGACTCTGAATAAATAGCCATGTTTTCAATATCCATTCTTACAATATAAGCGCCGAGCTCTCCGGATATATATGCTGTTTTATAATCCGGAGAAATAACAATGGATGTCGGCCTGTAGCCATGAATGCTTATTGGAAGAACGATTCTTCCAACCTCGCGCCGGTTCACAAGATCAAAAACCGCAATGGAATTCTGTTGTAAATCCGTAATCAACGCTAAATTTCTTGAATCATCAACGGCGATACCGAAAGGGTCTTCACCTGTATTTATTTGCCAGTCAACGCTTTTATTATCAAGATTGAAACTCAGCAAACTGTTTCCGTTCCTCTCTGTAATAAGCATGTATCCAATTCCTTCGTTTTTCCAGAGCCCCACCCTTGCCATAAATCCTGAATCTTCCTTTCCTGCTTCCCATTGTCCGGTTATATCGCCGGTCTCTGTATTCATTTCAGATATATAGCCCAAACAGAATTTCATAGAGGTATCCGCATTAATTATATATAAGCGCCCGTTATATTCAATAAGACCGGAGGGATTTGCCAGTTCTCCTGATCTGGGGTGACTGCATTCGGGGGTGTAGGAACAACCTGAATAAAAAACAAACACCAGCGCTAAGGTAAAACCATACTTCATCCCTTTACCTTTTTATTAATGTAAAGCTGCTGAACAATGGAGAGGCCATTGCTCACAGCCCAATAAAGGTTAAGCCCTGAAGGAAGGTTGTAGAGCATAAATGTAAGGAATACCGGCATCCACATCATTATCTTCATCTGCTGGGGGTCGCCCATCTGCGGTGTAAGTTTTTGTTGAAAATACATAGTGCCACCCATCAGGAGCGGCAAGAGCCTGAAAGCTAAAATATAACCCATAATCGGCATGGAGAAGAGAGCCTCCGGTGAGGAGAGGTCGTTAATCCAGAGAAAAAATACTGCATGTCTTAATTCAATGGCATTCATCAGCACTTGATAGAGCGCAATAAATACCGGGATCTGAACAACCATGGGGAGGCATCCGCTAAACGGATTAACCTTGTATCTCCTGTAGAGTTCAAGCATTTCCTTGTTTAACTTTTCCTTATCTTTTGCATATTTTTTCTGGAGATCCTTCATTATCGGCTGAATTTGCTGCATTTTTTTCATGCTCCGAAAACTGATTATAGAGAGCGGAAAAAATATAATCCTAACAAGCAATGTAAGTATTATTATTGCAACACCGTAATTCCCGCTAACGCCATACAGCCATTTCAATACAATAAGCAGGGGTGATGCAATAGACTGAAACCAGCCAAGATCCACAGCTTTCTCAAGACCATGGTTCATAACCTTAAGCATAGAATAATCTTTCGGTCCTATAAACAGGCTGAAGTTATATTCGGCATTCCCTTTGGTTGGTATTACGAGCGGTTCATACTGATATTTAAGAGTATACAGATCGCTGGACAGATCTGTGACAGCGCTTGCGCCTTCTTTTACCTTCGGGATAATCGCAGAGATAAAATAGTGTGTCTCATAAGCGAACCATTCAATCCGTCCGCGAAACTCCTTTCTTTCTCCATTTTTAAGGGTCTCCCTCTTGGTCTTGTTGTCCATCAGGACAACTGTGCCTACATGAAAACTCTCCCGCTTTTTGCCCGTGTGAGGCTTGTCATACCATCCGATGAAAAACTGTTCTTTTAGCGGCGCCTCTTGAAGATTCGTAATCCTGACATCCATCTCAATTCTGTAGGAGTCCTTAAAGAAGCGAAACTGTTTTTCTATTCTGAATTTTTCCTCCGCCTCCCAGATAAACTTAAGCGTTTCATCCTCATAAACCCTGATAAAATCCCTGTCCGCATTGAATATCAGGTGGTCCGGAAGGTTAAATTCGGTGTTCAAACTTGTAGCTAACGGAAAACTATTATTTGTCGGTGTAACAAGTTCTATCGGGGAAGACTCCGGGTTTATATCATCCCTGTATTTTTTAAGTTTGAATGATTTTAATCCTGCATCCTGCGTAGTAAAAACAGCGGTATAAAGGGAATTTTCAACAACAATGTCTTTTGATGAACCCGGACCAGTTGATTTTACAGGTTCAAGCGTCTTTTCCGCAATCCTGCTCTCTACCGGAGTAACGGGCTCCGGCTTTACAACCTCAGATGGTTGAGGCACAGGCCGGATTTTTCTTATGCCCCTTTTTTTCACAATCCATGACTGGTACAGGAACAGCAGAAGAAACGACAGAATCATAGCTATCCAAAGTCTTTTTTCCATCGTTCACCTCAGGGGGTCATAGCCTCCCGCACTAAATGGATTGCATCTGAGAATTCTCCCGACTGACAGGATTGCTCCCTTCAGAAATCCATATTTACGGATGGCGTCTTCTGCGTAATGCGAACAGGAGGGATAAAAACGGCACTGAGCAGGGAATAAGGGCGACAAAAAAATTCTGTAAAATTTAATAAATAAGACTCCGACCTTGCTCAAAAAGAAACCCATTAACCTTTCGTCAGCGGAGTCAACTCCGCCGCAACATCCTTATACACCAATTTATCGCAACCCTTGCGTGCTATGACTACAAAATCTTTGCTCTTTAATTCATACTGGTGGAGTCTGAAAAATTCTCTAAGCAATCTTTTGACGCGATTCCGTACGGGGGCATTGCCAACGGCCTTTGTTACTGTAATGCCGAGCCTCGGGTGCGCCAGACCGTTCTCCATTCCGAACACCACAAAATGATCAAACATATTCTTACCGCCTGTCATCATAACTTTTTTGAATTCGCTTCCTTTTTTTATACGGAGCTTTACGGGAAAGGTATATCGGACCTTTTCTTGATTCACAAAATGTTTACTTTTCGTAAACGGACACAGTCAGTTGGTGTCTTCCCTTTGCTCTCCGCCGCTTCAGCACCTTCCTTCCATTCGCCGAAGCCATTCGCACAAGAAAACCATGCACCCTTTTTCTTCTTAAGTTATGTGGTTGAAATGTCCTTTTCATAATCTTATTATTATAATTTTAATTTACGTTAAATGTCAAGGTTTCGTCTATCTTTTTTTTGCTAACCCGACAAACTCTATTATTTTATCAAACGGTACGCCAACAGGGCACAAAAATTCCGAGCTCTCCCGCCATAGCGCCAGATTCCTTTGATAACACTTTTGATTCGTATCGTAGAGGTTTCGTGAAATAACATCTATAAGAAACCGCGGATCGTCCCACAGAGAATTCTCCGGGGAAAAGCTGATCCCGCACAGCCCGCAATTTATGCATCTGCTAAAAGAAGCGTACCCATCCCTTGCATTATTTTCTATGCTGAATATCCCCTCTGGCTCAAATTCCGACCTCAGAATGGATTCTTCATCCCTCCGTATAAAAAAACGTTTTAAAAGAATCTTAAAAAAAACTATTCCGAGAAAAATTATGCTATACAGAAATTTCATGCCGCATCCTGGGATGCTGAATAGCCCGAATAAACTGAGCCTGACATCCCTACACCGCTGAATTGCTGTATAATACTACCGGCTGCAAAAAGATTTTCTAAAAAAACCTCGCCGTATTCATTTAGCGGACGGAGCAATTCATCAACCTTAACTCCAACCCTGAACCCGGCATGCTCGTCCCAGTATGAATCATTGTACAGAACCTCGTATCCGGTGAGCGCCCTTTTACCATTAAAAATAGGCAAACCGAAGAGCGGCTCAACGAATTGTCTTCCGGATTTAATCCCGCCCCCAATAAATCTTCCCGGCGCATATATAATTTTCCCTGCATTCATTATCTCCTTTGTGTCGCCGGCAATCTTAATTCCGGTTATCAACCTTCCCGACAGCGTAAACCCCGCGCCCATTGAAGGGATAAAATTTATCCCTCTTTTTTTCAATGCCATTCTTATTGCCCTTAACAGCCTGATTCCATTTACAGAGGGAATAACTGAGAGCAGTTCTCCTATTTCAGGCTTCAGCCCTTTCTGCAACTCTCTGAAAATTTCCGCCGAAGAATCTATTCCCAGCACAGCAGGGAATATGACTGCATCGTAATCCATGATGTCATTAAGCCTGAGAATGGTTTCAATAAACCGGGCTCTGTATTCCTTTTCCTCAAGCAATCTGGCAAGGGTTATCTTTGAAATCCAGGCATCGCGGACAATAGATTCCAGTTTAATTCTGCGCACACCCCATCCAGCGGTCAACTCTGGATATTTTTCCCTGAATCTACTGCAGATTAATTCGGGAATGTATTCGCGGAGATTTTCAAAACCAATAAATAACACGCGCTTTTTAAAAAGATTGCTTGTTTCCGAAACCCCTGACATTTCGGAGTATATCCCTGTTTCTATTGCCCCTCCATTCTCTGCAAGAATTTGTTTGGTTTCATTCCTATGGAACTTGAATGTATATCCGCCGTCATGCAATGCATCTACAAAAAGATCCATTGCCTTGTAAGGGTGCCCTGGCGCAAATACAGCGCCGGAGAAAAATCCTGCGGCAGAGGCTGGGTTTGATATTACTGTAACATCCTTCCCGTTTGCACTTGCCCCTAATGCCGCGCTAAACCCTGCGGGTCCGCAGCCAATTACAATAACCTCAGCCTCCATGTCCTGTCCGCCATAACTGGAATATGAACCGATTCATCTCCTCCTGCGGCGCCTGGTTATAATTCAAAACCGGCATGCGCTTTTGCCATGTTTTCTGAAGGAATTCCTGAATCATTCCATCCATTTCATCTATTGACAACTTGAGTTCCTCGGCAAGAATCCAGGATCCCCTTAACAGGCATTGTGCACCATGGCAAGGGCCTGTTCCGAAACCTGTCCGCCTGCTCAGGTCAAGCAAGCTTTTTGCCATCTCTTTCCTCACCGCATACCGTATCTCTGCTTCCAGCACTGACTCGCAAATGCAGACCGGCGATCTTCCTGTAGCATCCCCCGCCTCCATCACTGAGTGAATTCTTGCGCCATACCTTGCAATCAATCTTCTTGCAACAAAAGCGGGGATACCGTACTGCTTCCCGATCTCCTCCGGATCCTGCATCTCTTCTCCGCCTGGCAACGGAACAAGGTGCGTTCTGCATCTTGCGTTTATTCCGAGTTTTTCACAGGCAAGGTCTGTCGCTTCTTCAGACATAAGCCTGTAGCTTGCAAGTTTTCCGCCAGCAATGGATATTATCCCTGAAATCCCCTCTACCTTTTCATGGTCAAAGACCCTGTGGTATCTTGACAGGTCATCCTCGTTTTTCCCCCATTCAAAAAGTGTAACCCTGATACCTGAGGTTGTGCTTATTATTCTGTAATTCCTTATATCCGGCAGAGCGCTCTCCATCCCCTGGAGAAGGTATTCCACCTCATCCTGTGTTACGCTCTGGTTATCCGGGTCTCCATAGTAATCATCGTCTGTTGTGCCGAGCAAGGACATGTTTTTGTATGGAATTATAAATATCTGCCTTCCATCAACGGCCTTGGCAATTACACCGTAATTGGAATACCTCCTTTCAAAAACAAGGTGCACGCCCTTTCCGGGTCTTATCTTCACATCCAGTCCAGCCCCCCTGCTCAGGTTCATTATCCAGGGGCCGGAAGCATTGACTATAAGTTTAGCGAACACTTCTCTGTATCTTCCATTATCGCTCACACGAATTCCCTTCGCCCTGCGGCCTTCAATAAGAAAACCCACAACCTCGGCTGGTTTAAGGACTGCGGCGCCGTGCTCCCGGGCAGAAAGAGCATTAAGAAGGCACAGCCGGTGAGAATCTATTCCCCATTCATCCATGGTAACAGCGCCAATTAAATCTTTCCGGAGACCGGGCTCTATCCGGAGGGCTTGTTCTTTTGTGAGCCGTGTATGCGGTTTGCCTCCCTTCAGTACTGCAAATTTGTCGTATGCCTCAAAATATGCATCAATGAGGTTAAGGTTTATTCTGCTGAATTTCTCCCGCGACGTAACTGGTATCAAAAAGGGTATTCTGAATATCAGATGATGCGCGATCTTTTGTATATAACCGCTGTCCAGGCATGATTTTTTCGTTGTCTCCACATCATGGAGCATGTACCTTGCTCCGCCATGAATCATGCCGCTGCTTGCTCCGGTGGTCCCGGCGCCAAAGTCATCTTTCTCCACAAGCAGGGTTTTGATTCCCCGCATTGCGCAGTCCCTCGCAATACCGGTCCCGTTGACCCCTCCGCCAATAACAATCACATCGTAGCGGTTATCCATTTATCCTTTTTCCCCGGAGAACATAGCTTTTTCGCCATCTGATCTCAGCAAATCACAGCATTCGGAGCCACCTTTACCGCATATTACCGAAAGATGGCGCAAAAAATACGTATAAAAACGCGCTCGCTGCGCTTATTGATTTTTAAAATATTCCGCAATTTTTTCCACCACATATCCCTGCTCTTCCGGCGTCAATCCCGGATAAACAGGCAATGCAAGGACCTCGCGGGATGCTTTTTCTGTCTCTGGAAAATCGCCCTTTCTATATCCTAAATATCTGAAGCACGGCTGCAAGTGAAGTGGCCGCGGATAATATACCTCTGAGCCAATATTGTTCTGAGAAAGAAATTCCCTTACTCTCTCTCTTGCTTTTTTTATTCTTATTACGAACTGATGATAAATATGTTTGTATCCTTCGGCAACATACGGCAGGGACATATCGGAAAGAATGCCTTGCGTTATACAGGCTTCCCTGTACCTGCCGGCAATTTCTTCTCTCTCCTTATTCCATTTATCCAGAAAATCCAATTTTATCCTAAGTCCGGCAGCCTGGAACGCATCAAGTCTGCTGTTGTATCCAAGTATTACATGCTCATATTTTTTTCTTTTCGCGCCGTGACCCCTGAGCATTTTAAGCCTTTCTGCGATCTTCACCGAATCAGTTACAACCATTCCACCATCGCCAAAGCCGCCGAGGTTTTTGGTGGGGTAAAATGAGATGCAGCCGGCAATTCCAATACCCCCTGCTTTTTTAACGATTTTATTGACGCTGCATTCTGCTCCGAGCGCCTGGGCTGCATCTTCAACCACGGGCATCCTGAACTCCCTTGCCAAATCCAGAATCCTCTCCATATCAGCGCACTGCCCATAAAGATGCACAGGCATAATACATTTTAATCTGTATTCTCCGCCCATTTCTTTTATATACCAGCCGGATTTCTTTTTCTTTGCTCCTTTCCTCAAAAATCTATCAAGTTCTTCAGGGCACAAATTGTAGGTCTTTCCGCTTATGTCCGCAAAAATCGGATGTCCTCCTGCATGGACAATTGAACTTGCAGTGGCAATGAATGAGAATGGGGTTGTAATCACAGCATCGCCGGGCTCAATCCCAATAGCCTTAAGGGAAAGCAAAAGTGCATCTGTACCTGAAGCAACGCCGATCCCGAAACGCACGCCGCAGTATCCGGCAATCTCCTTTTCAAGCGCCTCCACCTCAGATCCCAGCACGAACGATTGGGCATTCATCAACGCGCCCAAAGATTTACTCACTTCTTCGTAATACAGAGAGGAAGTTCTTTTAAGATCAAGAAAGGGTATTTTCATTAAAAATTATCCTCCGGTAATTCGTAGTAAATTAACCCCTATCAAAAATACCTAACCTTTAGTGAATCGTCAAGAAATTTCAATTCACATTATTTTGAAGCAATATCCGCAACCCGCCGCATCTCCTGAATGGTTTTTTTATAGTCGGCGGTCTTAAAAATTCCAGAACCGGAGGCAATTACTGTGGCGCCTGCTCCCGCAATCCCTGCAATATTATCCAGTTTGACCCCGCCATCAATGGCAAGTTCTATTTTTGAATAATTACTTTCGTCCAGTATTTTTCTAATCTCCTTTATCTTCGGAAGCGCCTCCGGAATGAACTTCTGGGCGCTGAACCCGGGGTAAACCGTCATAACAAGTACCCAGTCGCATCTGGCAAGAATCTTTGGGGATAGTTTTGACTCCGGGGTATCAGGATTAATGGATATACCGGCAAACTTATTCATGGTCCTGATCCTATCCAGCAACCCAATTGGATTCTTTGTCGCCTCAATATGAAAAGTAATCACATCGCTCCCCGCCCTTGCAAACGCCTCAACATATTTCTCCGGATTCCGGATCATAAGATGCACATCAAGTGGCACTTTCGTTATCCGCTTAACGGACTCAACAAGGCCTGGGCCGAATGTAATGTTATCAACAAAGTGACCATCCATAACATCAATGTGTATGTAGTCCGCACCTGCTGATTCAATTGCCTTTATCTCGTCACCAAACCTCAAAAAATCAGCCGAAAGAATGGATGGCGCAATCTTAATCATTTTTCCTCCCTGTATCCATGCCTAATTTAATAAGCCTCTCAATCTTGTGTCCTACGATAAAATCACTGCAACTTATTCTCCTGCCGCCTTCCAGTTGCAATTCCCCGATTTTCAGAATATCCCTGCCCGTTTGAACATAAATTCCGTTTTTCTGAACATCAACAATTGTCCCGG
>Ga0209619_10000210_pt1 | contig 38332 bp, 42 predicted proteins | sample Rifsed16ft3_FD_184011 | JGI IMG/M metagenome (GOLD analysis project Ga0209619, IMG submission 184011) | Soil microbial communities from Rifle, Colorado, USA - sediment 16ft 3 (version 2) | ecosystem: Environmental > Terrestrial > Deep subsurface > Rock core/Sediment | place: Rifle, Colorado... | reverse complement strand
CGCCCTCCCCGTAGGATCCGTCAACGGTGATCACGCCCGCCACGCCTCCGGACCCATTTCTCAAGTTCCACCGCAAAGAACACGGAGCTTCCCACGAGGGTCGCGACCGCCAGCTCCTCCCAGGGGAGCGCGTAGGTCTTGAAGGCCGCTTGGAGCGGCGGTGCGTAGATCACGAGGAGCTGCATGGCGACCGTCAGGGCGACGGCCGCGATCAAGTGACGATTCCGGAAGAACCCCTCCGTGAACACGGACTTTCGTTCGACGCGAATCGCCAGGACATGGAAGACCTGGAAGATGGTGAGAACGTAGAAGACGAGGGTGCGGGCCTCGTCGTGGTCCGCCGTGGCGGGCCGGTTCGAGAGGGCCCAGGTGAAGATCGCGAGAGCCCCGACCGTCATTAGGACCCCAACCCAGACGATGTGGAACGCGATGCCCCCGCTCAGGATGCCCGCCTTCGGATCCCGTGGCTTCCGCTCCATCAGCCCTCGCTCCTTCGGCTCGACGGTCAGCGCGAGGGCCGGGAAGCCGTCCGTGATCAGGTTGATCCAGAGGATCTGGAGAGGCAGGAGCGGCAGGGGGAAGGCGAGCAACGTCGCGATGAAGATCGTGAGCACCTCGCCGGAGTTCGTGCTCAGCATGTATCGCACGAACTTGCGCATGTTGTCGTAGATGCCCCGGCCTTCCTCGACGGCCGCGACGATCGACGCGAAGTTGTCGTCGAGCAGCACCATGTCCGCGCTCTCCTTCGCGACGTCCGTCCCCGTGATGCCCATCGCGACCCCGAGGTCGGACCTCTTGAGCGCGGGCGCATCGTTGACGCCGTCGCCGGTCATCGCGACGATGTGGCCCTTTGCTCTCCAAGCGCTGACGATTCGGACCTTGTCCTCGGGGGCGACGCGGGCGTACACCTTGATCCGCTCGACATCCCGTCGGAGGTCCTCCTCCGGGAGTTTCTCGAGCTCCTCGCCGGTAAGGGCGAGCTCCCCCTCCGAGAGGATGCCCATCTCTCGGGCGACTGCCATCGCGGTCAGCTTGTGATCCCCCGTGATCATGACGACCTGGATCCCGGCCTTCTTGCATTCCTCGACCGCGCGGATCGCCTCCTGCCGGGGGGCGTCCATCATACCGACGAGTCCGAGGAGCGTGAGGTCGCGCTCCATCGCTCCCTCCTCGAGGGCAGGGAGTTCTGCGGCGAACGCCCGTCGCGCGAGAGCCAAGACCCGCAGCGCGCGGGTCGCCATCTCTTGGTTCCGGAAGAGATACTGCTTCCGGTCGTACTCCGTGAGGGGTTTCACTTCCCCATTCACGAGTTGCGTCGTGCAGGCGGCGAGAATCCGTTCCGGCGCGCCCTTCACGTAGAGCCACTTCTCGCCGAAGGCGGCAAGGCGCGCAACACGCTCGGCCTCCGGAAGTGCGAGGAGCCCCGGGAGCTCGTCTGGCGGGACGCGAGCGTGAAGGGTCGACATCTTCTTGCGTTCCGAGGTGAAAGGAATCTCCGCGACGCGGGACCAAACCGACCGCAAAGCGGTCGCGTCGAGACCGGCCCGAGCCGCCGCTACGGTGATCGCGCCTTCGGTGGCATCGCCGTCGATTGTCCAGCGGGCACCCTCCTGCCTCAGGATCGCGTCGTTGCAGAGGACGCCGCAGACGAGGAGTTCTCGGACATCCGGATGGTCCTCGAGCCGCACCGCCTGTCCGCCGACGCGGATCTCGCCGGAGGGATCGAAGCCCTCGCCATGCACCTCGTAGAACGTTTCCCCCACGAGAATCGACCGGACGTTCATCTCGCCCTTCGTGAGGGTCCCGGTCTTGTCGGAGCAGATGACCGTCGCGGCGCCGAGGGCTTCGACCGCGGGAAGCTTGCGGACGAGGGCGTTCCGCTTCACCATCCGCTGGAGACCGAGAGCCAAGCTGATCGTCACGACGGCGGGCAGACCCTCCGGAATCGCGGCGACGGCGAGTCCGACCGCCGTCAGGAAGAACAGCTCGATCTGGGAGATATCCCGCCATGCATTCACGGCAAACACGAACACCGCGATTGCCAGGACCGCCCCGCCGATCTGCCTTCCGAGGCGGTCGAGCTGACGCGAGAGAGGCGTGTCTTCCTTTGTCTCTTGTTGAACGAGCGTCGCGATCTTCCCGAGTTCCGTCGCCATGCCCGTGGCAACGACGGCCGCTCTCCCACGGCCACCTTCGACCGTGGTGCCCATGTACACGATGTTCTTGCGATCCGCGAGGAACATGTTCTCCGGGAGGGGCTCCGTCGTCTTCGTGACGGGGAGTGACTCCCCCGTCAGGGAGGCTTCGTTCGTTCGGACGCTCGCCACCTCGACCAGCCGGGCGTCCGCGGGCACACGGTCCCCCGCCGTGAGCAGGATGATGTCCCCCGGGACGATTTCTCGCGCCGATACGACGACGGTATCGCCGCCCCGGACGACGTGCGCCTTCGGCGCTGCGAGTGCCTTCAAGGCTTGCAGGGATCGTTCCGCGCGATACTCCTGGAAGAAGCCCAAAGTGGCGTTCAGGATGACGATGATGACGATCAGGATGGCATCGAGGAGTTCCGCGGTTCCGCCACCCGAAAGGCCTAGCAACGCGGAGATGATCGCCGCGATGATCAGGACGACAATGAGGACGTTCGTGAACTGGCTGAGTAGGATTCGGAAGGGACTGATTCGCGTCGTCTGGACGAGCTCGTTCGGACCGTAGCGCTCGAGGCGCGCCCTCGCCTCGGCGTCGGAGAGGCCCAATGGGGACGTGGCCAGCTTCTTGAGGACCTCGTCCGGCCGCAGGCTGTGCCAAGCGAGGGCCATCGCCGCTCGTAGAGGGACTTCCGTAATAAATCCATCCGTGGGAAACCGGTTTTCCCGAGATGGGAGCCGCTGGCGGCGTCATTCCAGTTACCTATTTGTATTCGGACGCTCGATACGCGGCACGGGATGGGAATCCGGATTCTCGCCATGCGAACGAGAGGGTCGACCCTCTGCGGCTCGGTAGGCTCCTGGGAGGAGGGCCATGGTTGAGACGGCCTCGATCATGTTCGAGGTCGGGGTCATCGCGACCGTCGGCTTCCTGGGCGCCGCCCTCGCCGCGCGCGTGCGCGTGCCCGTCGTGATCGGCTACATCATCGCGGGCATGCTCATCGGCCCCCACATCCATCTCGACCTGTTTGGTTGGTCTTACGATGGAGTCCTGCAGGACAGCGCGTTCCTCCAGAGCGTGTCCCAGCTGGGCCTCGTCCTCTTGCTCTTCTTCGTCGGCCTGGAGTTCAGCATCACGAAACTCATGAAGACGAAAGAAGCCGCAGCCATCCTTGCGGTGACGAATCTCGCGGTGAACATGTTCGCGGGGTTCGTGATCGGTGCGTGGCTCGGGTGGCCCCTCATTGACACGATCTTCATGGCAGGCGTAATCTCCATGTCGAGTTCGGCAATCACGGCGAAATCCCTGATCGACCTGAAGCGCCTCGGGAACGCCGAGACGGAATTCCTCCTGGGGATGGTGATCCTCGAATCGTTCCTTTCGATGTTCCTTCTCACCCTGGTCAACGGGATGATTGTGCCGTCGGATGCGCCCATCAGCATTCCGGGATTGTTCGCGGGCGTCGGCATCTTCATTGGCTTCTTCGCGCTCCTCGCTGCGGTCGTCATCCCCCGGACGGCCGCTCTCTTCGACCGAATCCGGAGCGAGGAGCTGTTCGTGCTGTTCGCCCTCGGGGTCGTTTTCCTTGCGGCGGCCCTCGCGGAATCGTTCCGAATCCCCGCCATTGTGGGCGCGTTCTTCATGGGGATGGCTTTCGCGGACACGAAACTCGCAGGACGCCTGAAGGTCAAGATGGAGTCGCTGCGCGACGCCTTCGTGGCGATCTTCTTCCTTACGTTCGGGATGCTCATCGATCCTGCCTCGTTCGGGCCCGTCCTGCCGATCCTCCTCCTAGCGGCCCCGCTCATCCTCCTGAACGACCTCTTCCTGACCGCGAGCCTGGCGTACTTCATCGGGTTCAGTGGACGTGCATCAACCGCCATCGGGACCGCTCTCGTCGCGCGGAACGAAGAGGCGATCTTATACGCCACCGTGGGGGCGCGAGCGATCCGGGCGAACGACCAGTTGCCGAACGACTACGCGGGTCAGTACCTCACGCCCTTTTCGGGGATTCTGTGCATCGTGATGAGTTCCCTCGCGCCGGTCCTCATGACCCGCTCCGACCGTCTTGCGGCCGCGCTGTCGAAGCGGCTCCCGAAGTCCATCACCTTCGGGGCGGAGCTCGTGAAACGGACCCTGAAGACGGTGATCATGCCGAACTTCCTGCCCATCTATCGCAAGAGGCGGATCCTCCAAGCGGCGATCATCGTCTACGCCGCGTGGATCATCGACCTCACGGTCACGACCGGCGCGGCACATCTCGTGATGTCCCTCCTCACGCCGGCGGTCATCGTCGGCGTATGGGCGGCCGCCCGCCATGCGTTCCGTGAACCCGTCCGACATACGAACTACGGGGTCGATGGCGGGCCGTTCAGTCGGCCGGCGATCGAATCGTTCGTCCTTCGGATTGTCGTGGGGGCTCTCAGCGTCGTTGGCCTCGTCGCCATTCTCTGGCCGTACTACTGGCCAGCGACGTTGCTGGTCCTCTACACATACTTCTTGCTCGTGGTGTTCAGCATGAAGGTCGTGTACAGGCGGCTCGGCCTGGGGTTCGGACGCCGACGTTCCCCGGTCCGGTTCGTCCGGCGCACGCCCGTGGCTCGGAGCTGGAGAGCAGCGAACGGACGGCGATGATCAGACGAGCGGATAGATGAGATCGAGGAGCCAAGTCTCATCCCCGATCGTCGTCTCGGGCCCGTGGCCCGGGTAGACGCGAGTCGAGGGCGGAAGTTCCATCAGGCGTCGCAGGCTGAAGATCATCTTCGCCGGGCTGCCGCCGAAGACGTCTGTCCGGCCACAGGAACCACGATAGAGGGTGTCGCCCGTGAACAGGGCTCCTTCCGACTCGACGTAGAAGCTGGCGCTGCCGTCCGTGTGACCGGGCGTGTGAATCGTGCGGAACGTCAGATCGCCCGCCCGTACCTCGGATCCCTCCCTCAGGAGGATGTCCGGTTTCACGGGCGGCGGAGGCGCCCGAAGGAACCAGCGGGATTCACGCGCGTTCTTCTCCAAACGGGGCGCGTCAATCTCGAAGATCGCAATCTTCGCCCCGGTCGCCGAGCGGATCGAGGCATCGTCCGCCGTCCCATCGACATGACCATGGGTGTTCAGCACATAGCCGACCGTCGCGCCCAGCTCCTTCGCGAGATCGAGGAGTTCCTTCCCCCCCAGGGCCGGGTCCACGATCGCGGCCTGCTTGCTCTTCTCGTCCATCACGAGGTACGCGTTGTTGTCGAGCGGTGGGACGACGACCTTCTCGACGCGCATGGACGTGCTCGGGCAGTCGCAGGCCTTTCATAAACCTGCCGACAGCGGAGCGAGGCAATGCGTGCGAACGTGCGCAAGGGGGCGCATCCTTAAGTCGCTCGTGGGCATCGAGGGGCTCGATGACCGTCGGAGGACTGAACTTCAACTGTCCGAAGTGCAACAATCCTCTCTTCTTCACCTTCAAGCTGGCGGACGGAGGAGATGCCATGAAACGAACCGTCAACTGTCCGGGCTGCCGAACCGCATGGGCCGTCGGGCTCGACATCCGACCCGAATGAAACGCTTATGGTCTCTCGCGAATTCCAGCGGATCGTGCGGCTGCCTCTCTTCCCGCTCCACACGGTCCTCTTCCCGACGGCCACCCTGCCGATCCACGTCTTCGAGCCGCGGTACAAGGAGATGATTGGGCGCTGCCTGGAACACGACGAGCTCTTTGGCGTCGTGCTGATCCTAGAGGGTGAGGAGGTCGGAGGGCCGAACGTTCCCCGGCGAATCGGCACAGAGGCGGCAATCATCGCCTCCCACCGTTATCCCGACGGCCGGTACGACATCGTCGTCGAGGGCCGGCGGCGGTTCTCGATCCAATCCTTGGACCGGGTGCGATCCTACCTCCGGGCGGACGTGGATTGGCTCGACGAACCGATGGGCACGGACACGGACGCGCTGGGGGAAGCCGTCGCGAAACTCCTCGAAGGCATCCTCGAAGCCCTGGAGTCGCGAGGTCACGCGGTCGTCGACGAGACGTGGAACGAGATGGATCCGCGCGCCCTTTCGTACCGAGTCGCGTCCACCCTCCCAGGTGCGAGCGAGATCCGACAGGAACTGCTGGAGATTCCCGATGTGGCCTCTCGATTGCGACGGGAGGCGCAGCTCTTGATGTCGATCCACCGCGTCGGTGCGGAGGCGGGCGCAGCCTAGGCGGCAACCGCAAACCGCTTGAGCCGAATCCGTGGCGAGAAGCTTCATCAGCCATGACGAATTTCGGCAACTGAAGCGCCGGTAGTCTAGTGGTAGGACTAGGGCTTCCCAAGCCCTCGATGCGGGTTCGATTCCCGCCCGGCGCACTTCAAGTCATTCCATCTCTACTTGACGGTCTCGAGTTGCGAAATCACGTTCCAGATTAGCGTACGGCCGTGGAGCGGTATGTTCGGGTCGTTCGCGAGATCGTCCATGATCATGATGGCGCTCGTCACCCGCAAGTCCAAAGGCTCGGTCTTCTTGGCAAGGCGCGCCTTGGCATCAGCCGCGCCGCGGCGGATGTTCCGGGGGACGGAGGTGTCTTCCGCGATCTGGTCGAGGACGTCCATGACTTGCTTCAGCCTCGCGTCGCTGTCCATCCGACCATCTCCCAGTCTTGTATGTCGTCCTCAACTTGGCGCCCTCGTCTGTCCGCTCTCCTTGTAGGTCGTCACGACCATCAAGGTCTTCGTGTCTTTGATCCCCGGAATCGGCGCGAGGCTTGAAAGGACGAAGTCCTTCAAGCCCTTGTAGTTCTTGAAGCGGGCCTTCGCGACGATGTCTGTGTCTCCGGTGACGAGGAACACGTCCTGGATCACGTCGAACTTCGCGATCTCGGTGGCGATCCGATCGGCCTCTTTGGTATCAACTTTGAGAGTGATCACGGCAGCGACCTGGTCCTCGCCGTAGAGGGCGGTGAGGGCCTGTTCCATGTCGCTGCCAATCGCCATTCGTTGAGGGATGGCGGGTCTCTCTAATTAAGGTTTATCCGCTCGCTGCGTGCAAATCATCGAGAGAACGGAGTGCCGCACTTCCGGCAGAAACCGTCGTCCGCCAAGAGCTCCGCGCCGCACGAGGCACAGACGCCTGGACCGAGACGTGTTCCGCACTTGCGACAGAATGCGTCGTCCGGACGGATCGACGCGCCGCATGACGGACACGATTGGTCCCCGGCAGGCATGGAGGGACCGGCGGGCGCTACCGCGGGCGGGAGCTCGATGGCCTCCCCGTCTGCGCTACGCTTCGACTGCCGTGCGAATCGCAACGCGCCGTCGTAGTCTTGCGAATCGAAGCGCGCCTTCGCCGAATCCAGGAGCTGCGTCGCGACGTCGGTCCCTCGACCTGCGGTCCGCGCGGTCTCAATCGCCGTCCCCGCCAACTCGATCGAGAACTTCGATTGAAGCAGATTTGGGGGGAACTCCTTCTGGATGCGCTCCTTCGTCGTCACATCTGTGCTTCCGCCGACCGTGGCGACCTGCTCGAGCTTCGCGAGGTCGCCCCTGGTCGCCTGCGCGGCCTTCGCGGACATCAACCGGTCCCGCGTTTTGGAGGTCAAATCGATCACGACGCGATAGTTGTGCCGGGCGAGGGCCATATCGGCCTCTCGAAGCATCGAGGACGCGTCCCCACTCCGGACGCCCTGGCGATCCATCGCGGACAGGATTGCCTTCGTCGTAGTCACGGCGTTGTGCGCCTGATCTGCGAGCTCGTCATCCCGCTTTCCCAAGCGCTTCCGACGGCCCTTCATCCGCTTCCGGAGGAATCGAATCTCGAAGAAGGCCAGGATTCCCATCGCCACGGCGAAGAGGACGACCGCGATGATGATCTGATCCGTTACGGGGTCGGCCATCGCCGGCGTCGCACCCGGGTGAGGCAATAAAAGGCTTTTCCCGCCCTTTTCTCGCGTGATTCCCTTGGAACCTCTTGAACGAAGGCAGGATCGACGCCTAACTGAGGATCTCCCCGAGTCGACCGAGCTTCTGCCCCAGCCGGATCTCCCGCGCAATCCGTCGTCCGGTGGACATCCCGGACTCCGTCAGGTCGGAGTACGGCGAACCGGAGATGAACAGGTTCGTCCCGGCGACGATCCGCGTCGAAATCTCAAATACCTTGAACTCGAGCCCGTCCGAGACGATCGTCTCGAGACAGAACGGCCCGATCATGCCCCCGAACAAGTCGAGGGACCGCTCGACGACCCGCTCTCCCATGTCGAACGCCTTCGGGAGGAGGGATTCCCTCAGGACGACGGGCATGTTCCCCGTCACGACGAAGGTCGGCAGGAGGCCGATCTTCCGGAGCGATTCCTGCGCCCCGAGTTTGTACATCTCGTCGATGTTCGCCTCATCCCGGCGGTCCACGCCGAGCAGCTCGATCGCGCCCTTGGTGAGCCTGTATCCCTCCGCCGTCAGGGGCGAGTAGAAGTAGTGGATGTAGTACCGCGTCCCGACGACGTACTCTTGGATCGTGTACTTCATCCCGGGCCGGATGGACTCCTTGAAATCCTCGTAGTTCTTCGCGATGAAGGACCCGCGTCCGCCCTTCGCCCCGTAGTACTTCACGAACACGGGCCGATCGATGTCCTGCGGCCGCTCGATCTTCTCGGGCATCGGGACGCCGGCGGAGGTCAGCCAGACTCGCTGCTTCTCCCGGTCCGACTCCCACTGCAGTACCTCGCGGTTCCCGAACGTGGGGATTGCGAGCTTCGCGAAGGTCTCCGATCCCATGTATTCGACGAAAGAGCCGTGGGGGACCGTGACGACTTGCCTCGCGACCAGGTCGTCCGCCTGGTCCAGAATCTCCTTGTACGAGTCGACGAGGAGGAATTCATCGGGCCTCGCGAGGGGGAAGGCATCGTAGAACCGTGGCCTCGCGCCGATCGCGATGCCGAGGGTTCGGTAGCCCTCTTGGCGCGCGCCGTGGAAAATCTGGAGGGACGAGTGAGAACAGACCGTCGCGATGACGGGGTCCTCGTAGTCCTCGAGGATCGACGCGATGGCCTTCCGCGATACCATTACCCTGCGAATAGGTTCGATGAATTAAAGGTTTTCACGGCCACGCCGAAGGGCCCAGGCCACGCGCATCGCCCGGACCGTCTCGAGGACGTCATGGGCTCGGATGACGTGTGCACCTTGCAGGACGGCGACGCTCGACGCGGCGATGCTCGCGGGGAGCCGCTCCCCCGCCTCCCCTCCGCCGAGCCACCCGAGGAACGTCTTGCGGGAGACCCCGATCACGACAGGTTGACCGAGGGCCGCGATCCGGTCCAGGTTCCGGATCAGCTCCAGGTTGTGGTCCGCGGTCTTGCCGAACCCGATCCCCGGGTCGACCGCGATGGCCTCCCTCGGAATGCGAGCGGCGAGGGCTGCGCGGACCCTCCCCTCGAGGTAGCTGCGGACCTCTCGCACGACATCCGCGTACTCGGGCGCCTCCTGCATGGTCTTCGGTTCGCCGAGCATGTGCATGATGATCGCGCCGGCGCCCGACCGGGCGAGCATCTCCATCATCGCAGGATCGCGCAGGCCCGACACGTCGTTCACAATCGAGGCGCCTGCGTGGAGAGCCTTCTTCGCGACGATGGCCCGGCGGGTGTCGATCGAGATCGGGATGTCGATCTTCCGCCCGAGGGCCTCGATGACGGGCCCGACCCGCCTCCACTCCTCCTCCGGTGAAACCGGATCGGACCCCGGCCGGGTGGACTCCCCGCCGACGTCCAGGATGTCCGCCTCCTCCTCCGCAATCTCGAGGCCCCGGAGGACGGCCACGTCTGGATCGAAGAAGCGCCGGCCGTCGGAGAAGGAGTCGGGCGTGACGTTCAGGACTCCCATCACGTGAGCGCGGTCCAGGACGAACTCCCCCGTCAGGTGCTTCCACACGAGCGGCCGGGGCATCCCTCGGCCCATCCATGGTCGCGTATTTCAGGATGCGCCGCATGGATAGCGACTTTAACCCCCCGTGGGATAACGCGACCCGACCATGCGCATCCTCTTCCTGCATGCGGACTTCCTCGAGTACGAGGTGAGGGACAAGGCCCTCAAGGGGATTGACGACGTCCCCGAGGAGCGCCGGCACGCCCGGGTCGAGGAAGCCCTCGTCTGCTTCGTGAGCGCGGAGAAGCGGGATGAGTCGCGGCCCGAGGCGACCGCGAGGTCCGCCGCGAAGAACATCGAGGAGATCGCGGCCCAGGTCCGCACGAGACGCGTGGTCTTGTATCCGTACGCCCACCTCAGTTCCTCCCTCGCGGGCCCTACGGAGGCTCAAGCGATCCTCGGAACACTCGAAAGGGAACTCGCCGCGCGCGGCCTCGAGGTTCACGCCTCTCCCTTCGGCTACTACAAGTCCTTCCGGATCGCGGTGAAGGGTCACCCGCTGAGCGAACTCTCCCGTGAAATCGTGGCAGACGCCGGCACCTCGAACGAGGAGGTGTCCGAAGCGGTCCAGGCGGAGGCGAAGCTCCGCTCGGATTGGTTCATCCTCGACACCCGTGGGGGCCTCCATCCCCTCACGGTCCACGACGGGAAGGTCTCGGGATTCGACTTCACGGACTATCGGGCGCTCGGGAAGTTCGCGGCGTACGAGATGGCGAAGTCTCGGGAGGCCAAAGAGGAGCCGCCGCACGTACGCCTCATGCAGGATCTCGAGCTCGTCGACTACGAGCCCGGGTCGGATCCAGGGAACCTCCGGTACTACCCGAAGGGGCGATTGATCAAAGGGCTCATCGAGGATCTCGTGACCCAACGCATCCGGGAGTACGGCGCGATGGAGGTCGAATCTCCCGTCATGTACGACTTCGAACACCCCGCCCTCAAGTCGTACCTGAACCGATTTCCCGCGAGGCAGTACGTCGTGCAGACGCCCAACAAGAGGGCGTTCCTGCGGTTCAGCGCGTGCTTCGGTCAGTTCCTCATCATGAAGGACATGGTGATCTCGTACCGGCAGCTGCCCCTCTCCCTTTACGAACTCACGCGATACTCGTTCCGGGCGGAGCAGCGGGGCGAGGTCGCAGGGCTTCGCCGGCTCCGGGCCTTCACGATGCCCGACTGCCACGCCCTCTGCGCGGACATCGATCAGGCGCTGGAGCACATGATGGTCCGCTTCGAGGTCGCCTGGAAACTCCTCGAGGATTGCGGATTCCGCATGCCGGACGACCTCGAGGTGGGCATGCGCGTGACGGATGCCTTCTGGCGCGACCGGAAAGACTTCGTCCTCGCGTACGCGAGGCGCTGGGGGAAGCCGATTCTTCTCGAGAAGTGGTCCGAGCAGTTCTTCTACTTCACGCAGAAGTACGAATGGAACTTCGTGGACGCCAACGACAAGGCCGCGGCCCTGACGACGGACCAGATCGATACGGAGAATGCGAAGCGGTTCGGGATCACGTTCACGGACCCGAAGGGCGAGAGGCGCCATCCGCTCATCCTCCATCTGTCCCCGAGCGGAGCGATCGAGCGGGTGATCTACGCGCTCCTGGAGAAGGCCGCGGCGGACGCGAAGGCGGGACGGCCGCCCATGCTGCCCGTCTGGCTCTCGCCGACCCAGGTCCGGATCGTCCCGGTCAGCGGCGACCAGCTCGCGGCCGCAAGGGACCTCGTTCAGCGGATCCAGGGCGCCCGGGTGGACCTCGACGACACGAACGACACGCTAGCGAAGAAGATCCGGAGGGCGGAGAAGGACTGGGTGCCCTACATCGTCGTCGTGGGGAAGAAGGAAATCCAGAGCGGACGACTCAACGTACGCATCCGGGGCAGCAAGGAGCAGATGGAGATGGGGCTCGAGGACCTCCAGACCCGGATCGCGTCGGAGACCGCAGGGCGTCCCTTCCGCCCGCTCGCCGAACCGGTCGGTGTGAGCGCCCGGCCGACGTTCCGAGGCTGACGCGGACCGGGCCATTCTCAATTCCGAGAATCGGGTCCATCCGATTAAGCCCGTGTCCGAACTCGGTCGCCCGGTGGTCGCGATGAAACGTGACTTCTTCGAGTTGCTACTCGGCATCGGCGTGCTCGCCCTCGGCCTGGTCGTCATCCTGTTCACGTTCTCGCAGGCCCTCGCGCTCGCGGCAAACCCCGGGACCTTCCTCCGGGATCAGCTCGCCCAGGAGCCGCAGATCATCGGGCCGACGGCGACGTTCGACTGGACGAGCAACGGCCTCGGGGTCAGTTTCACGGACTCGAGCGTGGCCGGGGACGGGCCGATCGTCTCGTGGGACTGGGATTTCGGCGACGGGCAGCGGAGCAACGTGCAGAATCCGCAGCACACGTACGCCGCGAACAGCACCTTCGAGGCGAGCCTCGTCGTCCGCGACGCGAACGGGAAACAGAGTCTCGCGGTCTCGCAGGTCGTCACCGTGGACGGGCAGACCCGTTCCGGTCGGGGAGTCAACAATCCCCTCGGCGGAGACCTGAACTTCGACCTCAGCCTGGGGGACATCCTGATGCCCGTCGCGGTTGGTTTCCTGACGTTCGGCCTGTTCCTCGTGATGGCCCTCGTGGGCGGTCAGATCATGCGGGCCGGCTGGAACATCCTGAAACCGAGGCCCGACACGATCCGCGTGCGGCTCAAACCGAAGCACCTCACGCAGGCGTTCGAGGACGACATGACGGCGACGAGCGCGGCGAATCCGCCGCCCCCTCCCGCCGCCTGACCGTCAGCGTCGGCGACTCGGCTTCGGAAATTCCGTTGGGACTGCGCGTCGGAGGTCCTCGGACATCACGTCGGCGACGGAAACGGATTCCCGAACGTCGTCCACGATGGGGGAGCGAACGCCGGTCATGATCGCGAGAACCCGAAGGATTCCTTCGTACTTCCGATCCACGCGGACGCCAAAGATCACGTTCGCGTCGGGCCGCATCTCTGCCGTCAGGCCCTCGACGACCTCGTGGGCCGTGCGCAATCGAAGGCCCGGGCCCGCGCTGATGTGGATCAGCGCGCCGTGGGCCCCATGGTAGTCGACGTCGAGGAGCGGGTTATCGAGGGTGTCGGAGACCACGTGATCCGGGTCCGACTCCGCGTTCTCTCCGTAGAAGACGGTCGAGGTGCCTCCCGACTGGAGGATCGTCCGGACGTCGCTGAAATCCAGATTGATCAACGAGGGGAGCGTAATGGACTCCGTGATGCCCTTGACCACCTCGCTTATCAGGTGGTCCATGACCGCGAAAGCCTGCTCGACCGGCAGGTTCGGGACGAGATCGAGGAGACGGTTGTTGTCGAGGACAATGAGGGAATCCGAGCAACCCCGGAGCCGTTGGATCCCCGCACGGGCATTGTTCATCCGCCCGCGTTCCGCTTTGAACGGGGTCGTGGCCAGGGTAATCACGACGCTCCCGGCGGCCTGGGCAAGTTCCGCGATGAACGGCGCGGCGCCCGTCCCGGTGCCCCCGCCGAGGCCGACCGTGAGAAACGTCAGGTCTGCGTCGGCTATCTGATTCCGCAGTTCCTGCTCCGCAAGTTCCGCACAACGCTCGCCGAGGTCCGGCTTGCCGCCCGCTCCCATGCCTCGCGTCACCCCGCCTCCGATCAGAAGTTTCCGATCCGCCTGGATGGAATCGAGGTGCACTGCATCCGTGTTCACGACGACGGTCCTCCCGCCGTGGATGCCCATCCGATGGAGCCGGTTCACGGAATTCCCCCCGGCGCCGCCGCAGCCAATCACGAGGATCTTCGGCCTGGCGAATGCGAAGGAATCGAGGAACGACTGGTTCCCTGCCCGCTGGGCCGTCTCGATGACCATCCTTGGTCCCATCCCTTGGCGGCCGCGATGATCAACCGCCTCTGCCGCGCCGCTGCGCGGGTTGTGGCCATCCCGACCTAGCGCTCAGCCCCTTCCATGGCCTTGTGGAGCCGGCGGCGGACGTACTCGCGGACCGCGTTACGGACCGCATCCTCAACGGACACGGAGTCGCCCGACTTCACGAGCTGCTGAAGGTCCACCACGTTCCCTTTCGGCAGTTCGATCATCAACTTCCGGATGTAGTCTGGCGCGAACTGGATGTCGATGAACCGTTCGATAGCGGCACGAATCGCGTCACTTATCGTCGTGTATTCGCCGCTCTTCACGAGCTGATGGAGCGCTTTCACCTTGTCTTGCGGCAAGCGTATGGTCACGCGCTCCGATTCGGACGGCATTGATGACACTCGACGTCTTGGTAGATATCTTGTCTGACGTTCGTATGACAATCAGCTTATTTAAACGTATGTAAACCCGGGTTCTCTTGGGCTAAGTAGGACCAACGGGTATCGACAAGAAGGAGAGCGATCAAGGAAACAGCGAAACCTTGGCTCACGAAGAACTGCCCGGATTCCGCCCCGAAGGAAACCATGAGGGCGGCCCCGATGACCGCCGAGAACGCCGCGAGCGCGACGATCCACGGCGCGATCCCGACTAGGATGGCGATCGCGGAGACGCCGAACGTGAACGCGAACAGGGCGACGTAGAACGTCGTCGCGCGTACGGCTAACTCAGACCCAGCCTGACCGCCGAGGCCCTCGCTCCCCGTCGAGCGCGCCCGTGGTCACCAATGCCGACAGCCTCCGCCGAGATGACCCTTCGGATGGACGACCTCAGGCTGGCGCTGGGAGGAGCTTTGCGACCCCCCGCGTCTCGGCGAACGACGCCCCGTGGGCTCTCATCTCGCGCAGGGCCGCGTCCGAGTCTCCCGGCTTGACGTCCACGCCGCGGACCGCATCCTTCAGCACGAGCACCTTCATTCCTCGCCGCGTGGCGTCGATCGTCGTCGCGCGGATGCAATAGTCGGTCGCGAGGCCGCAGATGAACAGCTCCGCGATGCCGAGATCGTGGAGGACCGACTCTAGATCCCGGCCCTGCGGCGTATACGCCTGGAACGCGCTGTAGGAATCCTGCTCGGGGTCCATCCCTTTGGAGAGAACGATCGCGTCCTTCGGCACCCGGAGTTCCCGATGGAAGCGCGCGCCTTTCGTACCCTGGATGCAGTGGGCGGGCCACGCTCCGCCGAACTCCTTGAAGTGCTTCGTGATCTCCGGATGCCAGTCCCGAGTGAACAGGATCGGAAGGCCCCGCCGTTGGAACACGCCCACCGCTCGGTTCACGCGAGAGATGATCGCGTCCCCTTCCGGGACGCTGAGGGACCCGCCCGGCAGGAAGTCGTATTGGACGTCCACCACGAGCAGGGCCGGCTTGGGGCTCGCCATCTTTCCCGCGCCCGCCATCCCGACGATTCGCTAAAAGGTTGCGCCCCGCACGAATCGAGCGAAGTCCGTCACATAGTCATCGCGGAAGGCGAGGTTCTCCGGCAGGTGATCGAACCAGCGAGCTTCCACGACATCGGGTCCGGGTCGCGCGGTCGCGGATTCCGCACGGGCAACGATCTGCGCGAAATATCCGGGCCGGGTCCGCACCCCGTCGGTCAGCGTCTGCTGCAGGATCCTCGTCAATCGGGGCTCGGCGACCTCCAGGCCGACCTCCTCGCGCACCTCACGGCGCAACCCGTCGAGCACGGTCTCTCCCTGCTCGAGCAAGCCGCCGGGCGTGACCCAAGCGTCTCCCCACCCCTTCTCCCGCGAGTGCCGCACCAGGAGGACCTGGCCGTGGCCGTCATGGATCAGACCCCCGGCGGACCAGAACGGTTCCTCACGGACGTCCAGCGCAGGATGCCCGGGGGGCAGGCGCACCTTTCGCTTCTCAATCGGCACGCGCCCGAAGCGCTTGAACGCGTCCGCGAGCCGGTCCTTGCAGATCCCAGGACACATCGGTAGCGCAGATGGGAAGCTTATTTAACATCCCTTTGGGTTCCCGACCGCGCGGGAGGTGGGCCCATTCCGGATGACGTGTCCGACCGAGCCACGAAGGTCTACGACGCGATGAAGGCCGCCGGCATCACCGGAGAGGACAAAATGCGCGATGCCGAGGCGGTCACGAAGATGTCGAAGCTCTCCAAGAACTTCGTCCTCCAGGCCCTCCAGGAACTCCAGTCGAAGGGATATGTGAAGCGAAAGGCCCGGGAGAAGGCGGCCGGCTACTATATCGTAAAGTGAGCGCGGGGAAGTTTCAGCGTTTCTTCCGCCGCGGAAGGGCCGCGGCGACGATCAACGGGAGCAACGCGGACGCATCTCCCTCGATCGTCACCTGCCGCGCGCTCTCCTTCACCTTTCCCCATGAGATGCCTTCGCGGACGCGAGCTCCGCTGAGGCTCCCATCCCACTCCGGGGCGGTCGTGATGTACACGGCATAGTCGAGTCCTCCCCGAAACTGGTTCCACCAGATCGTGTGATGCTTCGACACCCCGCCGCCAATCATCAGGGCGCCCGTCTCCTTCGCGGAGAACACGAGGTCCGCCAGTTCCGACTCGTCCCGGAATCCATCGATGGCGAAGGACCTGTGGTCCTGCCAGAAGGACCAGAGTTGGTACCCGACGGCCCCGTCGAGCATGGCAGGCACGTAGACAGGGATTCGATTCCGCCAGGCCCACCACAGGAGAGACTCGCGGCTTTCCGTCCTCCGGCCGAACTCCCAGAGCAACTCCTTCGTGGACAGAGACCTCCGACCGGACGCCCAGAGATCGCGGAGCATCGGCTGAAGCTTCTTCTCCAAGACGATTCCGTACGACTCGTTCGGGACGAGGATGTTGCCGAGGCGGTTCACGCCGAGACGGTGCAAGGCGACATCGTCCATTTCGAAGTCCCCGTGGTAGTACGGCCGCCAGACGCGCGCAAGATCGTGATCCGCGGTCCCGCAGGTCGTGATCACGACGTCCACGAGCTTGCGCTCGACGAGGCCGCGCAGGACGCCGCGCACGCCAGTCGCCATGAGCGCGGCAGGGAAGGACAGGAACGTCGTGCATCCCCGTCGTCGGAACAGGGTCCGAAGGATCGACACGCCATCGGCGATCTTCTTCGCCGTGAAGCCGCCGCCGCGCCCCATCGCATCGACGAGGGATCCCGCCATGGGCACCTCGTCGAGGTCGATGTCCTCGACCTTGCGGCGGAGCACGTCTCGCCGGTCCATCGGGCTGGAATCCGGGGAATTCAATAAAAGGATATGGAATCCGCGCGTTATCCTGAGATCGCGGGGAGTGAGCGGTGCGCGTTCGGGATGTCATGTCGAGGGACCTCGTGACCCTGAAGCCCACGGCGACCGTGAGGGAGGCTGCGATCACCCTCGCCGAGGAGAGCGTCGGTGGCTGCCCCGTGGTCGACGATTCCGGACGGGTGATCGGCATGCTGACCGAAGTGAACATCCTCGAGGCTCTGAAGACGCAGAGCAAGGAACTCCGGATGCTCATGCCCCCGGAGATCACCTTTGGAATCTCGTTCGTCGAGGTGATCCAGGAGCGCGAGGCCCTGTCCGCATTCAAGGAATTGGAGGGCAACCTCGTTCGGGACGTGATGATGAAAGAGGTCCACGCCGTCGCCCCGGACGATCCTGTTGAGGCGGCAATCCGCGCGATGGTCGAACACCGGATCCACCGCGTGCCCGTCATCGAGGGAGACCGCCTTGTCGGGATCCTCACCCGCCGGGACATCCTCCGCGGCTTCTTCCGGCAGCGGGGAGAGGCTACCCACCAAGGAGCCCTTTGAGCCGCTCCCACACACCCAGAGGGCCTCGCCATCGGAAGCCGCTACCACACTCCAGGCAACGGCCCGAGCCGTCGTCGTCAAAGACGAGGCGGCTCGATCGGCAGACGCCGCACAGACCCGAAGACGGTTTCTCGATCCCTCGATGGCGGCGCTCCTCGGCGATCTGTGCGCCGAGACGGCGGGCGGCCTCCTCCGCATTCCGCGCGAGCGTGACCCCTGCGAGGTAATCGCCTTTCGTGACGACATCCCTCGCCTGGCGGAGAAGGGTGCGCACCTCCGCCGCACTCAGGTCGTACGACTCCGCCTCCTTGAGCACGGGCTCGCTGGCGGCGATGATCGCGAGGGCCTTGTCCGTCTGGCTCTGCCGGAGCTGAATCGCGCGATCGATCTGCCGCTGTTGCGCTTTCATGGCAAGGCGCTCCGCCCTCTTGAGGAGGTCCCCCGCAGAGCCGTATTCGCCCCTCCTCGACGCTTCGCGGGCATTCCCCAGTAGCTCGTCCGCGTCCGAGGTGTCCGCGCCGACGTTCTGTGCCAAGGTGATGTGGTCTGCGACGGATTCCAAGGACTCCTCGATCTCCCGAATCCTGCGGGTGCGCGCCTCGTCGGCCTGGCCGATGGCCTCCGCCAGGAGATCACGGGAGGCGGCCAACTGGCCGCGGTCGAGAGCGTCCGAGCCGCGACGCCACACGTCCTCTGCCATCGCGACGGACGCCCCGAGGTTCGCGGCCTCCCGGATCAAGTCGCGCGCCTCCGCCAAGGTCTCCCGGATCCTCTCGGCCTCCCGCTCGTGGGCGCTCTCCGCGGAACGAACCAGGTGCGTGAGGACGGACTCGTCCTCGAGGCGGCCTTCCAGGAACGCGTCTCGGGCCCGGTCGAGGGTCTCCTTCGCGGCCCGCGCCGCCGGGTCCTGCAGGTCGCAAGGCTCCAAGAGCCGCTGGGCCGCGAGGATCGCATACGACCACGACGTGCGACGGAGCTGGAGGGTCGTCCTCTCGGCGACGCGGGACGCCTCCTGGGCCGCCGCAAGAGCCGCCTCGAATCGGCGTTCCTCGAATCGTTTCCTCGCCTGCTCGAGGAGGTCCTCCACCCGGTCAAAGTCGACGTCCGATTCCTTCCCGAACAGGGACCCCGCGTCCTTCGGCGGTCCCACCGCCGCCTCGATCTCCATCAGGATCTCAACGGACGACGGCGCCGCGGCGAGGGCCTGTACGAGGTCCGACTTCCTCTTGAGGCCGTAGAGGCTGACCCGGTGGCGTTCCCCGATCTCACGGAGCTGGCGGGGCCGCAGCCGCTCGAGCCGGGACTCGACGCGCCTGCGATCGGCGTCCACCAAGAGCGACGGGATGTCAGGAAGAGACACGAGGGCGTCGATGAGCCGTGTCCGCTCGGGATAGAGGCTCGGATCGACGGACCGCGTCGAAGCGATGGCCCGGAGCTGGTCGTCCGAGAGGGCTGCGAGCACCTCCCGGGGGTCTCGGGGCGTGCGAAGGGCCTCCGGGCGATTGAAGCCGCGGCGCTCCGATAAACGTTTCTGCCATGGCGGATCATCCGTCCGGAGGCCGGTACCGACGAAGGACCTCGACGGCCCACTGGACCTTCCGGAATTCCTCCGGGTTCCCGCCGGAGTCCGGATGGTCGCGCTTCGCCCGCAGGCGATACGCGCGCTCGATCGCCTCTTTCGTCGGCCAACCCCGCCCGAACCGCGGAGGCTCAATCCGGACATCGTGGAACCCCAGGATCTGGAGAGCCGCCCGGATTCCTTTCGTCTGGACGTAGAACTCCCGGAGATCCGAGAAGATACCGCCAGATTCGTGGCCCCCTTCGATGCTGTACCGCGCGTGGTCCTTCGCGACCCTCGTCCCGATCCGGTGATCGTGCCCGCAGGCGAAGCAGAAGAACCGATCGGCCATGCGACGTCATGGACGACTGCATGGATGGCCTTTCGGCTCGCCCCGAGGGGCCATAAGCTTAATCGAGCGCCCCGGCGTTGGCGTCGTCCGTGTCGTTCCGGGCCGGGCCATCCGTCTTCAAGGACCAGGGGAAACTCTCCTTCGACTACGTCCCGGACCGGATGATCCATCGCGACAAGCAGATGCAGCGTCTCTTCAGCTACCTCCGGCCGATCGTCGAGGCGAGCGCGTCGAGCAACGCGTTTCTCTACGGGCCCGTCGGGACCGGGAAGACGCACACGGCGAAACGGTTCTGCGCGGACTTCAAGAAGTACGCCGCGGAACACGACCGGGCGGTGGACTACTATCCGGTGAACTGCCGGCAGCGGATGGGCGACGATGCGGTCCTCCTCGCCCTCGTGCGGAGGTTCGATCCGCACTTCCCTGACCGCGGGTTCTCGATCGCGGAGAAGCTGGAGAGCCTCCGCCGCCATCTCGAGAAACACAAGCTGCACTTCATCGTGATCTTGGACGAGGTGGACGCCCTCCTCAAGAAGAGCGGCGCGGACCTGATTTACTCATTCGCGCGGATCGCGGAGGAGGGCACGGGCGCGAAGGGCAACATCTCGATGATCCTGATCTCCCAGCGGCCGAACGCGCTCGAATACATGGATCCTGCAGCGCTCAGCACATTCCGCCGCTCGAACGTCGTCGATTTTCCCCGGTACGATCGGAAGGAGTTGAAGGATATCCTCGTGGATCGCGTCCAGCTCGCCCTCCATCCGGGTACCGTGGACGGAGACCTCGTGGACATGATCTCCGACATCGTCTCGGAGTTCGGGGACGCGAGGTATGCGATCGAGCTGCTCGAGAAGGCGGGCCAGCTGGCGGACGAGGAATCGGCCGAGGAGATTATGCCGGAACACGTCCGCGGCGCAAAGGCTCATGTCCACCCGACGGACGTCCAAGATCGCCTCGCGCAGCTCGACACGCCGAAGAAGCTCGTCCTCCTCGCGATTGCCCGGAAGAGTCGCAAGAAAGCGTATATCACGATGGGTGAAGCGGAGGAAGCCTACGTGGTCGTATGCGAAGAGTTCGACGAGAAGGCGCGCGCCCACACGCAGTTCTGGAAGTACGTTCGGGATCTCGACGCCCTCGGCCTCATCGACACGAAGCTTAGCGGGGAGGGCGTCGTCGGCAAGACGACGCTCATTTCCCTCCCGGAAATTCCCGCCAAAGTTCTCTCTGATAATCTGGAACGAGGTTTAAAGAGTCGCTGACCGCTATGGAAAAAGAGATGGGATGGGTGCAACCACAGGAAGGCGAGATGGGCGCGGAGGCTGAAACGCTTCGCAGCGGAACGCCGATTGAGATGGAGAAGGGCGTCTGCTACCTGATCAAGGAAAAAAAGCCCGAACTGAGCTTCCGTCTCTTCGAGATCCTCATCGGACAGCGCCTCCCGGGCCTCGTGATCACGCGCCAGTATCCCGAGCGCGTCCGTCGGGAGCGCGGTCTCGCGGACGTGCGGATCATCTGGCTCTCCCACACGCCGGGCGAAGACTTCCACAACCCCACGGCGATCGGCACGCTCGCGAAGGTGATCCAGAAGTTCATCGAGGACCATAATGGGGAGGGAGCCGTCCTCTTGGACGGACTTGAGTACCTGATCATCAACAACGGGTTCCTCCAGACCCTGATGTTCGTCGAGCACGTGAACGAGTTCGTCATGCAACGACGCGCGATCCTCCTCCTGCCCGTGAGCCCGGAGGCGCTCGAGGAGAAGGAGCTCGCCTTGCTCGAGCGAAACGTGAAGGTCATCGAATCTCCCGCGCTGAAGACGGACCTCGAGGCGCGCGAAGTAAGCCGTCTCCTCGACACCTACTGAGGCTTGCCGGCTCCGATCTGAAGCCCGACGATTTCATCGACGTGGTTGAGGAACCGATCCTCCTTTCCCTTCGGGATCGTCGCCCCTGAGGCGATGTTGTGTCCGCCGCCCGTGCCGCCTGCGGCGCCCGCGGCCTCCCGGAGAGCCGCGGCGAGATCGAGGCCGCGCGCAACCTGATCGCGCGTGCCCCGAGCGGACACCTTCGTTTGGCTGTCGATCACCGAGAGGGCGAGCACGGGCTTCGCCTGGTCAAAGAAAAACTGCATGCCCGTCCCCGCGACGGCGCCCGCGAGGCTCGCGTCGTCGCAATAGAAGAACTGGATGTACTTCTTCGGAAACAGCCCTCGGGTCTCCAAGGAGGCGAGGTAGCCGAGAAGGCGGGTCGTGTACTCCTCCAGCAGGCCCTCCGCCTTGGCGAGGGCCTCCCGGTCGCCGAGGCAGACTGCCATCCCGAGACCTTCCTGGCCGAGTCGGTCGCAGCTGTTCACGTACGCCTCGAGATCCTGGGCGTACATCTGATCCGGCTCGATCCAGTATCGATCTTCCATGATCCCATCGATGGCCTCCGGGGCTGCGCCTTGCTCCACGAGCCGCACGGCGAGGACGGACCCGAGGCGGCGTCGCGACGCTGCGTCGAGAGTCCGGACGGTCGCCTGGGGATCGAAACCCGCCTTGCGGAGGAACGCCTCCGCCTCGCTGACTCTCCCGGAGAGACTCCGGAAGTACGGGGTCACGGAGGACGCGAGGGCCTTCGCGAGGGGCATGTCCCGGAGCGCGAGACGACGTTCCGGCACGACGATCTTCCGTTCTGCGGCCTCCGTGAACAGGGCGGCGTTCACGCCGACGAATCCTCCCACGGCTTGCTTATCGCTGATCGCGCCCGCCATCGCTGCGCCTGCCAAGTCCCAGTTCCCCTCGTCGAGGACGAGGGTGAAGAGCCATGTCGTCGTGGCGCCGCACATCTCCCTCGCACCGTCGACGCCGTCGAAATGAGGATTCACGTGCGCCACCTGGTCGGAATCCCGAAGCGGCTTGTGGTGGTCGAGCACGACGACGGGGTAGGGCAGCGCCTCGAGGAGATCGAGCTGCGCAGACCCCATGTCGCTCACGATCAGGAGCTCATTCTCTTCCTGCTTCAAGCGCTCCGCGGAAGCGGAGTCGAGAGCGTGGGCCATCGAGGCATGGATGCGCTTGCCCCGCCGCATCAGCGCCCGCGCGAGGATCGACGCGGATGTCGTCCCGTCTGGGTCGTAGTGACAGAACAACCGCACGCGGGATGCGCGATCCACGAAATCGGCGGCCTTTCGGGCCCGCGCAAGAAGGCCCTGCGGCGCCAGGTCTTCCAGGCGCTTGACCATGGCGCACCTATTTCACTTGGAGCTCCGCCATTTTCAGGGAAAAGTCCCAGTCCGCAGGGAGGATTCCCCGTTCCTTGTAGTATCCGGACAGACGGCGGATCCGAGATTCGATGAGCTGGAGACCCCGTTTGTTGCTAAGGTCGTGCGCGTGTTCTTTGAGGTGGACCTGCAGGCTTGCGGCGCGTTTGATCAGGCTCGCGAGGTCCTCCGGAATTGCGAACTTGGCCCCCTTGGACTTCACGATGTCGGTGATGCTCCGGCCCGTCACGAGCTTCACGCTGGGCACGCCGAACCCATCCCGGAGCCGAACGCCGATTTGAGCCGTCGAGAGGCCCTCCTGATGGAGCCGGACGACCGTCTCCTCGATTTCTGACTTTTCTATCGGGACCCACTCGGGTTTCGTCTTCAGGAACGGGCGGGTGGAACCGCTCTTTCCTCGACGGTGTGCATGGAGGCGGGCCATCGTGTCCCTCGGAGGGGCTGCGCATACCGCGGGCACGTATTTAAGATTGAGCCCGCGGGCGCGCGACGGCCATCACGCGGAACGATTCTTTGCGGACGGGACGGAAGCGTTTCTCCTTCCGCGTGGCCTCGAATCCATGGAGAAAATCGAAGCCTCCTCGCCGGAGGAGAGCCCGCATCTCGTCGATCGCATACGTTCGGACCGTGTGGATTTCGTTGAATCGATCGAGGACACGGGAACCTTTGAACACGAAGAACCGGAACTCGATCGACAGCCTCTCCGGTCGGCGCGAGGGTCGCGACTCCGAGAGGCGGACGAGTTCATACTCCCGCCCCGATCTGTGAAACCACGACTGGTACGGCGGAGGGTGCATGCCGGACCGCTGCCAGAACTCGAACGTGAAGAGCCCATCGGACGTGAGATGCCGATGGACGGAGCGGAGACATCGGAGGACGTCCGCGTCCGTGAGAAGGTACCCGAAGGCCCCGAACGCGCAGATCGCCGCGTCGAACGGTCGGCCCAGGTCGAATCGTCTCATGTCCCCATGGACGAACGGGATGGAGAGGCGGGCCGCGCGCGCTTTCCGCCGTGCGTGTGCGAGCATCGGCCGGGAGAGGTCGAGGCCCGCGACCTCGTATCCGCGGCGGGCGAGCGGGATCGCATGATTCCCCGTGCCGCACGCCAGGTCGAGGACGGATTGCACCCTTCGCCGTGCGAACCGCCGGAAGACCCGCTCCAGGAAGTCGACATCGCCTTCGTGGTCCACGAGGGAATGGTACACGAAGTCGTAGTACGCCGCGAAGCGCGAATACACACGAGGGGGCGTCTCGCCCATCGCACCCCACATGCCGGTCCAGGATGATGACGCTACCTTCGCCGCACGACGAACACGGCGTGGTCTTCTTCAAACGGCTCGAGAGACCTCCGGTCCACGATTTCGAAACCGGCGTCTTGGAGCTTCCGCTCGGCGGCCGCATAGATCTTCGAGGGATTCGCCGCAACGTCCGTCGATCGAGCCTTCACGATCAGCATCCCGACCCCGCCAGGCGATAGGAACTCCGAGGCATTCTTCAGGAAGATCCCGACTTGGTCCCGCTGGGCCACGTCCTGGTAAAGGACGTCGACCGAGCGGATGTGTGCGCGATAGGTGCCCGGCTTCGAGGCGTCGGCGAGAATCGGGAGGATGTTCGTTCGCCGCTCCGCGACCGAGAGGAGCTCCCGGAACGCCCGAGGCGAGATTTCGACCGCGACCAACGTGCCCTCCCGGCAGATGTCCGACAGGTGACTCAACGTCGTCCCGGTGCCCGCCCCAAGGTAGAGGACGGAGGACGACGGACGGAACGGCCAGTGGCGGCCTCCGCGCCTCAGGTAGGCGGCGCACTTGCTCCGGGTCGCGTCCCACGCGCGGTACTCGTCTCCGTCCACAGAGACGAGCCGCTCCCCGTACACCGCGACGCCGGGCACGGCATTCCGGGTGTAGAGCCAGGTGCCGTCCTGATAGACGCCGGCCCGTTCGGTCGGGCGAATGACCATCACGATGCGAACGGGACGCGATGTATAGAAGCTTCGATGGACGCGTCACCTCTTGCGCGCGGGGCGACGGGCGCGCCGCCTCGTTCTGCGGCCGGTTGGAGGGGATTTCGGACCTTTGCGCGCAACGGCTCGCTTCTTCCGGGGTCTTCGCCGGACGCGTGGCGCCAGGCGCCTGCGTGTCGCGAGGGCTTCCGAATCCCTCGGCTTCATGCGGAGGACCTGCTCGACCGCGCGCAGCGCCGCGGGCCTGTCCTTCGAGGCCTCGCGGATCCGTGCGAGGTTCAGGACAATCCGAGGGGTCTCCTGATGCTTCGCGGCCCGCTCGATGTTGACCTGGGCCGACTTCGCATGGCCAAGCGCGAGATACGCAACCCCGAGATTGTTGAGGGCCTCGACCCGCCGCGGGTCGATCTCGAGCGCTTCGCGGAACGCTCCGACCGCCTCGCGCGTGCGGCCCATGAGGAGAAGCGCCGCTCCATGGTTCGTCCGAGCTTCCACGTCTGTCGGATCGTGCCGGACCGCCTCCCGGAAAGCGGCCTCCGCCGCGTCAATCCGGCCGGCCTTCAGGAGGAGGACGCCCAGCGTCCGCGCGAGGCCTGGCAGCTCCGGATGGACCTCCATTGCCCCTCGCAGGACACGAGAGGCTTCATCGACGAAACCGCCCCGTGAAACATAGGAGGCTTTCAACGCGAGCGCGCGGGCGTCGCCTGCGTGTTTTGCCAGATGCGCGTCGCACGCACGCACCGCGGCCTCGAGATCCCCCGCGGCCGCGGCCGCCTCGGCGAGATGGAGACTCGCCCGCGAGTCGCCCATCTGCGCCGCACGGTCGAATGCCTTCGCGGCCTCGCGCAGATGCCCGGCGGCGAGATGCGCATGTCCCAGCCCGACCCAGGGCGCTGGCGCATCAAGCTGGATCGTGGATTCCCAGAGCCGTTCCGCGGCTTCGGGGAATCCCAAGTGCATGAGAAGGGCCGCCTCGTGCGCTCGGTCGAGATGCCAGGCCTCCGGCCGGATCCGGCGGCGTACGTAGTCGGCCAGCCGCATCCGGACGACTGCACTGCGGCCTTTTGGATTCAGGTCGAGGGACTCGCACATCCGCTTCAGCGCGGGCCAGTCCGCGTGATCGACCTCGGCGAGGGACGGGAGGCTCACGGACTCACCTCGCGACACCTCGATCGGATCTCGCATTCCACGCAGCCTGGATCGGTCGGCTCCAACGTGCCGAAACACTCGTAGACGCCGCGATAGAAGTCGACCTTCTCCCGCAGGGTCTTCGCCTTCCGCAACGCCGCGCGGGCATCCTTGTGGGCCGGATCCATTTCGATGGACCGCTCGAGGGCGCCGACCGCCAACGTCGATTCGCGGAGTCCGAGGTGTGCGAGTCCCTTCAGGTACAGGAGCCAGGGGGTCACCCGCATCCGGAGCGCCCGGTCCGCCCAGAGGACGACCTCGCCGTGGCGGGCTCGTCTCTGCGCGAGGAACATCCGGTTCACCATCGCATCGAAGAAGTCCGGATCGAAGTGGAGGGCCTCGTCGAAACAGCGGCTCGCCGCGTCATCTTCGCCGAGGCGCAGGAGGGCCGCACCCTTGTTGTTCCAGGCCGCCGCATGCTCCGGCCGCATCGCCAGGACGCGGTCGTAGCAGGCGATCGCGGCACGATAGTCCTTCATCTCGTGGAGGACGGCGCCCCGGTCGATCCATGCCCCGAGGGATCGCGGGTTCCGCTCCAGGAGCGCGTCGTATGCCTCTACCTCCTCCTTGAGCCGGCCGAGGTCGTGGAGGGACGCCGCGAGGCCGAGCCATCCCTCCTCCGAATCCCGGTTGATCGCAAGAGCCCGGGCGAAGCTCTGGAGGGCGCCCTCGAAGTCACTCGCCCGGCGCAACGCATAGCCGCGGAGGAGCCAGACGGCGTCGTACTCCGGCTTGAGGCGCAAGGCGACGTCGAGTTGCCGCAAGGCCGCGTCCACGTCGCCGCTCTCGAGAGATCGACGCGCGGCGGCCATGGAGGCCTCGAGCCGATCCACGCTCGGCAGAAACCGCTCCGCGACCGCGTCGCCGGGTGCGTTCATGCGGCGTCCTCCTGCTCGATCCGCCGGACGCACGTGGACCGCCAGCGCCCCGCGAGTTCGTGATCCGGCTTCAGGGAAAGCGCGCGGTCGTATGCGACGAGGGCCTCCCGGTAGCGCTCGAGCTGCTGGAGCGCGACGCCCCTCCCCGTCCACGCGTCCGGGTTGCGGGAGTCCCGCTCGACGGCCTGATCGTACCGGAGGAGGGCCATCTGCGGGTCTCCCGCTTCCAGGGCGAGCTCCGCCAGCTGGACCAGCACGTGGGTCTCCTCCTTCTCCGGCTCGATCGACTCGACGAAGGACTGGAAGTCCGCAGGGACCTCAGGCGGAGCCCGCTCGGGTTCGGGTTCGCGGAGGACCTCCTCGATTTCCGCGAAGGCATCCGCGAGGGTGGGGGTCCCCGTTTCCGGAGCGGCAGGCTCCGAGCCATCCGACGGCCGGGGACCGAGTGCCTCGACCGCCTCCCGGGCCTCCTTCACGGCCGGATGGACGGCGTCCACGCGAGCGGCGTGAGCGAGGGCGTCTTCCGCGGGACCTCGCTCCGCGAGGGCGGCATGGGCCCGCGCCTTGCCCGCCCACGCGTCGACGCGCTCGGAGTCGAAGGACAGGACCTTGTCGAAGCATTCGAGGGCTTCCGCCGACCGGTCGTGGGCGAGGAGGATCGAACCTTTCCCCATCCAGGGATCCGGATAATCCCATCGCAGGGCGATTGCGCGGTTGTAGTACTGGATCGCAGCACCCCACCGGCCCTTCCGCTCGAGGAGTTCGCCTTTCCGGAACAGGATCGGTGGGTTCTGCGGGTCCCGGCCCAGGGCGCGCGCGAAGAGGCCTTCCGCGGCATCGATGTCTCCGAGCTCGAGGAGGGTGTCGCCCAACCCAAGGACCGCGCGAGGTTCGTCCGGGTGGACGTTCAGGATCGCCTGGAAGAGGATGGCGGCCTCGTTCGGATGTCGATCCCGTCGGAGCTGCTCGGCCTTCAGGACGAGGTCCGCGGATTTCGCCGGGTCAATCCGCAAGGCCTCCTGAAGGGCGTCGACCGCATCCGCGAGTCGCCCGAGGCCGAACAGGAGGTTCGCACGCTCGAACCACGCCTGGCGATTCCGGCGATCGACGTCGAGGACGCGCGTGTAGCATTGGAGGGCCTCCTCCGGCCGATCGAGCAGGACGAGGAGCTCCGCGCGGTCGAACCAGAGGGCCGTGTCCTCCGGGCGTTCCCGGAGGAGGCGGTCGTAGCACTCGAGCGCCGCTTCGTAGTCGCCCTCCTCGAGGAAGGCCTGCGCCTCCTCCCGCAGCTCGATCGCGCGCTGCTCCTCCTCGACCTCGCCCGGGACGATCTCGAAGCGGATCGCGCGGGCGAGGGCCTCCGTGACCCCGCGGCACTGGGTCAAGGCCTTCACGTCGGCCGTCTGCAGGGAGTCCATATCCGGAAAGGCGGTTGCGATCACGTCGGCCTCGGCCTCCGTCATGCCGGGGACCGTGCCGAGGAACCGGAGCACATCCCGGCGGGATTCGTCCTTCTCGAGCGCGACGAGCCGCTCTGTCACGGCGCGTTCATGGGCCTCGACCTCCAGCTCCTTCGTGGAGAGGGAGCGCTCGCGATCTGCCAGCGCCTCCTCCTTCACCTGGAGTTCCTCGCTCCGGGCGCGAACCCATGCCTCCGCGTCCGCACGTTCGCGTTCCAACCGCTCCTTCAAGTCCTGCAGGACGACGCGCTCTGTCTGGTCCGCGTCCTCGTCGGGTCCCGGCTCCGGCTCGGCTTCCGGGATGGGACTTGGAGGGAGCGTCGGCGTCTCGGACTCGCGGGTGGGTTCGCCCTGTGGCTCCTCGGGCGCCCGGGCCGGAGATTCGGGCTCGGGGAGCGGCCCCACAGGGGTAGGCTCCTCTTGCTCGGCCCCTTCGGACGCCCGCTCCGGCGCCTCCGGGGACAGGTTCTCGGGGAGCGCCTCATCCGGGGTCTCCGGAAGGGGAGGCGTTGGCCCGGGTTCGGGCGTCTCGATGCGGGCAAGCGCTTCGTGGGCCGAAGCCATCCCTCCGGTGGCAGGCTCTAGCATGTTCGCGCGGAGGCGGTACTCGGTCGCGAGATGCGGGGGCATCCAGGGACACGACTCGAGATACCGGAAGAGCGCAGCGAGGGCGGAGCGGGACGAGGGGTCCGCAGGCACGCGCTGGCGGGATTTCCGGAGGAAGGCGTGGAGGACCTCTGCGTCGCCTTCGCTCATAGACGGCCGTGCACCTGCATCGAGCCCGAGGATCCGCACGAGTTCGATCGCTTTCGGGGGGCCGGGCTCGGAGGTCGTCTGCCGCCACTCCGACGCCGAAAGGTCCGTGGAGAGGACGACGACCTCCTTGCTGCCGAGCGCTTCCAGGAGGGAAGGTCCCGGCAGGAGGCCTGGATCGAGCCATAGAGGGCGGTACGCGACGAGGTAGTCGACGCACGAGGGACACAGGAAACTGCGAGTCGTTGCGCCGCACCGAAGGCAGCGCGCGGGGAGCACGTTCTTCCCAAGGAGGGAGGGTCATATAAAAGCTAGGCGGCGAAAGGCGATGCGCGCGAACGAACGTCTCCGCCCAAGAGGTCGGGACCGTCATCTTCATTCGCTGAGCCGACCGTCCAACGGCAAGGTGCGAGCGTGGAGATCCGCATGAGACCGGCTCGACGGGCGGACATCAAGGGGATCTGGAAGGCCACCCTGCAGACCGTCTGGGACGATATCCCAGACAACGAGAGGACGCGGCTCGACCGCGGAACCTGGGAGGGGTACTTCCGCAAGAGGATCGAACCGTACGTGGATGGAGACCGGACGGAGAAGTGGATTGCCGAGGGCCCCGGGGGAGAGTTCCTCGGATACCTCATCCTGGGCGAGGGTGGGTTCCTCACGCCGGAGTCCCATGCGTTCATCTACGATGTGTGGGTCGCGCCGGATCACCGCGGGGTTGGAATCGGCAGGTCCCTCGTGGAGTGGGCATGCGAGTGGGCGCGCAAACGAGGCCACCGGAAAATCAAACTCGAAGTCGCCGAGGCGAACGAGCGCGCCCGGCGCGTGTACGAGGACGGCGGCTTCCTCACGGAGCGCCGATACATGGCCCGAGCCCTCACGTGAATGTGCCGCTGGGTCCACGTCGCTGCACTTGGGACCAAAACGTTAAATAACGGGCTTATAGTCGTACAGGCACAGAGGTTCGACGATGGTGAACGTCTCTCTCTCGGAGACCGCCGTGAACAAACTGCGCGAGCTGATTGGGCAGCATGGCACCCAAGAGTCCACGTACCTGCGGATGTACATCGCAGGCGGCGGGTGCAGCGGCTTCCGGTATGGGATGGCCCTCGACAACAAGCTCCACGAGGGCGACGAAGTCGTCGAGGCAAACGGAGTCAAGGTCGTCGTGGACCCGAACAGCCTCCAATACCTCGACGGCTCGAGCGTCGACTACATGGAGAGCGTCGCGGGGAGCGGATTCGTCGTGAGCAACCCGAACAACTGGTCCACGTGCGGATGTGGCCAGAGCTTCACCCCGAAAGGGGAGGAAGCCCCCGACAAGTCGGAAGCTCACGCCCACGCGCATACGCACTGAGGACGCGCATGGCGTACTTGAGGTCGACTCCCTAGCGAAGCTTCCGCGTGAGCTGCTTCTTGATCTCGACCATGGCCTCGAGGAATCCGGCGGCCTGCGTCTCGTCGTGAGCCACGTCGGCTCGGCCGTAGATCTGTGCCGACGTCGCGAGGAATCCGTCGCGGACCGCCTGATCCACGATTCCGTCCCCGAGTTCCGTCCGGATGATCGCCGTCTCGAAGAGGGGATCCGGCCCAATCTGCCCCACGCTGACGTCGCTGAAGCTGACCGTGAAGTCGTAGCACTGGAGACAGTTCGCATTCACGAGGCCGGCGACCTCCTCTTGGGGGAGTCGCCGCTGCGCGCCGGAACCCGCCGTGAAGGCGAGCTCTTCGCCGGTGAACTCCACACGTCGGATCTCCGCGGGATCGAAGCCGAGGAGCTGTCGGAGATGTTGACCGCCCCATGCGGCCGGAGCGAAGTTGCCGTAGCAGAATGTCCCCAGGGCGAAGGCGAGTTCGTACCCGGGCGCGAAGCGGTCCCAGAGGAGCTTCCGTGCCGTGTAGATCTGGCACGGTCGGCCCATCATCGCGATCCGTGGATGGAGGCCTCCATCCTGTTCCGCGAATCGCTTGAGCTGGGTCAGGGTGAGGAGGTTCGCCCGAAGGCCGCTTCCCGTGAACACGGCCCGACCCGGACCCATGCGGATCTCGCTCGCGGAGCGCAGGTCCTTCCGGCTGAACGCGACGACCGGCTCCTCCGACACGGCCTGGTGGGCCAAGAACACGACATCCGCGAGATCCTCGTGGAGCAGATATGCGAGCAAGGTGCCTGCGACTTTCGGGCCCGCGCGGTTACGCAGGTCTCGGTCGCGGCTTGACAGGTTCACGATCCGACGGCGCGAGCCCAGGGGGCTCGCGTTCGGGCGGTACTCCGACAAGAGCTCGGAATCCGGGCGCAGGATCTCGGGCGCGTTCACGTATTCGTTCGCGCACGAAGGACATCGGTCCGCGTGGAAGATGACCTCCTGCCCCGCGATGTCGAGCGCGTAGTCCTCGAGTCGTTCCAAGGCCGTTCCGCACGCGGGACACGCGCCAACGGTCGGCGCGTCCAGCGCCGGGCCCACAGGCGAGACCATTCAATCCGCTCCTTTCGGGACAGCGGTCACACTCGGCCATCTAGTACGTGTACGTAGAGTACGCATTACTCCAACGACGGGCCGGTTGTGGTCGGTGAATCAAAACAACGGGTGCCGAGGCTTCACTTCAAAGCGAATTCGGCTTGGTGGGTCTCTTCGATTGCGAAGCGGTAGAGCTTCCACAAGTCCGGGTCTTCCGCTTCCTCCGGTTTCCGTATCTCTTTCATGCAATCCTGCCAGGCAGGCGGAACGAGAAAGAGCTGTCCTCCGGACCCTCCGTGGCCTACTGAGAACTATAGAGGGCCGCATCACGTGCCTGCGCGCCGTTCCGTGCCCTTCGAACGATCGGCCGCCCGGATGCGGGGCAGCCATTCGCCTGTGACCATGTAGACGACCCGCATGCCGATGTTGACCGCGTGATCGGCAATCCGCTCGAGGTATCGGTTCACCAAGATGTACCGTGCACCCGTCTGGACGTCCAGCGTGCGTTCCGTCATGCGCCGGACGATGTCTTGGAAGATCTCGTCGTGGAGGCGGTCGACGGAGTCGTCGACCTCGATGATGTTGCGCACGGATTCCGCGTCCCGACGCACGAACGCCTCCGTCGCCGTGTCGACCATTCGGATCGTGAGGTCGGCCATCTCCCGAAGGTGCATGAAGCCCATGGGTTCGGCCGGCCGCGAACCCTCGAACTGAAGGGTAATCTCACTGATGTCCTTCGCATATCGTCCGATCCGATCGAGATCCGTCGTGATCTTCAAGGATGTCGTAACGGTCCGGAGGTCCCTTGCGACCGGTGCGTGCAAGGCAATGAGATCGATACAGGTCCGTTCGATTTCGAGCTGGAGGGCGTAGACCTCTTGGTCGAGGGTGAACACTTCCCGAGCAACCTCCGAGTCGATCCGGGAGAGACCGTCGACGGCTTTCCGGATCGCAAGCTCGCTGAGCTCCGCAAGCGTGATCATGTTCTCGTTCAACTTCTGGAGGCCCCTCGCGAGAGCCTTGCGCTGTTCCGGCTTCATCGTCATCCGAACCGCCCCGTGATGTAGTTCTCCGTGAGCTCCTCGTGAGGCCTCTCGAACAGGTCCCTCGTCCGATTGTACTCGACGAGACGACCGAGGTACAGGAATGCCGTGTAGTCCGCGACCCGGGCTGCCTGCTGCATGTTGTGGGTCACGATGATAATCGTCATGTCTTTCTTGAGCTCGAACATGAGGTCCTCGATCCTTGCGGTCGCGATGGGGTCCAAGGCGGAGCAGGGCTCATCCATGAGGAGGAAGTCCGGTTCGATCGCCAGGGCCCGTGCGATGCACAGCCGCTGCTGCTGCCCGCCAGACAGGGACAGGGCGCCGTCCCCCAAGCGATCCGACACCTCGTCCCAGAGGTCGGCCTGGCGCAGGGCCGATTCGACGACCCCGTCGAGCTCCTCGTCCGTCACCCGGTAGTGGATTCGGACCCCGAAGGCCACGTTCTCGTAGATACTCTTCGGAAACGGATTCGGCTTCTGGAAGATCAGGCCGACCTTTCGACGCAACAGCACGGGATCGACGTTCGGGCCGTAGACGTCCTCTCCATCGACGAGCAACTCGCCCTCCGTCCGGCACCCCTTGATCGTGTCGTTCATCCGGTTGATCGCCCGAAGATACGTGCTCTTCCCGCAGCCGCTGGGGCCGATGATCGCCGTCGTCTGACGACGACTCATCTGAAGGCTCACAGCCCGAATCGCCGCCTTCGCGCCGTAGAAGACTGAGAGGTTTCGCGACTCGATCGCGGCGTCGGAAATCGAGACGACCGATGGGGTCGGTGGAATGAGTTCCGCGGAGACGGTCTCGGGAGGCTGCGCAGGTTTTTCTGCCTTCAGGAAGAACAGTCGCCGTGCCATCCTCACAATCGCCTCCGCTGCATCCGGTTGCGAGCGACCATCGCGACGATGTTGAAGGCGAACAGGATCACGAGGAGAATGACGATTCCCGCGGCGGCGACGCCGGGCCAGCCCCCGCTCGCGAGGAGAGGTTCGCCCGGATCGAGGATGCCATTTCGGTTGAGATCCAGGAAGTCTTGTCGAGGCAGGCCGACGTAGCCATAAATCTGGACCGGGAGGGCCACAAAGAAGGATCGCGGATCGCTCGGGAGGTATGACTGGAAAAATGTCGCGCCAATTACGATGAGGGGTGCAGTCTCTCCCATCGCCCGGGATGCCGCGAGAATGACCGCCGTCAGGAGCCCTGGCGCCCCGGCCGGCAGGACCTGGCCGCGAATCGCTTGCCACTTCGTTGCGCCGAGGGCGAGGGCCCCCTCCCGAAGGGACGCGGGCACGGCGCGAACGGCTTCTTGTGTCGTGATCACGACGTACGGGAAAACGAGAATCGTCATGGTGAGGGCTCCCGCTAGGACTGTTGGGCCGCCGGTGATGTCGCGGAGGATTCGGACGAAGAGCGCGAGGCCCAAGAGTCCGAACACAACGGACGGGACCCCGGCCAAGTTCGCAACGCCCGCCTCGAGGAACCTCGTGAGACGGCTTCTCGGCGCATACTCCTCGAGGTAGACGCCCGCCGCGACACCGAGAGGAATCGAGAACAGGAGGGTGAGGCCAACGACCCACAGAGTTCCGACAATCGCCGCAGCGTAACCCGCTTGGAGCGGGTTGACTGCACTTGCGTAGTTGACGACGACCTCGGTCCGAAGATAAGGAAGGGCCGTGGAGACGACGCTGCCCAAGAGCATCGCTAGCGTGCCCAGGGCTACCACGATGCTGATCAGGAAGACCGCGACGAACGTAACCTCTATTGCCTTCCGGAGACGGAGGGACCTGAGCTTCATTCGTATTCCTCCCGGAAGTGCGATCGAAGGCGGTTGGAGGTCAGGTTGAGCAGGAGGGTCATCACGAATAGCGTGAAGCCCACAGCGAAAAGGGCATCGTACACAGGCGTTCCCGAAGGCACGTCCCCCGTCGCCCGTTTCGCGATGAACCCTGACATCGTCGTCATCTGATCGAAGATGTTGAAGTGGAGGCGGATGTGCTGGCCCGCCGCGATCAGGACGACCATCGTCTCCCCAACCGCACGGCTGAAGGCCAGGAGGAAGGACGCGCCGATGCCGGAAAGTCCGGCGGGCACGACGACTCGAGTCGTGGCCTCGAATCGGGTCGCACCGAGGGCGAGGGCCCCGTCGCGCAGGTCCGTCGGGACGGCGGTGAGCGCGTCTTCGCTCAGGCTCGACACAATCGGAACGATCATGATGCCAATGACGACAATCGCATTCGCGCCGCTGAAGAAGCTGGCGCCGAACCAACTCTGAAGAAACGGGCTCACCACGAGGAGAGCGAAGAACCCGAGGACCACGGTCGGGATGCCAGCGAGAATCTCGAGGACCGGCTTCACGATCTCCCGCACGCGGCCGGGGGCATACTCCCTCAGATAGATCGCTGCCCCGAACCCCAGGGGGAGGCCGATTGCGGACGAAGCTCCTGCGACGAGGAGGGTTCCAACCATGAGCGGGAGCACGCCGAACTGGACGCTACCGCCCACCGGGATGTCAGGGCTCCAGATCGTCCCGCCGAAGAATTCGAGGGGGGAAACCTTGCCGAAGAACGAGACGGTCGGACCGAGAAGCGAGAGGCCGATGGCGATCGCCATGACGATCGCGAATGCGGCGGCGAGGAAGAGAACTGCCCGGACTGCCTTCTCCCCGACCTCCCAGACGTATCGGGGTTCCAGGGAAGCGAGGGCCCCCTTCAGTCGCGTCCGGGCCTGGAGGCCCTCAGTGTCTCCGCTCATCGTTCCGGCCCGAAAGACCCAACCGGGCCTAAAGCTTCGCGAGTTGGGCCTGCACCTCGTTTGCGTTCAGGGTCACGTAGCCCGTCTGACCCACGAGCACTTGGCCCTGGCTCGAGAACCCGAACCGGAGGAAGTCCTCGACGACCTGTCGCCCGAGGCTCCGACCGTTCCCGTAGACGTACAACGGTCGGCTCAGGGGGGCATACGTACGGTCCTTGACCGTCTCTTCCGATGGGAGGATCGGACCGTCGCCGTTGGCCGGGTCCTCGTCGTCGATCGCGAGGATCTTCAGCGAAGCGGGGTTCGCGATCGCATAGGCATAGCCGAAGTACCCCAAAGCGTATTGGTCCCCCGCGATTCCCTGGACGAGGAAATTGTCATCCTCGCTCGGGAGGAAATCCGCGGTGATCGCTTCGTCGAACGGGTCCAGGATCACCTCGACGAAATAGTCGAATGTGCCGCTGTCCGTCCCCGGTCCGTACAGGTTGATGTCCTGGGCGGGCCAGTTCGGGTCGAGCTCGTTCCACCTCGTCACGTGTGCGCCCGCTCCGCCGCAAGCGCCCGCGGAGGTGTTCGAGGTCCAGATTCGGCACAGCTGGGCCACGGTCAGGTTCTCCGCCCAGATGTTGTTGTGGTTCACGACGACGCTCAGACCGTCGTACGCCACGAGGAATTCCTCGATGCCCGTGATTCCGTTCGACGTGCACAGGTCAGTTTCGCTTTGTCGGATCGGCCGGGAGGCATCGCTCAGATCCGTCTCCCCGCGGCAGAACTTCTCGAACCCGCCGCCCGTGCCGCTGAAACGCACGACGACCTGGCGCTGGCCCGGGACGTTGAAGGCTTCCGCCCACGCGAACGTAACCGGGAAAACGGTGCTGCTCCCGTCGACCACGACGATTTCGGCGCCGCCCTGAGCGACGAAGGCGTAGTACGCGACGGCGCCGACGACCGCCGCAATCACGACGATGACGGCGATGATCACGCCCATGCTCATCCGGCCCTTTCGAGCGCCCCGTTGAATGCTACTCGGTGGTGTGCTCATCCTTTCCTTCCACTCCTTGTCTCTCTGGGCCGGACCGACGGACTCCTGGGGTTTGTTCATTCCGGACGGGAACTTGATTGACATCCGTTCCCACCATCGGACTATATAGTCTATTGGGGTGGGACTTTATCTCTACATAGGTCCTCACGCTGCCCATAGAGGCACGAAAATGGAAGGGAGAAAACTGCAGCTCACGGGCGGATCCACATACGTCGTCTCGCTCCCGAAGAAGTGGGTCATAGCGTCCGGCCTCAAGGCCGGGGACACGGTGTTCCTGGAGCCTGAACGAGACGGAAGCGTGACCGTTCGCCCACGGCCAATGGAACGTCCCGCGGCGCGGAAGAAGGTGTTCGAGGAGACGGGGGAGGAGAAACGGGACCACCTCCTCCGCAAGCTCATCGGGGCGTACATCTCCGGATTCGCCCTCATCGAGGTGCGGTTCCGACCGGAGACCGGCCCTTTCGTCCGACGGGTCGCACGGGAGTTCTGCCGGATGGTGATCGGCCCCGAGGTGATCGAGGAGAGCCGCAACAGCGTCCTGATTCAGGACCTCTCGGACCCTGCTGAGCTGAGTGCGGAGAAATGCCTCCGGCGGATGCACATGACGGTCCGGGCAATGCTCGAAGACGCCCTTCTTGCCGTCCGCACGAGGGATGATGCCCTCTCGAAGGACGTCGCGCAGAGAGACGAAGACGTGGACCGGTTGTACTGGATGGTCGCGAAGCAGTATCACATCGCCTACACCGCTCCTCCGGGCTCCGCCACGGAGTCGTCCCTCGCAGGTATCCACAACCAGCGGCTCATCGCGAAGCTCCTCGAAAGGGTCGGAGACCATGCGGAACGCATTGCGCGAGCGGTCCCCGAGCTCGGGGAAAGAGGGCTCGAACCGCGAATCATCAAGGAGCTGGAGTCAGCGACCGCGTCTTCGATCGGGATTCTCGACCGGGCGTTCCACGCCCTCGTGACGGGGGACGTTGACGAGGCGAACGAGGCGATCGATGCGCGCGTGGCCCATCAGAAGCTGATCGACGCGCTCTCCCACCATGTCGCCACGAAGAAGGGGGAGGAACTCCTCGCCCTCGCGGCGATCGTGGACAGCCTCGGTCGGGCGGCCGGGTACGCCACGGACATCGCGGAGATCGCGATCAACCACGCCATCGTGACGGGAGAGGAGCGCGACTGAAGCCCGAACCGGACCGGGACCCGAGGGCCGGAATCAATCTCTCCTCCCCGGGGCCCGGTCTGATGGATCGCATGTCAATTCCGGAATATGGCGTCCCAGGACGAAGGTCCCATAGGTGAAGGGAGGGCTCGGACCGCGGACGGCCGGCCCATAGTTTCCATAGAGCTCCGAAGACTCCGGAGAGAAAGGGTATGCCATACGCGGGGAATCAACGCGGGATGTCAGCAGAGGAAGAACCGACGCCTCTTGCGGAGACGCTGGTCAGGCAGTATTTCGACGCCCTCCGGGCTGGGCGAATCGTCGACGCGCTCGACGTGTTCGCGACCGACGCGATCCTGCGGGACGCGCAAGGGGGCGTGCATCGTGGCATCCGTGAGATTGCAGCGACGTTTGTCCATACGCGGGACCCGAGGCGCATCGAGATTGTCGCCCTGAGCCGAGACAAGGATCGAGTGATCGTCATGGTGGAAATCCGGGCGAAGGGCGTCAAGCGGCCCCTGCGGTTCCGCGATGTCTTCCAGATCGACGGGCAGAGGGTACGATCCTTGACGGTTGCCCCGGTCCGGAGCAGGACCGCGCCGCGGAGGGCGTCTATTACCCCGCGATCCCTACCCGCCTGATTCGACAGGACCCACAAAAGTTTATCCCACCACGGGAGTCCGGTGGGCATGGCGAAGGCAGCGCCGGAAGTCCGCGTAAAAGCGAAAGAAACGGTGAAAGTCGGGGGCCTCGACGTCACGAACCGGACGGCAAATT
>Ga0209619_10000204_pt1 | contig 38666 bp, 40 predicted proteins | sample Rifsed16ft3_FD_184011 | JGI IMG/M metagenome (GOLD analysis project Ga0209619, IMG submission 184011) | Soil microbial communities from Rifle, Colorado, USA - sediment 16ft 3 (version 2) | ecosystem: Environmental > Terrestrial > Deep subsurface > Rock core/Sediment | place: Rifle, Colorado... | reverse complement strand
TGTTATAATTTGGCCCAGTGAAATCTTTCCTCAAATACTTTCTTTGGGCGGTTTCTTTTTCGATACTCACCGGAATTATCTGGGGAGCCTCATATCGGGCCGGTAAAGTTTTGGGTCTGGCCTCCGTCCCTTCCCCGACACCAACCAACCCGCCAACTCCGACACCCACACCTTCGCCTTCTCCCACTCCCACCCCGACCCCCACTCCAATTCCTTCCCCAACCCCTCCGCCCCCACCACCCGTTTCTTCCCAGGAAATACACGCTTTCATAGAAAGATTTGCCAGCCAATACGCAGTTGACCCGAATGTCTTAAGACACATTGCCGTTTGCGAATCGGGATTTAATCCCCTGGCCCAAAAAGCGGGCTACGCCGGTCTTTATCAATTCGGTTCCACCACCTGGAAAAATTTTAGACTCCAGATAGGGGAGGACCCCAACCCCGTTTTAAGATTAAATGCGGAAGAGGCGGTCCAGACCGCGGCCTTTGCCCTCTCCCAAGGCAAAACTTCAATTTGGCCAAACTGCACACCATAAAACAGTGAGGGATACCACCTCGTTCGTGGTAGAATACGCCCAATTTATTTGAAATGTCCGAATATCTCAAACAGTTTGGTTTGGAACTTATAAAAAGCTTTAGTTTGCAGGAAATTTTGGAGTCGGGCGAGCCCATTGACAGAAAAACCCTATCGGAATTTCTGACTCGGGCTAACCAATTTCTGACCACCGAACCGGGTCCGCATCTTACCCAAAGAAGAGAATATTCGACCGACTGGCTCAAGTGGTGGGTAGAATATATAAAAGTAGCCGGAATAGACAGAAGGCCAGCTCTGCTCTTACCGATAAATCGGATTCGAAGATACATTGACCCAGACACCCGCTCGGGCGTACTTTTTGCAGGGGGACTCGAGGGCCACAGGGGCCACCTCTGGGCAGTTAATTGGATGCTTTCTTTTGTCAAACCGATTCTTTTATTTGAACAAGACGAATATCTGGCCGGAAAGGATAGACAAGCCCCCTTTTTACCTTTAGCGGTCAGAATCTCGATGTGGAGCCGCTATAGCCCAGATTTGACAATAAGCGTCTTACCCCAAAGAAATCCGGCCGTCACCGAAAGTGAACACTATAAAGCACTTTTTGATGCAACTGGGGCTGATTATTGTTTCGTAACGGAGGGAGACCCCCATCAGGAAGAAAAAAGGGCAAGAGGGAAAGACGCTAACTTTACCCTTATTCCGAATCTTTTTACTCCACGAACCACCGAGCGAGTCCAAAAACTATTCGAGGATTAGCCTCAAAGTGAGGCAATTTTGGCCCAAAAATAAAAAGGGGGTGCGGTTCTGAAAGAATTCGGCCTGTTATAATTAGATTATGCAAGCTCCGGATTTTAAACTACCCGACCAAGAGGGACAAAACCATTCCCTGTCGGATTATCAGGGAAAGTGGCTGGTTCTATATTTTTACCCGAAAGACTTTACCCCGGGTTGCACCAAGGAAGCCTGCACCTTTCGGGACAGTAACCGGGGATTCGGCAAAAGGGGGGTCAAAATTGTCGGAATTTCAAAAGACACAGTTGTCTCCCACAAAAAGTTTGCCGAAAAATATCATTTAAATTTCCCCCTTCTTGCCGACCCCGGGCATAAGACAATTGAGGCTTACGGGGCTTGGGCAAAGAAAAAATTTTTGGGCAGGGAATACTACGGAACACTAAGAAGCACATTCCTGGTAAGTCCAAAGGGAAAAATCGTCAAAGAATATAAAAATGTTAATCCACTGACCCACTCCTCCGAAATCCTCAAGGACCTGGATAAAGTGCTAAAATAGGCCTTATGAAAAACATTTTTCGTATTCCGGTTGATAATCAACATTTCAAAGATACAATCGAAAATGGAAAAACTATTGAAGAGCTCGAGAAATACCTCAAAGGAGACGAAAAATCTATTCTGAAAAATATTTCTAAAGATGGAATTATTAGATATTGGGGTTCCATTCCTGGCGAAGCTAACCGTAGAAATTTTGAGATACTGCAGGAAGGCGATGAACTTCTTTGTTATCGAAGCGGCAAATACATTGCATTGGCAGAAATTGTTTTTAAATCAGTTAACCGCGAGTTGTCTTTATTCTCTTGGGGGGAAACGGAAAATGGTGGCACTTGGGAGTTAGTTTACTTCTTCAAAAATGTTTTATTTTTCCAACTGGAGTCAAAAATAATCAATGATGAATTTGAGTTTAAAGATGGGCCCGTTATGGGTTTTAGCCATATTAACGAGGAAAAAGCTAAGAAGTTTTTATCTCGATACGGAACTGTCAAAAGTTTTATCGAACGGAAAGGGTATGAAAATAAAATTATTACATCAGCCTTTGATCACCTTTTGAAAACTAAGATAAGTTCTCCATTCGAGGCACAATTCTATCTAGTAGATTTGGGTAATCAGTTGGAATATGACACTTATATCCCAGCCGGAGACGCTGGCAGGGTGATTTTTAATAAAAAATTAGACGAACTTATAACGGTTAGAAAAAATGATCTTGTTCAGTTTGTTGCACCGGCAATACTCGATCCGCTTTCGAATATCGACGTGATTTGGTTCAAAGATAATTATAAGCCGCGTTTCTTTTACGAGGTGGTTCACAAATCTGGGATGAATGAAGCATTTGACAGATTAAAAGCAGTAAGCGAGCATTACGAAATCGCAAAAACTAGAATCATTGGAGATAAAGAAAAGAAATTAGAATTTGATCGGTCAAAAAGGCTTTATTTTCCAAATCCAGACAAGATTGCTTATAAATACTATGATGATTTGACCCGTGTTCATTCTGAAAGTCTTCATTACAAAAGCCTCGTTGAGGCGTTTTTACAGTAGCTTGAATGAATAAGATTAGAGACGACATTCTCTCTTATAGAGAAATGTGTGATGCAGAAAATGTACAAACTCTTCAGAGAGGAATGAATTTTCGCCTCAACCCACTATATTCTGTTATTTTAATGTCTCAAAGATCAAACGCCCCGTATAAGGACAAGGTTTATCCCGACGGTTTTTCCATTGAATATGAGGGACATGACGTTTTAAAAAGATCATATGGCCACAATCCGAAAAACGATGATCAACCAGAAAAATTACCATCGGGCAAATTGACACAAAACGGATTGTTTATTGAATCGATTAGAAAATATAAAGATGGCAAAGCCAAGCCAAAACCAGTAAAAGTATATGAAAAAATTATGAATGGAGTTTGGTCATTGAAGGGTTTTTTTGACCTAATTGATTATAAAGTCGTACATGACGAAAATAGGAATGTTTTTAGGTTTTTATTAAGACTTTCAGAAAAACAATTTGCAAATGACGCTGCACGAAATATTCAATTGAATCACTCAAGACTCATTCCCACAGAGGTTAAAAAAGAAGTTTGGAAGCGGGATAGCGGAAAATGTGTTCTTTGTGGCAGCACAAGTAATTTACATTTTGATCATGAGTTGCCTTTTTCTAAAGGGGGAACAAGCTTGACCGCAAAAAATGTGCGTTTGTTGTGCATGAGGCACAATTTGGGAAAGTCGGCCAAAATTGAATAAATTTGACCTTTGGGAAATTTGGAGTAACCTCTAAATGCAATTTCAAATGAAATCACGCAAGATTACTGATCTTAGATGGCACGAGGCACGAGACTACTTTCTTAAGAGTACGAGCTATGTAAATTTTGACCTCCCTGAGTATATCAATTTTGGCGAGGTTCTCAACTTAGTTTATTCATACATGTCTGGTAAGACTTTGGAAGCTGTTTGCAAAATAATAGCGAGAAAGCGAGAATCCCCAGCTCTTTACGAACAAGTCAACCATATCATATTAAGTAACAAAGAGGGGCTTTATTCGTGGAGGCCATTACACATAATTCAGCCTGTTTTATATGTTAACTTAGTAAGGGAGATTACAAAAAAAGGGAATTGGAATCTTGTTCAGAAAAGATTCCGGAAATTTTCGAACTCTTATGTTAGTTGCATAAGTATTCCGAGGGAGTCAGGTGGAGTTCAGTCTAATAAAGCATCTTTGGTAAAAACATGGTGGGAAAGAATTGAACAAGATTCTATTAAAAAGTCATTAGAGTTCAATTATTTGTTTAAGACCGACATAGCTGATTGTTATGGCTCACTTTATACTCATACGATTGAATGGGCTCTGGAGGTAGGAGGTAGGGAAGCGGTAAAGAAAAGGATTGAAAAGCAAATTGGAGTCAAAACATTGGGAGGCTTTATTGACAAAGCACTTCGGGATATGTCGCGGAATCAGACTAATGGAATTCCACAAGGAAGTGACCTTATGGATTTTATTGCAGAAATTGTCTTGGGGTATGCGGATGAATGTCTAACTGAGAAAATAAAAGATGAAAAGATAGGCAGAGAAAAGTTTCATATTATTAGATATAGAGATGATTATCGGGTGTTTGTGGATGATCCTAATATCGGCCGAAAAATCTTAAAATTGTTGAGTGAAGTTCTATGGGATTTGGGCATGAGGCTTAATTCTTCTAAGACTTTGGAGGGAAATGACATAATTTTGTCTAGCATAAAGCCAGAGAAGCTGGAACGAATTTTAGTAGCACCGGTTGAACAATATCTACAGAAAGAATCATTGAGGATCTATCAAGTCTCAAGAAAGTATCCAAGTTCGGGGATTATTTCAAAGGAGCTAAGTTTCTTTTTCGATAAGATAAACGAGTATGATTGGGAGAAAAATACCGAGGAACTTGAGCCAGTTATAACGATACTTGCAATGATTGCTTTTTATAGCCCGAGGGTTATTAATTGGGTTTCTGCAACAATCAGTATATTGATAGAAAAAATTAGAGACAAAAATTACAGAAAGAAAATTGTGAGAAAAATCTATATGAGGTTTAGAAGTATTCCAAATACTGGTCTATTGGATATATGGATCCAGAGAATAACAGAACCTCAGGGAATATCTTTTGATTATCCAGATAAACTAGCTAAACTTGCTATGGGCACAATCAAAAATAGTGAGCTGTGGAATTGTTCTTGGCTAGTTAATGAAGCGAAAAGTCTTATCAATGCTGCGCAAATCTCTGATTTAGACGAAAGGTTAAAGAGTAAGACTATCTCGCCTATAATTAGCAGGGAAGAAGTCGAATTGTTTAAGCAGGATTATTTTTAATATTATTTAATATAGATGTATAAACTTTCACCCTCCCGCTGGTAACCAAAAAATTTGACCACATAATCCCAGATTTAGTTCCAATACCGTTTCCATTACCCTATAGTCAATTTGATTTCCTGTATGAACTCTGCTATACTTCTCTTATAGTTAGCAGGTTGAAGAAATACATCTGCTTAATTCTGATTTTATTTTGAAGTTGGTAAGATAAAGGTACCCCAAAATCTTTCGAATTTATTCGTATCTTTTCCCCCACATCACGATTTTCTCATTTAAGCAGTTTTATTTCTTTAAAAACCTATATGTATAGAGGCTTTAACCACCGCTCAAACGGACATTCCGGGGGAAGAAGGTTCCCCAATAGATTTCCTTCCAGAAACCAAAAAACTGACGCCGAAATCGTGAGAGCGATTCAGGCTGTCCAAATTATGGAAGCCCAAGAAGGCTATACGCCCCAGAGCACTTATTCCCCCAAAAACAGATTTGAAGATTTTGCCATCTCTGGGCAGCTTAAGAAAAACATTGCGGATAAAAGGTATCTAACCCCTACCCCGATTCAGGATCAGGTAATACCTGCAATATTGGAAGGGTCCGACATTATTGGAATTGCCAATACCGGTACGGGCAAAACCGCTGCATTTCTGATTCCTTTAATAGAAAAAGTCTACAAAGACAGAGGCCAAAAGGTTCTTATTATTACTCCCACCCGGGAGCTTGCCTTGCAGGTTGGTGAGGAGCTTTGTGGCTTTAGTTATGGTTTGGGAATTAATAAGGCTCTTTGCATTGGAGGAATGAATGAAAAAAAACAAAGATATGAACTTTCTTCCAATCCCAACTTTGTAATAGGTACTCCCGGACGCTTAAGAGAATTTATTCAAGATGGGGCACTGGCCATCTCGAAGTTTAATAATATTGTTATTGACGAGGCAGACAGAATGGTGGATATAGGATTCATTGCGGATATTAAGTATTTTATTTCGCGTCTTCCCCAGACTCGTCAGTCGCTTTTTTTCTCTGCAACTATTCCTCCTAAGGTAAAGCTTATTCTTGGTTCTTTTGTTCGAAACCCGATAACGATATCGGTAAAGGTAAAAGAAAGCATTGAAAATATTAGGCAGGATATTATTAAAGTAACCGATAGCCAGGGTAAAGTAGACCAGCTAGAAAACATCCTCTCCCAGGAAGGATTTGATAAGGTTCTTATTTTTGGACGTACAAAATGGGGAGTCCAGAGACTTTCGGATGAGCTTGCAAGACGCGGTTTTAGGGCGGGGGCCATACACGGGAACAAAAGCCAAAATCAAAGGCAGCGGGTTTTGAATGATTTTAAAAACAGTAGAATCTCTATTCTTTTGGCAACGGACGTAGCTTCCCGGGGACTGGATATTGAGGATGTAAGTCACGTAATAAACTACGATTTACCAAACACCTTTGAGGATTATATCCACAGAATAGGAAGAACAGGCAGGGCAAACAAAAAAGGCGTTGCCTTAACCTTCGTTTAAAAAAATCTCCAAGTTAAAAATTTGACCCCATAATTTCTGAGGAGTAGAATTGGTTTGCTTTAATACAGATATGGAAATAAAAAGATATATTCCTGAAATTACAGCCGTCGGAATCGCCGAGTTGGGCCCAGTTGCATTAGCCGCAAAGCAGGCGATTGAAGGAAATCCCCTGACCGTTAAAGAACTCGCAAATTATTTTGGTTTCGCAACTTTTTATGTCGGAATTCCGGCAGCAATAGTTATTAGTACAGCAAGAACAGCATATGCTTGGTATAGGAACAGAATCTTCGGTAATAACAGACACGGCTAACAAAAGCTTCTTTTCTATTAAAATTTGACCCCGAAATTTCTTCTTTGCAGCCTAATCTCCTATACGCTACAATCAAGTGGATGGCAAATTTAGATAATCTAAGACACTCAACATCCCACCTTTTGGCTGCGGCGGTTACTTCTTTGTGGCCTAAAGCTAAACCCACCTTAGGGCCTCCCATTGATAATGGTTTTTACTACGATTTTGCGGATTTGAGTATTTCTGATGAGGATCTTCCCAAAATCGAAGAAAAAATGAAACAAATTTTAAAAAATTGGTCTTCTTTTGAAAAAATTGAAGTTTCTCCCTCCGAAGCCAAAAAAACTTTCAAGGATAATCCTTTCAAGATTGAACTTATTGAAGAGTTTGAAAAATCAGGCCAAAAAATTACTTTGTACGAATCGGGTAAGTTTCTTGATTTGTGCCGTGGAGGTCATGTCGAAAATCCCTCCAAGGAGATTAAATACTTCAAGCTATTATCTGTCGCCGGCGCCTATTGGAGAGGAGACGAAAAGAACGCCATGCTTACCAGAATTTACGGAACCGTTTTCCCTTCCCAGAAGGAACTTGATGATTATCTTGCCAACCTTGAGGAAGCAAAAAAAAGAGACCATCGTAAAATAGGCAAGGAGCTTGAGCTCTTTACCATTTCCGAAGAAGTTGGTCCTGGTCTTGTTCTTTGGCTTCCCAAAGGAAACATAATTAAGGAAGAAATCGAGGACTGGGCCAAGGAAACCGAAAGGCAGTGGGGCTACCAGCGGGTTACCACGCCCAATATCACCAAGGGCGGTCTGTATCATACTTCGGGGCATCTTCCTTACTACAAGGAGGATATGTATCCCCCCATGAAGCTTGAGGACGGGGAGGAATATTACCTTAAGCCCATGAACTGTCCCCACCACCACATGATCTATAAATCAAGGGTTCGAAGCTACAAAGAACTTCCTTTAAGGCTTGCGGAGTATGGGACCTGCTATCGTTACGAGGCCTCCGGAGAGTTATTTGGTTTAATGCGCGTCCGTGGTTTCGCCCAGAACGATGCCCACATCTACTGCACCGAGGAGCAGGCGGTTGATGAGTTTGTATCCGTCATGAAGCTCCACGAATACTATTACAAGACTTTAGGAATTTCCGACTACCACCTTGTTCTTTCTTTACGGGATCCCAAAAACAAAAAGAAATATCACGGAGATACGGCCATGTGGGAAAAGGCGGAGGAACTAATGAGGCAGGCCTGTTCCAAGATTGATATTCCCATGGTCGAGGATGTAGGCAGCGCCGCCTTTTACGGGCCCAAAATTGATTTTATTATCCGCTCCTCAATCGGCCGTGAATTCGGAATCTCCACCAACCAGATTGATTTATTTATGGGCAAAAGGTTTAACCTTGCCTATGTGGATGCCGACGGGAAAGAAAAAACTCCGGTTATTATTCACCGGGCTCCTTTAGGTTCCCACGAGCGCTTTATAGGTTTTCTCATCGAGCACTGGGGCGGAGCCTTTCCTGTTTGGCTTTCACCCATCCAGGTTAAGATTCTTCCCATTACCGAAAGAAATTTGGGTTATGCCAAGAAAGTTTCGGAGAAGCTCTCTATAGAAGACATTAGGGTCGAGGTAGATGAGCGCAACGAAACCCTCCAGGCCAAAATCCGTGATGCCCAAGTTGCTAAAGTCCCTTATATGCTTATCGTGGGGGATAAAGAAGAAAAGGGAGGAACAGTTGCCAAAAGGGACAGGAAAGGGAAAGATTACGGACCCGCTAAGATTGAAGATTTTGTTTTAAGTGTCAGAAAAGAAATCGACGAAAAATCCCTTGACTAAATAAATCCTTGAAGATTTATCTTTATTCCTGTAAAATTAGCCTCATCAGTTGAAAAGCGCAAGCGTATATTGGCGAGTAGATAACAACATCCGTGCCCCGGAGGTCAGAGTAATTGGCTCAGATGGCAAGCAGGTCGGAGTAATGAAAACCTCCGAGGCAATCAAAAAAGCCCAGGAAAAGAATCTTTCCTTGGTTGAGATTGCCCCCCTTGCCAAGCCTCCTGTTGCCAAGATAGTTGATTTCGGGAAGTTTAAGTATCAGGAAGAGAAAAAGGCAAGGAAGGTTCAAAAAGGAGTCAAAGGCGGAGACACCAAAGAGATCAGGTTCTCTCCTTTTATAGCCGAGAACGACTATAATGTGCGCCTGGGAAGAGTCAGAGAGTTTTTGGGGGATAAAAACAAAGTCAGGCTGGTGGTGGTCTTTAGAAGACCCCAGCTGGGAAAGAAGGATTTCGGTTACAACCTATTGGCAAAGATCGTAACTGACTTGGGTAAAGAAAATGTCGGTATAGACATGGAGCCGAAGTTTCTGGGAAGAAACCTAATGATGATAATTTCACCGGTTGCGGGAAAGAAAAATGCCTAAACAAAAAACAAGAAAATCACTGACCAGAAGGTTCAGGATAACCAAGAATGGAAAGGTCCTAAGACAAAGGGCCTTTACCCGCCATTTAAAAGGGCCTAAAAGTAAAAGAAGGATAAGAAGGCTAAGAGCCAAAAGACAGGTTACCGGCTTCTTTGCCAAGAAACTAAAGAAAGCGATGGGCAAATAATATGGCCAGGGTAAAATCACCAGCATCAAGAAAACACAGGGTTCTTCTTAAAAGGGCCAAGGGTTTTAAACAATCCGCCAGAAGGCGAGCCAAAGTCGCCCACCAGGCACTTTTGCATGCAGGTGAATACGCCTTTAGGGGCAGGAAGCTTAGAAAAAGGGACCTAAGAAGCCTTTGGATTACGAGGTTAAATGCCGCGGTCAGGGAGGAAGGGCTTTCCTATTCCAGATTCATGTCTGGTCTTAAAAAGGCAGGAATTGAGCTGGACCGAAAGGTTTTGGCAGACATTGCGGTAAGCGATCCCAAAGGTTTTAAGGAAATTGTAGCCAAAGTGAAATGAAATACTTTTTCTTCACTAGCTTTTTCGGTAAGATTTAGCTGGTGGAGATAATGCAATAGTAGTAAGCTCTCCACCAGGAGGGCTTTTTTTATAGCTTTAGAAAGTTATTTATGAGGGAAGAAATTATAAATATCAAAAACGAAGCTTACGCCCAGATAATGGACGCCAAGAGTACTTCGGAGCTTGAAGAGCTCAAAATCCTTTACTTGGGAAGAAGTGGGAAGTTAAATCTTCTGACCAAAAGGATAAAAGAGGTTCCTTCGGAAGAAAGAAAGGAAGTGGGGATGCTCCTTAATGAGAGCAAGAATGCCATAACCTCTCTTCTTTCCGAACGCAGAAATTCCCTCAAGGAATCAGCCCGGGAGTGGTTTGACGCAACCATCCCCGGAATAAAGCCCAAAATAGGCCATCTCCATCTGGTAACCCAGGCAATTGAGGAAATTTCCAGAACTTTTGAACAAATAGGCTTTGTGCGTGTCCGCTATCCGGAGGTCGAATGGGATTGGTATGCATTCGAAGGCCTTAATATGCCCTCCGGGCACCCAGCCCGCGACGAGTGGGAAACTTTCTTTGTAGATAATCCAACCCATTCAAAGTATGGCCAAACGGTTTTAACCCCGCACACCTCCTCGGGCCAGTTAAGGGAAATGGAGAGGGTAAAGGTTCCTCCGATAAGGATGATAAATATCGCCAAGTGCTACCGGAGACAAATTGATACTTCCCATGTTCCCATGTTTCACCAGTTTGAAGGCCTGGTAATCGATAAAGGAATATCCATTGCCCACCTTAAAGGCACCCTTGACTACTTTGCCAGAAACTTTTTTGGAAAAGAGCGAAAAACGCGCCTTCGACCCTTCCACTTCCAGTTCACCGAGCCCTCATTCGAGGTGGATGTCACCTGCGGAGTCTGCGGAGGCCGCGGCTGCAAGCTTTGTAAGGGAGGGTGGTTGGAACTGGGAGGGGCCGGTATGGTGCACCCGGTGGTACTTAAAAACGGAGGGATTGATCCTACCGTGTATTCCGGTTTTGCCTTCGGTTGGGGAGTGGAGCGAACTTATATGATGAAATCAGGTCTTTCTATCCCTGACATAAGAGTCCTTTATAGTTCCGACCTTGGATTTTTGCGTCAATTCTAACCTAATATGGATATTTTAATACCAGATAGCTGGCTCAGGGATTTTCTCAAAACCCAGGCCACGACAAAACAGATTTCAGAATACCTTTCTCTTTGCGGACCTTCCGTCGAAAAGGCAGAAAATGGGGTTTACTCGATTGAAGTGACCACAAATAGGGTGGATGTAGCTTCAGTCTATGGAATTGCCCGTGAGGCAGCCGCAATCCTGCCCCAATTTAATCTTAAAGCTTCCTTTTCTTCTATTAAGACTCCTTCCCTGAAGTTCAAAGGGCAAGTTAGTTATCTTGATGCCAAGGTAGATTTCAAACTTTGCCCGAGATTTACCGCCGTACTTATCAAAAACGTCAAAATCAAAGATTCTCCGGATTGGGTTAAGGAAAGACTTCTGGCTGTTGGGGTCAGGCCGATAAATAACGTTGTCGATATTTCCAACTACGTCATGCACGAGCTGGGCCAGCCGGTCCATACCTTCGACTACAACAAGATTAAAGGAGCCAAGATGATTTTAAGAGAAGGCAGGAGCGGGGAAAAACTCACCACCCTTGACGGCAAGCTTCATACCCTTAAAGGAGGAGATATCGTTATTGAAGACGGGTCAGGCAGACTTATCGATTTGGCAGGCATTATGGGCGGGGAGAATAGTGCGGTAGATGAAAACAGCAAAAACATCCTTTTGTTCGTTCAGACTTATAATCCGGTCAATATCAGGGCAACTTCAATGTCCCTGGCCCAAAGAAGCGAGGCTGCGGTTCTTTTTGAAAAGGGACTGGATCCCGAACTTGTAACTCTGGGGATGGCCAGAGGGATTGAGCTTTTTGTCAAATTAACAGGAGGTCGTCCCCAAAAAGAAATTCTGGATATCTATCCTGACCCTTACAAGCCTAAATCCATTTCTTTGGACCTTGAATTCATAAAAGCCCGGTTGGGGACTGAGATAGACAAAAAGAAAATCGACTCGATTCTTAAATCCCTGGGCTTTGAAACTTCCTGGAATAAAGGCAACTTACAGGTTTCGGTTCCTTCGTATCGGGCCTCGGATATGTCCATTCCCGAGGATGTTGTCGAAGAAATAGCCAGAATCTACGGCTACCGAAATTTGCCCTCCGAGCTTATGTCTGGGGCCCTTCCCGAACCCCCTTCCGACTCTCCTTTCTTATTCGAAACCGAAGTCAAAAATACTCTTAAGGGATTCGGAGCCGTTGAGGTCTATACTTTCTCCCTGGTTCCCGAAAACTTTGTCGAGGGGAATGCTCTTAAGCTTAAAAATCCTTTGGGGAGTGATTCCGAATACCTTCGGACTTCCTTGATGCCTTCTTTGATTGCCGCGGCCAATGAGAATCTGGGCGAAAAAGAACCATTTCATCTTTTCGAGGCGGCAAATGTTTATCTTCCCCAAAAGGGAAGTCTCCCAGAGGAGAAAATGATGCTGGCCGGGATATTCTCGGATACCGATTTCAGAGAGGCAAGGGGGGTAGTTGAGGGACTGTTTGCCGAATTTAACTTGGAAGGAAAGTTTAATCCGGAGGAGTCCGCCCACTTTGCACCTTCGCGCAGACTGGTAGTTTCAATGTCGGGCAGGGAAATTGGCCAGTTCGGAGTATTGGAAAACGGAAAAGTTTATTATGAGTTCGACCTTGCTTTATTAAAAAAATCTTTAAAACCAAGAAGCTTTAGAGCTTCTTCAAAATATCCTCCGCAGATAGAAGATATAACCCTGACCTTTCCTGAAAAAACCAAAATCGGGGAGGTTATCGAAAGTATTCAGGCGACGGATAAACTCGTTTCGGAGGTTGAACTCAAAGATATTTACAAATACTCCTACACTTTTAGGGTTTGGTATCAGCACCCCGCCAAAACGCTGATAGATATAGAGGTTGAAAAAGTTAGGGATAAACTGACAAAGGAGCTTAAGAATAAATTCGGAGCAATAGTTAAGTCTTAAAAGCTAATCCCTGAGAGTTGTTCTTACCAGTCCGATGAGTTCGGTTTTCTGAGTTATAAACCTAATCGCAAGACCAACGGTCCCGTTTCTGGTAACTTCATCATACCTTTCTATAAACTCTCCCCTTAACTGCTTAAATTGCTCTTCGTTTATTTCCCGCGCTCGATATCGACTTCTTATTCCGTACCACTCCGTTACCGCCTCGAGACCTTTTTCGCCCAAAGCACTTAATCCAGCAAATCCTTCAATTTGTTTTTGGAGATGACCTTGAAGCAATTCCTGCCAATTCTTCTTGCTTAAAAGCTCACCCTGCTGTTTTAAGTCCCTTATGTGGCTTCTTTCTCCTTTTGACGCCCTTTCATTGTCCATCGTGTAGTTAGCGATGGATTATATCATATAGTCAAGGAGTTGGACTAGAAGGCGGGGTATAGTCCCAGGTAGTGTTTACGCCGATGGTTATGACTCTATCCGATTCTTTTCCGTTGGCATCTTTGGCCTTGGCCCGAAGGGTGTGAACCCCGTCGGATAAAGTGGCCGCAAATTCAAAGGGAGGCCCAGTAAAGGTTCTGACTTTAGTTCCGTCTATTTCCAGTTCAATCTGGACTATATCGGATGTAGAATCCGCACTCACTTTTATTGTGAAGCTACTGGGCAGATTCGATGTGTGCTCGGTTGGGTTCAGAAACTCAACGTGCACCGGTATTCCGCTTCCGCAGTAATCTATTGGCGGGTGATATCTCGGCTCAGGCTGGGTTCCCAGCCATTCGTCAATCCCTTTTTGCCACTTATTTTCCTGGCCCAATCCGGCGGTCGGGTCCTTTTCTTTAAATACGAAAAACTCTCTTTCGTCATAATTTCCTGCCGCAATATCGGAAGGAGTTGCCAATTTCCCGTCGGATTTACAAATCTTTAGCTTGACATGGACGCTATCTCCCCCAGGCTCCGTCCCTTTGATGAAATACTCGGTTCTTGAAGGGTAACCGTCGTGGGCCCTAAATCCCGAGACCGAATCAACTGCGGCGTTTACGACTCCCTGGGGGATTTCAAAGTTTACATTGGGTTTATCCGCCAGGGCTTCCAAAAGAATTCTTCTCCAAATGGGGGTTGCCCCCGAAACTCCGGATGCGACTGTCAACATTTGAGAATAGTCGTTGTTGCCTACCCAGGTTCCGACCATTACGTTTGCATTTCCCCCCAGAGCCCAGTTGTCCCTTTTGTCATTGGTGGTTCCGGTTTTGACCATCACTTTTCTGCCGGGAATGTTAAGAAGGGAGTTGGTTCCGAAAATCAGAGCTCTGGCAGAATTGTCCGAAAGAATGTCCGATATCAAAAAGGCCTGCTCTTCGGATAAAACCCTTTTTCCTTTTTCCGGCTTTGTCTCCTCCAGAACTTTGCCGTCGCTATCCTCAACCTTTAAGATGGAGACAGGGTCAACCCTGAAGCCTTTATTCACGAAAGACGAATAGGCGCCGGTAAGCTCCAGAAGTCTGACCTCTCCGCCCCCCAGGGTCAGGGAAAGGCCGACCCTATCCAAAGTTTCTTTGTCCGGCTTAAGGGTTGTAAGCCCCAGGTCGTAGGCGGTTTCTAAGGTGTCTCTTATCCCCACCATAGCCAGCGTCTTTACCGCCACAACGTTTATTGAATTTCCCAAAGCGTATCTAATCTGCAGTGGTCCTCTGTACTTCCCGTCATAATTTTCGGGCTTATACTCCGGTTTATCTCCACCAGGGAATACCGTAGGCACATCCATGATAAGGGTAGAGGGCGTGTAGCCTTCCTTAAAGGCCGTGACATAGGTTACGGGCTTTATTGCCGAGCCCGGCTGTCTTAGCCCCTGGGTAGCCACGTTAAACTGGCCGTCGTAGTCGGGATCGTTAAAGTTTCTGGAACCGACCATTGCCAATATTTCTCCCGTTTCGGGATTAACCACAACCGCAGAGCCGTTGGTAATCCGCTGAGACAGAACCTTTTCGATTTCCTCTTTGACAATCTCTTCGGCTTTCTCCTGAAGTTTAAGATCCAGCGTTGTTGTGACCTTTAAGCCGCCCTGCTCCACAACCCTCTCTCCGTATCTTTCCTCCAATATCTTTTGCACATACTGGACAAAGTGCGGAGCCTTAAAAGAAGCCCCCCTGGCCTGGAAGGTAACGTTAGGCAGTTCGCCGACAGCACTTTCTTCCTGCTCCTTGGTTATATAACCATCCTCCCGCATTCTTCTTAAGACCTGTTCGGTTCTGTCGATATAGGCCTTGGGAGTAGAGGAATAGGGGGAATAGCTTGAGGGCTTTTGCGGCAGTCCCGCCAAAACCGCACTCTCCACCAAATCCAAATCTTTGACCTTTTCCCCGAAATAAACCTCGGCTGCAGCTTCAACCCCCCAGGCCGTTCCTCCGTAGGGGGCTTCGTTAAGATACATCTGAAGTATTTCGTCTTTGGTGTACTTCCTTTCAATCTGGATGGCCAGAATAAACTCCTTTATCTTCCTGAATACGGTACGTTCTGGGGTAAGAAGAACATTTTTAACCAGCTGCTGGGTCAGGGTTGAGCCTCCCTGGAGTTTTCTTTTGACAATAATGTTAAAAACGGCCCTGAATATTCCGGTCGGGTCAAATCCCTGGTGTTCGTAGAAGTTTTTATCCTCAACGGCTATGGAAGCCTGCCTTAGATATAAAGGAATGTCATCCAGAACAACCGGGGTTCTTCTTTGATTTGCGAAAATGTCATACAAAACCTCTCCGTTTCTGTCCAAGATTTTGGTTGAAAAGCCTTCCCTGCGGACAATTTTATCCGGAGAGGGAAGATTGAAGGCAAAAAGGGGAAAGACTACAAAGGAGAGAAGAAAAAAGCCGATTACCCCCAGAAAAGCCAGCTTGGCCAGTTTGGCAATCAGCCTCGAATTCTTAACACTCGGGTGACGGCCGTAGTAAGCCCCGTATCTTTTTGTCCTTAGCCGTTCTCTCCACATATAACCTTACTTGTCATTGTATCAAAACGAGCTTAAAATGGGTATCAATGGATATAGAAAAGGTACTAACAAGGGGTGTGGCCCAAGTTTTACCCTCCAAAGAAGGCCTTAAAAAACTTATAGAAACAAAAAAGAAAATTACTCTATATCAGGGTTTCGACCCCTCCAGTCCCAGCCTGCATATAGGCCACCTTATAGGCATCAGAAAGCTGGCCCAATTCCAAGCCCTGGGCCATAAAGTCATCTTTCTCATCGGAGACTTTACGGGAATGATAGGGGACCCGAGCGACAAGTCAGCAGCAAGGAAAAAGCTTTCCAAAAAAGAAGTTCTGGAAAATGCAAAAGGCTGGAAGAAACAGATAGAAAAGATACTCCGGTTTGACGGCCCGAATGCGGCAGAGGTCAGGTATAACTCCGAATGGCTTTCCAAACTGTCTTCGCAAGAGGTAATCGAGCTGGCGAGTAATTTTACGGTCCAGCAGATGGAAGAAAGGGACTTTTTTCAGGACCGGCTTAAGGAGGATAAACCCATCTACTTGCACGAATTTCTTTACCCCCTTCTCCAAGGATACGATTCCGTCTCCATGGGAGTAGATTTGGAAGTTGGCGGAAACGACCAACTTTTTAACATGCTTTCGGGCAGAACCCTGATGAAAGCCTTAAAAGGCAAAGAGAAGTATGTCCTTACCATGAAGCTTCTTACGGATACCACCGGCAAAAAGATGGGGAAAACTGAGGGCAATGCGATTAACCTTACGGATGAACCGGACGATATGTACGGAAAGGTTATGTCCTTTCCCGATTCTTTCATCGAGCCGGGGCTCGAGCTTTTGACCGACCTTGAAGTTTCAGAACTGGCAAATAGAAAACCTCTGGATGCCAAAAAAGCTCTGGCTTTCGAAATAGTCAAACAAATTTACGGGCAGAGTGAAGCGGAAAAAGCAAAGAAGGAATTCGAGAGGGTCTTCCAGAAAAAAGATTTGCCGTCTGAAATTCCTGTCGTTTCGGTAAAAGAAGAAAGTCTTCCTTTACTGGATTTGGTTTTTACAACCAAAGGCATTGCCAGCCGTTCGGAAGCAAAAAGGCTTATAGCCCAGTCGGCAATCGAAGTTGACGGAAAGATTCTAACTGATCCCAACGAAGAAGTGAAGGTAAGTGAAGATGTGGTCATCCGCATAGGCAAAACCAGGTTTTTTAAGGTTAAAAGAAAATGATTCTTAGCAAAAAACAGAAGAGACTTTTTACTATTTTAATTGTGATTGCAACCGTTGGGCTTCTTTTGACGTCGTTCCTTCCTTTTTTGACTGCCTTCCAATGATATGGACCTTAAAGATCCGGTCTCGGGCCTATCTTTGGTAGGACCCATCTATCAAAGACGCCTCGAAAAGCTGGAAATAAAAACGGTTGAAGATATTCTTCTTCATGTTCCCCACAGATACCTCGATTTTTCATTAACTTCCCCAATAGGCAGAGCCCAACTGGGAGAAACTCTGACGATTAAGGGGGAAATTACCTCAATCAAAAATCAGTACACCAAATCAGGTAAAAAAATTCAGCTGGCCGAAGTCTCGGATGAGACGGGTAAACTTCTGGTCGTCTGGTTTAACCAGCCGTTTCTGATTAGGGTTTTATATCCGGGGGTCAAGGTCTCTTTGGCCGGAAAGGTGGACTGGTTCGGAAGAAAAAGAGCTCTAATCTCGCCCGAGTTTGAAAAAATCTCAGAAGGCAGAGAAACTCTGCACACGGGCAAGATTATTCCCGTTTATCCGGAAACCTCGGGAATCTCTTCCAAGTGGATAAGAGGCAGGGTAAAAGAGGCCTACCAAAAGTCCGAGCCAAACCTCTCGGAATTTCTTCCCAGCGATACTCTTAAAAGCCTCGGGCTTCCCGGGTTTAAAGATGCCATAGATTCCGTTCACTTTCCCAAAAATCTTTCGGAGGCGGAGGAAGGCAGAAAAAGGCTGGCCTTTAACGAACTTCTTTTTTTGCAGTTAAAAAACGTCTGGAGAAAAAAGGACTGGGAGAAAAACCAAGCTACCCACAAGATAATAATTCAGGAAGAACCTCTGGATAAATTTATTTCTTCTTTGCCTTTCGAGCTTACAGCCTCCCAAAAGCGCTCGGTGGGGGAGATATTGAAAGATTTGGAAAAAGGTATTCCCATGAATAGGCTTTTGGAGGGGGATGTCGGAAGTGGAAAAACAGTTGTGGCAACAACCGCGGCCTTTGCCGCCTTCTTAAACGGCTGCCAGACCGTCTTTATGGCCCCGACCCAGATTTTGGCCCAGCAGCACTACGAAACTCTGGGAAATCTTCTGGATAAATATAAGGTTCGAATTTCCCTGGTTACCTCGGAATCGGTAAAGTCCGACCTGGGAAAAACCGATATTTTTGTGGGCACCCATGCCCTTATCCATAAAAAGCTTGATTTCGACAAGGTTGCTTTGGTTGTGATTGATGAACAACACAGATTTGGGGTAGAACAAAGAGCCCATTTGGTCAAAAAAGTGGGCAGGAAAAAAATTGTTCCCCACGTTTTAACCATGACCGCAACCCCAATTCCTAGAAGCGTTGCCCTGACCTTTTACGGAGATTTGGATTTATCTACCTTGGATGAGCTTCCCAAAGGTCGACAGAAAATTACAACCTGGATAGTACCACCCTTAAAAAGGCAGGCTGCGTATAGTTGGATAAAAGGCGAAATTGCAAAAGAAAAAGTACAGGTCTTTAATGTTTGCCCCCTTATTGAGGAATCCGAAAAAGAAACCATGGCCCAGGTAAAGGCCGCAACCCAAGAGTTTAATACCCTTAAAAGGGTCTTTAAGCCATTGGCCGTGGGCCTTCTCCACGGAAGAATGAAGGCGAAAGAGAAACAGGAGGTTCTTTCTAAATTTCGTAAAGGGAAAATAAATATTTTGGTTGCAACGCCTGTGGTTGAGGTCGGAATCGATGTTGCCAATGCGACCATCATGTTGGTGGAGGCGGCCGAGAGGTTCGGTCTGGCCCAGCTCCATCAACTAAGAGGCAGGGTGGGAAGAGGGGAAAAGAAATCCTACTGTCTCTTAATCTCCGAGAGTAAATCCCAAAAGGTTGTCTCGCGTCTGAATGCCATGACAAAATCCATAAGCGGATTTGAGCTTGCTGAACTTGACCTAAGACTAAGAGGGCCCGGAGAGGTCTTCGGAACCAAACAGCACGGATTTCCCGAGCTTAAGATTGCTTCCTGGCAAGATATCGATTTGATCAAAAAAGCCAAGGTTGTGGCCAAAGAGGCTTTCGTAAAGAGCCAGAAGTATTCCAAACTTGTCTCAAGCCTACTTGGGAAACAGACGATTGCCAATTAGCCTCGCTTGTTTTACAATTCAACGGTATGGCACCACTTCCCAAGAAAAAACACACCAGAAGCCGAACCGGAAAAAGGCGCGCAAGAACCATGGCTTTCAAAATCGGTTCTTCCGTTAAGTGTGAAAATTGCGGCAAATTAAGGTTTCCGCACCGGGCTTGTCCCCACTGTGGAGCCTACGGTCCCAAAGGATAATGAAAACTGCTCACGACCCAAGACACATCCGCAGGCGAGAAGCGGTGCAAATACTCTTTGCCGAAAGCTACACTCATCAACCCAACTCCAACGAGCTCGCAGACAAGATATTAAAAAAGAAGGAAGAACTTGATGTCAAAATCGGGGCTGCGGCTCCCGCCTGGCCGGTTGATAAACTAAACAGAATCGACCTGGCAATCCTGCGCCTGGCCGTTTATGAGCTTGAAAATAAGGATACTCCTCCCAAGGTGGTTATCGATGAGGCGGTTGAGCTGGCCAAGGAATTTGGGTCCGACGCTTCCTCTTCTTTTGTCAACGGGGTCTTAGGTACAATATATAAGGGCATGGAGACCAAAGATGGAAAATGAAACCAAAAAACAGCAAATAATCAATAAACTGGCCGAGACCATCGGGGTTGAACCCGAAGATATCCAGGATGACGATTTTTTGGTTGAGGATCTGCATATGAACCCTGCCGAAATTTCGGATTTCATTGGTTCCCTGGACGGCATGGGCTTTGATATTTCCAAGCTGGACCTTCCTACCATCGAAACGGTCTCGGACCTTCTGGACGCACTCGGCGAACACGCTGAAATCTAAATGACTGACATCAAAAAACTAAAAGAACTATTCAACAACAAGGACCTACTCACCCTGGCCCTGACCCACAAATCCTGGGTCAACGAACATGTTGGCGCAAGAGGCACCAACGAAAGATTGGAATTTCTGGGTGATGCCGTCTTGGAGTTTATAGTTTCCAAAGAGCTTTACGAGCGGTTTCCGGACAAGGAAGAAGGGTATTTGACGGCCCTTCGGGCAAATCTGGTCAACACCGAGAACCTCTCCCGGGTTGCCGAAAAACTGAGGGTCGGCGAGGAACTCTTTCTTTCGAAAGGGGAGGAGGATGGCGGAGGCAGAACAAATCCTTCCCTTCTGGGAGACACCGTCGAGGCCTTAATCGGAGCCCTTTTTATGGACCGGGGGGTAGAGATAACCCACGAGTTTATCAAGGAAAATATTATTGTTGAAATTCCCGAAAAGGTCAGCGGCCCCTTAAAGGATGCCAAGAGTCGGCTCCAGGAGGCGGTTCAATCCAAAGGGCTACCTACTCCAAGATACAAAGTGGTTGAGGAATCCGGTCCCGATCACAAAAAGAATTTTGTCATTGAAGTGGTTATAGACGGAACCCCCTACGGCCGGGGAGAAGGGGAGAGCAAAAACAAAGCGGAACAGGAGGCAGCCAAGGCGGGATTGGGTAAATTCTTGTAAGAAGCCCCAATTATTGGTAAAATCTTGCGATTATGATAAAAATTCGACTGGCGCCTTTCGGTGTCAAACAAAAACCATTTTATAGAATCGTGGCCATCGACGGGTCCAAAAAGCTGACCGCCCCGGCCCTGGATAACCTGGGTTATTGGCAGCCTTCAAAGGATACCCTAAAAATCGACAAGGAGAAGCTTAAAGCCTGGGTAGGCAAAGGAGCGGTGGTAACCAAAGCGGTAGCCGACTTAATTAAAAAATGAAAGAACTTCTGACATTCATCTTAAAAGGAATAACCGGCAAAGAAATTCCTGTTGAGGAAAGCTCAGAGGGGGAAAGAATCAATTTTGTCATCACCCCACCCGAGGATTTGATAGGAATTGTCATCGGCAAGGGGGGCAAGACCATCAAAGCCATCAGAAACATCCTTAAGGTCAGAGCCACACTTGAAAAGAAGATTTTCTTTCTTTCGGTTGAACCTCAAAAATAAAGGATTACTCAAACGGATTGGCCCTGGCTCCGGGCTCCTGGGGAGCCAACTTCACAAAAGCAGGCAGACTAAGGGACGAGAGGGTATCCAATAGACTTTTTTCTTCATCGTTAAGCTGGGTCAAAGGTTCGGTGAGTGGGGGTAGTTTCGTGGGGAAGGGGGCAAAGTAAACCCTGAGCGAAACATTGGCGCTCGCGACTCCACCCGCGGTATTTATCTTGGCCTTTTCGACTGTAGAGACGGGTGCTACGGTGGTTAAGCTTTGCATAAAGCCCAGAACATTTGGGGTGGTCCCGTCGACCCCGAAGGTTAGCTCGACGTAGGAAGTTCCGGGACTCTGGCTCTCCGAACCTATTTTGAAACTGGTAAGGACAAGTCCTTGCACCAGGGCCAGGTTTTTAAGCTGCGAGACCATCGCCAAGGCCGGGCTTTTTTCCGGAACTGCATTTGAGGAAGCATCGACAAAACCGGAAACGTCCGATTCCACTTCTCTCAAGAGGGATTCTTTTTGCTGCAAAATACGTTGGGTGCCGGTTTCTTCTCCTATGTTCTTTCTTTGCTGGGAAATCTTGGAAACCCCGATTCTTAATACAAAGACAAAAAGCAGAACCGAGGCCGCCAGATAGATAAACGGCATGGCAATGGCATTAACGTTTGGTCCCAAAAAACTTTTTTTCATTTTGTCTTGAGATTGAAACTGGCAACATATCCCGCGTTGGGATTGAAACTGAAAGAGACCAGCTCCACGCTTTTGAAAGACTCCTGGGAAATAATTCCGGCCATAAGCTGGACCAAGGACGTGGAAGCGGTTGCCAGAAACGTGGTCTCAACCCCGTCTTTGGAAATTATAGCCTCCTGCATTTCCACCCCTTGCGGGACCTGGGTTATAAACTTGGACAAGCCTGCCGTTTCATCTGCCCCCGAATCCTGGGCCAAGACCTGTTTGACCTTACCCAGCCTATCCCTGACCAAGACCAATCCCTGCTCAGTTACCTCCAGCGATTTTATGGAACCCTTTAATTCCTCATTTGCCGAGTTTAGGTTTTTAATTTGAAGGCTATTAACTATAAAAAAAGCGGAAATTCCCAAACCGGTTATCAAAAGGAGAGAGAAGGAGATGACCGCGACACTTCTGACCAGGGCGGCTATCCTGACCACCGGCCCCTTGGGAGACAAATCTGTCGGCAGAAGATTTATGGGCATGGCTTACTCTCCTCTTTCCGCAAGACCTACGGCTATGGAATAAAGCGGGGCGTAGGGCATTAAAGACCTGGCAACTTCCGGGTCAACGCTAATCTTGGCAAAGGGGTTTCCCATTACAACCTCTATGCCCATAAGCTTAGAAAGAAGGGAAATCGCCTCGGGCATGCCGGCGGTTCCTCCGGCCAAAACAACCGATTTGGGAGCCTCACCCTTTTCCTCGGACTGATAAAAGTGGATGGCTTTTTTCATTTCATCGACAACCATCCTAAAAACCGGATCCAGGGCACCTTTGATTTTCCCTTCCAGCTGGCTACCCGAAAGCCCGTAGGCTCTTTTGTATTCTTCGGCCTGGGAAATCTCGACTCCCAAAGTCTGGGCCACCGCTCGGGTAAAAGCTTCTCCGGCCGTGGGAATGGTTCGGGTAAAAGAGAGCTGGCCGTTTTTGACTATGGCAATGTCGGTTGAGCGGGCCCCAAAGTCGGCCAGCATGACCGTTTGGTTTGCGGGAGCCAGGGACCTGGCCAGGGCCATAAGTTCGGTCTCCACAGCCGTGACAGTTAACCCCGCCATTTGGACAACCTTGACGTAAAGTTCGACAATGTTTCTGGGCGCGGCAATAAGAAGAACCGCAACTTCAGGGGGGGAGACATTCTCGCGCCGCTCGATTATGGTGTGCTGAATTATGGCCTCGCCGATGGGAATAGGAATATATTGTTCGGCCTCCCATTTAATCGCTGAGGCAATCTCCTGGTCGGTAAGCGGTGGAAACTTGATGGTTCGGGTATAAACGTTGGGTTCGGGGAGGGCAACGGTTACTTCCTTACCCGAAATCTTGGCTTCGCGGTGCAGCTTTCTGATGACATCGGCAACTCCCAAGAGCTCTTTTTCGTCTTTTGCATGTTCGGGGCTTGCCCCCTGATAGCCGACTATCCCTGAACCTCGAAGTTTGAAGGATTCTCCCTCCTTAACAAGTTCAACTATTTTTATGGTTTTGGAACCAATATCAATTCCAATCATTTAGTAATTCCTCCCGGGCTAAAGATGGCTCCGTCAAAAACAGGAGGGGGTTCTCCGAATCCTTGAAAGACATCAATTTTTCTATTCGACTCTCCCGAGATGCCGGAAGACTCAATCCTAAGTCCCTGCGAGGGAAGAAGGGTGTTGCCAGGAAAATTAACGTTTATACCAACAGAATGGGATGTATCGGTACTATACAAAAGCCTGACCTTGGCGAACTGGAGACCGTTTTGGACCCCATAGGAACCGGCGGGAACCCCCAGGGCCGCAAGATCTATGGTTTCCCCGAATTCGAAAGTCTCTCCGGAGATTGTACACGTTCCGGCATCGGGTGCAGAAAAATTATTCGAGGTGCGCCTGGTGGCATTGGGGTCTGAGGTTTCCCTCGCAATCCTGACCGTTGAATAATCTCCGGGGGTGTTGGCGTAAAAGGTACTTACTTCTATAGCCGGGGTCGTGGCAGAGCCTGGGGCCGTTCCGGAATTTCCCCAGCAAATTTTAAGCTGTCTTCCGGTAAAGCAGGGGTACTGGGCATTGCAAATATAATCGCCCGTTGAGGGATCGTGGGCAACAAACCAGAAAATTACCGATTCTCCTGCGGCAACCGGAACGGGGTTTGCAAATTCCTGACTACCGGCTGAGTAGCTACTGACGTTTGCCGAAAAGGACGCATCTCCAATCGTTGTCGGTCCTATATTTGCTCCGACTATCAGGGCCTGTTCCACACCCGCCTCAGCCGCCGAGAAGGCCCTTAGGGCCTCCTCCTCCCGGGAAGTTACCGAAACATCGGTAATTGTCCTTGAAAGAATGGAGAGGATTACCGTTAAGACAACAGCCATAGAAAGAAGCACCAGAAGAAGTGCCTGGCCAGAATCAGTCCTTGGCAGGTTCCTCATATATTACCAGTGTAACAATCAAAAATTGGAAGGTCAATTGCTATATAATCTGCATAGATTTTATTATGAAAACTAGAGTCATAGCTCTTTTAATTACGGTCCTGGTTTCTTTTGATTTATTTCTAGGTTTTCGAACCAAAAAACCTGATGATAAAATTGTCCAGCCTCCAACCCAAGGTCTTCCTGTTTTGTATGTAGAAAACAATACAATCAGAAGAGCTGATAATCACGAGGGGGTCCAATTGAAAGGAGTTTCCACCATGGTCTTTGCTTATGAGGATTATCCAATCGGCCAATTTATTGGAATAGCGGAAGAAGTAAAATTATGGAACATCAATCTCCTGGGTTTATTTATTCAGCCAGGCATTGTAGAAAATAAAACCAAAGAGCTTGATGAAATAATCAATTGGGCAGAAACAAATTATATTTACGTTTACCTGATGCCGAGGCAGTCCGATTTTATGGATTTATCAACCCAATTGAATAGTTTTCCTTCTATGATGGGAAAATTAGCTAATAGATACAAGCAAAAAAATAATATTTTATACGGCTTTTGGGCGGAGCCCCATATGCAATGGAATGATTGGTATGAGTTCACCAAAAAAATCGCTGATGAAATTATTAAAGAAAAATCCGATGCTTTAATGATTATGACGGGTGTTGATTTTGGGAGAACTTACGATACATATATGAAACTGCCTAGCAAGAATATGGTTCTTGATTTCCACGAATATCGGGCAGCGAATGTCGATGACCTTAAACCATTTCTTAATAGTCATATTGATTTCTTGTGGTCCGATAAAATTAATTCATATCCGATTTTAATCGGCGAGTTCGGCGGCGTTTGGAAAGACGGATTTGGAAGCCCAGAAGACCTTTCTTATATTCAGCTTATTTTGGATGAAGTAAACAGGAACAACTTCCACTATACGGCTTATTCAATAGACAATCACGACGGTGACGATGTTGATGTTGAAGAGGGAATCGGGTTAATAAATTGGAGGACCAAACAACCAACGAAAAAGGGGAGATTAATTATCAAAGACTTAAAAAACTATCCTCCAACCGATTTTAGTAAATAAACTTGAAAATAATTTTAGCTCATAATTTTTATAGGGCAGCCGGGGGAGAAGAACACTACGTTAAATCTCTCGCTAAACTTCTGACGCGAAAGGGCCACAAGGTCCTTATCTATTCCAAAAACAACAAGACTATTCCCGACGGATTTATTCCAAGAGCAAGGGTTTCTTTTTCTATGTTTTGGAATAAAAAAGTTTACACTGAGCTCTCGGAACTCATCGTCAGTTTTAGGCCTGATATCGCCCATTTCAATAATCTCTACCCCCTTATCACCCCAACCGCTTACCACGTCTTTAAAAAAAATAAAATCCCTATCGTCCAAACGATTCACAATTTCCGTTATATGTTCCCCAAAAGTCTTCTCGTCAGAAGGGGTCAGCTTTGCCCCCTCTGCCTAGACAAAAGGTTAATTTATCCGGCTTTTATCCACTCCTGCTACGACGAATCAATTTTTTATACTACAAGCTTTAGCCTCTCCCATATTTTCCATAAAATTATCGGCTCTTTCAGATTGGTAGACGCACTCATTTTCCCCTCGCTTTTTGCCAAAAGGTACTACATTAAAAATGTGGACCTTAAACCCGAAAAGGCGATTTTTATTCCAAATTTTATAGAGGGTAGTGGGCTACCATCATCAAAAAGAAACAATTATTTCCTTTTTGCCGGAAGACTTTCCAGGGAAAAGGGAATTTTGGAGCTTCTCAATCATTTTTCTTCCACACCTCATTTGAATTTGGTTGTAATCGGGGACGGACCTCTAAAGGGAGAGGTTCAAACCTTCTCCCGTTTCAAAAATATAAAAATCTTGGGAAATCTTCCCAGAAAAAAAGTTCTTGCCTATATGGCGGGTGCGCTGGCTACCATTATTCCTTCCAAGTGTTTGGAAGTTCTTCCAACGGTATTAATAGAATCCCTCTCGGTCGGAACTCCGGTGGTTGCCCCAAGACTTGGGGTCTTTAAGGAGCTTATTAAAGACGGAGAAACAGGATTTCTTTATAAGCTTGGCAGCAATGAAGAACTTAAAAACCTTCTAATAAAAATTGCTAAAAACAAAAACCTCTCGAAAATGGGAGTAAGATGCAAAAAAGAGTATTCGGATAAATACAGTAGCGAATTGTATTACCAACGGCTGTTAAAAGTTTATTCCAAACTTATAAAAAAATAATTTATGTTTTCCCCAACATTTTCTATCGACGACGGACATCCTCTTGATTTAAAGGTAGCGGGAATACTGGCCAAGAAAGGATACAAAGCAATTTTTTATATCCCAATAAAAAACTCAGAAGGGCTTCTCACTCTAAACAAAAAACAAATCCTTTTCCTCTCCAAGCATTTTGAAATAGGCAGCCATACATATAATCATGTCGTACTAACAGATCTTTCTCCAAAGAAAATCGAAAAGGAAATTGTAATGGGGAAAGAAGCACTGGAAGATATTATCGGGAAAGAAGTTACGTCTTTTTGCCCACCCAGGGGTAAATATAATCAAGAGGTATTAGACATCACCGAGAAATTGGGGATAACCGATGTCAGGTCGGCGAGGATTGTAAACTTTCATAAATCCGTGAAGGCCGGGCTTTGGCATCCCAACCTGCATCTTTACCCCCATCCCTTAATTAAAGATTTAATAAATTGTCTAAAGTACCTAGACCCCCTATCTTTTTCTGTCCGGCTTGAATATCGAAAACTCAAGCATTTGGAACTTATTAAGGTTTTTAAAAAGGCTAAATTCTCTCCCCATTTTTGGTTACACTCTTGGGAGATAGACAAATTGGGTCTTTGGAATATAGTAAATAGCTTATGATGTCTCTTTTAAGATTTATCCGTAACAACCTTCTTCCTATTTTCTTTTTCCTTCTTTTTTTGATTAAGCTTGCCCCATTCTACTTTCTGCCGATAGAGAGCAAGTTTTTTGTTTCCCATACCCTGGCCAAGGCAGGAGTCGTTGGTTTACTAGGAGTTCTTTTAATTTTCGACTTTAAAAAAATAGTAGGGGTAATTAACAAAAACAAAATTCTTTTTTCTCTTTTGGCTCTTTTTTTCCTTGGCCAATCACTGCCAGTTCTTACCGCCGAAGATGTTTTCCTTTTCTGGAAGGGCTACCACAACATTATTGCCTCCCTGATTATTTTCCTAACAACTTTTTATCTCGTCAGAGACAAAAGAAATTTCGAAAAGCTAAACAAATTCATCCTTATTTCGGGTTTTATCCTGGTCGGGATTGAACTTATCTTTGTTGCCTTCGCCGACAAACTTATACCTATTCTGAATGTGGTTCTTCAGCAAGAAGTTTTCGATGCCTACCTTACCAATATAGAAAGGGGGAGATATTCCATGGACATGAATGTGGAACTATTTCTCCCTTTTTTTCTTTATGCCCTTTTAAGGTTTAAAAACGAAAGAAAACTCGGAAAGGCATCCGTCATCTTTACCGTCGTTCTTATTGCCGTTACTTTCTTTTCAAACTTTAGAACCAGGGTTGTAAATCTTGTCTTTGCTTTGTTTGTCTCCTTTCTCATTTTTTTCAAAAAACAAAAAGATTTTCTCAATCCTAAAAACATAAAAAAATTACTCCCTTTGGGAGCTCTTCTTGCCCTTCCGGTTGTGGCTGCAATTTTATTAAGCAGTGCGGTTTACTCATTCAACATTCTTGATAGATTTGCTCTCAAGGATGAATCGGAAGATGTGGGAACATTGACTTTCAGAATTAACGCCGCAAAAAAATCAATAGAGCTTTTTAAATCCTCTCCTTTATTCGGAGTAGGCCTGGGAAACTACAGCAACTATTCCGGGCAAAGCACCCAATTCGAATTCCACCTCCTTAACCAGAGAAACAGGCTGACCTATCAAGAGTTGGGTTCCTATTCTCCCCACAATGTTCTTTTCAGTATTCTCGCTGAGGCCGGGGCTTTCGGAATTGCAACTTTTGTCGCACTTCTAGTTTATTTCTTCTGGCGTGATATTTCCTACATTAACAGAGAGGGTGGATTGTCTTTCCCCATGGTTTATATTGTTTCTTTCTGGACAATATTTGTGTTTATGCTTTTCAACCCCTCCCACAGCATCTTTGTGGTCGGATGGTTTTGGATGTTGAGAGGAGCAATTGAGGCAAACTATTCAGTTACCACCCCCAGGAATTAAAGACTCTACCTTTGCGTTGATATCTTTATTAATCTCTTTTTTCGAAAGAATAAGGGTAAAGGTTCTCAACTCCCTTAATTTTCCATTGGCCTTTTTTCTTTCAATATATTTCAATTTTTCTCCCGTGCTATTTTTCTCCGAAAATACGGAATATTTAAGCCCTGGAAAGTGAAACGCATACCCGGAAGGGGTGTCGGGAAAGTGAATGGGGTCCACAAAACTATTCTTGAATTTTGCGTTGTGTAGAACATTAAGACTGACAAAACCCTCTTCCTTCAGGGTTCTTACTATCTCTGTCCCTAATCCAGACTTATTGGAAATATAGTGAAAGGCATCGTTAACAAAGATCGAATCAAAGTTTTCATTCTTAAATGGCAAGGGGTTCTCCAGGTCGGCATAAATAAAATTTGCATGGGGACAAAAGTATTTCTTGGCCAAATAGATACCGGGGAGACTTGTTTCAACTGCTGTAATTTCTTCTTCCTTGGTCTTCGTCCTTAAAATATAAAGGAGGTGTCCGGCACCGCTTGCCAAGTCAAGAACTCTTGAGCCTTTCTTGACAAGAGAAGAGGCAATGACTGCGGGGAGAAACGATTTACTTTCAAACCTGTTCAGGAGATAGGTTCCCCATTTTTTCTCATATATTCCGATTGCGATAAAGGCCTTCATGAAGTTTTTGAAAGAAAGGTTCTTAAAAATCTTTATCCTTGCTGCCAAAGAAACTATCCCCACCGTCAGGAAATTTCCGAAAGGAAGCCGGAAAAGAAAAATGGGGATTTCTTCTGTTTTAGGAAGGGAGCTTTGCCTTAAAAATAGGTTTGCTTTATCTTTAATCCGGTCTTTGGTTAAAAATAAAACTCCTCCGACGATGGGGTAAGTGTCACAATCGCAAAAGAGAGTGGCATGAACCAGATTTTCATTTTTTTTGAAGTAGGAATGCTTCAATGTGAGATTCTTTCTGCAAAACGGGCAGATTAAAGTACGGAGAACTTTTAGGGTCATTAAGTTTACTCAACTTTCCCGATGATATATTTTTCGAAATCAAAGCCCGAAGTAGATACCGTCAGGGCGCTCCCAGGAATAATCAGTTGCTCTTCTCCAAAAACCAATCTGTCTCCCTTTTTTACCGCCTTAATTCTTGCCTTGACAACTACGTATCTGCCCGGTTCCAGGTTGGATGCTGTCAGGTTTCCAAATGGATCTGAGGATATTTCAAATGTTTGTCTTTGGCTTTTATCCAAGACCTCAAAAACAATCTCCTCTCCGTCGAAATATTTATCCCCGATCTTAATCCCTTCGTACTCCCACGGATATGCAAATCTTTTCGCCAGGTAAACAATCTTTTCCACTTTTTCCTCCCTGAAGGGCTCCCGGCTAACCTCGATGATTGTTCCGGTAACCTGGGTGGAAGGAAATTCAAATTCTATGGGAGCCCCAACGATAATTGGATACTTGTTGTAATTGATTACCTCGGTTTTCCTGCTAACATTGACCGCTAGTTTAACCGTGATAAATACGTTGTATAAAGTTTCCTGAGAGGATTCACTTTTGTACGGGTAGTATCTGACCTCCATTACCTCGCTTGTGGGTTCTCCCTGGATGTTGAGCTCTTTCTCTCCCTTCTTAAGAGAGCTTGTGAACCAAAGGTTGGGTTTTAGCGTCCCGGCCCACCAGAGGCCCTGCCCCAATCTAACCTTTACATAAACATATTTAGGGGCAGGTGCAAAAACCTTACCGAGGGTGACAATTGCGACCAGAAGAAGGACAAGCGCAAAAACAGCAATTATGTAGTTTTTCTTGATGATCTTTATAACCTTCGTTATGCTCATGGTCAAGCCCCGATAATTGTATAAAATAGGAGTGTCATTAACAAGGCTATGCTTTTTAAGGGCAAATACGAAATCTTGGGAACAAAAGTCGCGGCCTGCGATTATGACTTTTTACTCACCAAGATTAACGAAAGCATTAAGAGTAAAAAAGGGCTTCTGATTTTTCCCACGGCCTCCCATTCTCTTGTTTATTCAGTTTTCAGCAAAGAAGAAAAGGAGGCTCTAAAACGCTTCGATTATGTAGTTCCCGACAGCCAATGGGTCAGACTCTCCCTGGGGTTTCTCTATGGAGCCTGGCTACCCGATCGGGTTTATGGGCCCGAACTAACCTTAAGGGTCTGCCGTTTAAGCCAGAACAAAGGATACAAAATTTATCTCTGGGGAGACGAAGCTAAAACTCTTTCAAAAAAGCTCAAGAAAAAGTTCCCGAAAATAAAGATATCGCGAGATTATGGGCAAGCCCAAATTGCATTTGTGGGGCTAGGAAGCCCCCGGCAAGAAATTTTTACCTCGAAGACCTTCTACAACAAAGACATTGTAGCAATACCTGTGGGCGCCGCGTTTGATTTTATCTCGGGCAAAAAACCCCAAGCCCCTTATTGGATGCAAAAAACCGGATTTGAATGGTTTTTCAGACTCATAAGGGAACCCGGAAGGCTCTGGAAAAGATATTTAATCTATGCACCTCTTTTTGTTTTTTTGGTCCTTTATCAAAAACTCCTCTTGGGGTTAAAATCAGGCCTTAGATAGAATTTTTTATATATGTGGTTTTTAATTCAAAGACTTCTCGCTCTATTTTTACTTATACTAAGTTCTCCATTGTGGATCCTTCTGGCAATCCTAATCCCGATTGATTCAAAAGGTCCATTTCTATTTAAACAAAGAAGGTGGGGGAGACAAAAAAGGCCTTTTATCATGTATAAATTCAGAACAATGGTTCAAGGAGCCGAGAAGCTCAAAAAAAGGTATGTTCATTTGAATGAAGCGGACGGACCGGTTTTTAAGATATGGGAAGACCCCAGATACACCAGAATTGGAAGAATCCTTGCCCATACGGGACTCGATGAACTCCCACAGCTAATTAATATCCTCAAAGGAGAAATGGTTTTTGTAGGTCCCAGACCTCTTCCCGTACCTGAAGCGAAAGACATACCGAAAAAATATGAGGTGCGCTTTTCTGTATATCCGGGAATAACCTCTTTATGGATTGTCAAAGGTGCCCACGATTTATCTTTTAGGCAGTGGATGGAACTTGACTTGGAATATATAAAAAATCGCTCCCTTTATTTAGATTTGAAAGTTGCCTTATTAACCATTAAATTGATACTGACGGCTGTTAAGGAACAGTTTTTAAAAGTAAATGTCTGAAAAGACTTCTAAACTTATTTTGCCCATTGTCCTAACTACACTGCTCTTCGTTGGCGGCCTAGGGCTGGCCCTTTATTCCTTGCCGGTTGTCGCTACGTTTCTTCTTTTGATCCTTATCTTGCTCTTTAAGAGAAAGGCCATTATTCTTCCTCGTGGATTTTACCCATACCTGATTTTTCTCTTTTTCTCGGCATTAAGTCTGTTTTGGAGTGTGGATAAAAAAGAATCTCTTAGGTTCCTTTTTATCTTTATCTCGAGCGGCCTATTTTGGATTCTGGCCTTTAATTATAAAAAGGAACTCTATGCCCACTTTGAAAAACTTTTGGTGTTCTTGGGCCTGGCCTACGGTCTTTTGTTTTTTGTCCTTGTGGTAACGGGTACTCCGATTCCAGGTTGGGGAATTTATTCTTTTACTTCTCATTACCAAAACCACAATCACATCGGGGATTTGTGGGGGGTGGTACTGCTTGTTCCCGTCTACAATCTTTTAAGGAAGAGGAAGAATTTCCCCAATTTACTTCTTTTGGGAACAGGACTTTTTTTCCTGTTAATATCCCTCTCCAGGTCCGCCTATCTTTCCTTTGCGGTTGCCTTAACTTTTCTTCTTATCAGGCTGGGGATTCTTCCTAAGTTTAGAAGGGTTTTCATTTTTGCCGTTATTATTTCTGTAGCCCTTTTTATTTACGCAAGCCTGGTAAAGCCCACTTTTGAGACAAGAATTTATTTTATACAGGCGTTACTTGGTTTCCGTTATTATCCTTTTGGCGTAGGCCTGGGCAACTTCTCGGTGATTTCGAAAATGTTTGAAGGACCCATATTCGGTCTTGCCAGTTACTCCATATACGTCCACAATATTGCTCTTGAAGCTATCTCCGGTCTGGGAATCTTGGGCTTATCTTTCGTCTTTTGGCTTTTTTCGGCAGTCGAAGACGTTTTTAAATCATCGAAGCAAAATATCATCTTCGCATCCGTCTTTATCTTCCTTCTCGTAAACTTTCTTTTTGACAGAACTTATGTTGTCCCTTCAATGCTTTGGCTCTGGTTTATGGCATTGGGGCTTGCCCAAAAAAGTAATGCGTAAATATTACCTTGAGGTATTGGTTTTTGTTAGCGGTGCCCTGGTTATGGTTCTTGAGCTTACGGGTTCTAGGATTATTGCCCCTTATGTAGGAAGCTCAATTTTTGTCTGGTCCAGTCTTATCGGAATCATTCTGGCAGCCCTTAGTCTTGGCTATTATTGGGGAGGAAAGCTTGCCGATAGGGGTGCGCGCAACAAAACCTTGGGAATCATTACTTTTTCGGCAGGAATTTTTATTGGCGCATCGGCCGTTTTCGAAAAATCAATTTTGGGCCTTCTTTCAGAAAATATTAGCGATATTAGAATTATCGCGCTTGTCTCTTGTTTAATCCTCTTTGCTCCCGGAAGTGTTGCCTTAGGAATGGTTGTTCCCTATACGGTCAAATTAAAATTAAGAAGTCTTAAAAGAACAGGTGAAGTTACCGGAAGGCTCTATGCTCTTTCTACAATCGGCAGCATTCTTGGAACGTTTTTGACAGGATTCTATTTGATTTCCTCGCTGGGAAGCAGAAATATTCTCTTTTTGATTTCCGCTCTGGCATTGGTTTTGTCTTTTGCCTTACTTGCCAAGAGAATCCGCGTGTGGTCGCTATTCGGATTTTTTGTCCTTATGATGACTTACTCTTTTCCGCTTACGAACAATTTGCCTTTTCTTGATAAAGACACAGCTTATAACAGAGTCATTTTGGAAGAAGGCCTAGACCCGAAAACTTCAAGGCCAATCCTTGTTTTAAAGACAGGAATACTTAGACAGTCCGCAATGTTTTTGGATAAAGACGACGATCTTGTCTACGAACATACCAAATATTATAGACTCGCAGGGCATTTTAATCCGAACATCAAAAAGGCTCTTGCAATTGGAGGCGGGGGCTTTTCCTACCCTAAAGATTTTTTAAAAAACTACCCAGAAGCCGATCTGGACGTTGTTGAAATAGACCCAACAATCACTGCTCTCGCCAAGAAATACTTTAACCTTTCCGAAACGCCTCGCCTCCGTATCGTGGAAATGGACGGTCTCGTATTCTTAAAAAGGAATACCAAACTCTATGATGCTATTTTCATGGACGCATTCGGAGGAGACATGAGCATGCCTTTTCATCTAACCACCAAAGAGGCTGTTTCTGCCCTTTTTTCGGGTCTAAGCGAAAACGGTTTAGTTGTCCTAAATATCGGCTCGGCTTTTGATGGGAAAAAGGGCAAATTCTTATGGGCAGAATACAACACCTATAAGCAACTTTTTCCTTATGTTTATCTTTTCGGCGTGGCTGATGCCAAAGATATGCAAAAACTACAAAATATTATACTTGTGGCAGTAAAAAGCAAAGAACCGCCTTCTCTAACAAGTTTTGATCCTGAAATCTCTAAATATCTCAGCCATCTTTACACTGGCAAATTCGAATATGCTCCCGTTTTGACTCAGGATTTTGCACCGGTGGAGCAGTATAATCTGGGCATACAAAAATGGAAAAATTAGAGGCCGAGCGAATTTTCCTAACTGTCGCCGGCAAGGTAATCGAATTTTACTTTGAACCTTCAGAGCAGGGGATTATCCGAAATGTTTTGATTTCGAACATTAAAAAAGTTTGGGATCCTTCCGGTTTTCTGGTAAAAAAACCAAAAAGAAGTGGTTTTCAAATTAGATTTTCTTCTAACCCCCCGGAAATTCTGGTAAGGGGGAACAAATACTACTACTTGGATTACAAAAAGGCATTTGATAAAAAAAGAATAGACACCTCATATTACCTGAGTCTGGCCTCCCTCCAGCTTCTTTTAAAGGACGTCATTTCCTACCTTTTCGAAAAGGAAGGATTTTTCTTGCACGGCTCAAGCGTTATCGGCAAGGATAAAATTCTTAGGGTATTTCTTGCTCCAAGCGGAGGGGGAAAAACAACGGCCGCGAGTCTTCTTCTTTCCGAATTTAAAAAATTCTCTGACGATTCTATCCTTGTCGTAAGAATTGGTAAAGGCTGGAATTTTTTTAGTCCGCCCTTCATCGAAAAAAACCACTTTCCTAAAAGAAAACGGGCCGAAAGAGCAGAATTTTATTTTCTTAAAAAAAGCGGTGTTGAAAAGAAAATTCTTCTAGACCGTCAGGATATTCTTTTGAAAAAAATTATTTCCCAAATATGGCTAAGGGGGGCAATTTCCCCAAGAATGTTAAAGTTAATTTCGCAATTTATTAAAGAGCATAATTTCTATCAGCTTTCTTTTAGTCTCAAATCAAAATTAGAAAAGACAATTAAATGAAGACCAAAAAGGGGGTAATTATCCAAAAACTGGGAGAACTTTTTGTTGCCTACGACAATGAGACCGGGACCATTTTTGAATTTAACGAGGTGGGCTATTTTATTTTCAATCAAATCAAAAAAGGAAAGGAGAGAAACGAAATATTAAAAAGCATAACCCGTCATTTTGACGTTTCACTGGAAGAGACCGAAAAAGACCTGGACAATTTCCTGAGAGAACTTGAAAAAAGAGATCTTATCGAGACAAAATAGTAACGGATTAATTCTTTCTTAAACAGAATTTTCAATTTATCGCTTACTTTCTTCGGAGACAGAATAATAATCAGCATAAATCTTTTCATTCCAGCAATAACGCGTTCTTCTTCGGAGAAAGGCCAGGAGATCAGAGAAAAAAGACCAGAAACAACCGTTCTGGGTAAAACGGGTTTAATCTTCTCAAGGAAATCTTTAGGCAGGCTACCCGGATAAAATCTATTCATAATCAGGGCCGAGGGAAAAATAAAATTTTTCAGGCGGAAACTACTAACAATCCTAGCTAGTTTTTTAAAATCCAACTTGCACTTTACAAGGACTTCTTTCATAAAATTTAGGGACGAAGCACCCTTGAAATTGTGATGGAAAAAATGAATGAGAAGGATGATAAAGATAAATTCTTTCTTGGGAATTCGGAAACTTACTTTTCCGACTTTATAGGAAACGCTTTCTTTAAATATCAAATCCGTAAATTTATCAAGGTTTGGAAGAAGATCGTTAACCGCCGTTGCCCTGGTAAAGCCCAAGGCGATATCCAAATGCAGATCAACAACAACCGGGAAGGGGGAGATATTCTTATAAAAAGTCAGCTGGGTCGGCTCGCGTCCTAGAACCCCAAAGGCCTCACCTTCTGAAACTTTACTGAAACCCAACTTGCCAAGGACCTTATGGGCAAGGGCTGCGCTTGTTTTTTTTATAAGTATATCGGCATCAATATAAAGTCTTTTTGGGACAGCGTCTTTAATAAAAAGGTGTATCGGGAGCCCCTTAATAAAAACATAGGGGACTCTGGCCCCGGCAAAAGCCTTTGCAATTTTTGAAAGTTCTCTTAAATAGCTTGAAGACTGACTTAAATAGAAGTGATTAATAAGTAGATTGTCTTCTCTCCTTCTAATCGCCGTAACCCTCCCGAATATCTCTCCTTTTTCAATAAAACCGTCGTCCTTTAAATTTCTATCTCCCTTGGTTACAATTTTTCCGAAGCGTTCATATATAACCCTGTGGGCGATAAACTTTCTATCCTTTTTGAAAACGACAATATCATTTGGTCCGTATTCATAGTTTTTTTCAATTATCAAGGTGTCTTTCGGCAAAATTAATGGGGCCATGCTTAAACCCCTGGTTACAACCTTTGCCATCAGGCTAGTATATGAGAAGAAGGAAGGTATTTACAAGAAAAGATAAAATCAGCAGGGAGGAATGAAAGACAGATATTCGGAATCGGCGGCGCTTCTTAGCGAGTCTCTTCCGTAAAGAAAAACGGTTTTTATTCTGGAGGATTTAACCGTCGGTTTTTGATATCTTAATTTTTTGTTTTTTTTCATGCTTTTAGCTCATTTCTGCAGCTAATAAAAATTCGGAACCGGAAGCGTTCGTTCGGGAATTCTCCCCGTAAAAGAAAATAGTCTTAATTTTTGAAGATTTAACCGAAGGTCTTATATATATTTTTCTTTTTTTCTTCATCTTAAGGATTAACTCTTGTTATCTCTAATGTTATCTCGACGCTAGAAGACGTGTCAAGGAAATCGGAATTAAATTTCAAAATTGCAAAGTCTCCGGGCTTAACATCGTTTATGGTTATTGGAGTTTTTTCTGCTCCTTCTGCCGAAATAAGATAAACCTTTAGACTATTAAAATCATCCTGGGAAAACTTCTGAGTTAATGTCTGCCCGTCTTTTTCAAGTTTAATGAGATAAACTATAGGAGTATTGTCTATACGCTCGTTGACAATTTTGTTTTCTACGATTCTGCCGGAAACTATGATGTTAAAAGCCGCTTCTACGACAAAATCGGTTTTTCTTAACTCTTCTACTCTCCTTAGATATTCAAAATAACTCTCTCCTTTCTCCAGATTTATTTTTTTAGCTCCGGTGAATGGGGAGGGGGATTCTTCGATTACGGTTTGGGGCACAACAGATGGAGCAGTGCCAGTTTGGGAGAAATAGTGGGTATAAAGAAAATATGCGCCCTCCGAAAGAAGAATCAAAACAACGAAACCGAAGATTATGAGCGCTATTTTTTGAAAGTTATTGCTGCCACTATCGGGTTGAACTGACTGGACAGGTTCATCCATACATTTCCAGTATAAGCAATTATTTCAAGAGAGGCAATGTGGCAGCTTGGTGTCTAACCTTGAATCTTCCTGATATAATAGGCTAATATGAGGGACAGGGAGCCTAGAGTAATTATGAGTGAAAAAACATTCAAAGAGCTCGCAATCAAAGGGAGTTCTCTTCTTTCTATCGCGGCTTTGGCTACCGCAACAGGATGCAGTGTGAATAATGTGGAAGCCCATATTCCCACAGAGGTTCCTGAGCCAACAATCGAACCCTTTCCAACTCCAAGCCCCGAATTTGTTCTGGCTATAGAAAAAACTGCACAAGAAACAATCGATACCCAATTTGAGGGCTTAGGCATTCACGACACCAGGTTAATAGGGGATGTTCTTTCCGATGCCTCTGGACAAAATAGATTTGCGCTTTTTGAGTCTCAACTTCCAAATAGACAAACAAATGAAGACATGAGTTTTTTGATGATTGCGGGCGTTGGGGAAGAAAATAAAATCGAGTCGGTCAGAGGGTTGGTTGCCTCCGAAGCATATCCGCAAGAAGGCGACATATTAGCTTTCGCATCTGTTACTTTTGATGCCCAAACACAAATTTTTGAAATCCAAGACCCCTACGTTAGAACCAATACCCAAACCGGGGAGATAGAGATAGCAACAGACGGAATGACGTGGGTTCCACTGCTGGCCTCACCTTACACCTACAATGAGGTTAGAGCCACGCTAGGCGGAGGAGGAGTCCTGGCCGCCCGGGCCTTACCAACCCCAACAACCGAACCTACTCCGGAACCTACTCCAACTCCAACGGAGATTCCACAATATACTGGTCCTTTGGTGGATGTCACACAAGACGTATTTGCCCGAGGGGCTCGACCAGAGTTTAAATCCAGCAATAGTTACAACGAACATGCATATTACTTCTCCTCCCCATATCATTTAACTTTGGTCAGCATTTCAACTATCCCCGAAACACAAATAACGGAGCACGTGTGGGGTTTCCGTCTCAAAGATCAGGATTACCGTTTCAGAACGAGGTCTGCTACCTGCTACATTACTAATATTGAACTTCCACCCAGCTTTGAGATGGACAAGTTACAAATAGGTCTGGATTACTGGCCTTCTTTTCTCGGTTTTGAGGGATCAATAGGAGCAGAATATATGCAAATTCTAAGTTCAGAACAAAACTCAAGTTGTAAGGCAGTCAGGGAAAATCTGAGGGTTGATCCTGAAGATAAATCCCGTTTGATCA
>Ga0209619_10000201_pt1 | contig 38727 bp, 30 predicted proteins | sample Rifsed16ft3_FD_184011 | JGI IMG/M metagenome (GOLD analysis project Ga0209619, IMG submission 184011) | Soil microbial communities from Rifle, Colorado, USA - sediment 16ft 3 (version 2) | ecosystem: Environmental > Terrestrial > Deep subsurface > Rock core/Sediment | place: Rifle, Colorado... | reverse complement strand
CTTCCGGCGGCCGCGTCAGCGAGAACGCATAAGACATGACCGCTCCCATACTGAAGCCAAGGAAGAAGATGCGCTCGGGATCGATGGGGTAATTTCGTTTCAAGTCGCGGACAAACTCAACAAGTCTTTCATAGCTTTCCATGAACTGCTCCGGTTGGGGTGTCCCCGAAGCAAGCGTTTCATACCATGTCGCACCGCCGTATGGATAGGGAATGGGTGCGCGGGCCGCAACAATGAAGAATTGAGGCGCCAGGAAAGGGACAAGGCCCAGAAGGTCATCCTCGTTTGCTCCACGGCCGTGAAGCAAGATCAAAGCGGGAAGGGGCTTCTTTTCTGTCTCGTCATAAGGCGCTATCTTGTGGACAAGGCTCGATTGGACGGTCTGCATGGTGGTTTCGTATCTGTTCAAAGGCCGGCTTCAATGTACAGTCCGCTCCCGTAAGACTCAATACGAAACTTATCAGGCGGACGAGATGTTCTTACGATGTGTTAAAATCGGTACATTTCATCAAAAGGGAGATCTCATGAAGTTCTCTGCTGCACTGGCCGTTGTTCTTTTGATCGTTGCAGGTCAGAGTTGCAAGGATCTTGGCACACCCGTACCTACTCCCACTGCCCCCCCTGCTCCGTTCAATCCCGGCCCCCAATCCTTCGCCAATGATATTCATCCGATCCTCCTCGCTAATTGCGCGACACCGGGATGTCACAGCGGGTCAACCCCCTCAAGCGGTTTTAATCAATCCACATACGCTGGCGTTCGTGCAGGAGGTGTTAATTACGGCACCAACGTCGTCATTGCAGGGGACTCTACGAACAGCGGTATCATGAAGGAACTGCGCGGAACTGGAATTGTGGGCCGAATGCCTTTCGGCGGCCCATACGCAGCAACCGGCTTGCCCGATACGATGATTGTGAAGATCGGGTTGTGGATCCAGCAAGGCGCACTGAACAACTGACATACCATTTGGATCGAGGCGAGAAAACTTAACCACAAAGATCACAGAGAAGGCACAGAGAACACACAGAATATGTTGTTCTTTTGTTCAGTCTTTGAATTCAAAACAAAAAGGTCCCGAAGTTACGCGGGACCTTTTTCCGTTTCAATGAGCTGACCGAAGATTTACTTCAGAAGCACCATTCTTCTCGTTATCCCTGAACCTTTCTCCGTTGTGAGCTGGTAGAAATAGACTCCGCTTGTAAGCCCCGAAGCGTCAAAAGAAACACTGTAGATCCCCGCTTCTTTCACGTCCTCAAGCAAGGTCGCCACCACCTGGCCGAGGAGATTATAGATTTTCAACGTCATTTTTCCACGTTCGGCCACGGAAAAGGTGATTGCTGTTGTCGGATTGAAAGGATTGGGATAGTTCTGATCAAGGGTGTACGAGGCGGGAATTTGATCCGAGGTCTTGTCAATCTGCACGCCGGTAACCACTCCTGATCCGAACTTAAGGTTTCCCCGAATTTCACCTCCTCCGAATGTCCCTGTGTGCACGTTCACATAGAGCTGTCCTTTGATCAGCTGTAAGAGAACACTATCGGGTCTGAATGCGGTCGCGGTCCCCGTGCTGTCGGTGAAATTGATGCCAAAGAGAATCCCGGTGTTCCCGGCGTGGACATGCGCGCTGGTGAAGGCAGACGTAAGGCCGGCAATGGTCACGCGGACCTTCACGCTATCATCCTGATAGAGGGCAAGCCATGCCGTTCCTTTCGCTGTGGAAATGGTGCCCGCTGTGGCGCCGTCAACAGTGGCAGTCCACACACCATCTCCGACAATGCCGTATTTAAGGTTTCCCCTGATTTCCCCGGCGTCCAGGACCGAGGTGTGAATATTCACATAGACATTTCCTTTCAGCAGTTCCCGCAGGTGTGAGTCCGTCAGGTTCGTCCACTCTGCATCAGCAATATTGCCGGCAAAGGTGATCGGCTGGAGGATTCCGCCACCGGGAGAAACGTGAAAATGGGCCGCGGTAAACGCGCTGCCCAGCCCGGCATAGGTCATTCGGTATTTGAGCTTGGTAGCGAACCGATCCAGCGAAGCCCACCCAGTCCCCTGGGCAAGCGAAGCGGTGGAAGCCTGCGCCCCATCCATTGCAATAGTGAAGGTGAACTCGCCATAGGGAACGACCGCGCCGCGAATTTCACCGCCGGTCGCAAACGAGGTGTGAATGTTCACATACAATTCCCCCTTGATGAGGAGATTGAGAGCCGTATCCGGCAGCGTCCAGAAGCCGGACGCCGAGCTGTCCACAAACGTTATCCCCTGAACAATCCCGCCATTTCTGGCTGAATGAAAATGAGTAACGGTGCGCGGAGCGTTAAGGCCTGCATACGTCATTTCATATCTGACCTTCGCCGACGCACTGTCCCACTCGACATATCCTGTTCCCCTTCCGTTCGAGGCAGTTCCCGCCTGCGCTCCATCCATCCTAATGCCAAAAGCATGAGCTTGAGCACCCGTGAAGCCGCGAATCTCACCGCCCCCGGCAAAAGAGGTGTGGACATTCACGTAGATTCGTTGGTTCACGAGTTTGACAAAAAGAGAATCGGGAATGTTCGTCCATGTTCCGGCAGCCGTGTTTCCTGAGAATGTAATCGCCTGAAGAACAGATGTATTCTCGTCATGAAAATGGGCGGCGGAAATTGTCCCCTGCAGGTTGTTCACCGTCACCTGGTAGGTAAGGGATTTCTGAGCCACATCAAACGTTCCAAAAAAAGTTCCCTTCCCGGCCGAATTATTTCCCGTACCGGTCGTATCGAGTTTCGCGATGATGGGGATCGTCTGTCCCTGAACTGATGCGGCTATCGTCAAGATCGCCGTGAACAGGGGAACGAGTAACCGATTTCTCATAAGGTCCTCCATGTGAGTGTATTGGGAGAGTTGGGGAAGCTCTTTTTTCGGGTTTGGGAGTCTTTTTGGTTCGACAACGGTACAATGATGTCCCGGTTCGGCGATTACTAAAGAACACGGGGAGAGTTGAGGAGTTCCCCCGAGTGATGGGATCGTGGATAGTCGAGCACTGCATGTGACGGGGATTACAGGAATGGGATCAGTTCTCGAAGAAACGGCTTCCACAACATAAAAAAAGGGGATGAGATTGTCTCCCATCCCCTTCCCGCCGAACTGTCAAAACCATTTCAAACAGCCTTTTCCGTCACTGGGCTGCAATATTGCTCAAATACGGCAGTCAGTTGAGCGGCAATCTGCTGTGGAGAATGTCCTTCTATATTATAGCGGTGAACCATGTGAACGAATTTCCCGTCTCTCATCAAAGCAAAGCCGGGCGATGATGGAGGCATCCCCACGAAATACTCGCGTGCGCGGGCTGTGGCATCCTTGTCCTGTCCGGCAAACACGGTGACGATGTGGTCTGGCTTGGCGGGTGAGTCCTGGAGCGCCATTGCCAATCCTGGCCTGGCCGCACCGGCTGCACAGCCGCAGGTGGAATTCACAACGACAAGTGTTGTTCCCTTGGAGCCCGGAAGCATCGCATCAACTTCCTCCGGCGTTCGAAGCTCCTTTGCTCCAAGCTGGGTCACCTCATCTCTCATACGCTGAATCATGATATCGTACATCGTTGCCTCCTTCTTTGGTAGTCCTCTTTTCTTAACGAAACCGGCGTTGGAATTGTTCCCTACTATTTCCGCCCCTGAGGCGGTTTGAATCCGCGATAGGTGTCATAACGGGAATCATAGAACAGGAGCTGGAAATTCTCATCCCGCAATGTCCCACCCGACGGATAAAGATAGAACACGGCTGTCCTTTCGGTCTTCTGAGAGGAGGGCTTGCCGTTCCCCTGGGCATAGAAATTCAGCACAAAGTAGCCGTTTTTGAATTCCGCAGTTTCGAGTTGCTGCAGAACGTTCTGGTGGGAAAAGACCTTCAGATCTTCCGCTCTGCCGTCCACTACGAATCCAATCCCTCAAACTGATTCCGCCGTACGAGCATAAGAATAGAGGAATGCGCAACGATGAGATACTTTGCCCCCTCGTATTCGATCTCAATTGCGGAATCACGCAGAAAGACTGCAATATCGCCTTCTTCTGCCTGAAGGGGGATGTACTTCACCGGGTCCTTCGGCGTCGTCGACCATGATTCCTGATCCATGAAGTGGGGATTTGGAAGAGCATACCCCGGGCCTGCCTGCACCACGATGCCGCTTTGAACCCTGTCTTTTTCCTTCACTCCCGGCGGGAGATAGAGTCCGTGCTGAGTCCGCTCCTGATCGCGGTCGGGAGCAATGAGGACCTTATCGCCGACGAGAATGATCTTTTTCCTCAGCTTGATTTCCGTCATGGCACAAATGTACTCAATGGTTGAGATGAAGGCAATGGAGGCAATAAAACAAAAACCCGGACCTCGACGGATCCGGGGTTTTGATATGGCAATGTACTTGACTCCTAGAACGCCTGCGAGTTTGCCGCCGGATCGATTGAATTCCCTGAGATATCGACAACGTTGTTGCCGACTGTCAGGACTGTGCGGAAGCGTAGGCTGGATCCCCCGCAGATCAGAAACCTGGCAAGCAGAAGTGTTACCTCGGCGTCGAGTGCTCTGGGAGGAAAGCCATCGTGCGGTGGACAATATATGGTCGGGAGATTCCGGAGTCAAGTCCCTCGGATCATCTGATGACGAAGACTCCGACTGAAGGTGTCATCATTTCTTTCTTCAAAGCGTTTGCTCTAAGCCATGATTTGAATCTGATGTCTTCATCACAGACCCGCCTTGACCATCCCATTTTTTTTGACTACAGTAAAAAACGTCTGTTTCCCCTATCATGGAGAGATAATGCAGGAACCTTTTTTTCTTCCCTCGTGGCCCCCGTCGGTCGAGAATTTCTTCTGGTACGGCGCGCTGCTCTTGAGCGCGGGTATCGCCGGAGAATTGGTCGAACGATGGACGCGGCAACCCAGGATGATGGGTTGGGTCCTGGCCGGAATTCTTCTCGGCCCGCATGTCACGGGAGCGATCGATGTGTCGGCGCTCGCGGGCATGAGCAGCCTCATCCACCTTGCAATGGGGGTCCTTTTGTTTGAGCTCGGCCAGCGCGTGGATCTCTCCTGGCTTCGAAGCAACCCGAAGCTCCTCGGCACCAGCGCGCTCGAGAGCGGACTCGCCTTTGCCCTTATGTTTCTCGTGATTCAGCTTTTCGGGAAACCCCCTCTTGTTGCAGCGGTCGCCGCTGCTATCGGTGTTTCGACCTCTCCCGCCGTGGTCCTGGCCATCACGCAGGATCAGCGAGCACAGGGACAAGTGACCGAACGCCTGCTGCTGTTGACGGCACTCAACAGCATTTACGCGTACATCACGGTTAACATCCTCATTGCGCCGCTTGCGACCGAATACCGGGGAGACCTGGTCACCATTCTTGGCCATCCGGCATATCTTGTTTTTGGCTCCCTGGCATTTGCCGCCATCATGGCACGGTCCACCCTCGAAATTCTCAGGCTCCTCGGACGCCGCGAGGAGACACAGTTTCTTGCCATTATTGCCATGCTCATTGTCGCCGTTTGGATCTCCATAGCACTGAGACTTTCGGTGCCCCTTGCTCTTCTCGGCTTTGGAACCATGATGCGGACGTTTGACAGGGGCCGTCATTTTGTGTGGCTGAATTTCGGGCGGCTGGGGCGCATCTTTCTCATCCTTCTCTTTTCCAGCACAGCGGCATACCTCGACTTCACATTTGTTCCGGCCGGCATCGGCATCGGCCTCGCAATCGTCGTCGCGCGTTTCGTCGGGAAGACGGCGGGAGTTTTTGCCCTGGCACGCCCCTCGGGCCTTCCGTACCGGAAAGCCTGGTTCCTCTCCCTGGGGCTCATGCCGAAATCCGCATTGGCAATCATTCTCGTCAATCAGACCGCCATGCTCTATCCGGAGTTTCGTCCCCTCATGGCAACGGTCATGATGTCGGCCATTCTAATTCTCGAGTTTGCCGCAGCCCCCATAATGCAGCTGGCGCTCATTTATTCGAAGGAAGCCTTCGAAGAAGGGAAGAACTGATGCCGACGGTCCTTGAATTCAAGGAATCGGAAATGTTCAGCATGGGTGTCGAGCTCGAGCTGCAGCTTGTCAACACCCGGGACCACAATCTCACGGCCGCCGCCCCGGACCTGCTGGCCATCGTCAAGGAGAAGGCTCACACCGGCGATATCAAACCCGAGATTACCCAGAGTATGATTGAAGTCAGTACGGGAATTCACAAGACTCACAGGAGCCTCCTTGCAGAGCTTCGAAGCATAAGAACCTTGCTGGTTACGGAGGCGCGTGTGCTCAATGTGGGCGTTTCCGGAGGAGGAGCACATCCATTTCAGCACTGGAGCGAAAGACGAATATCCGATCGGCCGCGTGCACGCCACGTTTCGGGCTTGTACGGATATCTGGCGAAGCAGTTTACGGTCTTTGGCCAGCATATTCATATTGGTTGTGCCAAGGGTGATGACGCCCTGTTCTTGCTGCATTCGATGGCGCGATACATGCCTCAGCTCATCGCACTCTCCGCCGGCTCGCCGTACTATCAGGGTGTTGACACTGCGTTTGATTCCTCACGACTCAACTCCGTGTTTGCCTTTCCGCTTTCCGGCCGGGCGCCGTTCGTTCTCCATTGGAACGAATTCGAAGCCTATTTTGAACGCATGCGCACAGCTGGTATCGTGGAAAGCATGAAGGATTTCTATTGGGACGTCCGACCGAAGCCCGAGTACGGGACCATTGAAATACGCGTATGTGATACTCCGTTGACGGTCGACAGGGCGGCAACCCTTACGGCGTATGTTCAAGGCCTTTGCCGGTGGCTCCTGTCGCAGGGGCCCCGCGATGTGACCGAAGAGATCTACCTCGCCTACACGTACAACCGATTTCAGGCGTGCCGGTTTGGGCTGGAGGGTGAGTTCGTTGATGTGGCGACAGGGATGCGCCGGACCATAGCGGAAGACATACTCGCCACAACAGAAACAGTCAGAAGGGCATTGGGGAATGAAGCAGCGTTGTACGAGGTGGAGGAGATTGTCAGCAACGGAAACGAAGCCCGCTGGATGCGCGAACAGTACGCCGTCAATCGCTCGCTACCGGATCTCATGTGGCGGCAGGTGCTGAGATTTCGAGGGGAAGAAGGAAAGACGTAGGCTAACGAGTTTCGGATTTCAAGTTCCTTCGTGTCCGACATCCGCCCCATACTTGCGTAGGATTCTTCCGCGCAGGACCAATCCCTTCACAATCCCCCACCATTTCTTTCCATGATGCAGTCTCCACTGATCGCGAAGGACTCTCATGGAGGAAATCAGATCTTTCATCCAAAACAGGATGTGGCGGCGCTCCAGGGCCCTGAGTTCATCCCAACCCATGCCTGGCCCCAGCAGAATGGGGACAGTGGGGTCTGCTCCGAGCTCTTCGTTACGCCTCTCCTCATAAGGCAACGACCATGAGAAGGAACCGGATAAGCATCCGATCGACTTTGCATAACCTTCCACTGCGGTCCCCGGATAAATGCGAATCCCAACGCTGCTGCCGAAGGTATCAATGGAGCGACGGTGAGATTCCATGAACCTGAATGTCTGTTTTGCGTCATCCATGGTCTCACCGATGTGTCCAAACGTGAAGAATACCTTCGATTTGATCCCCAGTTCCCTGGCCCACGTCAGGACCGCTTCCGCCTGATCGGTCGTGATATTCTTGTGCATCTTTTTCAAAACGGCATTGCTGCCTGATTCGATCCCAAAACTGATGTAATAACACCCCGCGCTCCGCATGATTCGAAGGAGGTCTTTCGTTACGGTGTTCACACGCACTTCACATTCCCACGGCACAATGAGTTTGCGTCTCACCATCTCCGCGCAGATTGATTCGACATGCGATTTCCTGAGGGTGAACGTGCTGTCGAAGATCTTGATTCCTCCGAATCCAAAGTCATGCACCAGCATTTGGATCTCATCCACAACAGCCCGTGCCGACCTGTAGCTGACTGTCTTACCGAACATGATACTCGCCGAGCAGAACGTGCACCCCACGGGGCAGCCGCGGGACGTAATGATCGATGTCCCCTGCACATCCAGAAAATCCATTTTCAGGTCATAGCGACGAATATCGCCTGGGACGCGTTTCGGGAGCGGCAGATCATCAAGCCGTCCGATGCGCGTCGCGCTTGGGGTGTGGACAATGTGTCCGTTCTGCCGGTATGAAATTCCACAGATGGCTGAGTGCGGATTCCTGCCATGCAAGAGATAATCAGCCAATTCAAGCATGGCATACTCCCCTTCCCCGCGAACCACGACATCGATCGAATCCACGTGCCTCAGAGTATCATCGGCGGTAAATGTTGCGTGGGGGCCGCCAAACAGGACCGTGATTTGTCTATCGTGATGTTTGATTCTTCGGGCGAGCTCGAAGGCTTCGAACCGCGTGTGCGTTGTTCCGCTCAGACCAACGATTCGGGGTTTTGCCGACTGAAGAATTTGATCGATCCCGGCATGCGAGATTTGCATATCGACGAGATCAGCCGGAAATCCTTTCGACTCAAGGAAGGATGCTATCCACGAAAGCCCCAGGGGCGGCATGCCCCCGAACGATCGGTTTGTTTCAGAAGTATGGAGAAGAAGGATCTCGCTCATGGCAGAATCCGGACGGGTCTGACATGGAGAATCATGTGCAAGCATTAGGCAGGTGATTCCCCCGGGGATGTAATGCTATGAATATAGGTTTCCCGCCACTTAAAGTCCACAGGTCCCCTCGATCACGCCCGAAGACTGCATGGCGTATGGGAGTCTCCGGGGATCGCAATGAGCGTTAGTGTCTCGTCACGACTTCCGGGGACCCTTCGCCAAGCGTCAATCGAATCATATTGAGGATCGTCTCGCCGTTGAAAGGCTTCAGAAGATACCGGTCGTTTGGATCGGATTGCCACGCTCCTGCACCCTGGGCCCCGCCGGTCATCATAATAACCTTGATCGATTCTGTGCGGCTGTCCGCCCGCAGCAATTCCCTCAGGGCAAAGCCATTGCCGCTATCCATCATCACATCGGTGATAACCAGGTCGGGTTTTTCCGAAATCGCGATATCCAACGCGGAGGTGCCGCTGTCTGCCTCAAGAATCTGGTAGTTTGCATCTTCAAGCAGGTACACGATTGCGGCCCGCACGTCTTCTTCATCGTCAACGATGAGAATTTTTTTCATATGGACGTCTTTCTAGGGTGAAAGTACTGTTAGAAATCGAATCCGCTGCATTCGTTTCGGAATATCTTTCTGCGCGACTGACTATCTTGCAAGAATCATTTTCCTGGCTGTGGATCTTCCGTCAACTAGCAACCGACAAATATAGAGGCCTGAGGGAAGGGCGACACTCCGCTCGCTTGTTCCATTCCACTGTACGTTGTGCCAACCCGCCGCCAATCGACCGCTGATGAGCTTTACGACGTTCCTCCCGCGGAGATCGTAGATCGTCAAATCAACATCTCCTGCCTGTTTCAGCTGGAAGGAGATACTGGTCGAAGGGTTGAACGGATTGGGGTAGTTATTGAGTTGCACGTGGTTTTCGGCGGGGTGGGCTTTCCCAAGAGTCATTGATTCTGTACGAACGGCGAGCGAAATGCCACCCCGACTCGCAAGGATCGCTGTCTGAAAACAGAGCGTTGCAGAGTCTTGGGCACCGCCTGGAATATTCTCCAGGTAGATTCTCACGATCGAACCCTGTCCCGGAAGCAAGACAGTGAGATCCGATGAAATGAGCAGGATTCTGATTTCACTCGTCCCGAGTACATTGAACGGAAGGGTCCAGCTTGAATTTCCGGTGCGATCAATCAGGGCTGCACCTGTGATCTTTCCCGCCTCAGCAAGATTGATGACAAGCTGAATCGCCGCAACCGAATCGGAATTTGCAAGTTCGATGTCCACAGTACGAGGGTCGCGCACGACAAATCGCAGAAGGTTGTCTGCCTTCAACGGGAGAATTGAAGCGAAAAGAACAACGATCGCCAGAAGCCCTGCCCCTCTCGATGTGTCCGCCGCCGCCATATTAACCCGCGTTTCCATGCGGAAAGACCCTCAGAAGGCGTACCCGTAGGACGCCCCGGAGATCCTTTGGCGGTAATATCCTCTATATGATTATAATACAATCACTTGCAGTCCGTCTGACTATCCACTTCCATTGGTGACTATATGAGGACAAACGTGTAAATTCTACAAAGTGGAGCGAGAAGTCTCCCAGCCTTCAAAAGGGGGTAAAATTGAAAAAGTTCACTCTCTCCGTCCTTGCTGTAGATGACGAGGACGCCTACATCGAAGCACTAGTCTCCCTGCTTACCGGAGCGGGACACACCGTCGACACCGCCTCCGACGGAGTCGAGGCCATCAACAAGCTTCAAAACTCATCATTCGACCTCGTATTGCTCGATGTCAACCTTCCCCGTGTGAGCGGCACAGAGGTGCTGGAATTTATTCGGCAACAGCATCTTCCTACCGAAGTTGTGATGGCAACCGCCGTGAGCGAAACCCGGGTGGCGGTTCAATGCATCAAGATGGGGGCCTACGACTACCTCACGAAACCATATTCAGGCGACGAGCTTGAAGCGGTTATCAAACGCATCGGAGAGAAGCGGCGTCTCGTTTTGGAGAATTCGGCTTTGAAATCGACACTCTCCCGGTTTGAGCTGAGTGGAACACTTATCGGCCAGAACAGCAAGTTCGTGGAGGTTCTGAATCTTGCCTCAAAGGTCGCACCGTCCGATTCCCCGATCCTCATTGAAGGACCCAGCGGCAGCGGCAAGGAGCTTGTCGCACATTTTATTCACAAGAACAGCAAGCGCGGCAACAATCAGTTTCTGGCCCTCAATTGCGCTTCAATGCCTGAGAATCTTCTTGAGAGCGAATTATTTGGGCATGAGAGGGGGGCTTTCACCGGAGCAGGAGGAATAAAGCATGGGCTTGTTGAGATTGTTGACGGGGGGACGCTCTTCCTTGACGAAATCGGAGAGATTGGCCTCGGGCTTCAGCCAAAGCTCCTTCGCTGGCTTCAGACAGGAGAATTCCGGCGTGTCGGCGGCAACCGGAACATGAGTTCAGACGTGAGGATCATCTCAGCGACCAACAAAGTTCTTCGCGAGGAGGTCGACCGCAAGAGTTTCCGCGAAGACCTCTTTTTCCGATTAAATGTTATCACGCTGACGCTCCCCAGCTTGAGGGATCGCAAAGAGGATATTCCCCTGTTGGCGGATCACTTCATAAGAAAGAAAACTCCGGCGGGGAAAACGGTATCCATCGATCCGGCGGCTCTCGAACTGATGCAGACCTACGACTGGCCCGGGAACGTCCGCGAGCTGGAAAACGTGCTTGAACGCGCCATGATCCTCAGTTCGGGTGACCGCATTCGTGCTGAGGATATCGCCATTCCGGTGAGCCGTCACTCCTCCTCTCAGCAATCAGGAGAAATCGACTCGTCCAAGACTCTTGGCCAGGCAGAGCCGCTCTCAGAAATTGAGAGGCGGCATATCGAGGGGGTTCTGAGCCTGGTGAACTGGAACAAGAAGACCGCGGCAAAGATCCTGGGGATTTCGCTGAAGACACTTTACACAAAAATCCATTTTCATCAGATCAAAGAGGCCGGGGGGGAGTGAAAAGTCTACTTCTGCATCATGAGAGAGTCCAGACGCGGTTGTCTTTTCCCTCATTGCAGACAGAGTACAATTTCAGTGTCTTAATTCGACGAAACGTAGTACTGCGCGGGACGGCGGATTTGTCAAGATCGCCAAAGCCATGCAAGTCACGACAGAGCGGGCGCAAAGTTCCTGGAAGGCGATGGTTGGCTACTATGGGAGGTTGAAAAAGAGATTCCCCGACTGATCGTTCATTTTTGTTTTCATACCAAGAAACGAACCCGGCATCGATTTGCCGGGTTTTTTTCTGTTTGCTGCAAAATTACAGCATCCTACCGAAACGGCATTGTCGATTCTTTCGACATGATGCCGACTCTGTTATTTCTGAAAGACAAATTTCCTTGTCTGTGAGAATGTACCAGCCTCTATCCTGTAGAAGTAGACGCCGCTTGCCAGCTCATTTCCATCAAAAACAGCATCATAGCGGCCGGGTGGCAACACTTCATCGACAAGTGTCCTTAGTTTCCTCCCAAGAACGTCATGCACGCTCAACACGACGCTCCCGGTGGTCGATACGGCGAACCTGATTGTCGTCGACGGGTTGAAGGGGTTGGGATAATTTTGGTCAAGGGCAAAACGTACCGGCGCATCGGATTGATGATCATCTACCGACGATACAATCATCTCAGATATTGGCCGCGACCAGACTCCCAGCCCCCACGTCCCGGCATAAATCGTTGTCCCCTCCACGACGATGGATCTTATGACCGCAGAAGTCAGACCTGTGCTTACCTGGGCCCAATCGTCTCCACTGTTCGCAGACATGTACATCCCGCTCCCCCAGGTCCCGGCAAAGACGTTCGAATCGATGCCCATGAAGGCATAAACAGGAGAATACATCGCAGAGGATCCTATATCCGTCCAATCCGCTCCGTGATTTGTCGAACGAAAAACACCGCCACCGTCCGTCGCAACAAAGAGGGTGCCATTGCTCACAGTGAGACACCGCATATTGAGGTCGGACAATCCCGAGTTGCGAACCGTCCAACTTTCACCATTGTTCGTGGAAACAAACACTCCTCCACCGTAGGCCGCCGCAAAGATGTTTGTGTCCATCATTGCGATCGACATGATGAGTCCCTCAGTCATTCCTAAATTCGCGAGCACCCAGTTTCCCCCGCTATCTGTTGTGCGAAATATCCCCGCGTTGGTCCCGGCAAAGAGATTGGTGTCTTTCAGAAGTAGGGAATTCACTTTCAAATTGCCCAGTCCCGAATTGACCTCTGTCCATTCTGCCCCCGAATCGGTCAAACGAAACACACCACCGCCATAGGTACCGGCAAATATGTTCGTATCGCGGGCGGCAAAGCACTGCACTTCATAGTTAGTCAGTCCGGTATTGATCGGCACCCAGATTGCTCCTTGATTCGTCGAACGGAACACACCGCTGGACGCCGTTCCCACATAGAAGCTGTTACTGAGGGAGAGGAGAGAGTAAACAAATGAGTTCCTGATACCCGAACTCGATGAGACCCAGGTAACCCCTTCATTCGTCGAACGGAACACACCGCCATAATAGGTTCCGGCAAGGAGGATCGATCCGTCGGAAACAAGTGAATTTACCCTGGAGTCTGTCAGACCGGAGTTCATGCTCGTCCAGTTCGTGCCCTGGTCAGTGGAGACGCAAATACCACCTTCGGTTCCGGCAAAGATGTTTGTGCCAATAACAGCGAACGATCGCACTTCTGAGCTCGCGATACCGGAATTCACTGCCGTCCATTCCGTCGCGTTTTTCGTAGAACGAAACGCTCCGTTTCCGTGGGTGCCAGCATAAATAATCGTATCGACAACAGACAGAGACCACACCCAGCAGGAGCCCGGCAGGCCGGAGTTGATACCTGCCCAGCTGGCCCCACGGTTCGTCGAAATACAAACACCGCCTCCCCAGGTGCCGGCATAGAGATGCGAGTCCGCCTTTGCCAGATTCATGATGGTTAAGGTGGTCAACCCGCCATTGGAAGGCACCCAACTTATTCCGTCATCCTCCGAACGAAAAATGCCGTCGCCAAAGGTTGCTGCAAACACTGTCGTATCGCTTACAACGAGGGACCGAATGTCCTGGTTTGTGAGGCCTGAACTCGTTTTGCTCCAGGTTTGTCCATCGTTCGTTGAGCGAAAAATACCCCCGCCGTACGTCCCCGCAAAAAGAATCGTTTCCTTAAGGGCCAGGGCCCACACATGATGAGTTGTCAGGCCGTCATTCACCTCAGTCCAGTGTTGTCCGTTATTCAGAGAACGAAACACACCGCCCGCGGTTCCTGCGAAGAGGTTTCCATCGCGGACCGCAAAGCAGTAGACGTTTCCTCCCGGGGGACCATCTGTCTGAATCCATTGAGCCTGCACACTCCCAGCCAACATCATAAAGACAATCACACATCGCATCGTAGTCATGTCCTTGATTCCTCTTACGTAGTGCATGAAACATAGTCTCACAACATCACACGAATGATTATATGAAACGCGTATTTCTTTCCATCGATCAAAGAAAAAGGCCTCCCTTAAGTGGAATAGCGCTCTCCGGAGGCCTCAGCAACAATTCAACTCCCCCTTCCGGGGAGATTGATATTTCAAATAACGTACCTTAGACGATTTCGAGAATCAAGAGGAAACGATCAACTCTGCGAGTCATTCCCACTTCTAGACATTAGGAGCTGGGCCACCAATGGAACCTGTCGAGCGCAGAAACACCGCCGATAAAATTCAGTTGAACGAGTTCGCGCCGAAAGGTCTGCTGCAATAGCCCGCCTTGTTTTTCAGACCCTTCTTCCTTACCTTATTACATCCATTCACTCCACGTCGCTGCAGATGGAGAATTGCTAACCAAACTGCTAACCAACTTCAAGATTATTGGACATTGTTGATAGGTTGGTTAACACGGTAGCGTGCAAAATTTTGAGAATTTAGAGTTTTTTTACAGCGGAACGTAGCGCAGCCCGGTAGCGCACTTGCTTGGGGTGCAAGGGGTCGCGGGTTCAAATCCCGCCGTTCCGACTCCCAATTCGATTGAACTTAACGTTGTTCAGTTAAGTTCAGTATCGAATTGAGGATCCCGCCGAACGTAGTGAAGGCGGGAACTGGTTAGCATGAGCAGACTGCCGGAAGTGGAAACACAACCGGCAGTTCTTCATTCAGGGGGCAGGAGGGTTTCCCGCTCAAAAGACGATCGGGACTGAAATTATCCTCTCATTCCCTCGTTAAGGCTGTCTATGATCCTGCTGCGAAGAACAAAGCGACCGTTCAGGTCACCATTATCAACACATCGCAGGACGTGAAGTTTACTCTTCTCCGATTCGGACAGTCGTGGTACATCTACGATATCGAGATCTACTTCCGCTAGCCTCGCTTCAAAAACTCTTTTTCAAGAGAATTTCATTCCCCGACCGATCTACCCGCGCAGATATCCTCTTCCCTGCGGCAAAGATTTCTCCGGGGACATCTGCATGGGACACAGTTCTTTTTCGACTATTCGTTCGTCGGAGTCAGATCATCGGGCGCAGTTCGCGACCCATTCATCATAAAGCCAACGACATCGTTCACGGAACTGAATTGAGTTTTGACGCCGAATGCCGGCGAGAGCATGTTTGCCAGATCAACCAGCTGTGACTGGTGGATCTCATGCGGCAGATAGTCGGCCCCCAAGGTCACGAACCACGCAAGTATCTCCTTCATCAACTCGGGGTCACCCGTCTTCTCCCCGGCCGTGTTGACAATCTTCTCCACAATCCTGTCGACAACTTTCTCGACGACCTTTGTCTTCTCTACGACTTTGACGATCGGGGGAGCTTGAACGACATGAGGAGGAAGAGGAGGGTGAATCGGCAGGACGGGTTTCGGCTTGGGTTTAACGGCAGCGACAGGTCCGATTCCGATCCCGGGTTCTATCGGACCTTCCCATTCGCCTGCGTCGGCCAAGTCGAGGGAACAAATACCGGTTTCCTCGGGGCTCCTTGGCGGATAGAACATATGGAGCTCGCGAGGTCGGCCGGGCAACGGACTCCAATTCATTACCTCCACAGCAAGAGGAAGAGAATCCGTACCCCCTCGGTACCAATACCATCCTGGCTGTCTCGGTTTCTTTATTGTCCAGGCCATTGACTAATTGCTGAAAAATTAACACAATAAGCACTCTAATTCAACTGTTTCTTGAGATACCTTGAGTATCTTGTTCCGGCTGGCCAATACGCCGATTTTCATGGCCTTTCCCCAACTTGTTGATTCCAAAGGACTAAGATGAAAGCAAAAGAGTGGACTGTATTCGTGTTGCTGGGCCTGATCTGGGGATCGTCGTTCCTCTGGATAAGGATTGCCGTTCAGGATACCGGTCCATTCACACTCGTAGCGCTCCGGCTTCTGTTCGGCCTTTTTGGCCTTCTTGCCGTTATGAAGTACAAGAAGCTGCCTTTTCCGCGCGACAAACGAACTCTCCTCTCCCTGGCCATCATGGGTGTCATCAATACGGCTCTTCCTTTCACACTCATTTCGTGGGGAGAGACAAGAATCGAATCGAGCCTTGCTTCCATTTTGAATGGTACGGTTCCTCTCTTCGCAATTATCATTGCTCACTACTGGCTCCATGACGAGCGCATCACGCTGGCTCGAATCGTCGGGCTGATCGTCGGTTTTGTGGGAGTTGTCGTTCTGGTGGGACGCGACTTCGATATCAACAGTCTTGGCGGGAACTTCCTCGGTCAACTTGCGGTGATCGCTGCGTCGATCAGCTATGCCACGGCTGCAACCTTCTCGAGAAAATATCTGCGGGGCCAGGCCCCCGTCGTGCAGGCGACGGTGCCGATTCTGGCTGCCGATGCACTGATGTGGCTTTCGCTTCCGGTCGTCGGAAGTCTCGCTCCATCACTCGATGCACCGAATCATTTCCCCACACTCCCTATCACCTGGTTTGCCCTTGTCTGGCTCGGGATCCTTGGTTCTTGCGTGGCATATATTCTTTTCTTCCATCTGCTCAACGCGTGGGGTGTGACCCGCTCAACTCTCGTCACCTACATCTTCCCCGTCGTCGGACTGATTCTTGGGATTGTCTTTCTGAGTGAAACACTCGATTGGCGTTTGGTGATCGGATCCGCACTTGTCGTCAGCGGAATTGCAGTTGTGAACTTACGGAAGACACCCCAAACGACACCACCAGATAAAAGAGACTATTAATCGTCGCGTTATAGATTCTTTCAATACCTGATCTTGCTTTCTTGGGGATCATTCTCCGCTTTGTTGATACACGTCAACCCCGCCCTTGCACATTCGTTCTTCTCAGGGTAGATTGCGTCATCACTCACATCTGACACCCATTCCTGAATGGCGCATCGTTTCTTCGGTCTCTTCCTTCTCCTTCTCGCCTTGACAGCCGCCGTCGTTCTTACACTGAACGGATGGGACTACTGCTTCGCTTCCGCTGAGGATCGTGTTTTCATGCCGGAGCATCGCGCGATGCGCCCTTCGGGTGACCTCAGTCACGGACTTGGCATTATCGGTGCAACGATGATCACTGTCGGAGTTGTGATGTATTCCACACGCAAGCGCGTCAACGCCTTGTGGAATCTCGGCAAGCTTTCCGTTTGGCTTGAAATCCATATTACTCTCTGCCTGCTCGGTCCGATACTGGTCCTGTATCACTCAACATTCAAATCTGGCGGCATCGCTGCAATAAGCTTGTGGGCAATGTTTTCTGTTGCGGGAAGCGGGATCATTGGCAGATTTCTCTACGTGTGGATACCCCGTGCATCATCCAACGGCGCGTTCAGGGCCAAGCTGGTGTTTCGATCGATCACGGCCACGAAGCAAGGGGACTCCTACCGAGGCAACCACGTTCAAAGCGACCTCTACATCGGGGGACTGGAGAATAGGCGGTAAGTCTGCAGCGAGGTGTGAAAAGGATATCCCTGATGCCAATCGCGTCGCGACAAGCACCGACTGCTGATAGACTCCAGCCTTTCAATACTCGAACGCCAAACAGAAATCAATAAGATGCGAAGAGTTACCGAATTGAAAGGCGTGAAAGGGACTTCTTAGGAATAATTCCTATGAGGAAGGAGTAACAAACGTGTGGAAGACACTTTGTTCCAACCATTCTTCAACAACCACGGCTTGACCTCAATCGCTGAGGACCTCTTTAACTTCAGCAAGAATTTCATCCGACTGAATGGTTTCAGAAGATATCTGGCATTTGGATCGGATTGCCATGCACCGGCATATTGTGCCGCGCCTGTTATCATGATAACCTTGATCGATGCTGTCGGCTGTCCCTCTTCAACAGTTCCATCAATGCGAAGTCATTACCGTTATCCATCATCACATCGCTGATGATCAGGTCCGTTTTTTCCGAAACGGCAACGTCGTACGCCGCAGCGCCGTTATCCGCCTCGATGAGCTGACATTCAATGTCCTCAAGCGTGCATACGATGGCCGTTCGAACGTCGGCATCATCATCGACAACCAGTATCTTCTTCATTGTCCTGCCCCATGATATGAACGGTCAAAGAGCCGCAAAATGAAGACCACGACATATCGCAGAAGAATGCCCTTTGAAAGTGGAAATCAAATGAAATCTCTACAAAGAGAGCACGGTCAGCCGATTTTGCTATTCGCAGATGTTGACGTTTAAGAGTTCTTTTTGTCGAAAGCAACTCATTCATAGGTCAATGCGTGTGAGAGGCAAGGCTTTTCAAGAACCATTCGCAAGTTTGCAATGGGTTTTTCATCCCAAGCCGTTTGCCAACATTCAAGGAAAGAAGTAACTTGAAGCAGGTAGGACAACTCCCAGATATTTGGGAAGAATGAGGTTTTTGGGGAGTGCAAGAGAAGGAGGCTTTCGTACTGCCGCTCTAGTTCAGGTGGTAGCGTGAGAAGCTTGCACTTGGTAAAAGGTGTACTGCAGATTCGAACAATTCTCGAAAGCAACGACCGGACACGGCCTCAGATCGCTTAGCCTGACGCCGAACTTCGCTGCGCGTATTTGCCGTGCAGCAGTGTTAAGAAAACAACTCTGGGGCTGACTTCAGACTCAACGTTCATCTCAGCACAAACGTTGGTCAAAGGTTAGCTCGCAACAGTTCTATACAGTCGCTGTATCAATTGTCCTGCAAGGGGAGGATATGCAGACAATCCCTCCAAGCGATAAGTCTTCATTGTGTCCGTAACGACAATCGCGCCATATCAGGGGATTCGTGGTTCTGTTCTTCTCCGCCCCGTCGGAGCTTTGTGAATCTGACGTTTGATGCCGAGGCTTCTCGTCATTGAAGCATCGTATTTTCAGTTTCGTGAATCATGCCTGCTCAACTCCACATCCTCATCCTCGAAGACCAACCGACGTACAATGATATCCTCTCCCTGCGTCTGCTGGAAGACAACGTCGAAGCTGCGGTCACGCAAGTTGACAATCGTGAGGCCTTTCTCAAGGCGCTCAACAGTTCAGAATTTGACGCCGTCATTTCCGACTATGTCCTTCCGGACATCAACGGGAAAGAAGCCGTGGCGCTCGTCAAACAGATTTGTCCTGAAACACCCCTTATCATCTTTACAGGGTCGGTTGATGAAGAGACCGCAGTCGAGTGCATGAAGCTGGGTGCAGCCGACTATGTGTTGAAACAACAACCTACTCGCCTTGTTCCAGCGCTCTTGTCGGCTGTTGAACATATGCGACGCAAGAAAGCGTTGGAGGAATCGCAAGCCCGGGTCAAACAATCGTTGGAATGGCAGGAGGCGGTCTTTGAAGGTTCCCGCGACGCAGTGTTCATTTCAGATGGCGAATCGCGGTTTGTTTTCGTCAATGAAGCGGCGTGTAAACTCACAGGGTTCACACGGCCGGAACTGCTCACAATGAGGATTCCCGACCTCCATGAGAAGCCGGACCAGAAGGCATACTACGATTCTCACGAAAGAATCATGCAAGGGGAAGAAACTCTCAGCGAGGCAAAGATTCATCGAAAGGATGGCTCAAAAGTCGATACGGAATTCAACAACACGCGCATTATTATATCTGGAACTGCCTATATGCACACGACAGCCCGCGACATCACCGATCGCAAGCGGGCGCAAGAGGAACTGTACGCGAGCGAAGACCAATTCCGTCGTCTATCAGAGGCAGCGTTTGAAGCCATTGCAATACACGATGGAGGGATCCTCCTCAGTGCAAACGATCAATACTTCAAGATGTTCAGGTACGAACCGGAGGAATTGCTCGGGAAACAGGTTATGGCTTTGACTGTCGCCCCTGAGGCGAAAGAGTCCATGACAAAACAACTAACCACAGGCGGCCTGGGACCTTACGAATCGATTGGACTGAGGAAGGATGGCACAACGTTTCCGATGGAAATACGCGTTCGGCAGATGGAATACAATGGTCGCAATGTCAGAGTTGGGGCCATTCTCGACATCAGCGACCGCAGGCGGACGGAGGAAGAAATCAAAAGGAAAACTGAAGACTTATCCTTGCTCAGTGAACTGAATGCTGCCGCAAATCGTGGTGAAAGCGTGCAAAAGATCATTTTCCTCCTTGCTGAACAAACAAAAAGGATATTCTCCTCGACGGGTGCAACTGTGTATCTCCCCAGCGAAGACAAACAGTACCTGATCATGCAGAATCTCTCGATCCCGCAACAACAGGTGCAGTGGATCGAAAAACTGATACGTATGAAAATCCCTGAGGTCAGGATCCCTCTTAACGGGAATAGTCTCTACCATCGAATATGGCGGGAGGGAAAGCCATATCTTGCCAATGACCCCGAGACTATCCGACAATTGATGGCAGAGCTCACGCAGAATAAGACGCTAAAGAAACTTGTCCCCGCCATTCTCAACTTCCTGGGAATACGTTCCGTAATTACGGCACCTCTTATCACGGGAGATGAATTGATAGGGATGATGGATATTTCTCGGGAATCACCCTTCACAGAAAGTGATTTGAAGAGGACTGCAATTATTGCAGAAGAAATCTCGGCTATATTTCGGAACAAAACATCTGAAGAAGAGCTGAGATCATCGGACGCTCAACTGCACGCACTTGCCGAGCATCTTCTGTCAGTCAGAGAAGAGGAGCGTGCAAATCTTGCCCGTGAATTGCACGACAATCTGGGCCAACTCCTCACGGGACTAAAAATGCAACTCTCCTTCCTTGGAGAGACGCCGACAGACAGGGATTCTCTTCGTGTTGTCAATCTGAGAAAGGCAAAGATTGAATTCATGGACAGTCTCATCGACAAAGCTGTCGCGGTGGCGCGCGGAATATCGTTGGAACTCCGTCCGGCGATCCTCGACAGTCTTGGACTTTCGGCAGCACTGGAATGGCTCGCAAATGATTTCCAGCAAAAGTCGGGCATAGTCTGTACGTGCCTCATCAAAACAAATATTGTGGTTGACGCCAAAAGTTCGACGGCGATGTTTAGGATTACACAGGAAGCTCTCACGAACGTCGTTCGACATTCTAAAGCGAGTGAGTCTGTCATCACCCTGAAGAGAGAACCAAATGAAGTGATACTCTCTGTCCGTGACAACGGCGTCGGCATCAAGGACGAAGAGATAGCCGACATGCGATCGGTTGGTTTGTTGGGTATAAAAGAACGGGCGGCGGCAATCGGTGGAACAATCGAGATCAGTTCGAAAGCCGGGAAAGGAACCACGTTACTCTTGCGAATTCCCCTGCGTGACAACAAGGATGTATCAACAACTAGTTCAAAGACATGATAAGAATCCTCATCGCTGACGATCATCCGATTGTCCGCGAAGGACTGAAACAGATCATTACTCAAGCGACTGACATGGCGCTCGGAGGAGAAGCAACCAATGGTCAGGAAGTCCTTGATAAGGTCTATGCTGAGTCCTGGGATGTGGTTGTGTTGGATATCAACATGCCGGGAAAAAATGGTTTGGAGGTACTGCAGGATCTTCACCGTGGTCGACCCAACCTGCCGGTGCTTGTTCTTAGCATTCACTCTGAAGGGCAACTCGGCATACGTGCACTTGAGATGGGAGCAGCAGGATATATTACAAAGGAGAGCGCTTCAAAGGAATTGCTTAACGCCATTCGTCTGGCCCATTCCGGCCACAAATACATATCTCCTTCACTTGCCGAAAGACTTGCAGAACCACACCAAGCAGGTGGGACCCGACATCCTCACGAAGTGCTCACCAATCGGGAGTTCCAGATATTCTTGCATCTTATTGAAGGCAAGTTACCAGCGGAAATAGCCGGACTCCTCTCGATTAGCATCAAGACCGTCCGCACGCACCGTTCCCGGATTTTCGAAAAGCTCAACGTAAAGAGTGACGTCGAGTTGACTCGATACGCCTTCGAACATGGACTACTCTAATGCCTTTCCAGTCCGCAACCACACTGCTTTGAGTCCCTGATTCGTATGAGAAAGACCTAGGAAGCTGCTCTCCCTTCCGAATTTGACCACCTGGCAATCCGTTCCTTAACTCAACGATTCTTTCCCCTCCCCATTGTAGTCCTGGGATTACAGAAGAATCATCCTTTCGCCCATCGACTGTGACGGCGAGGTCCAGTACCATGGTACGGGGCAACAAGCCCTTTCGTTGAGGTACTGAAGGGGACCACTCTGTGCGAAAACTCCTGATCATCGACGATTCTCCGCTTGTGCGCGACTACGTGGCGCAGATGATTTCAACGATTCCGGACATCGAGCTTGTCGGCGAAGCGGAGACGGTCTCCGAGTCCATCGCTGCCATCAAGAAACTCGCTCCGGACATCATCATTCTCGACCTCCAACTGCCCGATGGAAACGGATTCGAGATCCTGAATTTGGCCAAGAAAATCCTCCCGCGAACCAAAGTGATCGTACTAACGAATTATCCTTTCCCTCAGCATAAGGCAAGAGCCCTTGCGGCGGGAGCGGAATATTTCTTCGATAAGTCGTTGGAGTTTGGAAAAGTCATAGGTGTGTTGAAGCAATCAAACAATCATGACGTTTCATCGTGATGGTGCAGTCAATCGGGCTGGTGGAGCCCGGGGCGTACGACCCACTCCCAACAGAGATCGAATGAAGAACAGCGTACAGCTCGTCGTGTTTGCCCTGGATGACCAGAACTATGCGTTGCGTCTGGATGCTGTCGAACGCATTGTTTTGGCCGTCGACGTGACCCCAATGCCAAAAGCACCGGAGATCATTCTCGGCATGATCAATGTTCAGGGTGTAGTCATCCCTGTTGTCAATATCCGGCGTCGATTCCGGATTCCGGACCGAGAAACGTCACCTGCGGACAGGTTTATATTAGCCAAGACAATCCGAAGGGCTGTGGCACTCGTTGCAGATTCAGTCCTCAACGTTGTTGAAGTCTCCGGGGACGACATTATTGCACCGAACGACATCGTCCCTGGAACGTCGTACATCGATGGCATCGTGAAATTGGAAGAGGGAATCGTTCTGATTCACGATCTCGACAAATTCCTGTCTCTGGAGGAAGAAGCAATGCTTGACGGGACACTCTCCCAATCCCAGGGCCCGGGGCGATGATCGATAGAATCTCTCATAGCTCGATGCAACGACTCAGCGACTTCATAGCTTCACAGTTGGGACTGCACTATCCAAGGGAGCGCTGGAGCGATCTTGAGCAGGCGCTGCGATCCGCGGCGCCGGAGCTGGGATTGAACGATGAACCGAGGTTCGTCGATCGTTTGCTTGCACGACGCCTGACGCAAACCGAAACCGAGGTCCTGGCAAAGCACCTGACAGTTGGTGAAACGTATTTCTTCCGGGAGAAGGCGAGCCTGGACATTTTGGAAGGACAGATTCTTCCCCAGCTCATTCGCTCTCGGATGGAGGGCAATAAGCGTCTCAGGATCTGGAGCGCAGGCTGTTGCACGGGAGAGGAGCCTCATACAATCGCAATCCTCCTCACACGACTCATTCCCGATCTGCACGACTGGAATGTCACATTGATTGGTACGGACATTAATCAGCGTTTCCTTCAGATGGCGTCGGAAGGCATCTACAATAAATGGTCGCTTCGCGGAACACCGGCCTGCATTACTGAGCGTTATTTCAAGCCAACACGGGACGGGCGTTTTGAGCTCTCTCCGGACATACGAAAGATGGTGACATTCTCCTACCTCAATCTGGTGGACGATTGTTATCCGTCATTGCTGACAAACACGAATGCGATAGATATCATTCTTTGCCGCAATGTGTTGATGTACTTTACCGGAGAGCACGCACAGAAAGTCATTCGGAATCTTCACCATTGTCTCATTGATGGTGGATGGCTCCTGGTAAGCCCGAGTGAGACATCCCAGATTCTCTCCTCGCACTTGACCCCGGTCAGTTTTCCCGATGCTACGCTCTACAAGAAGGATACGAATAAGCCTCCCATCGCACAATCTCCCGGGCTTGTACCGGATCAGGAGATACGGAAATCGATCGGACGATTGTACGAACTTGCCTTATCCCGGGAACCACAAATTGCTCAAGAACAAACTACGGTGGATGCCTCCGTAGCGCCGGTGGAAGCACAGGAGTCCCGCATTGGTAATCAGGAGGAGTCAGAGTACACTGAGAGCACGATAGCGTTTGAGCAAGGTCGATATCCGGAAGCGGCGGAAAAGCTTCTGAGCTTGTTATCGCGCCTGCCGGATGACGCAAAATCCCTTGCCTTGCTGACACACGTTTATGCAAACCTAGGGAGACTCGCTGAGGCAAAGGAGTTGTGCGAGAGAGCGATAGCGAACGACAAGCTTCTCCCCCGATATCACTATCTCCTTGCAATTATTCTCATGGCACTAGGAGAGACCGATCGCGCGATGAAGTCGTTCAAGAGAGTACTCTATTTGGATCAGAATTTCATCCTTGCGCATTTTGCGCTGGGCAATCTCACCCGGCGGCAGCGCAGATTCAAAGAATCAAAGAGGCATTATAAGAATGCACTTTCGCTTCTTGGAAGCTGCAGGCCTGAAGAATCTCCTCCGGAGGCGGAGGGAATGACCGCCGCGAGGCTGAAGGAATTTATTCGATCGACCATCAACACGGAACAGGATGAATGAAACCGGACACAACACTCAAACGGGAAGAACATAAGGCGACCATCAACTGGAACGAAGTACACCGACGTATTGAAAACGTTCGGAAGGTTCTAGAGCGCGATTGGGCACCGCCACCTGAGAAAAAAAGGGAGATCCTGAGAACCAGGGCGAAAGCGCTTGCGAGGCAGGAGAAAGAGAAGGATATCCCTGGGGATCACATTGAAATCGTTCAGTTCCTCCTGGCAAACGAAACGTACGGCATTGAATCATCATTTGTGCAGGAGACTTATCCGTTGAGAGATCTCACACCGATTCCGGGCACACCCCCCTTTGTTCTCGGCATCATCAACGTTCGTGGGAGAATTGTCTCCATTCTTGACATTAGAAAATTCTTCGACTTGCCGGAGAAGGGGCTGACGGATCTCAACAAAGTGCTCATACTCAACGGACACAATATGGAATTCGGCCTGTTGGCGGATGCCGTGCTCGGTGTACGAAAAATCCGCGCGAACGAACTGCAGGCTTCCCTCCCGACACTTACAGGGATCAGAGAGCAATACTTGAAGGGTGTGACCAAAGAACGGTTTGTCATTCTGGATGCAGAGAAGCTGTTGGCTGACAAGAAGATTATTGTTCACGACAACATCCAAGGATGATATTCTCGCCACCGAACCTAAGGATATTGTCAAACGGTTTGGGTTGTCTACTTCATAACGGCATCTTTCAGAAATTTACAACCGGGAGAACAGATCATGACTATTGGGAAGAAAATGATTGGCGGATATACAATCGTTCTAATGTCCTTGATCGTTGTTGCAGGCGTCGGACTCTATTCCCTGCGAACGATCAGCAACTCCTACGATGATTTCATCGATGTTTCGGAAAGGCTCGTGGCGGGCGCCGATGAACTGAGATACGAAGTGAGAAACCAGATCGCTCATTACCGTGCTTTCCTCCTATATCGTCAGAATCGAAAGGAGTATTGGAGCAAGCTTCAAGAGGATCATCAGCGGTTTGGCGAGATCATCCAGAGCATGAGAAGACTCGTAGTAACGCCAGAAGGTCTAAGTATCCTGAGTGGGATTGCAGATATGCAGGAGAAACACGAGCAGGCGCAGGAAATGGTTGCGGGCCTTGCTGAGAAGGGGAAACAGACAGAAGCGCTGTCGCTTGGTGTGAAGGAAGTTCTTCCGTTGTCTGAAGCGTTGGTTGCAGAAGCAGATCGATTCCGAAAACGGGAGCTGCAGATAGAAGCTGATGGCCGGATAGAAGTGACCGGTGCGATAAACCGCTTATCCCTGATTATGATTGGCATCTCGCTTCTTGCAATCGGTTTCGGCGCAGCAAGCGGCATTTGGATTACGCGGTCAATCACACGACAAGTCAACGAGAGTGTCTCGCAGCTCTCATCGAGTGCAGCAGAGATTCTCGCAATGACCACACAAGTTGCAGCCGGGGCCTCCGAGACAGCGACAGCGGTGAGCGAGACAACGACGACAGTCGAGGAGGTCAAACAGACCGCACTGTTGGCCAGTCAGAAAGCGAAGTATGTGTCAGAGAGCTCGCAGAAAGCGGCACAAGTCGCACAAGTGGGAAAAAAGTCCGTCCAGGAATCGATTGAGGGGATGAACCGGATCCGCGAACAGATGGAGTCGATTGCCGAAAGTATCGTCAGGCTGAGCGAGCAGAGTCAGGCCATTGGAGAGATCATTGCAACCGTCAATGACCTGGCAGAGCAATCCAATCTCTTGGCAGTGAATGCTGCCATCGAGGCGGCGAAAGCCGGCGAACAGGGAAAGGGCTTTGCAGTTGTGGCACAGGAAGTCAGGAGCCTAGCTGAACAGTCGAAACATGCAACTGCACAGGTGCGGACGATCTTGAATGATATCCAAAAGGCAACAAGCGTGGCAGTGCTGGCGACCGAACAAGGAGGGAAAGCAGTTGAAGCTGGGGCGAAGCAGTCGGCGGAGGCTGGGGAATCGATCCGCGTATTGACAGAGGGTGTTGCAGAAGCAGCGCAAGCAGCAACGCAGATAGCAGCGTCGAGCCAGCAGCAGTTGGTGGGGATGGACCAGATGGCATTGGCGATGGACAATATCAAGCAGGCAAGCGCGCAAAACGTCGCCGGGACGAGACAGGCGGAGAAGGCGGCGCAGGACCTGCAGAAGCTTGGGAATAAACTGAAACAACTTGTAGATGAAAAAGCACTACCCAGGAATAACGGCAATGAAAAAGCAGGATGACGATTTCCTCAAGAAACTGCTTTCGACGTTTAAAATTGAAGCAAAAGAGCATATCGAAGCACTTTCTTCCGGATTGATTGAACTGGAACATGCCTCATTGCCCGAAAAGCAAGCGGAGATGGTTGAAACAATCTTCCGTGAAGCACACAGCCTCAAGGGCGCGGCACGGGCAGTCAACGTTATGGGAATCGAAAGTATCTGCCAGTCCATGGAGAGTGTCTTTTCTTCGTTGAAGCGCCGGGAAATTGCGCTTTCGGCAGGAATGTTCGATGTGCTGCACCACGCAGTGGATGGCCTCGAAACATTGCTCTTATCTCTTAATGCCGGGACAGCTGCAAATGAGAAATCGGCAACGAATTCAATGGTTCGTCAGATAGAGGATCTCCTGAAGGGTACAAAGACTATTAAAGTGCGCGATGAACGTGAACAAAGGCCGATGCCTGACGGTCAGACGATGCTCCCGCCAACGTCACCACAAGATCTTTCAAAGGAATCTCGGAACGTAGCGGCGATGGAGACCGTGAGAGTGCCGGTTTCAAGACTTGAGTCCCTTATGCTTCAAGCGGAAGAAATGCTCTCGGCAAAGTTAGCGGTGGGACAGCTCAGTATTGACCTCCGACGCGTCGGCACCAACATTTCATTCTTACGCAAAGAATGGAGGAGCATCCAACCGGAATTTCATTCCTTGATGCGAGCGTTTGAAAAGAACGGAAACGGATTCGGAACGGATGGAGTCCATGCCAGAAAGGTTTCCGAATTCCTGCAGTCAAACGAGGCTTTCATCCGATCGCTCGACGGAGAAGCGAGCGCACTCATCCGATTGACCGATCAAGACCATCGGTCCATTGCCACCATGGTTGATAACCTCCTCAATGATGTGAAAAAGATCCATATGCTTCCATTCTCCACGGTGCTGGGAATATTTCCAAGATTTGTTCGCGAGCTTTCGCGTGAACAGGGGAAAGAAATAGAATTGACACTGCGCGGGGCCGAGATCGAGACGGACAGGCGAATCCTGGAGGAAATGAAGGATCCCCTCGTGCACTTGGTGAGAAACTGTCTCGATCACGGTGTCGAGAAACCGAAGGAGCGGGAGCGAAAGGGAAAACCTCCGCATGCATCGATCACCATAGCTGTCTCGCATCAGGAGGGCGATAAAGTCGAAATCATCGTCGCTGATGACGGCCCTGGAATCGACGCGGCAAGAGTCCGTGCGGCAGTTAAGAAAGCTGGCCTCATCACATACGATGAGGCGCACCAGCCGAGCGATGAGGAGGTCTTGCCACTCATCTTTGCTTCCGGAGTTTCTACAAGTCCCTTCGTCACGGATGTTTCCGGCCGAGGGCTCGGTCTTACCATTGTACGCGAGAAAGTGGAACGCCTGGGGGGCGTCGTTTCGTTCGAGACGCGTGTTGACGAAGGAACGACCTTCCGCATTTCTCTTCCCCTGACACTCGCCAGGTTCCGGGGATTGCTTGTTCGATTGAGAGACCGATTGTTCGTAATCCCGAGTCTGAATATTGAGCGAGCCTTGGCTGTCACATCGAGCCAGATTAGAACCGTAGAGAACAGGGAGACGATCGAGCTGCAGGGACAGGCGATTTCCCTTGTGCGATTGGAGGATGTCCTGCAGCTTCCAAGACAAGAACTTCCCCACGAACCGGAAAAGAAACTGCCCGCTGTTGTCCTTGTTTCCGGAAGTACGCGGATTGCGTTCCTGGTCAATGAGGTACTCCGCGAGCAGGAAGTATTGGCCAAAAGTCTCGGCCCCCAGCTCTGCCGCGTAGAGAATATTTCCGGTGCAACAGTCCTTGGGAACGGAACAGTCGTGCCGATCCTCAACCCGTTTGAGCTGATAAAGTCTGCGGTTCGCGCGACCCACGCTGCGATAGAACCGGAGCCTGCTGGCGGGAAGAAAGGTGAAGTGAAAAAGAAATCCGTTCTCGTTGTGGAAGACTCTATCACGGCGCGAACACTGTTGAAGAACATTTTGGAGATGGCCGGGTACGTCGTGGCGACGGCCGTCGACGGAGTCGACGGTTTCACCCAACTGCGGACGAACGAATTCGATGTTATTTTGTCCGATGTCGATATGCCGAGGATGAACGGTTTTGATTTGACCACCAGGATCCGGGGGGAGAAAAAGTTTGCAGAGCTGCCGGTGGTGCTGTTGACCGCTCTCGAATCGAGGGAGGACCGTGAACGGGGGATCGATGTCGGCGCCAACGCGTATCTCGTGAAAAGCAGCTTCGATCAAAGCAATTTGTTGGAAGTTCTTCAAAAACTCGTCTGAGATCCACAGGTTAGAAGAAGGATCATCATGATTAATGTCCTTATCGTTGAAGATTCGGCAGTCATTCGCGAATTCCTGATCCACGTTCTCAGTTCGGATCCCGACATCCGGGTTGTCGGCACTGCAAGCAACGGTCTTGAAGCTGTTGAGGCGGCCAGGGAAAAGAGGCCCGATGTGATCACGATGGATATCCACATGCCCCAAATGAACGGCTTTGATGCAACCCGTCGTATCATGGAAACAGTTCCTACCCCGATCATCATCGTAAGTGGAAGCTCGAGTCAGGAGGAAGTCTCTGCTCCATTTCAAGCGTTGGAAGCTGGTGCGCTCGCAGTCGTTCATCGTCCGACCAGTCCGGGTCATCCGGAGTATGTCCCAACGGCAAAGGAACTGATTCAGACGGTGAAAGTGATGGCTGAGGTTAAGGTTGTAAGACGATGGCCCCGGCCGATCAAGGAAGCACCGGTCCCATTGATGCCCAAATTGAAAACGAAGAAAGAACTTCCGGATGTTCGGATCGTCGCGATAGGGGCATCAACCGGGGGGCCTGTCGTTCTCGAAACCGTTTTGTCGCTTCTGCCAAAAAACTTTCCGGTTCCAATCCTCATTGTTCAACATATGGCGACCGGCTTCTTGCAGGGTTTTGTCGAATGGCTTACACAATCGACGGGAATCCCAACCCATATCGCGGCCCACGGGGAAGAAATCCAACCGGGTTACGCATATGCCGCTCCCGATGGTTATCACATGGGTGTGCAAAACAGCGGCCAAATACAACTCAGCAAAGACGATAAGGAAAATGGCCTGCGTCCCTCGGTCGCGTACCTCTTTCGCTCCGTTGCGAGGTCGTTCGGCAGGAACTCCATCGGTGTATTGCTGACAGGGATGGGTGACGATGGAGCGGAGGAACTCAAAATACTCAAGGAACTGGGGGCCGTGACAATTGCGCAAGACGAACAGAGTTCGGTCGTATTTGGGATGCCTGGAGAAGCAGTGAAAATCGATGCTGCCACATATGTGTTACCGCCAAAGAGCATTGCTCTCACACTTGCATCCCTCATGAAGAAATGCTAGAGAACGTCAATCTTTTGTCGGGGAGTTGAACAATGAATAGTACAGAAGCGAACACCAAGAACAGTGAAATTCTCATTGTCGAGGATAGTCTGACTCAGCGGGAACAGATCCGACATCTGCTTGAAGCTCACGGCTTCACTGTCAAGTCAGCCACCAATGGGAAGCAGGCGCTACAACAGTTGCGCAAACACCAGCCAGCCCTTGTCATCAGCGATATCGTAATGCCCGAAATGGACGGCTACACCCTTTGTGGAGAAATGAAATCCGATTCGAGTCTGAGAGACATCCCCGTTATCCTTTTGACATCATTAGCGAGCCCGGAGGATATCATCAAAGGACTCCAATGTGGCGCTGACAACTTCATTAAGAAACCGTTCAATGAGCAGTACCTCCTTTCGCGCGTCGAATATATCCTAGTCAATCGAAAGCTACGAAAGAGCGACAAACTCCAGATGGGAGTGGAGCTTTATCTCGGCGGACAGAAACACTTCATCACGGCGGATCGTCAACAGATTCTGGATTTGCTCATATCGACGTACGACCAGGCTGTGCGACTGAATGAGGAACTCGCTGAGAGAGAAAAAGAGATTGATCGCGCCAACATTACTCTGCGCGGTCTCTATCAAATTGCCAAAAGCCTGAACCAGTCAACCACGGAACGGGACTTGGTGGAACAGGTGCTGGCCCGCGCTTTGGAGCTCCCCGGATTTAGTGCTGGCTGGCTGGCGCTGGCTGATGGAGAGGCCGGCTTCCGAGTCGCTGCTGCCCACGGTGTCTCGCTGGACTCGCAAAAAGCCGGACTGCTGGACGGCATGTGCCAATGCCGCCGGAATCTTCTGGATGGTGAATTGCGAAGAACAACGATTGTTCCTGACTGCGACCGTTTAGTGAAGATGAATGGCGATGTGATTGGACAGCATTCACACGTGTGCATTCCGTTGCTCATGAATGATCGAGCCATCGGCATTATGAACCTGGTTGTTTCCGGTCAACTCGCATTTAGCGATGACGATCTCCAAACTTTCAACGGCATTGGCAACCAGATCGGGATTGCTCTTGAGCGTGTGAGAATGCGGGAGCATCTCGAACAACTCGTGCAGGAAAGGACGGCATCACTGACATCCGAAATCGCCGAGCGGAAGCAGACGGAAGAGGCTTTGCATGTCAGCGAGAAGCGATTTCGCGATTTGTACGAGAACGCCCCCAACGCATACTTTTCTGTCGGCGTGGACGGCCGCATCCGCAATTGCAACCGCCAGGCAGGAGAAATGCTCGGATACGACATCGAGAAGCTGGTGGGGCTGCCAATTAGCGAATTGTATGCAGACACGCCGAATGGGAAAGAGAAATCCACAAAGGTACTACAACGGTTCCTGGCTAACGAGGCTGTGCGCGATGAAGAATTACAGATGCAGAAGGCGGACGGCGCTTCCCTATGGATCAGTCTGACAGTAAACGCAATTCGAGACAGCCGGGGGAATATTACGGAAAGCCGCTCTATGGTAGTGGACATCACAGAGCGCAAACTGGCTCTGGAAGCACTCGCATCCGAACGAAACATGCTGCGGACACTGATCGACAACCTTCCAGATAGGATCTATGCAAAAGACGCTGAGAGCAGATTTCTCCTCAACAATGTAGCTCATATGCACGCGCTTGGCGCCAAGTCATTGGAAGAACTGACAGGGAAAACGGACTTTGACTATCGTCCTCGCGAACAGGCAACGCTGCAATATGATGATGACCAGCGTGTAGTCCAATCGGGCAAACCCCAGCACGAAAAAGAAGAATGCGTGATTCTCAATAACGGAGAAAAGAGCTGGATCCTTGCCACGAAGGTACCTTTACGCAATTCTCAAGGCAATGTTATTGGAATCGTCGGCATCAGCCACGACATTACAGCGCACAAGAAGGCTGAAGACTCGCTGCGGGATTCAGAAGAAAAGTACAGGAGATTCTTTGAAGAAGATCTGGCGGGCGACTACGTCTCGACAGAGGAAGGGAAACTGATCGCATGTAACCCTGCGTTCGCAAAGATCTTTGGGTATGATTCCGTTGACGATGCGTTGATGGGTAACGTTCTCAAACACTACAAAGAACCGATGCAGCGCGAGAAATTCTTGCATCTCCTCAAGGAACACAAGAAGTTGGAATATTATGAGGAAGAGATGCTCCGGGTGGACGGGAAACAGCTTCATGTGATCGAGAATGCAATGGGGAAATTCGACAAACAGGGTGAACTCATAGAAATCAGGGGATACGTTTTCGACAACACAGAACACCGCAAGCTTGAGCAACAGATGATACGGGCACAGAAGATGGAGAGCATCGGCGTCCTCGCCGGGGGAATCGCGCATGATCTGAACAATGTCCTTGGTCCGATCATGATGGGAATCGATATTGTGCGCAAGAATGTTCAGGATCAAAAGAGCTTGAGAATGCTCGACACGATGGCCGTCAGTACACAGCGGGGAGCGGATATCCTGAAACAGGTCTTAACCTTTGCCCGCGGGGCCGAAGGTGAGCAGAAACTTTTGCAGCCAAAACGTCTTATGGAAGAAGTAGTAGCCCTGATGAAAGAGACGTTTCCACGGTCCATCGAGATCAGAAGTGAGGTGGGGAAAGATATTCCTACGGTTGTGGCTGATCCGACCCAGATCCACCAGGTGCTCTTGAATCTCTGTGTGAACGCGAGAGATGCAATACCAGAGCATGGTGAGTTGAAGATCGGAATAGAGAAAATGGACATCGATGAGAACTTCGCTCGAGTTCATCTTGGAGCAAAACCAGGCCTGTACGTCGTCTTTTCTGTAACGGATACGGGGACGGGGATTCCTCAGGAGGTCAAAGATCGCATCTTCGAGCCGTTCTATACAACAAAAGCGGTGGGAAAAGGGACAGGTCTGGGTCTTTCCACGGTAAGCTCGATTGTGAAAAGCCATGGGGGATTTATGACGGTCTACAGCGAGGTCGGAAGAGGGACGACGTTCAGGGTATATATTCCGGCCGCGAAGGAAGGAGAATTAAAAAGGCAGCAAGAATCCAAGGAAGAAATTCCCGGGGGTAAGGGTGAGCTCATCTTGGTTGTGGATGATGAAGATTCCATTCGTGAAATCACGAAAGCATTGCTTGAAAACCATGGGTATCAGGTTGCGACAGCGAACGACGGGGCCGAGGCCCTCGCCGTCTACGCAAAGCAGCAATCCCAGATCAAACTCGTGATCATGGATATGATGATGCCGATCCTGGGCGGTCCGCAAACGATTCAAGCTCTCCGAAGGATTGATCCGAATATCAAGATCATTGCCGTCAGCGGACTGACATCGGATGGAAAGACCACAGCGGTTTCAAATGGAGATGTTGCAGCTTTCCTGCAAAAACCGTATTCGTCCGATATGCTCTTGCAGACGATCGCTGTGGCGCTGGCATAAGGAATGGTGGAAATCGGGACTAACCAGTGTCCCTTCTGAAGGGAGGTTCGATGAAAAAGATACTCGTCGTAGATGACGAAAAGGGTCTCCGCGAAACTGTCGTTGTGGCATTACAGGATCGGGGATTTGAGACGATCGAGGCAGATAATGGAGCCGCCGCTCTCGATCTTGCCAGGGCGCATCGGCCCGATCTGATTATCACCGATGTCATGATGGACAATGGGAACGGCTTTCTGCTGCGGGAGTTGCTCCTGGAAGACCCCAAGACAGCCTCCATTCCAATGATTCTCATGAGCGGGGCGGCTCAAAAGGCGGGAGCTTGGGAATCCGACACCGATATCGAGTACCTCGCGAAACCGTTCAGTAACGCGCAAATTCTTTCGGCCGTCGAAAGAAAACTGAAACACTGAATCAATTGCACGCATATGCATCCCAAGACCAAGATTCTCATTGTCGAGGATGAGGAAGGAATGCGAGTATTGATATCCGTTCTCCTCCAAAGTTCCGGATATGAGGTCGACGAGGCATCAGACGGTGAAGAAGGTTTACAGATGGCTCAGAAGCTCCCTGATCTGATTATCAGCGACATTGAGATGCCCCGGATGACCGGATAGCAAGCAGGAGATCGGAACAACGGTTACCATCAATCTTCCCAGTCCACCCGTCGAAAACTAATCCCTCATCAGAACCAAAAAAAACGGCGCCTGCACGGCGCCGCAAGATAACGCGTAAGAATTTCCTCCTGTTAATCGTCGATTCCTTCCAGATCAAGCAGGAACGCATACTTGAACGCCGTGTCTTTGTACTGTTTGTATCGGCCTGAGACGCCCCCGTGACCGGCCTGCATCTCTGTCTTCAATAGTATCGTGTTGTTGTCTGTTTTCATCGTCCGGAGCTTCGCGGTCCATTTCGCCGGCTCAAAGTACTGCACCTGCGAGTCGAAAAGACTTGTTGTGATGAGAATGTTGGGGTATGCTTTCGATTCGACATTATCGTAAGGCGAGTATGAGAGCATGTACTCGTAGTACTTCTTGTCGTTCGGGTTTCCCCATTCGTCATATTCCGACGTCGTAAGCGGAATGCTTTCGTCCAGCATGGTGGTGACCACATCCACCCAGGGGACATCGGCAATGACTCCTTTGAAAAGGTCGTGACGCATGTTGATGACGGCACCGATCAGCAGCCCGCCCGCACTTCCGCCCTGCGCATACAGATGTTCGGGGCTGGTATAGCTCAGTTTTATCATGTATTCTGCGCAATCGATGAAGTCTGTAAACGTGTTCTTCTTGTTCAACAGTTTGCCGTCGTCATACCACGCCCTTCCCAATTCCTGTCCCCCGCGGATGTGGGCAATGGCATAAATGAACCCGCGATTCAACAGGCTCAGCCGGGCTGAGCTGAAAGTCGCATCTCTGCTGGCGCCATACGAGCCGTACCCATATAATAGAAGCGGGTTCTTTCCGTCGTTCGTCGTCCCCTTCTTGTACACAATCGAAACCGGCACCATTTTGCCGTCACGGGCCGGTGCTGAAACCCGCTCCGTTACGTAATCTTCACGGTTGAAGCCGCCGAGGACCTCTTCCTGCTTCAGAAGTGTCTTCTCCTTTGTCATCATATTATAGTCATAGACGGAATTCGGGGTGGTGAGGGATGTATAGCCGTATCTCAGCAACGGAGTATCGAATTGGTAGTTGGTGCTCACATAGGCTAGATACGCAGGTTCGCCGAAATCCAGATAATGTTCCCCTGCACCGGACCAGGGACGGATTCTCATTTGAATCAGTCCTTCTTTTCTCTCGACAACGACGAGGTTATCCTTGAAGATTTCGAATCCTTGCAGAAAGACATCATCGCGATTGGGAATAACTTCCACCCAATTCCTTTTTGTCGTCCGGGTCACGGGTGTCTTCATCAACCTGAAATTCTTCGCGTTGAGGTTCGTTCGAATATAGAAGTTGTCCTCATAGTGGTCCACATCGTACTCGTGGTTCCGTTCCCGCGGTTGCAGCACCGTGAAGCTGCCCGTCGGCGTATCGGCATCGATATAGCGAAACTCGTTGCTGAGGCTCTGATTCGAGGCGATCATGACGTACTTCTTCGACTTTGTCTTGAAAACGTAGCAGCTGAACGTCACATCCTTCTCTTCGTACACGAGCTTATCAGCGGAGGGATGGGTTCCCAGCTCGTGACGATAGATCTGATAGGATCGAAGCGTCACTGGGTCCTGTTTCGCATAGAAGACCGTCTTGTTGTCATTTGCCCATGCGACATTACCGGTGACGTTGGAAATCTCGTCGGGGAGAAGTTCTCCGGTCGAGAGATTCTTAAACCGAAGGCTGTAGAATCGCCGGCCCAGGGTATCCTGTGCAAACGAGACGATATCCTGTCCGGAGCTGATATCAACTCCGCCGACGGAAGAGAACTTGTGTCCCTCCGCCAGGGCGTTCGCATCGATCATGATTTCTTCAGCGGCGTCAAGCGATCCCTTCTTGCGGCAATAGATGGGATACTCCTTCCCCTCCACGACGCGCGTATAATAGTAGTAATCGTCCCTCTTATACGGTACCGACAGATCCGTCTGCTTGATTCGTCCTTTGATCTCTTCGAACAACTCTTCCTGAAACCCTTCCGTGTGGCCCATCATGGTATCCGTGTAGGCATTCTCAGCCTCCAGATACGCAATCACTTCGGGATTCTCACGCTCCTTGAGCCAGAAATAGTTGTCTTCGCGGACATCGCCGTGTTTTTCCAGTTTCACCGGCTTGACCGCGGCATTGGGCGGCGTTGCCGTCTGTCGCTGGGGTTTACATCCTGTCATGGCAAGGAGAACAAGCACGATAATGGAAATGATAAGTGTGGGTCGCATGGGATTCTCCTGGGGGAAGGGGGATACCTCCGAAAGTACAGACTCTCGGAAAGTGACATGAGTGACACGTAAAGCGCGGATGCAATAGATTCGGAAACGCCCGTCAGCTGAGCTTCTGCAGGATCGACTGAAGAAATTCTTTTACTTCCGTCATCTCGGCGCGGATCTCCTCGTCCTGGATTTTCTTCCTTTGGGGGACGTTCAACAGCTCGAGCTGTTCACCGGCTTCCGATTCGGGGACATATTCTTCCAGGACTTTCTTCGCCCCCTCGATGGTGTACTTTTCGTCTCTCAACAGTCCCTTGATGTGAAGAATCAGCTTGATGTCCTTGTTGGTATAGATGCGGTTGCCTGCACGGTTTTTCTGCGGCTTGAGCTCGGGGAATTCCGATTCCCAGTAGCGGAGGACGTACTGTTCGAGGCCCGTGATCTTGCTGACTTCGCTGATTGAGTAGTAGAGTTTTTTGATTCCGATGTGCTTCATAACTGAATCTAAGTTAGGGAAATCTGTTTTGAGTTGCAACGTGCCACAGGTGGCGGATTTTATTACTTCTCCGCGCCCTTTGCGGACGCAAAGGAGGCGCAGAGCGCGCAACGAGAAACACCGCGACGTGCTTCAGTTCCTTTGACTTTTCGGCACGTTTTCATATACTCAGAAATGAAATTCTTGGCTGCCCGAATCCTTTTTCTCCTCTTGCCCCCTCTTCCGCTTCTTTCGCAGGCCCCGGATACTGTTCATTTTCAATGGCCCAATCCCCCGTTTAATTCCAGTCACTTCCTCAACGCAACCTTCTGTGAGTATCGGAACACTTTGAGTGCAAACCATTTTCACAGCGGCGTCGATATTGGTGGTGCGGACGGCAGCGCGATCTATTCCTGCATCGACGGAATTGTTCATTCGTACAGCACCACGGATGGCGACAACAACTTCGTCAGGGTGAGGTCGTTGACCGGCGGTCAATGGAAGCATATCAGTTACGTTCACATCAACCCGTCGCCCGGCCTTTCCTCGGGGGATTCGGTCATCGCCGGCGAAACAGTCCTCGGGACGATCATTTCCGGACAAGGGCACGTACATCTCACGGAACGAACATTGGTTTCCGATCCCAATGTTTCAGGAGTGGAAATCAATGCTGTCCGAAACGGCGGAGGGCTTGATCCGTTTGTCGACACGTATCCGCCTGTGATCGACGAGTCTCAGATCCTTTTCCGCCAGACCACAACCAATGCGTTCCTTCCTTCCAACTCATTGTTTGGGAATATCGAGTTCATTGTGAAGGTGAATGAGCACAATGGGACCGGTCCCTCGCAAGTCAATAATGGTACGTACCAGCTCGGGTACAGGATCCTCACGGACTCCTTCACGGTCGCTTATGAACCCCCGGACGCCGGTATCCGATTCAGATTCGACAGGAAACCCTTTGACTCGGTGGTGGACAATGTCTTCTTCCCCGCGTATTCTAACACGGGGGCTCATTACTATCGGCTCACGAGCGGGCTTGGTGCAAACGATCTCTATTCGTCCAGAAGCGCGGAGCTGGGATTCGTCGATGTTTCCGCCCTTGCCGAAGGATCGTACTATCTTCAGATCTTCACGACCGATACGAGGCAGAACTCGGATACGGCGCTGTTTCCCATTTTCATCACGGACGATGACCTGGTTCCGCCGGGCTTTCCGACTCTCAGCTCTGCGCTCGTCGACAGTGCGGGGAACCTCACGGTATCGTGGATTGCCAACGGCGAGCCCGACATCAAAGGGTATCGGCTTCAGTTCTTTGACGGAACGACATGGGTAACCGCTGCGTCGGAGTCGACCCTGACGTCCGGTGTTACGTCGGTCTCATTCCTTACGCCTCCGTCGTTTCTCCAGGCGCCCGACAGTCTCAACAAGTTCGCGCTGGCTCTCACTGCCGTCGATACCGCAACTCCACCGAACGAATCCGCAAGGAGTGATGTCTACGCTGCCGCATATCCGTGGTTCACGAACGCTTCCGAGCCTTCGGTTGATTATCGCCTGCAGAGGCCGATCCTCTTCGTGGACGGATTCGATCGGTACGGAGGAACGGGAAGCTGGCCTTCGCCGACGCATGAATTTGTGAAATTCCTGGTCGACGCCCTTCCACCGCTCGCTGCTGTTTCCAGTTGCTCGAACGAGGCGGTGATTTCAGGAAGTGTCGAACTCACTTCCCATGCCTCGGTCT
>Ga0209619_10000197_pt1 | contig 38839 bp, 36 predicted proteins | sample Rifsed16ft3_FD_184011 | JGI IMG/M metagenome (GOLD analysis project Ga0209619, IMG submission 184011) | Soil microbial communities from Rifle, Colorado, USA - sediment 16ft 3 (version 2) | ecosystem: Environmental > Terrestrial > Deep subsurface > Rock core/Sediment | place: Rifle, Colorado... | reverse complement strand
GAGGTGACCTGTGCGACCTCGACCTTCGGGTGGCGGATCAGGAGGCGGAGGAGCTCTCCCCCCGAGTAGCCGGAGCCACCGACGATGGCGACGTTCACCGCCGGGCGACCTCCACGGCGTAGTCGACGATCCGGCCCGCGATGTCCACGCCCGTTGCTGCGGTGAGTGCCTTGAACTCCGGCGTGTGGTTCACCTCGTGGACGACGAGTCCGTTGGGGGACTCCATCATGTCGACCGCGAGGACCCCGCCGCCGACCGCCTTCGCGGCGCGGAGCGCGAGCTCCGTCATCTCTGCCGTCGGATTCAGAGGCTCCGCGACGGCGCCGCGGGCCGCGTTCGTCCGCCAGTCCGCGGAGTGGCGGTACATCCCGGCGACGAGATCATCGCCAACGGTGAAGAGGCGGATGTCCCTCTCCGGTTTCGAGATGTACTCCTGGATGTAGAAGATCGAGTGCATCGAAGACCCGAGGGCGGTCTTGTGCTCGAGGATTTGCTCCGCCCCCTCGGGATTGTCAACCTTCGCCAGGAGGCGACCCCAGGACCCGACTGGCGGCTTCAGGACCGCGGGGTAGCCAACCTCGTCGAGCGCCTTCAACGCCGCCTCGGGCGTGAGGGCCACGACCGTCCGCGGCGTCGGAATCCCCGCCTCCTGGAGCCGGAGGGACGTGAGGATCTTGTCCCCGCACAGCGCGACGACCCCGTACGGGTTCACGGCCGGCACGCCGTAGTGCTCGAAGAACCGGAGGGCGTAGAGGGATCGCGTGTGGCTCACGGACCGGTTCAGGACGAGGTCCGCACGGAAGCCGTTCGGCTCGAGGTGGAACGTCGCCTCGCGGTCCCAGACCCGTTGGATCGCGAGCCCGCGGGCCTCTGCGGCCGCGAGGATCCACTTCTCCTCGGGCCGGATCACGGTGTAGAAAAGCGCGATGGACGGGCCGCTACTCACCCCAATCCTCCTCTTCGCGCGGGGCCGGAGACACGGTGAACGGGGTCGTCGATGTGACCGCGAGCTCGACCCCGCAATCCGAACACGAGAAGATCTCGCCCTCGATCATGTCGTTCCGCTGGAGCTGCGCGCCGCACTCCGGACACTCCGTCACTTCGATTCCCCCTTCACGATCTTGTCGATGAAGTCGACCTGTTCCGCATGCTTCGACAGAGAATATTTCTCAAGTCCGATGAGGTCACGGGTCTTTGCGAGCTGGATTCGTACGGCCTCTGGGGCCGGCCCGCCCGGACGGTTTCGGCGGGCGAGAGACGTCCGTGGGTCGAGGACCTCGCCGACGTTCTTGCCGAACCTTGCGTCGAACTCCCGAAGTGCCTTCGCAGTCATTTTCCCCCCTGAAGTGGCGAGGAACTTCGCGATCGCCTCATGGGCCTCCCGGAACGGCACCCCGCGCACGACGAGGTATTCCGCGAGATCCGTTGCGAGCGTCCGCAGATCGCCCGCCGCGTCCGCCATCCGCGCGACGTCGAACCTGAGCGACGGCACGGCTGCCACGAGCGCTTCGAGGGTCTCGAGCACCTGGCTCGCGGCGTCGAAGACGGGCGCCTTGTCCTCCTGGAGGTCTCGGTTGTACGCGAGGGGGAGGGACTTGAGCGTCGCGAGGAGGGAGACGAGGTCGCCCGTGACTCGCGCGGCCTTCGCGCGTGCGAGCTCCGCGACGTCCGGATTCCGCTTCTGGGGCATCAGGCTGCTCCCCCCGCCAAGGCCCTCGGAGGGTTCAAGGAACGCGAACTCGCTCGAAGCCCACTGGACGAACTCCTCGCCGAGGGAGCTGAGGTGGACTGCGATGAGGGCGAGGTCGAACACGAACTCCGCGAAATAGTCCCGGTCGCTCACCGCGTCGATCGAGTTGTCGAAGGCCGCCGCGAAACCGAGGCGCTGCGCGACCTTCGCGGGGTCGATCGGGAGGGTCGTTCCCGCCAACGCGCCCGCGCCGAGCGGGGAGATGTTCGCGCGGTGGTGCGTGTCCGTGAGCCGGTCGAAGTCCCGCGCGAGCCGCCAGAAGTGCGCGAGGAGGTGGTGTGCAAGGGTCACCGGCTGCGCGCGCTGGAGGTGCGTGTAGCCCGGCATGAGTGTGTCGACGTGCTGCGCCGCGAGATCCGCGATCACGCCCTGGAGCTGGAGGACTCCGGATTGCACGCGCGCGATCGCCTCCCGGAGCCAGAGCCGCTCGTCGAGCGCGACCTGGTCGTTCCGGCTGCGGGCTGTGTGGACCTTCGCGCCGGTCGGGCCGAGGAGCTCCGTGAGGCGGGCCTCGATATTCGTGTGGACGTCCTCGAGGTCCTCCCGCCATGGGAAGTCCCCGGACTCGATCTCGTGGCAGATCTCACGGAGTCCCTGGACAAGGGACTTCACGTCCTCCGGTGAGAGGATCCCGCACGCGCCGAGCATCTCGACATGCGCGATGCTCCCCGCGATGTCGTAGCGGTAGAGGCGCCGATCGACGGGGAGCGAGGAGAGGAACCGCCAAGCGGGCGAGCGGACGTGGCGGGGTGGAGCCTCCCGCTTCCCCCGCGGGGCAACCGTCATCGTCATTCCTACTTCGCCCTCTTCGCGGCCTTCACGAGGCGCGGCCGCGACTTCTCTCCGACCGCCGTCCACGTCCGGGCGGGCAGCCCCCAGATGTAGATGAACCCCTCCGCCATCTCCTGGCGGAACCGATCCCCGGCCGAATACGTCGCCATCGCGAGATCGTACAGGGAGTACGGCGAGGTCCGGCCGACGACGCGGGCCGAACCTTTGTAGAGCTTCACGCTGACCTCGCCCGTGACGCGCTCCTGCGTCGTTTCGATGAACGCGTCGAGCGCCTCCCGCAGCGGAGTGAACCAGAGCCCTTCGTAGATGAGGTTCGCGTACCGGGCTTCGACGGATCGCTTGAACTCGAGCAGATCTCGCGGCAGGACCATCGCCTCGAGGGCCTGGTGCGCCGCGATGAGGACCACCGCCGCGGGACACTCGTAGACCTCGCGGGACTTGATCCCGACGACGCGGGACTCGACATGGTCGATCCGTCCGACACCGTGGTCTCCTGCGATCCTGTTGAGCGTGTTGATGGTCGTCAGCAAATTCTCGGAGCGTGTGCCGAGGGCCACAGGCGTCCCCGCCTCGAACCGGATGTTCACGTACGCCGGCTCGTCAGGGGCGTCCGCGGGCGAGGTCGTCCACTCGAACGCTTCCTCCGGCGGCTCGATCGCCGCGTTCTCGAGGATGCCGCACTCGACGGAGCGGCCCCAGAGGTTCTCGTCCGTGCTGTACGGGGACTCCCGCGCGACGGGCACGGGGACTCCGCGGTCCTTCGCGTATTCGATCTCCTCCTCGCGGGACATCCCCCAGACGCGCGCGGGGGCGATTACTTGGAGCTCTGGCGCGAGGGCCGTCGTGCAGAGGTCGAACCGCACCTGATCGTTTCCCTTGCCCGTGCACCCGTGGGCGACGAACGAGGCTCCCTCCCGCCGTGCGACGTCGACGAGGTGTTTGCCGATGAGGGGGCGGGCGAGGGCGGTGCTTAGAGGGTACTGGCCCTCATAGAGGGCGTTCGCCTTCAGGGCGCGGGCGATGTAGTCCTCCGCGAACTCGTCCTTCGCGTCGACGACGTAGCACTTCTTCGCGCCGATCTTCTCGGCCTTCCGGCGGGTCGCTTCGAGGTCTCCCGGTTGCCCGACGTCGACCGTGAGCGCGATCACGTCCAGGCCCTTCTCCTGGAGCCACCGGACCGCCACGGAGGTGTCCAAGCCTCCGGAATACGCCAACACGACCTTCGAATGAGTCATCTCTGCACGCGCCGCGACTATGGAACCCGTCGCATTCATGGACCTCTATTTGAGTGCTTTGACCATGGTCGGTCAAAAATGGGCGGAATAGTCAAATATTGAACACGCTCTCCATAGACGGATGCCGAGCATCGCACGCCAGGTCCGGGACTACATCGCGGGTCGCCCGAGCATTACGGATGCGATCAAGATGGGAATCGTGAACGACTCCGCCCTCGCGCGGCTCGTCAGCAAGGAGCTCGGCGTCCGGAAGTACGATGCGGTCCTCGCGGCGTGCCGCCGGTTTCCCGTGGAAAAGATGAAGGGCTACCGGGAGGACGCCGTGAAGCGGATGCTGAAAAAGAGTCGCATCGAAACCCGAACGAAGATCGCGACGATCACGGTCGTGCAGGGCGTCGACGTCCTCCAGCGACTCGGAGACGTCGTCGAGGAGCTCCTCGACGAAAACAAGATCTGCCGCCTCATCCAGGTTTCCCAGGGCACCGTGATCATCGTCGACGAAGGATCCGTCCCGCGCGTGACCCGAAAACTCCGCGAGGGCCAAGTGATCAACGTGGGCCGCGATCTCGTGGAGATCACGGCGACGAGCCCGGAAAGCGTGGAGGAGACCCCGGGCCTCCTCGCGTTCCTCTCCGGCGCTCTTGCGTCCCGCGGAATCAACATCGTGCAGGCCATGTCCTGTTACACGGACACGATCTTCATCCTCGAGAAGGAGGACATGACCGGGGCGATCGAGGTCCTCACGCAAAGCATGCGATGAGGGAGTGCAGTCCCGGGCGCCATCTTTTAGGCCATCGCGGCGTTCCCGTGGGAGTGGCGCGCGATCCATACGCCCTGTTCGCGAAGTATTACGACCAGCTCTATGAAGGCGGACGGAAAGTAAGCTACGACGGGGAAGTGCGGTCTCTCCGAAAGGCGTTCCGACGCTATGGCGTCCGCGTTGAGTCCATCCTCGACATCGCGTGCGGGACGGGAGCCCACGCGATTCGACTCGCCCCGATGGGATACGATGTCGTGGGCCTCGACGCATCGCGCGCGCAGCTCGCAATCGCCCGTCGAAAGGCTCGGGAGCGTGGCCTTCGGATCCCGTTCGTCGCGGGAGACATGCGGACCTTCTCCCTCGGCCGCACATTCGACGCGACGATCTGCATGTCCGGAGGCTGGGGATACCTCGTCAAGCTCCGGGACGTGCGCGCCGCGCTAAAACGGGTGTACACACAACTGAGGCCCGGCGGGCTCTTCGCGTTCGAGTTCTGGGGTGGTGGAGGGGTGCGGTCAGGACGGAAGTCCTGGACCCGTGTCGACGAGCCCGTGAAACTGATCCGCCTCTCCGACACAGTCTACGACCCTCGGTCCCGCGTCTACTCGATCGACATGCACCATGTCGTGTACCGCGGGAATCGGGTCCTCGAGGAGTTCACAGAGCGTCACAATCTCCGGATCTACCACATCACGGAGATGAAGCGGCTCCTGCGCCGCGCCGGCTTCCGGGTCCGGGCGACGCTTGACGCGGACGAGGGGTGGCACGCGTTCCGTCCTGCCAAGGAAGGGAGCTTCCGGATCCTCGCGATCGCACAGCGACCCGTCGCGCCTAGTTCACGGCAAGCGCGTCGAGGAGTCGCGTGAGGTCCGCGAGGGGCCGGCCCTCGGAATCCGCGATCGGCTGCAAGGCGGGCGGCCTCTTCATGTAGTTCGGGATCCGCGTCGTGAGCCGCTCCTCGAACGTCGGGACGAGCTCGTTCTTGTAAAACACTCCGAGCGGAATTCGGTCGCCCCACTCCATCGCCCTCGAGACGGCTTGCGTGATCTTTCCGTCGAGGTCCTCCGGGGCTTGCACGACCGGATTGTATCCCGTGGACGCGAGGTTGTAGACCCGCGGCATCGCGCGGCCCTTGTCGTCCTTCAAGTCCTCGCCGCCGTACCAGTCCTTCGTGTTCAGGTTGTTGTACGTCGGGCACGGCTGGAGCACGTCAAGGAACGCGTACCCCTTGTGCTCGATTCCCTGGCGGATGAGGGACACGAGGCCCTTGATGTCGTACGAGTACCCGCGCGCGACCCACGTCGCGCCGGAGGCGAGGGCAAGCCACAGTGGGTTCACGGCTTCGTTCAGGTTCGGCGCCGGGAGAGATTTCGTCTTCACGCCGAGGCGCAGCGTCGGGGACGCCTGCCCCTTCGTGAGGCCGTACACGCCGTTGTCGAAGATCATGTAGAGCATGTTGACGTCTCGGCGGCCCGAGTTCACGAAGTGGCCCGCGCCGATACCGAGTCCGTCCCCGTCGCCCCCGAGGCAGATCACCTCGAGGTTCGGGTTTGCAAGCTTGATCCCCGTGGCGAACGGCAGCACGCGGCCGTGGAGGGTGTGGATTCCGTACGCCTTCACGTAGTGGATCGTCTTCGCAGAGCAGCCGATCCCGCTCACGATCGCGACGTTCGAGGGGTCGAGCTGCATCTCCGCGAGCGCCATCTGGATTGTCCGGAGAATGCCGAAGTCCCCGCACCCGGGGCACCAGTCGTTGTGGACCTCCGTCGCGTAGTCCGCCGCCTTCAGTACTTGCTCAGACGCCAACCGTCAACACCTGCCGTTTCGAGGCCTTGCCCTTCGCGACGGCCCGGAGGGCCGCGATGAGTTCCGTCGAGGACATCGGTCTCCCGTTATACTTGAGGATGCGATGGGTCGGCTCGATCCCCGTCATCTCGCGGATCAGCCCGCCCATCTGCGCGCCGAAGTTCATCTCCACGTTCACGATCGCCTTCGCCCGCGCGAGGTGCCGCATCACGGGCTCGACGGGAAACGGGTTGATGAGCCGGATCTGGAGGAACCCGAGGCGGATCTTCTCCTTCTCGAGGGCGTCCATCGCGTCGAGGATCGCGCCCTTCGTGGAGCCCCAGGAAACGACGATGACCTCCGCAGTCCGGTCCCCGAAGAAGTTGATCTTCTCCGACTCCGAGATCTCGCGGTCCGCGAGCTCGAGCTTCTTGAACCGCTTCTCCATCATGAGGTTCCGGACTACGGGGTCCTCCGTGATGTGCCCTTTCTCGTCGTGCTCGTCGCCCGTGTTCCAGAACATCGTGCCCGGGTGGCCGACGAACGCGCGGGGCGAGATGCCCGATTCTGTGAGCGCGAACCGCTTGTACGGGTCGTGCCCCTGCCACCCGTCCGTGATGAGCTCCCCCCGGTCGACCCGCACGCGATCGGGGTCGAAGATCGGCATCGTCCCGTTGCTGTTCGCGAGGGCCTTATCGACGAGGTGGATCACGGGCATCTGGTACCGCTCCGCGTAGTTGAACGCGCGAATTCCGTCGTAGAAGCCTTCCTCGAAGTCCCCGCTCGCGAGGATGATCCTCGGGACGTCTCCGTGGCCTGCGTGGAGCGCGAATCGCAGGTCGCCTTGCTCGTGGCGGGTCGGCATCCCCGTCGAAGGCCCCGCGCGCTGGTACAGGGTGATCACGACGGGAACCTCGTTGATCCCCGCCCAGCCAATCCCCTCCATCATCAGGCAGAATCCCGGACCCGACGTCGCGGTCGCGGACCGTGCGCCGGCAAGGGCGGCCCCGACCGCCATCGTGATCGCCGCGATCTCGTCCTCCGTCTGCATGACGAGGACGGAGCCCGTTTCGCCGGCCGCCGTCGCGTCCTCGACCTCCGGCTCCGAGGGCTCGCGGACATCGACGATCTGGTTCTCCTCGACATACTCGCTCTCGTCCGAGGCGGGCGTGATCGGATAGTATGTCTGGAACCGCATCCCGCCGAGGACCTTTCCGAGCCCCACGGCCTCCGCGCCCGTCATCAGGACGCGGCGGTCTCCATTGAACCCGGTGGACTCAAGGCGGTACGGAAACGCGGGGTACGCGTCCTTCACAGCGTCGTACGCCTTCTTCGCGCCCTTCACGTTCATCTCCGCGACGGCGGCCTTCCCGCGGAACACGGCCCGGAGCGCCTTCGCGAGCATCTCGTAGTCGTACCCGAGGAGGCCGAAGGATCCTGCGACGGCGAACATGTTCACCATCCGCGCGATCTTGCTGAGCTGGTCGACGTTGTTCTCGTTCGCGACCGCTGCAAGGAGCTGCGAGTACGGAATTGGCACGAGGGTCGCTCCGCGGTCCGCGGCGGTCTTCAACATGTCCTCGATCGTCGAGCCCAGCCCCCGCGCCATGAGGTACGTCGTGAGGTCTTGCCGGAGGCGGGCCTCGATCGTCGGGACGTCGCTGAGCTTCGTCTTCGTGAGGTTCGTGTCGTAGATGATCGCGCCGTCGTCGACGACGTGCCACGTGTGGCGGAAGATCGTCTCCGCGTCGAACGTCGCGAGGAGGTTCGTGGCGTCGACGTGGGACCGGATCGGGCTCCCGCACACCCGCACCTGGAAGTAGGAGTGCTCGCCCATGATGTTCGAGTAGTACTCGCGCTTCCCGTAGACGTGGAGCCCGCCGTACGCGCACGCGCGCGCGAACGCCGTAGCAGAGGAATCGACGCCGCTTCCCTGCGCGCCCCCGATGATCCACGCGAGCTCGTTGACCTTGAGTTCCGCCATCTCATCCGCCCCCCGTGGCCACGGCCGTACCGATCGCGCACTCACAGTTCGCGGTTTCGCCGCAGAACGGACACGTGCAGCTGCACGACTCGAACGGGTTCTCGCAAATCGGACACGGTACGGTCTCCGAGGAGTTTTCCGGCACGTCGGGTTCCAGAAACGAAAGGCATCGGAGTATTCAAACCTTTTAATTATGCCGAGTGACACGTCAGGACGGGCTCGGCACTCCATCGCGAGTCTTGGGTTCAGGCGCCGAGGACCCGTGTTTTTCGGAGGCACACCCTCACCCATGGGCTTTTATACGCGGACTTCGTGGCCTGAGCATCGGTCCCTAACGGCCGATACAGTGAGTTGGAGAAATGGACAGAGATAGAGGCGCTAGACGGTTCGACCGCGGGCCGCGGGAAATGCACGACGTGGTCTGCTCCGATTGCGGGAAGCAGACACAGGTGCCTTTCAAGCCCGACGGCACGCGACCCGTCTACTGCCAAGAGTGCTTCCAGAAGCGGCGCCCGCGACGGTTCTAGGACCGGCAACGGCACACCGACCCGAAACCCTTTAGAGCTCCGTCGCCTGCGTGCGGGCGGGGCAGTGTTTTTCTTTCATTTCCGGACGAGCGGGAGCGCCGAACGTCCAAATAGCGGGCCCGCGCTCGTGTTTCTGTGGACGAGCTCGAGGTCGCGCCGGGCCTCGTCGCGACGCGCGAGTTCGCGCTGTGGATCCCGGAGGAGAGGACCGCCGCGATCAGCGACCTCCACCTCGGCTTCGAGGCCGCCCTCGCGGAGCAGGGCGTCTCGATCCCGCGGTTCCAGCGGCGCGAAATTCTCGAGCGCCTCCGGCGGCTCCTGGATCGCTACGAGCCGAAGCGCCTCGTGATCGCCGGCGACTTCAAACACGAGTTCTCGAGGAACCTCGTGGACGAGTGGGTCGAGATCAAGCAGGTCCTCCGGTTCCTCCAGGCGCGGACCGAGCCCGTTGTCGTGCGGGGCAACCACGACAACTATCTCGCGACGATACTCGGGGACCTCCGGATGACGCTCCACGACCGCTACGACGTTGCGGGGTGCACGTTCGTCCACGGGCATGAGGACGTCGCGTCCCTCGGCACGATCGTGTTGGGGCACGAGCATCCCGCCGTCAAGCTTCGGGACGTCCTCGGCGCGACCGTGAGCGTCCCTGCGTTCCTCGTCGCGGATCGCGTGATCGTGCTCCCGGCGTTCAGCCCCCTCGCCCTCGGCTCGAACGTCGCGAGTTATCCATACCTGTCGCCGATCCTGAACCGGGTCGACGTCGACGACGCGCGGGTCGTCGGAATAGTGGAGGGGGAAGGGCTCCTCGATTTCGGCCGGGTCCGGGACCTCACGGAGGCGACCGCGAGCCTCCTCCTCCGGTGAGAGGTTCGGTCGCTTCAGGGGGACGGACCATCAGGCGCTTCAGGAGGGGCGGAGCCGCGAACGTCGTGACGACGACCATGATGAGGAGGGAGCTGTACAGGGCGGGAGGGATCACGCCGAGGGTCAGGCCGAAGCCCGCGAAGATGATCCCGACCTCGCCGCGGGGGATCATCCCAACCCCGATCGCGAGGCGGTTCAGTCGCCGGTCTCGGAGCCCATAGCCCGCCACGAGCTTCGTGACGAGGGCGATCCCCGTGAGGACCGCGGCGACCCCGAGGACCGCAGGATCGAGGAACGTGCGAACATCGACAAGGGTGCCCATGATCACGAAGAAGACGGGCACGAGCACGTCCGCGATTGGTTTCACATCCCTCGTGATGCGTGCTCGCTCCTCCGTCTCCGCGAGGACGAGGCCGGCCGCGAATGCCCCGATGATCGTCGCGAGTCCGATCGCAGCGGCGACGCCGGAGAGGGCGAGGGCAAGGGCGAATGCGAACACGAGCAGGACGCCCCGCACCCGGAGGCGATGGACGAGGGGCACGAGCCGCCGCCAGCTCCGAGCCCCGATCACGATCGAGCCGAGGACGAACACGAGCGCGAGGACGACGGTGATCGCGATCGAGGGGATGGACACGACCCCCTCGCCGGCGAGGCTCACGAGGACGGACAAGAGGATCAGGCCGACGACGTCGTCGAAGATCGCGGCCGCGAGGACGATCTGCGCCTCCCGGGTCACGAGGCGACCGAGGTCGGAGAACACCCGCGCCGTGATTCCGATTGACGTGGCCGTCAGGGATGCGCCTACGAAGAGGGCCACGGTTCCGTCCGCGAGGAACAGGATCGCGAACGCCCATCCCCCGAGGAACGGGAGGACGATGCCCATCGCCGCGACGACCGCACCCGGAGGCCCCGCCAGTTTTAGCTCACTGAGGTCCGACTCAAGCCCGACTTCGAACAGGAGGACGATCGCGCCGAGCTCCGCGAGAAAGGCGAACAGGTCCGTCCGCTCAACGAAGTTGAGGAGGCTCGGTCCGATCACGATCCCGGCGAGGAGCTCGCCGAGGACGGGCGGCTGACCGATTCGACCCGCGGCGGCCCCCGCGAGCTTCGCGGAGAGGAGGATCGCGACGAGCTGAAAGATCGGGATGAGGATGTCCGCCTCGACCGCCATCGAAATCCGGAACGTGTCCCGATAGATATGTCGTTCGACGGATCCCGTAGGTGGGCCGTCGGGAGTCAGAAGAGCCCACGGATCTTCCCGTCCTCGTCGATGTCCATCTGGAGGGCTGCGGGCTCCGCGCCGAGTCCCGGCATCCGCATGATGTCGCCCGCGAGGACGACGAGAAATCCTGCGCCCGCGCTGACGCGGACCCCGCGGACCTCGAGGGTCCATCCCGAGGGAGCACCTCGCAACGACTCGTCGTCAGACAGGGAGAGCTGCGTCTTCGCGATGCACACGGGGAGGCCGTCGAGCCCCGCCTTTCGCAATCGTTCAAGGTCCTCGAGGGCAGACGCGTCATACTTCACCTCCCCCGCGTGGTAAATCTCCGTTGCCACCTTTGCGACCTTCTCCTCGACGGGATCCTCATCCCGGTACACGGGCTTGATTGCACACGGGCCTGACGACGCCGTCTTCAGGACGAGCCGCGTGAGCTCCTCGCCACTCGCCCCGCCGTCCGCGTGGAGCCGGTGGGCCGCGGCGTGGACGCCCTGGTCCTCGGCGTGGTCCAGGACCGCGTCGATTTCCCCATCTGCGTCCGTTGCGAACCGGTTCACCGCGACGACCGCGCGGAGGCCAAGGGTCCGGAGGATCTCGAGGTGTGCGTCGAGGTTTGCGAAGCCCGCCATGAGGGCCTCCGCGTTCTTCTGGCCGAGCTCCCGTCGCTTCGCGCCGCCATGGTGCTTCAGGGCCCGAACGCTCGCGACGAGGACCGCTGCGTCCGGGCACAGCCCGCTCTGGCGGCACACGATGTCGACGAACTTCTCTGCGCCGAGGTCCGCGCCAAAGCCCGCCTCCGTGACGACGACGTCGCTGATCCCGAGGCCGAGGCGATCCGCGACGACCGAGCTGTGGCCGTGGGCGATGTTCCCGAACGGCCCGCCATGGACGAGGGCGGGCGTGCCCTCGATCGTTTGGACGAGGTTTGGCATCAACGCATCCTTGAGGAGGATCGTCCCGGCGCCGTGGACGGTCAGATCCCCCGCGGTCACGGGCATCTCCTCCCGGTCGAACGCGACGACGATCCGCGCGAGGCGCTCCTTGAGGTCCCGGACCCCCTCCGCGAGGCACAGGATTGCCATCACCTCGCTCGCGGCGGTAATGATGAAGCCGTCCTCCCGCGGAACGCCGTGCTTCTTCCCGCCGAGGCCGATCACAATGTTCCGGAGCTGGCGGTCGTTCATGTCCAAGCACCGCGGGAGCACCACGCGGGTCGGGTCGACGTTCAGTTCGTTGCCGTGGAACACGTGCGCGTCGAGGATTGCGGCGATCAGGTTGTTCGCGGCCGTCACCGCGTGGATGTCGCCCGTGAAATGGAGGTTGATGTCTTCCATCGGTAGGACCTGCGAGTACCCTCCGCCCGCCGCGCCGCCCTTCGTGCCGAAGACGGGGCCGAGGGACGGCTCCCGGATTGCGACGACCGCCTTCGTGCCGAGCCGCCACAGGGCCTGGCCGAGGCCGATACAGGTAAGGGTCTTCCCTTCCCCGAGCCGCGTGGGCGTCGTTCCTGTGACGAGGACGAGTCGTCCCTGGCGGTTCGACTTCGCGCGATCGACCGCGGAGAGCCGGACCTTCGCGATGTGCTCCCCTTGGAGGATGAGGTCTTCGCGGTCCAGGCCGACATCCGCGGCGACGTCGATGATCGGTCGCATCCGAGCGGCCTGCGCGATCTCGATGTCCGTGAGCATCGGAGATGTCGGGGACCGAGGGGATGGGCCATAAAGGCTGTGTATGAACCTCAGAGGCCAACATCGCGGTGACCCTCGGCAGACCGACCGCCAGCGACGATGAGTCAGCGCACCGAGTCTGAAATCCACCCATCCCTCGTAAATGCAACGTTCAAAAACCCCTGGCCAGCGATCCAGATTCTCACTTTCTCGGTGCAGAAAATCCAGCCCGCGCCCCGGATCGTAAAGATGTCGTGCCCCGTCCACGAGGAGCGGTCGACGATAGTATGCCTGTTCTCCCGGGGTACTCTCCAGTGTTCTTTGCCGCACGTAGAGCAACGTTTTTCTAAAGTCCAATTTGACGCCTTCATATCGAGGTTAGCGCTCCCGAGCGGCACCAACCACCACCATAGTGGGGGCCCTCGGTAAGGAATCCACGCTCTGGGTTTCGTACGTCCTGTTTGCTTAGCGGGCCGTTTCACTCCGGGATCCTGCCTCATTTCGACGGGACGAAAATCGCAAGGAAACTGTTCCTCGAGGGTTCGACGGACCCGGTCGGAGACGACGACGACATTGTCGAAGCCGGGCCAGACGAAATCACCGACGACATCTGAACCTGGTTCCCACTCGACCACAAGAGGAGCAAGGAGCTCGGAGGTCGAACCCATGCATTCGGGGCATGGACCTCGCCCCGGTGTCCACGTTCCACGTATCGTTGCGGAGGCGTAAGCCGGATCGCGAGGATCTCTTGGGTGGTAGATTCTCATGGAAGCGCTCCTACGGCCTGTACTTCAAGAGGCCAAACTCCGCGCTGGCCGCAGCGTCCCTCGCTCGTCCAGTCAGGGTGAGGACTCGAGGTGCTCGAAAATTGCGCTTTCCCCTCTCGACGAAGCCCGCGTTCTCGAGCGCGCGCACGGCTCTCTCAACGGAGCTCCGCGACAACTTGGCCCGTAGGCACAGCTCGATAACTGAAATTTCCCGCCCGTTTCCATCTAGGGTCGCGAGCACGCCCAAGACGGATCGGAGCCCCGGAAGGCCCGATCGCGCCATCGACCACGAATGTGGGGAGCGGATGGCATTAGGACTCGGCGGACATGTCCATCGCTCGGGCCGATTGGTGGCAGTCGGACTTCCGACCGTTCAGCGCCTCTACCGGACGCTCTCCCACTTGCCCTTGTGCTTCTCCATGAGCTCGGGCATCGTCGTGTATTCCATCTCGTCCATCGGGAGCCGGTGGGGCTCGAACGGGCCATGGCGGCGCATGTAGTCTGCGAGCTCCGCGGCCTGCCGGCGGGCGGGCTCGAACGCGGCGTCCGCAAAGAGCTCGACGGGCCCGACGAGGCGCGCGTCCCCGACCTGGAACCCGAGGCCGAAGCATCGCGGCGGGCCGTCGAAGCGGGACGTGCGGTTGTCGCTCATCCCGACGACCATTACGGGGCCGTTGTGGCTCCCGCGGTTCCAGCCGCTCACGAGGAACGGCCATGCCCACGCCTCGAGGACCTCGCCCATCGCGGGGAGACCGCTCTGGGCCCTGACAATCGCGACGGGGTCGTCCTTCCCAACGTACTTCCCCGCGATCTGGGACAGCTTGTCCGTCGAGATGCACGCGACGGGCTCGTCCTTCGGGACCTTCCCACTTCGCGCGTACACGCGCTTGATCACGAACCGCCCTTTCGAGCCGATGAACATGAGGAGGTCGTACATCTCCTCCGGGCAATCCATGAAGATCCGCCGGTGCTCCTTGATGTCCCACACCTCGAACCGGAAGCCCATGTGCATCGCGGGGTCGATTACGAGCCCCGCGGAGTTGAATGGGTCCGCGAACATCCGGAAGATCGGGAGGTTGAACGCGCCCGGCTCCGTCTTGTCCATCATGAAGAGGGCGACGGGTTCCGCGGGCCGTTCGACGAACTCGATCTCCGCGCTCCCGGGGCCCATCCCGCGGACGTTTCCCGCGAATGCGTCGACGAGGAGATCCTGGCCGGCGGCGTAGAGGTGCAGCTCCTTCGCGACCTTCGTCGCCTTCTCGAACGTGAGCCAGGCGAGCTCGTGGACCTTTGAGGAGTCGACGCCGTTCCGGTGCGTCATGATGAGCTGCAGGTCGTCCCCCGCGTGGGTCACGTGGAAGTCCTCGATGACCCCGAGGGAGACGGCTTCCTTGAGGGACGCCCGCGCGGTCTCCTCGAGCTTCGGGTGCACGACCTGGTGCCCCGCGACGCTCCCCACGTCCGCCTTGATGAGGGAGAGGGTTGTCTTTCCCGCCATTCCGTCCACCGGATGAAGCGATGGTCCGGTCGGTATAAAAGGCTCGTGTAATTGGAGATGGACCGCGTTGCAGTCGGTGACGTCATGCCTTCTTGCGAGCCCTTTTCGTTTCGACCGAAACGTCGAAGTCGCGCAGGGTGCACGTCGTGTCTTAGGCGGAGCATTTCTTATAGGGCCGACTCGGTTCCGTACCTGGGGCGAAGCCGTGCGGACTCCTGTGATCGTCGTGAACCTGAAGGCGTATTCGGCGGCCCTGGGTCCGAAGGCCCTCGCGCTCGCGAAGGCGTGCGCGGCGATCGCGGACCGCACGGGCGCGTCGATCGCGGTCGCGCCCGCGGCGACTGACCTCGCCCTCCTCGCCCGCGACGTCCGGATCCCCGTGCTCGCGCAGCACGTCGATGCCGTGGACGCTGGCAGCCGCACGGGTTGGCTCCCGCCCGAGGCCGCCCTCGCGGCGGGCGCGGTGGGGACCCTGTTGAACCACAGCGAACGAAAGGTGGCGGACCGGGACCTCGAATCCCTGATTCCGCGGTGCCGGACCTTGGGCCTCGAGGTCGTGTGCTGCGCGGACAACCTCGCGGAGGCGGAGCGGGTCGCGAGGCTCGCGCCGGAGTTCGTCGCGATCGAGCCGCCGGAGCTCATCGGCGGGGACGTGTCCGTGACGAAGGCGAAGCCGGAGATCGTGTCCGGCGCCGTGTCCCGAATCAAGGCCGTGAACCCGCGCGTCGAGGTCCTCTGCGGGGCGGGCGTGAAGACGGGGAAGGACGTCGCACGCGCGATCGAGCTGGGCACGTCCGGCGTCCTCCTCGCCTCCGGCGTCGTCCTCGCGAAAGATCCAGCAAAGGCGCTCCTCGATCTCGCAAAGGGTCTCCGCCAGCGGGCGAAGTAGCCTACGTGTACTCGCCCCCGTGAAATATCGCGGCGTCCGTGGGCCCTTCGAGGGCAACCGATGAGGGCGGCGGTGGCGGTCGTCACGATCGTCGCGCTTCTGGCCTTTCCCCCGAGCCTCGGCGCCTTCCTCCCAGGGATCGCGGGGCCGGCTGCGGCTTCCTCCCCCTCCGGCCCGTCGCCGTCCTCCCCTCACCTTTTTCCGAGCCCCGGCGCGGAGTTCGCGGGCGCCCGTCGCTCGGTACTCCTCGCAGAAGTGTTCTACTTCGCATATCGAGACAACGAGTACGTCGTCCTCGAGAACGTCGGGTCAGACTCCTTGGACCTTGCGGGATGGCGGCTGTCCGATCTCGAGGGAACCGTCGTCTTCCCGGAGAACTCAACCCTCGTGGCGGGCGCACGCGCCGTAGTGACGAGAAATGCGACCTCGTATCGGGAGGACACGCTCGACGAGCCCGAGTTCGCGTATGGCCCTGGGTCGGAGCGACGGATGCTTGTGACCCACGCAATCCTGCAGTTCAACAACGAGGGCGACGAGGTTCTCCTCCTCGATCCCAACGGGACCGTCATCGACGTCTTCGTCTATGGCGGCTCTCCCTACGGTGGGGCGGGCTGGTTCGGCACCCCCGCCCGAACTGTAAGTCGCGGGGAACGAGCCGTCCGAATGGAGACCGATGGAAGGCTCCTCGACTCGGACACCGCAGCGGACTGGGATTCTCTGCGGGCGTATGGCCTGGGACAGTCCGCCATCCCGTTCGCTCCGATGGTCGCTCAAGGCGGCGCGACCGCATTCCTCTCCCCCGACGACTCGTTGGAGATTCTCGACGGCCTCATTGATCGCGCGCGCCTTCGGATCTGGGCGAGCCTGTACACGTTGACGAACCCGTACCTCAGTACCTCCTTGCAGGCCGCCGCCGCTCGGGCTGTCGACGTGCGGGTCCTTCTCGAAGGCCAACCGGTCGGAGGGATCGATCCGCGCGAGTGGACAACTGTCCTGAACCTCGAGGCCGCGGGCGGCTCCGTTCGGTTCCTCGCGGATGATCGCGCGAATGGGACGTTCGCGCGCTACAGGTTCCTCCACGCGAAGTACGCAGTGATCGATGGCGCCGTGACGGTCCTTGGGTCTGAGAACTGGGGCGAGCACGGGTTTCCCCTTGAGAGCCGGGGCGGGAATCGCGGCTGGAACGTCGCGATTGAGGACCAGCATTTCGCGGGATACTTCGAATCCCTCTTCCTCGTGGATTACGACCCGCGACGGCGAGACTCCCTCCCAATGTCCTCGTTCACGCCGATCCTCGCGGAGAACAACGACACCGCTTCGAATACGACCCGACCGTTCGCAATCGAATCCGTCCGTATCGATGGCCCGCTCCGCGTCACTCCGGTGATCGCTCCGGACCACACCTTGCGAGAGAACGCCGTGTTCGGACTCCTTCGGTCCGCTACGCGGACCCTCGACATTGAGGCGTTCCGCATCGCGAGGACCTGGGGCGACCTCCCGAATCCGTACCTCGAGGCCGTGATCGATGCGGCCCGTCGCGGAGTCCAGGTGCGGGTGCTCCTCGATGGAACCTGGTACAATACCGAGGACACGGACCCAACCGACAACGACGACGCGGTCGCGTACCTCGCCATGATCGCGGAGCGCGAGTCCCTCCCGCTCGAGGCAAAGCTCGGGAGCGCGGCGGCGCACTATGTCACGAAGTTTCACAACAAGGGCGTCCTTGTCGACGGAGAGCGCGTGTTCGTGTCGAGTCTGAACTGGAACCGGAACGCCGCGACACGGAACCGGGAGGTTGGCGTGATCCTGGAGAGCGCCGCCCTCGTGGAGCCGTTCCGCCTCGCGTTCGAGCACGACTGGCGGGACGACGTCACCGCACCCCTTGCGAACGCGGGGCCCGACCTCGTCGCCCACGTCGGGACATCCGTCGTCCTAAGCGCGGCGGCGAGTTTTGACGACGTCGCAATCGTGTCCTACGAGTGGTCCGTCGGCCGCAACGGGCGAACGGTCTTTGGTCGTGTCGTCGAGGTCATGTTGCACGAGGCGGGCGTCGTGGAGGTCCTCCTCACGGTCCGCGACGGCTCCGGCAACGAAGGCCTCGATACCGCGGTCATCACCGTGCTCGCTGCGGGTCCACGGATCTCCCTCGCGAACCCATTCGCACTCCCGATGGCGACCCTCCTCGCGGTGAATCTCGCGTTCATTTGGGCGTATTTCCGCCGGCGGAGAGCCACCGGCAAAGGGTTAAGCGACGAGGACGAAATGGAACCGCGTGGCTGAGCCGCCCGTCATCTCTGCGGGGGACGTCGAGAAGTACGGCTACTGCCCGCTGAACTGGTGGCTGAGCCTCGGGAAAGAAGACGGCCTCGGGCCGGAGACGCAGGAGGGGGAGCGCCGCCATGAGCAGATCGCGTCCGAACTTCGTGGCATCGAGTCCCACGAGCTCCGGGCGAAGGAGTCCGAGACGACGGTGATGTACTTCGCGATCGGCGCCACGGTCGTCGCGGTCCTCGGGTTGGCCCTGTTCTCTCGCCTCGCGATCCCGCTTCTCCAGATCCTCACCGTGATCGCGCTAATCTGGATCCTCGCGGCCGTGTACTTCCTGTATCGGGCGGAGACCCTCGTGACGCCGAACGAAAAGCTGTACGCGGAGCGCGTGATCCTCGTCTTCTCGATCGTTGCCTCGATCCTCGCGAGCGTCGCCGTGTCCGCGACCGTCACGGACCGCGCCCTCTCGGAGGCCGCGATCGTCGTCGGGCTCGTCTGGCTCATCGGGGCCTCGTGGTTCCTGTACCGATCGATGAAGAGCCTCGAAGCCGCGCAGGCCGCGCGTCAGAAGTACGGCCTCACGACCGCGCAGGTCCAGTACATCGACTCCGAGGCGGCGAAGCCGAAGCTGTTCCTGTCCCGGCGGCATGGCCTCTCGGGCCGGCCGGACGCGGTAATCCTCGAGGGCGAGCACCACATTCCTGTTGAAGTAAAGACGGGACGGACGCCACGGGGTCCGCTGTTCTCCCACATCCTCCAGCTCGCCGCATACTGCTTCCTCGTCGAGGAGGAGTACGACCACCCGCCGCCCTACGGTGTGATCCGATACGAGCGCGCAGTTCACGAGATCGAGTACAATGAGGACATGAAGAAGCTCCTCCTCGGGAAGCTCGAAGAGATGCGTGGGGCCCGCGCCCGCGGCGGCGAGGTTCACCGAAACCACTCCCGCCCCGGGAAGTGCGTCGGCTGCAGCCGCCGCGGGGGCTGCCCGGAGCGGCTCGCCTAGTGCTTCGGACCCGGGTTCGTGCCGAGCACCTTCGCGACCTCCGCGACCCGTTCGGAGAGCCGCTTCACCTCTTCCGACATCTTGAGCATCTCCTGCTCGAACGGGGTAAAGTCGCGGGCCGCGAGGATCCGGTGGGAGATGTAGATGCCGACGAAGGTCGCGCCGATGATTGCGAGGACCGCAATCACGACGAGCGCGGAGACCATGATGAAGAAGAACGTGACGACGTCGAACGGGTTGATACGGCCCGTGACGATCCCAACCTCGATCGAGATCAAGAGGCCGACGACGAAGAGCCACACGAGGGTCCAGCGGCTGATCTTCATTCCGTCCTCCCTACGGGAATCAGGGTCCGGAAATCCGCGGGCACGTACACGACGTCCGTCCGGAACACGTCCCGTCTGGAGACCGCGATAAACTCCCCGATCTCATCCTCGCCCGTGAAGACCGTTGCGTTCAGGGCGAACGTGTTCCCTTCCTGGTTCGCGACGAGCACGGAAATGTCGAACACGAACGTGACGTTCCGAGAAAAGACGAAATCAAGGCCATACGATTCGGTCGCGGTCAGGTTTTCCTGAAACGACATGTTGTCGAGCCCGAGGAGCCGGAGCTGGATCGTGCGGTAGCGATAGTGGTCCACGGCCCCGCCCACGTCGATGACTACGTTCGACTCCGTCATCCCGATGATCAAGATCGGGATCGCGGAGAGTACCGCGGGCCGACCGATGAGGTTTGGCGTGATGAGGATGAGCACGATGAGCGCGGGGATTACGGCGACCATCGCGCCTCGGCCGACGAGGTCAAGACGCATTCCATGAGCACAACCGAAGTTTGCAGATAAGATTTGGCTCCGCAGGCGCGCGTTCGTTGGGAAAGAAAAGAGTGGGTGACCTTGCGGTCACCCAGTTGGGGGGGAGGAAATCGTGATGTCGCGACGGCGCCAAGCCCCGATTTCCCTCAGGCTCAGTTCCGGTGCATCCACACTATACGCCCGCTTAGCTCTGCATGAATCGGCGCTTCAGTTCCTCGAAGTTCGCGAGCGCCTTTTCCGCCTCTTCCATCTTCTTCAGTCGGTCTTGGACCGTTTGAACCCGCTCATATACGATGTCTCGGATCGCGGTGCGGATCGCCTCGGAGCGGTTCGGGAAGTCGTCGACCTCCACGAGGAAGTCGATCATCTGTAGGAACCGCTTCGGCACCCGCAACGTGATTTTTCCCGATCCCTCGGTCAACCGGCCCACCCTGTGCATCCCGCGTACGCCTAAGCGCCAGCTTTTGACATACGTACGTCGGACGACAATTCCCCGACGCTATATAAGCGTTCCCTCGACAATGTCGCGAATGGAACCCCTCGGTTTCCACTGGAGCGGAGGCGTCGTCTGCGGTCTGTGGTGTCCGTATGTCCGAATCGCTTAAGCCGCCGGCGGGGCTCCGGAGCCTCGATGGATGTCGAAGACACGGTCTTCCTATTGCCGGGCCCCGTGCGGATGCACCCGCGAGTGCTTCGCGCGATGGGCCTCCCTGCCATTAACCACCGATCCGCAGAGTTCCAGGCAGTCCTGGCGGATGTCCGGGACCTCACGCGCTACCTGTTCCAGACGGCAGGCCCCGTCGCGGTCCTCAGCGGCTCCGGGACGGCAGGGCTCGATGCCGGCGTGAGCGGCGTCCTTCGTCGGACAGACGACGTCCTCTGCCTCGTGAATGGAAAGTTCAGCGAGCGGTTCTTTGAGCTCTGTAAGGTGTACGCGCGCCCGACCCCCCTCGAGTTCCCGTGGGGCGAGCCCGTGGATCCAGAGCAGGTCGCAGCCGCGATGGAGCGACGGTCGTTCAAGGCGATCACGGTATGTCACAACGAAAGCTCGACGGGGCTCACGAACCCGCTGAAGGAGATTGCGGCCGTGGCCCGGAAGCACGATGCGCTTCTCATCGTTGACGGGATTACGTCCGTCGGAGGGATCGAAGTCCGGATGGACTGGGGACTCGACGTGCTCGTGACGGGAAGCCAGAAGTGCATCGCGGCGCCGCCGGGCCTCGCGGCCGTCGCGGTGTCCGATCGCGCGTATGGACTTCTCCATGAGGAGTCAAGCTTCTACACGAACCTGAAGGCCCATATCGACGGGCTCGAGGAGGACGACACACCGTTCACTCCCGCGGTCCCGCTCTTCTTCGCGGTCCGGGAGGCGCTGCGGATCCTGAAGGACGAGGGGCTCGAGGCCCGGGTCCAGAGGACCGCGCGTCTCGGCGCCGCCACACGCGCGGCGGTCGCCGCCCTCGGCCTCGAGATGCTCCCGCGGAAGGGATTCGAGTCGAACACGGTGAGCGCGATCCGGTACCCGCCGGGGCTCGACGACAAGAAGTTCCGCGGGATGCTCGAACGCGAATACCGCACGGTTGTCCAGGGTGGCCAGGCGCAGCTTAGGGGGAAGATCTTCCGGATCGGCCACATGGGGATCGTCGCTCTCCAGGACCTCGCCGCAGGCTTCTCGGGAATCGAGGCCGTCCTCGGGAAGCTCGGCCACACGTTCGACAAGGGCGCCGGCGTCGCCGCGGTCGCATCGTTCATGTAGGTTCGCGCGAAGCCTTCGCTTCCCGCCATACGATGTCGACCTCGTCCGTGCGAAACCGCTGGTTCACGACCGTGTCCTCGATCGCCATCCGCACGCCGGCCTTGTTCATCAGGAGCCCGGTCCACGCGATCATCGCACCGTTGTCGATGCAGAGCTCGCCGGGCGGCACGAACATCCTCGCCCCGCGGTCCTCGGCCATCGTCGCGACCATTTCCTGGAGTCGCCGGTTCCTCGCGACACCCCCGCCAAGGAGGACCTCATCCTTCTCGACGTGCGCGATCGCCCGTTCCGTGACCTCGCACAGCATCGCGAACGCGGTCTCCTGAATCGAATGTGCGAGGTCCTCGAACCGCTCGCCCTTCTTGTGGAGCGCGAGTGCGGCCGTGAGGAGGCCGCTGAAGGCGACATCCGTACCCTTCACCGAGTACGGAAGAGGGACGAACTTCGTTCCCTCCTTCGCAGCCCGCTCGAGGATCGGCCCTCCGGGGAATCCGTAGCCCGTCTCCCGCGCGAACTTGTCGAGCATGTTCCCGATCCCGATGTCGAGGGTCTCGCCGAACACGCGGTAGCGGCCGCGGGAGAACGCGATGACCTGCGTGTTCCCGCCGCTCACGTACAGGAGGACGGGGTCCTCGCACGTCGTCACCGCGCGCCCGATCTCGAGGTGCGCGACGCAGTGGTTCACGCCGACGATCGGGACGTCGAGAGAGAGGGCGAGCGCGCGGGCCGCGGTCGCGACGGTCCGCAGGCACGGCCCGAGGCCCGGACCCTGGGAAAAGGCGATGACGTCGAGTTCCGCCGCCTTGAGGCTCGCGAGGTCGAGCGCTTTCCGGATTAGCGGGACGACGTGCTCCGCATGGTGGTTCGCCGCCTCGCGCGGGTGGATCCCACCCTTGTCGGGCCGGACCATCTCGTATACGTTCGCGAGGACCCTCGCGGAGTCGTCGACGATCCCCACGCCGACCGTGTGGGCCGTTCCCTCGATCCCGAGGCAGAGCACGGGGTTCCGATTGCGGCCCAGGGATAAAGATTCGCGGACGGCGGGTCTAAATAACGCGCGTCGATAGCGAGAACGAATGGTAAGGCTCGGAGCCGGCGGGCAGCGCGAGCTCGCCTTCGAGTACCGTCCGATTCCCGTGAGTCCGATGTCCGTCGCGATGCTCCTCGTCCTCGGGCTCGTCACGTTCGTCCTGGGCCCGTTCGCGAGCCGTCCCGAGCTGTACCCGCTCGGCGGCCTCTGCTTCCTCCCGTTCGCACTCCTCATCGTCTACGTGTTTGTGAATCGGCCCTCGCCCACACTCATCTACTACGAGGGGATCGAGGTCTCGCTCCCCTGGTGGAGGCGCCTCCTCGGCGCGAGGCGGTACTACGCATGGGAGAAGATCGAGAACGTCTATCCCGCCTCGTACGAGGTCTCTGGCGCTTTCCTTTCGCCGTTCGCGTCGAGCGCGGGCACGCTCGTCCACACGGGCCTGGGGCTCGAGACCCTCGACGGCCTGCGTGTGCTCGTTCGGTTCACGCCCGGGGTGATCCGCGCGTTCCGGGGTGAGACGGAAGGATACCGGCGGGCCCTGGAGGTGATCCGGGAGGTGTTCCGAGATCGCGGACGGCCGCTCGTGACGAGGGTCAAGCATTACAGCGACGAGGAGGTGCTCGCGATGCAGGACGAGGCGCGCAGACCGCTCCTGGGCCTCCCGACGATCGCGTTCGCTTTCTTCACGCCGCCCGCCCTCGCGGCGATCGTGCTTTTCGCGTTTCCTCTCAGTCCGTTCGCGGTGGGCGCGGCGATCGCATTCGCGGTCGTTCCTCCCGCTGTGGCAATCACGATCACGTGGAAGCGGAGTCAGCGCCGGAGCTCGATCCTGAGCGAACTCTCGAAGTTCCAAGAACATCTCCGTAAGGCGGCGTGATCTCGGTCCGAATCGCCCGGCTCCGGACAAAGTTCAAGGGGAACCCCGGAGTGTGCGACCCGATGGTCGAGTACGCTGCGGGGCGGTGCAACATCGGGCCTCGCGGCCGGATGCGGCGCGCGACGGGCGGCATGATCCTGCTTGCCATCGCTCTCGCAGCGGCGTGGTGGCTCCGCTCGACGGAAGCGCGGGATTGGACTCTTCTCCTGTTCTTTCCGCTTTTCGTTGCCTTCGTCTCGCTCTTCGAGGCAGCCCTCGGATTCTGTGTCATTTTCGCGGAACGTGGCGTGTACGACCTAAGGTGAGCGGATGGCGGCGCAGGGCGAGATTCCGGAGGCGCAATGGCGGGCGATGGACCGGGCCCGCGCTCGCCGAATCTATCTGTACAGCGCAATCGCGGCCTCGCTCGTCACGCTCGTTCTCTACGTTCTGTGATCCGTTCCTTCGAGTCCATCGGCGGTGACGCGATACGCCTTCCCCCGCCACTCGATTCTCCGAACCTGGCGGGTCCTTGCCAGATTCACAAGGATGAGCCATGGAACGATGAGGTTCGCGATCGCCCAGATAGGGGGGGAGACCCGCGACGGGATCGCGAGTTCCGGGCTCCCGAGAAAGACGGATTGTCGGCGGTACTCTCCTTTCGCGACCGTGGCAGGAATGTTGAACAGAAACAGTGCCGCAGGGATGATGAAAAATGGGTTCGCGATGAGAGCAAGGACGACACACAAGATCCCGAGGACGAATGCCCCCGTGAACACGCCATACGTGAGGGCCGCGAAATTGCGAATATGACGGCCCCACACGGCGACCATCGCCGTTTGCCGGGTCGTCCATTCGACGCACCCCGCGCGGTCGCAATCCTCGAACGTCGGCATGACGGCCTGCGGCACGTAGTGCACCCGAAGCTCCATCGCCTTGATCGCTGCGGTGATCGCGAGGTCTTCGCTCAACGTCCCCTGCCACAGCGTTCCGAGGTCGAGGCGGTCGAGGTTTTCCCGTCGAATCGCCCACGCCCCGCCCCAAAGGAAGTTGTATCGATTGCTGAAGAAGACGTTGAGCCCGACCGCATTCCACGCGGAGCGGACCGCCGACCAGAAACCTCCTTGGACGGGGACGTACCATCGATAGCCCGTCGTGGCACCGACTTCGGGATGTGCGAGCGGCTGCACGAGGCTCCGAAGGAAGCGCGGGTCCGGCCGGACATCTGCGTCGAGAAAGACGAGGATGTCCTCGCTCGTCGTGCGTGTCTCGAGGCCACCGAGAAGCGCGAGCGCCTTCCCGCCCATGCCCGGAGCTGACTTCGCGAGGGCGATGTCGCACGCAAGGCGGTGGCGGGCTCGGACGCGCTCGATGACCTCAATCGCGGGGTCGTCGGCGGAGTCGACGCAGAGTACGACGCGGTACGATGGGTAGTCCTGGTAGAGGATTGCCTCTAGATTCGCCTCGAACCCCTCGTCCGCGCCTCGGCAGGGAATGAGGACGAGCGCGGGTTGCACGAACGCGTTGTGATCCCACACGCGCTCCGCGAGGACGCGCGCGCGGAACCGGACCCCGTCGACCAGGGAGGCGATCGAGGCCGCGAACGCGAGTGCACCGAGAACGCCGAGGGCCCACAGCAGCGGCTCCCACGCCACGAGGCGGAGCGATGGCCGTGGCCTCTAAGAACGTTCGGCCTCACGATGGCGCGACGAGGACCCGATCCCCTTCGACCTTCACGGCAAATGTCTTGAGGCGGGCCATCGGGTTCAACAGATTCTCTCCCGACCGGATGTCGTACTGCCAGCCGTGCCATGGACACGTGACGATCGGTCCGTCGAGATCTCCTTCTCCGACAGGCCCTCCGCGATGGAGGCACGTGTTCGTGGTCGCGTAGAACGAACCGTCGACGTTGTACACCGCGACGATGTGCCCGCGGACCACGACGATCTTCGACCGGCCGGGGGGAATCTCCGACGTCAACGCTACCGCGACGAACTCTGCCACGGGACTCCGTGGGCGCAAGCGTGCGCGCGCCTTAACCCTCGCGCTCCTCTACGGCCCCGGGAGAGGAACCTTTATCGAGGCCGCGCGCCCTAGGGAATATCGGTGGGACGGATGAACGAGGAACAGGAGAAGCTCGTCGCGATGTGCCAGCGGTTCGTACTGTCGATGGCGGAGGTCGAGGCCTCGCTTTCGACACTGCACGAGAGGATGCCGAAGGACGAGCGGAAGGAATGCCTGAAGACGGTGCTGTCCTGGGTCGAGACCTCCCACGAGGTTCCGCCGAACAGCTACACGCGGGAAGTCGCCCGCGAGATCCTCGGGCAGCTCAGTGCGCCCGCATTCTACGACGAGTTCCAGGGATCCGTGGATTCGTACATTCAGTGACGGAGCCCGAGCGGGCGCGACCGGCGACTCCAGCATCATGCCGGGCTTCATCATCTATCTCTCCCACAATCGATGTGATGCCGCAAGAGTCGCGGAAGCGCGCGCGGGAGGGCGTCCCGGGGTCGGTTTATCGACAAACCTATTTCCCGTGCTCGCTTCACCATACCCCTGGGGCGAGGCCCATGGCGTTCCGGAACGAGCGAACGTGGCAGGACGCGGTCGAAGGTGGCAAGACGGGGGAGTTCCACGCGTCCTATGACGCCGCCGTCAGGAAGGTAAAGGCGGAGTTTGGACAGAAGCACCCACACTACATCGACGGCAAGGCGAGATGGTCGAAGGGCGGGGCCTTCCGGGACACCTCCCCTGCGGATCGAGCCCTCAACCTCGGTTTGTTCCAGAAGGGCACGCGCGCGGACGCGCGAAAGGCCGTGGCGGCCGCGAAGGCCGGGTTCCCGGAGTGGAGCGCGACGCGCTACATGGAGCGGGCGAAGATCATGGTCCGGGCGGCGGACATCGTGTCCGAGCGGAAGTACCACCTCGCGGCGCTGATGTCGCTCGAGAACGGGAAGAACCGATACGAGTCGATCGCGGATGTCGACGAAGGCGCGGACTTCATGCGGTGGTACGCGGAGGAGCTCATCGCGAACAACGGCTTCGAGCGGGACATGGGCCGCTACTACCCGAACGAGCGCGCGAAGTCCGTCCTCAAACCGTTCGGCGTCTGGGCCGTCGTCTCGCCGTTCAACTTTCCGTTCGCGATTGCAGCGGGGATGACCGTCGGCGCGCTGATCACCGGCAACACGGCGGTCCTGAAGCCCGCGAGTGACACGCCGTTCATCGCCCTCAGGCTCTACGAGATCCTCCGGGAGGCGGGAGTTCCAGGAAGCGCGCTTCAGTACGTGACGGGTCCTGGGCCGACCGTCGGCGCGGAGCTCGTCGAGAACCCCGACGTGGCGGGTTTCGTCTTCACGGGTTCGAAGTCCGTCGGGCTCGCCGCATTCCGCAAGTTCACGGAGAAGCACCCGAAGCCGATCATCGCGGAGATGGGCAGCAAGAACGCGACGATCGTCACCGCCATGGCAGACCTCGAATCGGCGGTCCAGGGTGTGATGCGAGCCGCGTTCGGTTTTGGCGGGCAGAAGTGCTCTGCGACGTCGCGCGTAATTGTGGACCGCCGGATTCGGCGGCAGTTCGTCGCACGCCTCGTCGAGGAGACGAAGAAGATCAAGATCGGCGACCCGGTCCAGAGGGATGTGTACCTCGGCCCGCTCATCAACGACGACGCAGTGCGGAAGTTCCGTCTCGCGGTCCAGCTCGCGAAGCGCGGAAAGGGGAAGATCCTCTGCGGCGGCCGCGTCCTTTCGGACGGTCCGTACGCGAACGGGAACTTCGTTGAGCCGACGATTGTCGAGGGATTCCCGCCATCCCACCGGATCAATCAGGAGGAGTTCTTCGTCCCGTTCCTGAGCGTGATCGAGTGCGACGGGCTCGATGCGGCGATCGAGATTGCGAGCGGCGTGACGTACGGCCTCACGGCGGGAATCATGAGCCAGGACCCGGCGGAGGTCCAGCGGTTCTTCGACCGGATCGAGGCCGGCGTCGCATACGCGAACCGCGTCGCGGGCTCGACGACGGGGGCTGTCGTGGGCGTCCAACCCTTCGGCGGGTGGAAGGCGAGCTCGACCACGAACAAGGCCACGGGTGGGGACTACTACTTGCAGCAGTTCCTCCGAGAGCAGAGCCAGACGACGTATGGCGCGTAATCACCGCTCGCCTGGCCGAGGATTCCCCACACAACGTGGCCTATGTGCAGAGGAATGACGAGCCGCGCGGCCGTGATTCGATCGATGCTCGGTTGCGACAACTCGTGCCTCGATGGCGAGCCCGAGACGGGCCCACGGATCCAGTCACGTGTGCGCATCCTACCTCGAGAAGGATGTCGCGTCTCGAAGGGCCGGGCTTACTACCCGCGACCTCATTCGGATTGTGCGGGAAGCGTAGGCTCAAGCGCACGCGGACGTTCGCAGCCCCCGGATGCCCCTCGTTCAGGGCCTCAAGCGGACGCGGCGGTTCTTCGATTGGCTCGCACCCCGCTACAACGCGGTGAACGCAAGGCTCTTCAATCCGGAGTGGCGGGCCCTCGTCCGGCATGCGATCGAGTCGGGGCGCGTGCTCGATGTGGGGGTCGGCACCGGATACACGTCGGGCGATCTCAAAGATGCGGTGGGCATCGACCTCTCCCGGGAGATGCTCGCCCGCGCGGTCGACTACCGCGGCCATCTCGTTCGCGGCGACGCGACAGCCCCTCCGTTTCGCGCCGGTTCGTTCGGCACGATCGTGTGTGCAGGCTCTTTCTATTACCTTCCGGACCCTATCGCCGCCCTTCGGACATTCCACGAGCTGCTGTGGGAGAATGGCTGTGTCGTGATGATTTCTCCCGAGGCCTGGTTCCTTCGGCCCCTCGTCCGGATCTACACGCGGGCCGAGTACGCGGCGATGGCGGCGTCCGCGAGCTTCTCCCTCGAACGATACGAAACCCTCCTGGGCCTCGCGTGCCTCGTGAGGATGAGGAGGCGCCCTGCGACCGGATGATCGCTACGCCCTCGGCGCGTGAGCGGGGCAAGACCGTCGGAGGCGGCGACACGCGTTGCAGTCCTCTCGCGAAACCTGCGGGAGCGGCTTCACCAGGCGACCGTACTTCCTCCGTGGCATCCCGCGAATCCTGAGTTTTCATCCGGGGATAAACCCTCGGTCCCTCGTCCAGGCAGAGTGCGCGCGTCCTCCGGGGGGCCTGGCGCGACGCACACGACCAGCACCGATGAACCCTCGAGTGAGCCTCATCGAGTTCCGGCCCCTTATGGCACTTCAGCGGATACGACTCGGTGACCCCACAAGCGATGCACGCGATGGTCGGCGGCGCTGCGCCACATCCCTCACCACTTCTTCGTAGGGACGGGCTCGCCCCACGCCGGGTTGAACAAGAACTCGTCCTTCACGAACTGCCAGTGGCGGCTCGTCATGTAGTACTTCGGAAGGACCGTCGACAGGTACTCGATGTACCGCTCCCGGTCGATCGGCTTCCCGTTCTCTGTGAGGAGCTTTCCCTCGACGCTATGCGGGAGGTACACATATCCGACTCCCGCGAAGCCCGCGTTCGGGAGGATGTAATCGCCGAACTCAGCGAGCCCGCGGATTCGGAAGAACCGCCGGTCTGGAAGTCGCAGGAGGGTCTCGGGTCCGAGGCCCTCGACCCGCTCACCCGCTTCGATTCGCACGAGGATCGCCTTCGCCTCCTCCCGGGTGCACTTCGCCTTCGCGGACACGACCGCGAGGTTGATGTCCCGGATCTTGCCCGCGACCTCGTCCATGTAGATTCGCTGCGCCTCGTCGTTCGATAGGGTCTTGAAGATCCCCTTCACGGCAGCCCCCCCGAGCTCAGAGCCGAACATCTCGAGGCCCCGCGGGTACCACATGTTCAGGGCGTGCTGGAGGTCCGCGAGTCCGAAGTTCCCGCCACCGAGGACGGCGGCGACCGCGATCGCCTTCATCAGTTTCTCCCCCGCCGCGAGGTGGTACGACTCCTCGAGCCACCGCATGTACGGCATGCTGAGGGCCATCGGCCCGTACAGGAAGTGGTGCTGCATCTCGAGCTGGTATTTCCCGACGCGATCGATGAGGGCGAGGAACGTCGACGTGTCGAGGAGGCTCTGGAACTCGATGTTGAACGCGTCGAGGACGTGCTCCCCGGGCTTCATCGCGAAGAGCTCCTCGAGGACCTCCGTGGCCCAGTGGCGACCCCACCGCGGCTCGTCCCACGACGCGTCGAGGGTCAGCACTCCCGCCATCTGGTAGTGGTGGCGGAGCTCCTCCACGCACACGCGTTTCTTCGAGAAGCTGATCGAATCGATCGAGTGCCCGTCCGCCTCCGTGCGGTGGATCCCCTCGACGATCTCACGGTCAAGGCCTGTGAGGGACCCGTGGTCGAGCTTCTCGTACACCATCCGGTGCTGCTGGATCGACCCGAGCTCCGTGGATGCTTGCGCGCGGATGATCTTCATCGCGGTCATGAAGCGATTGTCGTCCATCTCGGACGCGTGCCAGAGGCGGTGGGAGAGGTCCGACGTCGCGGGCGTCGCACCGACGACCTTCGAGGCGAACCCCTGGAACGCGTCTGGCTTCGCAAAGATCGTGGCGATCGTCGGGACGGGGACATTCGGGTAGAACTTCCGCCACCGCGCCTCGTCGAGCACCTCCGGCATCTCGGGGAAGTACGTGTCCCGCCACGCGATGGACTCGTCGTGCCACTTCCTCGGCAGCGGTTCGAGGCGGAAGCTGTCCATGAACGCCATGGCACATGCAGAAGGTAGCGGGGGGACTAGAACTTTGCTACGTCCTAGCTACGTTGTAGCGATGGCCCCCGGCCGTTCGACTTCACGTCGGCGGAAGGTACGCACGGCACGACCAGCACCGCACGGCGGACAGCCCGACCCGGGCGCCGCAGCGCGCGCACCGCACGGTCCGGAGCATCGTCTCGAGGTCCTGTCGCGCGCGGCGGGGCCCCAGCTTCCCGGTGATGAGCCCGCCTAGGCCCGCGATCGCGCCGAGGCCGAGCGCGAGGACGTATTCCCACCCCGTGGACCACAGAAGGAACTGAAGGAACAGGACGCCGATGAAGCCACCGAGGAAGGATCCCGAAAGGCCGATGAACCCGAGGAGACTCGTGCGGCCCCCAATCGCTCCCGCGCCAAGCGCGATGAACCCGAGGACGATGACCCTCAGCTCGAAGAACGGGAGAAGGAGGACGCCGAGGCCCCCGAGGAACGTGATGACGAGAGAGACGAGGATCGTGAGGACGAGCCCATGGAGTGGGTTCCGTATCTTGAGCATGCCCCCCGGGGCACCGAACGTGGTGACCATAAAGCTGACCGCCCGGCTATCAAGGAGTGAGAATCAGTTCGAGGACCCCACGCTGATTGCGCGAGTCGGAAACGAAATGAAGACCGCCGCCATCGCGGGGACCCGTGCGGTCTCATTCCTGGAGGCTCGTGGCGATCGCAACCCTCACGTGGTTCTTCCTCCAGGCCGTCCATCAGTTCCTCCCTTCGATTTACGCGAGGGCGATCGCAACTCTTTCCGTCGGCCCGAGTGCCGCCCTTGTCCTCCTGTTCCTCGCCCCGCTCGTGTATCTCTTCGTCGGCTCCATGGACCCCTCTAAGCTCGTCCTACCTCTCGGGTTGGCAGTTGTCGCGCTGAGGCTTGCCCTCGCCGTCACGCCGGGGTCCGATGCGATCCTCCTATTCAGTGGACTCACGGTCGCGGCGTACCTGCTGTATCTCCCGGCACATCTGCTCCGCGGCGGCAGTACCTCGGCGGGTATCGATGCAATCGGGTTCTCTCTCGGCTTTGCTGCGGATGCAACTGCCCGTGCCGTGTACTTCGGTTCGGATCCCTTTGCATCTCCATCGGCGCTTGTCCCTGTTGTTCTCGTGTCCGCAATCGCCGTGTTTTCCCTGATACGCAATCGCGGTGAGTCCGTCAGCGTGCCTCGGCGTGCGCTCGAGCGACTCGGACGACGCGGCGTTGTGCGGATGGTGCTCCTGGGACTCGGTCTCGGGGCAATTCTCGCACTCCAAGTGACCCTTTTTGGGTACCCATCGGTCCTCGCGCGGTTCGTCGCTGTCCCCCGACCCGCGATGACCCTCGCCGTGTTCACTGGCGTGGGGCTTGGAGCGACGATCGTCGCGCGGGGGATTCGGCCATCGGTCGCGGTGTTTCTCCTGGGGAATGCGTTCGCCGTCGGCGCGGTCCTCGACTTGGCACTCTTCGGGTCCGCGTTCCTGCCCATCCTCATCGCGATCGCCGAACTCGTACTCGTGGCGGATCTCGCGCTCCTGTTCCGATATCTGCACCATGGCCCACCAACGTTGCGAGCGGCCGGCCTCGCATTCGGCGTCGCCGGCATTGTGTTCGTCGCGTACGTGTTCGCGTTCGTGCTCACCCTCGCGTACGCATTCGTTCCCGCGCGGACGCTCTGGGAAGGCCGCCTCCCCCTGTTCCTGGTCCTCACGGCCCTGCTTGCCGCCGTCGGCGCGATCCTCGTCGCCTGGCGATTGCGTCTCCACAGTGCTCGGGTTGACGGTGCACCCGGGGCAATTCCGAGGGCCTTGAGCGGTATCGTGGTGATTCTGTTGATCACCGCGACGCTCGGTTCCTTGATGACGTCCGCGCCATCTACCCCCGGGTCCTCATCAATCGTCGTCATGACGTACAACGTCCACCAAGGCTTCGGACAAGATGGGGTTCTTGGAATCGAGCGGATCGCGGAGGTCATACGCCAGGCGAACGCGGACATCGTTGCGATTCAAGAGAGCGACACCGCAAGGATTTCGAGCGGGAACCAGGACGCAGTTCGCTTCCTCGCGGTCCGCCTCGGGTACTACGAGGCGTACGGCCCGCCAACCCGCGATCAGATTTTTGGCGTCTCCATCCTGTCCCGGTTTCCCATCCTGCGCTGGGAGACGATCCTTCTTCCGAGCACCGAGGTGCAGCGGGTCATGGTCGAAGCGGACGTGCAGATTGGCGCGCAGGTTCTCAGGGTCTACGCCGTTCACTTTGGGCTGCCCGACGCGGAACGGGCGATGCAGGCCGATTTCGTCAGGACGATGACGGCATCGGCTCCGTCTCCGAGGATTTTGCTCGGCGATCTCAATTCGGTCCCGCATGAGTATTGTCCCGGAACGGAGTGCTCCGACAACGCGTACAATAGAATCAGTGTCGTCTGGCAAGACAGCTGGACTGCCGCGGACCCTCCTCCGATGGAAAGCGACGGACCCACATGGCCTGCCCCTGCTCCGACCCAGCGGATCGACTATGTTTTCGTAGGGCCTGGGATTCTTGTGGATTCTGCGAGCGTTCCCCGAAATCCATTAACCGAAGTCGCTTCTGATCACCTGCCCGTGATTGTGCGCATCGTCCTTCCGTAGCGGGTCCCGGGGTCTCGGTGCGCACACGCGTCCCCGCAGGGGTGAAACACGCTTTCGCAGCCGCAAGCCATTGCCCAAACTAGCGGGCCTGCCTCTCGTGCGCGATTCGCGGTTCCTTCTCCTCTCGTCGAACCCGCTGGAGACGACCGGGTGCCCACCAATTGTACTTCCCCGCGAGGACCATGATCGCAGGCACGAGGTAGATCCGGACGACCATCGAGTCGAGCAGGATCACGAACGCGAGCGCGAAGCCGATCTCCTGGAGGAGGGGAGACGGATTGAGCATGAGCGTGGCGAATGCGCCCGCCATGACGATGCCGCAGGCGGAGATGATCCCGCCGGTCCTCGTAGTTGCCTCCGCGATTGCGTCGGCGTCCGAGGCTCCATGGGCGACCTCCTCCCGCACCCGCGTGATGATGAAGATGTCATAGTCCATCCCAAGCCCCATCGCCATCACGAAGAGAAACAGGGGCAGGACGAAGATCACGTCGAGGCCCCTCCAGAAGTGGAACAGGACGATCGTGAGGGCGAGTGTCCACGCGATGCTCAGGAGGATTGTGAGGATTGCTCGGACCGGGATGAGGACGGAGCCGAGAACGAACAGGAGGACCGTGAACAGGCCCAGGATCACGACGATCGCCATGATCTGGAGGTCCCGGTTCGTGCTGTCCCGAACGTCGTTCAGGATCGCACTCACGCCGCCGAGGTACACCTCGCTCGCCGCGAGCTCGGGCTCCGAGGCGCTAATCTCGGCGAGCAGGGTCTCGAGGCGGTCGATCGCGCTGATCGCGTCCCGGGAGAAGGGACGGTCCGCGAGGATGACATAGATCCGAACCGTGCGGTCGTCCGTCCCGATGTACTGCGACATCGCGGCGACGATCGCCACCCGCTCCGCCTCGGGCGCGCTCGAGAGGTTCCGGTAGTCCACGTCGGAGCCCTGCGGGTTCGTCGGGCCCTCGACGCTCTTCACCCCGGGTTCGCGGGCGATCATGTCCCTGGAGAGGTTGTGAAGAGTGTCCATCCGGGCGACGGACACATTTCCGTCCGCGAGCAGGACGGGGCCCGGGAACCGGACGACGACGTACGCGGGATACACGAAGCCGTATCCGAACGCCGCGCCGATCGCTTCGAGCCCTTGGCCTGATTCCGTGACGGGAGCCCCCTCCGTGAGGTCGTACGTCGGCAGGTCCGTGAGGACGATGTACGTCGCGGGGATCGTGATCAGGAGCGCGACGAGGAGGACCGCCTTCGCGTGCTTCATCGAGAACAGGGCGGCGTTCCGGAAGTACCGCTCCGTGACGGTGAGCTCGCCCTGCGTGCGGGGCTTCGCGAATCGCTTCCCGGACGGCCAGAACACGCGGTTCCCGAGCAGGAGGAGTGCGGAAGGGATGAACGTGAGCGCGATCCCGAGTGCGACGGTCACCGCGAAGCCGATCGTGATCCCCATGCCCTTCACGATCGGGAACGAGCCGAGGGAGAGCGCGAAGAACGCGATCAGGACCGCGCCCCCGCTCGTCGTCACGCTCTCGCCCGCCCAGATCACCGCGTTGCGAACCGCCTCCTCCCGGTCCTTCCCGTCCCTCCGCTCGTCCCGGTACCGCGAGACGAGGAAGATGCTGTAGTCCGTCCCCGCGGCGAGGAGAACGGTCTGGAGGACCGCGGTCACCGTGAAGTCGATCGAGAACAGGTACACCGCAACGAAATACACGAAGAGGTTCCCGATCAGGATTGCGATCGCGATCGTGAGGATCGGGAACGCGGGGGAGAAGACGGACCGGAAGTACAGGCCGATGAGGATCACGACGAGCAAGATCGTCACAATGAACTCCCCGCCGCCTTCAAGGGTGAGCTCGGAATCTACCGCCGCGGGCGCGCTTCCCGTCACGTAGACCGCTTCATCGGCGCCGAAGGCGGTACGGAGGCGGGCCACGTAGTCGCGTATCGCAAGGACGTTTTCTGTGATCGGTCGCCGACCATCGGCGTCCGTGTACTGCGTGTCCCGGTCGAACGCGTAACTGAGGAGCACGATCCGTCCATTGTCACCGACAAAGAACTTCGTGACCCCCGCAGGCAGGATGAGCGGGGAATCGAATGGGTCGTAGCGGAGCGTGATGTTCCGGGCGAACGCGCGGAGCTCCCCCGCGGTCGACTCCGGGCGCGTCTCGTTCGAGAGATCCCAGAAGAACTGGAGTTTCGCGACGGGAACCTGCGCGAACACTTGGAGGGCGTAGGACTTCGCGAGAAGCGGGTCCATGAAATTCGTGAGGTTGAACACGGACAGCGTGCCGAGCTGGAACAGCTTCTGGTTCGCATCCCACGTCGCGTTCGCGAACGGGGAGTCCAAGAACGACGGCAATGTGCCCGCAATCACGGCCTCCGCGCGCGCGTCCGGGGGCAGACCCGCGAGGGCGGGGGAGGAGAAGGACGCCCGCCAACCCTGATAGAATGTGTTGAAGGACGCGTTCGCCCAAGGGGCCGTAGCGAGCGGGAACGACGCGTTGATGAGGTCCGAGGTCGCACTGTACGCCGTCTCGTTCTTGGTCGGTTCCAGGACCAGCGGGTTCGACCAGACGCCGACGAAGCTCGCAGGAAGCCCGTAGTAGATCGACGCCGCAGCCTGCGTGAACCCGATCTGGAGGTGAACGGGGATCAGGAACTGCCGCGCAAGCTCGAAGCCGTACGATTCGTACACCGCATAGATCGTCGCGTTCGAGGGGTCGAGAAGGTGTTCGATCCGCCGGTCCACCGTGAAAGTCCCGCCAACGTGGAGGGTCACCGTCCGGGTCTCCCCCGGCGCGAGGTCCGACGCGGCGACGATCACGGCCTGGAGGTCGATCGCGAAGGCGCGATAGTACTCCGAGGTCGCGTTGGCCGCGACGAGGACGATGAGCGCAGAGCTGTTTGCGCCGACACCCGGGAATTGCTCTGCGAGGATCCGCTGGGCCTGCGCGGACTCCGTGTCCTGCGGGAGCGACGCCTCCGCGCCGAACGACACGACCTCGGAGGACGGCCAGACCTGATTCGCGAAGATGGCTGCGACGAACACGATGATCCAGAGCACCACGAGCAGCTTGTATCGCTTCCCGACGAGGCCCGCGATCCATCGGAAAATCCCGTAGCCCTGTTCGGAAGACCGGCCCACCCGTGTCGCCTCTCGGGCCCGGCAAGAGGGTGCTCTAGAAAAGGGTTCCGTGCGTCCCGTGGCGGTTCGACGAGAACACGACAACGAGAGCGAGTGGGCGCGTCGATGTTGGATCGAAAGTGGGCTCGACCGGATTCGAACCGGTGACCTTCACCGTGTCAGGGTGACGTCATAACCACTAGACCACGAGCCCGGCGGCGCGGCCTAACGCCCCATCCGTTTAAAGGCTTTCTTCGGTGGAATCGCGGCGGAACCTTCTTTTCTACCCCGCCGCAATGCCGGCGCGATGCCCCCCGAGAGTCTGCCGCGCGAACTCCGCGAGGCGGTCGACGACATTCTCCACGCATGCCGCGCGGCGTTCGGCTCCCACCTGAAATGTGTCATCCTCACAGGGTCCGCCCTGAAGGGCGATTTCGTGCGGAACTACTCCGACCTCGACCTCCACGCATTCGTGGATCCCGAGACGCTGGTGTCGGACCGGGCCCCTCAGATCGACTACGCCCTTCGGTTCCAGGAGGCAATCGGCAGCCTTGATCCGCGGTCCGTCGGAGTGAGTCAGTTCCAGATCTACTTCGTGCGTAGCGATCGCCCCGCGGCAGGTTGGACGCCGTCAGTGCCCGGGAGCTACGAGGTCGTCTACGGTGAGATCCCGCCGGCCCTCACGAGCTGGAAGGACTTCGACTTCCGCACGCATGTCCGCTCTGCGCTCGCGAAGGTCGGGGAGGACAAACGGCTCCTCATTGAGCGGATCATCGACAAGCCAAACAAGGCGCTCCCGTCTTTCGTGCGCCTCGCGGGGACGTACGTGAAGAACCACGCGTACTCGGCCGCCCTGCTCGCCTCCGAGGATCCGGAATGGACGTTCTCCCTGCCCCGGGACCAGCTCGCGAAGTACCTGAACGGCGTGGACCGATCCCTCGCTGCGATCGGCCAGTTCTTCGCGGTGATCACGGACTGGGCAGAGATCGAGAGAAACCCAAAGGCCGCACGCGGCGCGTTCCGAAAAGCGATCGAGGCTCTCGCCGCCATTGAGGCATGGGCTCAATCGCAAACTTAGGGAACGCTGCTCATCGCATACGTCATCCTTTCCCGAGTGCCTTGAGCGACACGCGGGCCGCATTCGAGACGGCGGGACGCGGGTCCCGCAATGCATCTTCGAGCGGTTCAATGGCTCGGCGATCTCGGAGCAAGCCAAGCGACGTGGCTGCAGCCTGCCGGACGTACCATTTCTCATCGCGCAGAGACCGGACGAGCGCCGGCACGGCGCGGCGATCGCGGAATTGGCCAAGGACGCCCGCAGCGAGGACTCGGACCCCACCCGATTCATCCTTGAGGAGGGTCGAAATCTGCGGAACGGACTCGGACGCCCCGATGCGAGCGAGGGCCGCCATCGCCGCCCGGCGCACGACCATGTTCGGGTCGCGGAGCGCTTTCAGCAAATCGCGGATAACGTCCTTCGACTTCAACAGGCCCAACCCATCCACGGCCGCTCTTCGTTCCACTGCCGTTTCGGCGGTTCTCAGGACTCGAAGGAGGCGTGGGGTGATCGTAGGCCCCAGGGACACGAGCGCCTCGACGGCACGGTTTCGCGCTGTGTCGTATCGCCACCGAAGACCAGACACGAGAACTTCGATCCCTGCGGAATCGCGCCGAGATGCTAGCTGCTTTCCTCGCCGGACGAGTCGCTCCCAATCATCCGGCGCGCGATGGATCCCGTACATTCCGCATCCTGCACAGAGGCCTCGAACGAAGACCTGCTCACTCGTAGCCACCTCAGAATCTCTGGGAGCGGCTTGAGTCTTCCTGTGGACGGCTTCTTAGGCGCTGCAGAGGGTAGTGACTTGCACGGAAAGGTCCGCAACGGTCACGGTCGAGCCAAGTATGCTGACGGAGGTTGAGACCCGCTCCGCGCACTAAGGGATTCGGCGGAATCCCAAGACCTCAAGGTCTCGGTCGAAGGAGAATGCGACGCCGATCGACTCCCGGTCCATCAAGACCTTCGTGGTGCAGTCCGTGTACGAAACCCTGGAGAGGGCGAACCGCCCGAAGACTCGATCCGCCTCGGCCTCGACCTCAGGCGTGACGTGCAGGACTCTAAGGGACGGCGACGCGCGAATTCGGTGGAGCGTGTCGACTCCAAGCCGGGGTCCCGCCTGATACAGGATGAGCGTCACGGCTTCGTCGACGACGTAGTTGGAGGTGTATTGAAGGCGAAAGGGCAGTTCGCGGCGGGAAATCGCCTGGAACGTTGCCGTGGCTGCATCGTGATACTTGTCGTTCGTCACGGCCCGCGCGATAAACGCTCCTGAGTCCAAGAACAGTTTCAGCGCTTCTTCCTCCCGTACAGGACTTCGTTAACCTTGGAGGCGTCCGTGGGCTTCCGGGCCTTCTCACCCCAGGCGGGGTCGAAGAGGGGATCCCAAGACAAATCGCCTTCCTGCGCGGCCCAAGCGCGCAAGGCCTCTCGGACAGCCTCTTTCAGCGTGAGCCCCTTCGACTTCGCCGTCTTGAGGACGAATTCGTAGAGCATCGGGTCGACCTCGGTCTGGACGACCTTCTTGGTGAGCATACGACCAAGATACCTGTATGGCGTACTTAGATGTTCCGATTACATGTAAACGAAACATTCGGCGCTCACACCGTCGCCTTGTCGAACATCTCCGGCTTCCCGCCCCACGGACGGGTCGCGTCGATCCCGAGCTTCGATGTGATTCCGTCATTCCCGCTCGGATCCATCGAAGAACCCCGGAGACCATGCAGGACAACAAGGCCCCGGTCCGCTTGGAACCGAGTCGCGATGGCCCACTCGACGTCGCGGTCATCGTACACGTCGATATCCTCATCCACGATTGTGAC